>JAAUXY010055177.1_pt1 | contig 12988 bp, 9 predicted proteins | sample 7278121 | NCBI WGS metagenome assembly JAAUXY01 (sample SAMN14350117, study PRJNA611818) | marine sediment metagenome | isolation source: surface marine sediment (1.8m) | place: French Polynesia: Moorea | collected 2018-08 | reverse complement strand
CATTCAAATGGTAGTTCTAACTGGCCGATATATGCTTGCCGGCGTTGAATGGTCTTTAGGCTAAAGGAAATGCGTTGATTTCCGCCCACCTGTGAAAATGCTTGAATATCGGTGTTGCGCTGCTCATCTAAGATTTCATTTTCCAATTCTTCGATGCTATGCTGGTAGCGTTGTCTAAGTGCACGTATTTCTGCTTGTTTTCTTAGTAGAGTGTCTCTGAGGGCGCTGATTTCGTCTATGTGCACATCGTAAATACTCGGAGCTGCCACTGATGGAATATCGAGAATTGCTTTTCTTTGGGGCTTTGGCTCTGGCACCCGTTCTTTGGCGGTTTGCAGATTCTCGGTTTTATCCACATTTTTTTTGGGTTTATGATCAAAAATGAAAAATCCAGAAAAAACAGCGACGATCAGAATCGTAGATACCAATATCTTTACAATTGGTGTACTGGGGGCGGTTGTCTCCGGTGCTTCCCCTTCAGCAGCAACATCTGCTGGCTCTTGTTGGTGATTTGCTTCTTGACTATTGGGATCCGGTGCATTGGCATCATCAGTTTCAGCTTTTGCATCAGTGTCTGATGGTGCATCAGCTTTTGGGGTTAGTTCTTCTGCTGGGGTGTCCTGTGCCTCACTGGCCTCACCTGCCTTTTCATCAGCAGATGCAGTTTCACTAGCGGATTCCTTATGGATATTAGATTCTTCAGCCTCATCAACAACGTTGTCCGTCGTCTCATCAGCAGCCTCTTCTTCATCGCCGACCAATTCATTGTGAATATCATTTAGGAGGCTCTTTTCGGCATCGTCCTCGGTGCTTTCGTTTGATTGCTGATCAATGCTGTCTTGAGGCGCTGGTTCTTCGTTGGTTGAATTCGGGTCCTGATCATCTTCTTTATCCGCCGTGGCATCAGCGGATGAGGGTTTACCGGCTGGATCTATTTGGAGGTCGGTTGCTTCCGCCTCATCAACAGTGTTGTCTGTCGTCTCAGCAGCAGTCCCTTTTTCGTCGTCTACCAATTCGTTGTGGCGGTCATTTACGGCGTTGTTGGCGGCGTCATCATCTGTATTTTGGTGTGATTGCGCATCACTGCTGATTTGCGGCGGTGCATCCGCGTCCGCTGAATCCGGGTCCTGATCATCTTCTTTATCCGTGGCAGCATCGGTGGATGCGGAATCACCAGTCGGATCATCAAGGGTGTTGGTTTCTTCAGCCTCATCAAAGGTGTTGTCCGTTGTCTGAGTGGCATCCTCTTGTTTGTCGCTTACCAATTCATTGTGAAGATTATTAAAGAGATTATTTTCGGAGTTCGTATCTGTGCCTTGGTTTGACTGCCTATCTTTGTTGATTTGCGGCTCTGCCTCTGTGTCCGTCGAATCCGGGATTGGGTCGTTTTCTTTATCCGTGGCGGCATCCGCAGATGCAGGCTCATCAGCTGGGCCTATTTGTGAGCTTGATTCTTCAGCCTTATCCACGGTGTTATGTGCCGTCTCAGCAATCGACTCTTTTTCGTTATCGACCATTTCATTTTGGCGGTCGTTTAGGGCGTGGTTTTCAGAATCGTTTTTATCAGAATCCTTCTCACCATCTAAATCGTCTCTTTGATGATCTGCCGCATCTCCGGCAGATGAATCCAATCCGTGTTTTGGATGTTTCGCATCTGATTCGGATTCTTCAGCGACTGAAGGTTCAGATTGTTTTAATTCAGTGGATTCTGATTCTGTTTTATCCATGATTCATTTCCCGTTTGGTGTCAATGCAACAGATTCCCTAAGGTAGTATCGGCCAAATAATGAATTTCTTAAGCCAATTTGCTGATATCACTCGATTTTGATGATGAAGCCCAAACCAGCGACAAAACCGCCATTCTAGAGCTAAAACCTCGTAACCGGTGTTTGTAAGAAGGCTTGCCATCCAGCATTTGTGGCGCCCGTCAGCTTAGCGGCCAGTTGGTCCTCCGCAAGCAGTTGTTCAATAGCGGCGTGCATTCTTAGCAAACACCATTTCAGATGAAATGTATATTTAATACAGGGATTTAACTTGACAAATACCACTTTGTGGTATAATAATGAGGTGCGCAAGGAAGCCGGCGACCGCAAGGCGCCGGGGGGTTTTCCAGCCTTTCCATACTTCCTTGTGCGTTTCTATTTATTATGAAAGATTAATACCGCTAAATGGTTCAGGTAGGCCATCCGCATGGCCATCATCTTTGTTTTATTTTGCTTTTAGGTCTTCAGCGAGTCGGTTAAATTGACTATAATAATCTTCCCAATTTCGCCAGGCCGTAAAATCATAAATTTGATGTGTTCTTTGCAGATCATCCAACCAAACTTTTTCAGCATCCATACGACCATTGTCCAGACGAACTGGAAATAGAACAGCTCGATGACGATTGCGCTCCTCTTCAATGGCAGCCGCGACTTCTCTTTGTATCCAATCACTCTCGACAGAAAATGCAGATAATACCACCAACAATTTGTCCTGCACCCGAATCAGCTGATTGACATGTTGCCGAATCGCATCGCCCATCTTCATTTCCTCGGGCGCATACCAACAGCGGATTCCTTCACGCTGAAGGTCCTCAGCGATTTTCTCTACAAAATGACGATCATTGCCGGAAAAACTAATAAAACAACTATTGTATTTAAAAGCTTTGTCGTTCAAATAGCCCGTGTAGGAAATAAAATGCTCTGGTACACCGGCGCCCCTTAGGAATTTTTCAGGAATGATGCCTTTAGATCGATAAATGGTGTCGATGCCAATTGTAGAAGGTCCAAAATGTTTAACCGCATTCAGTCCACTGGTTTCACTCAAATCGATATCACCGAAACAGCTCCAAGCGATAAATGCTTCGCGGAAATTACTTTGTTTTAATTCAGCTTTGGTCAAATTGGCTTCAATCAAATTGGCGCCACTAAGATTGGCACCATTAAATCTAGCCTTTATGAGATAGGCCCATCTAAAATCGGCGCGTTGACAATCGGCATTGCTAAGGTCTGCGCTGGCCAAATCGGAGCGAATAAAAAAGGCGCGTTTCAAATCAGCTTCACTTAGATCTGCTCCACTAAGGTAAGTCTCGCTGAGATTGGCTTCGCTAAGATTGGCCATATTGAAAATTGTTCGACTGAGATTCGCACGCCGAAGATCAGCACGATTGAGATTGGCGCCACCAAGGTCGGCCCAGGCCAAATCTGCCCATCGAAGATCGGTTTCGCTCAGATTGGCGTCTTTTAGATCCATTTTGCTTAAATTAGAACCGGCCAGATCGGGTTCCGTATCGACATTATCTGCCCGCCATTTATTCCAGGCCGCAACCCCCTGCTTGAGGACCTCCAGATGGTGAGGAATTGCCATTGCCGTTCTCCTTTATGCAACCATTTTTACACGCAGCCATCCTTTTTTACTGATGGTTTTTTTACCTTACAGACGCACCAGCTGAATATATCGGCCGGTTTGTCCAACATCTTTAATCACAACTATTCGTATTCGTATCTACATAACTCCTTAAAAATATGTAAAATACTGCCCATTTTTAGTTCATTTATTCCTCAAAAACAGCTAGGTAAAAAAGTTCCCTTAAACCGCAACATGTAGTGATTATAGCAGATATAATCAGAATAGAATTTGGCATGAAATCTGCAGAATACGAAAACGGGGAACTTTAATCTAAACTCTATTCGTCAGAGGTGGGTTTTATGGAGGCAAAAAAAATTGATCAGCCAGAAGCAAGCGCATCAGATGTCGAGCCCGGGGTGGCTACCGAAGAAAGAGCTTTAATTCTTTTAGAGGGCAAACCCAGCAAAAAAATTGATGAAACCATCAGCACGCCCCACCAGTATGTCAGCCGTTATCATTACGAGACCCGGGATTTGGGCAGCTTCCTTGAATTGTGCCCACACTGCAGAAAACCATCAATCCTGGCCCTGCGCCAAACAGTGATCGACACAGCCATCGCATATTTGAATGAAAAAGAGGCCCTCAGAGGACGTCGCTCTAATCGCCGCCGCAATGTCTTTCTTTTAGCCGGCTTGATCAGCATTGCCGGTGGTCTCTACTATTTGTTTTTTCATCTAATATCGGGCTTTAGATTTTAGTCTGGTTCATTTTTGGGCATCATTCGAAGACGACCTCGCAAGCGTCAATTCGTTAATGGTACTTTTGGATCAAGACGCTACCGCTGTATAGATGCATCCTTCCGTCAATTTCCGCACCTATTCTTCGGCTGAAGATCGACAAAATTGAAACAAACGAAAAAGAATATGGTATGATGAAGTCAGGTTTTATTTTGTCAATCATAAGGACTTAAGGGCGATATCAAGATGATCATCAGTCCTTTTTTCTTTAGGACTTCACGTAAACTTTACACCTCAACAGGATGTGGAAGAAGTGGAATCAGCTAAGGACATCTGTCAGCGTGTTGTTACCAATATTGAAAAGGTCATGCGCGGACAATTCTCAGCCATCCGCAAAATCATCGGCGCTTTTGCCAGTGGCGGTCACATTTTAATTGAAGACTATCCAGGAACCGGCAAGACCACTCTGGCAAAATCTCTGGCTAAATCAATGGCCGTTGGGTTTAAGCGTATTCAATTTACGCCCGATCTGTTGCCATCTGATATTTTGGGTGTTTCAATTTTTAATCAAAAAGATCAGCGTTTTTATTTTCACGAAGGTCCAGTATTCACCAATGTGCTGCTGGCCGATGAAATCAACCGTGCATCTCCCCGAACCCAATCAGCCTTGCTTGAAGCAATGGCGGAGTCTCAAGTCAGCATCGATGGGGAACTCAAACCTCTAGCGGAGCCCTTTTTTGTTATTGCCACCCAAAATCCCGTTGAAACCAGTGGTACATATCCTTTACCGGAGGCCCAAATGGATCGGTTTGCGCTGCGGTTTTCAATGGGTTATGTGCCTCTTGAAGCCGAAATGGAAGTTCTGGCCGATCAACGCCATAACCATCCTATCCAAGACCTGGCCGCCTGTATTACCAAAGACGACGTTTTGCAGTTAAGAAACCTAGTCAAGCAGGTGCGGATCAGCGATGAGCTGCGGGAATATGCAGTAAAAATCGTCCGAGCCACTCGATCGGCTGAGCATGTTGCGATGGGCGCCAGCCCACGCGCATCGTTGGCATTAATGAAAACTGCCCAGGCGCTGGCCCTTTTTGATGGCGGCGAATTTGTCACGCCTGAGCACATACAGGAAATTGCCGTTCCGGTCATCGCCCACCGAATTGTGATGAACCCGCAGGCGCGCTTTTCGGGTTTGACAGCTGAGCAGTTGGTTGAAGATATTGTCAAACAAATAGCCGTTCCGGCCTAACCATTTATCTCCGACTGAAATCTGGCTGACGGAACCAAAGGCCGTAAATGAAACGAATCACCTACTGGCTTTACCGCTTGCTCTTTAAATGTAAAGGCTATTTATCCAGACGCTTTACCCGGGTGGGTCTTTTTTTATTGATCCTGCTTGTATTTGCAGCCATTTTTGGTGCCGATACAAACCTTTCCATGGTTTTCCAGGTCTTTACTTTTGTTGCATTTTTGCTTTTGATGGCATTTTTACTGAGCCTCAGAATGAAGATCGGTTTCGAAGTACAGCGAAAATTACCGCGTTTTGCTACAGCCAATATGCCATTTGAATATAGCATCACCATCCAAAATCCCCTCAACCAACCCTGCGACGATCTGTATATAGTCGATGAATTTGACAGCTCCAAAATCACTTATGACGAATTTTCTGAGGTTCAGCTACCTGCAAAGCTTCGTGCAATAGCTGATGGTCGCAAAAAGACGCACAAGCGGCGTTGGTCCCATCTCGTGGCACACAAGCAGGGTGCGATAAGAGAACCGAAAAAGCATTTTGCTTTGCAACCAAAAGAAATTAAAGAGGTGCGCTTGGAAATGTCACCACTACGCAGAGGTCGAATACGGCTTGCTGGCATTACGGTGGCCCGTTCCGATCCCTTAGGAATTTGCTATGCGCGTCAATTTAGACGATTACCGCAATCGCTCTTGGTGCTTCCGAAACGTTATTTACTGCCGCCGATCCATATGCCCGGCGGCCGCAAATATCACTCCGGAGGCATGGCACTGACAACCTCAGTGGGTGAATCCGAAGAATTTGTGTCCTTACGCGAATACCGTCCGGGTGATCCTTTGCGAAAATTTCACTGGAAAAGCTGGGCCAAAATCGGCAAACCCATTGTCAAAGAATACCAGGAGGAGTTTTTTGTCCGTCATGTTTTAATCTTAGATACCTTTGTTGGGCAAGACCACACAGAGGCTTTTGAAGAGGCAATATCCTTAGCAGCTTCTTTTGCCTGTACGATTCAAACCCAGGAGTCGCTTTTAGATCTCATTTTCGTGGGGCTCGAGGTTTATTGTTTTACTTCTGGCAGAGGACTTGGACACACAGATAAAATTCTAGAAGTACTGGCGGATGTCCAACCCTGCGATCATAAAACATTTGACGCCATATTCCCAACGGTCATGTCAAGAGCCGAGTTTTGTTCAGGCTGTATCTGTATTTTTGTCAACTGGGACGAGCAGCGCCAAAAGCTTGTGCAGCTCCTACGGCATTTGGATGTACCTGTTTTTGTCTTGGTTGTTTTGGCATCTGATGATACCGCCACCCCTGATCCTGGCCCAATGAATGATGTTGCCGATAATTTCCATGTATTGCGGGCCGGTGAAATCGAGAGAGGGCTTTCACAAATATGAAAACATCTCCTTGGCTTATGGGTGTCGCCATATTATTTTGGGGGTTAGAAAAGCGTCAACTGGTTCTGGCGTCTGTGATGGCCGCCGTCGTTGTCGCATCGCAATGGCTCACCCATCGGTGGGATCTCAAAGAAGATGATTTCAAGACCGTTTCGACCCTGTGTACCCTGACGATTGTCGGTTTGGCCCTCTACCAGCTGTTGACAGGCTGGTTTACGCATCCAGCCTGGATGATTTTTATATGGCTGCCGGTCGTCTTGTTGCCCCTGCTTTTAGCTCAGATCTATAGCACCGCTGGGCGTATAAACCTGAGCGTGTTGTTTTTATTGCGCAAAAAGCAGATTCTGGACAAGCACAACAAACTTCGAAGCGTTGATGTGTCCCCTTTTTATTTAGCGATCTGTGTGCTGAGTGCCGGTTTCATCAATGAGCGCAACGGCCTCTTTTACGCCGGCCTGCTGATGGTGGCTGCTTGGGCGTTGTGGCCTTATCGACCTCGTCCAGCGCAATGGGTTGTCTGGATTGTTTTACTGCTTACAGCCGGCGGTGCCGGTTATGTGGGGCAAATTGGTTTGGCCAGACTTCAGACAGTGGTTGAGCAAAAGACCACTCACTTATTTGCGAACAGTGAAGATTCTTATCGAAAATATACCCAAATCGGAGATATTCCCGATGAAAAACTGTCCAGCCGCATTGTTTTTCGTGCGCGCCCTGGTGGTCCGGATGAAAGATCCTTGCTGTTGCGTGAAGCCACTTATGACACCTTTAGATCCTTTCCTTCCATTTGGAGTGTTTCACGTAAATATTTCAAACGGCTGCCACAGAACACCGATCGGTTCTCATGGACACTGGCAACCGAAACGACTGATGCAAGAACCTACGCGATTGCGCAGTATCTAAAAGGCAAAGACACCCTGTTAAAATTGCCTGGCGGTGCTTTCCATATCGACAATCTCGATGTTGATCGGGCTGATAAAAATGATTTTGGGGCTGTTAAAGTGCGGGGCGACGGTCTCTCGTGCTACACCATCCGTTATGGGATGGGGTCTCCTTTAATTTCACCGCCCGGAACCCTTGACCTGAATATTCCGCCACGCGAGTTGGCAGTCATTCAACACATTGCCGGTCAGCTGAAGCTGCAGTCCGTACCGCCATCAGAAATTCTTCACAAGATTGAATCCTATTTTGCGACCGAATTCACCTATTCCTTGAAGCAAGAATCAAAGCAGCGGCATTTAACCCCTGTTCAAAACTTTTTAACCCATACTCGTTCGGGGCATTGCGAATTTTTTGCAACAGCGACAGTGCTGTTGCTGCGTCAAGCTGGGGTTCCTGCACGGTATGCAAGAGGATATGCGGTTAATCCATCCGACACAATGGATGGCTGGAACCTGGTGAGGGCTCGTTACGCCCATGCATGGGCAGTGGCCTATGTTAACAATGCTTGGGTAAATGTGGATACAACACCTGGCTCTTGGCAGACCATAGAACACAACCAGCAGTCGTATTGGCAAAAATACGGTCAACCCCTAAAAGATGTTGTCTCCACGGTAATGTTCCGGTTGGTCCAATGGCAACAAAGAATGCACAAAAAAGGCTATCTGAGATACGCGCTTTGGTTGTTGCTGCCCCTGTTTGCGGGGGCTTTGTGGCGCTTGCTCACAAGATTTTTTAAAGGATGGAAATTCAAGCAGACCGATACTTTAAAAAGAGAACAGTTCATCAAGAAAGTGGGATTCGATTCGGACTTTTACCGCATAGAGCAACGCTTAAGCGCATTGGCCTCCAGGCGGTATCCATGGGAGGCCTTATCCCTCTGGCTGGATCGAATTGAGAGCGTTATTGACCAGAATATTTCGTTGGATATACCGCGCCGATTGCTTGACCTTCACTATCGTTACCGCTTTGACCCTCAGGGTCTGAACGCTACCGAAAAAATGCGGATGACAAAATTGAGCGCAGCTTGGCTTGCTGAAAACGATCCAAAACTGATAGCACCCCAAAAGGGTCGGAATCCTTAGTGCTTTTTTTCAGAGAGTCGCTGTTAGCCCGCAGCCAGCCTGCGACGAGCTACTCTCGGCCTGAGCTCGAGTCGAGGGCAGCCGAGTCGAGGCCAGTAGCCAGAGGCACTTTTTTTAATTTGAAACGCTCAACTTAGATTAAAGCTTATCTGCTCTAAACGTATTACAATCGCGGATGTCGCCACTTTTAAAGCCCTTTTTGAACCAGCGTACGCGTTGCGCCGAGCTACCGTGGGTGAAAGAATCCGGGGTTACATAGCCTCTGGATTTACGCTGTAGGCGGTCATCACCGATAGCACTGGCTGCACCTAAAGCTTCTTCGATATCGCCTTCTTCCAGGATCTGGCGAGCCCGATCAGCATGATGAGCCCAGAGCCCTGCAAAACAATCGGCCTGCAATTCCTGCATCACTGAGAGCCTGTTACCTTCCACCTGGCTGACACGTGCACGTGCTGAATGAACTTTTTCTGATATTCCCAGCAATGTTTGGACATGGTGCCCAATTTCATGGGCAATTACATATGCCTGGGCAAAATCACCCGGGGCGCCATGACGATTTTTTAAATCCCGGTAGAAACTCAGGTCGATGTAGACCTTTTGATCTGCCGGACAGTAAAACGGCCCCATGGCCGCCTGAGCAAAACCACAGGCAGATTGCACTGCTCCTGAAAATAGCACCAGCCGGGGCTCTCGATAGGTTTTGCCCATTTGGCTGAACAGACCGTTCCAGGTATCTTCGGTATCGGCCAGCACGACGGATACGAATTCGGCCAGCTGGTTTTCAGTCGCCGGTATCTGGCGGGTGGTTTGCTGGGTGCTCACGCTGCTGGTTGGGCCTTGCTGGCTTAAGAAAATGCTGGGGTCAATACCAAAGTACATCGCGATCAGGGCGATGACAACAATACCGATACCCCCCCCTGCGGCTTTGCGAGTCACGCGCACTCGGCGCCGATCTTCTATATTAGTGCTTCGCCTTCCACTTCTCCAACGCATGTTATACCTCCGGAATGATCAGGTAATCGATTAAGGGGTCTTTACTGATTCATATGGCAATCCCATTAACAAAATCCCCTACCCCCTAACATTGAACGTCAAATAATACTATTTGCACTTCTACTCAAAAGACAAGTTTCGTGCCAAGATTGTGATGAATGGGAAATGAAGCAAAACTATTTAATATAATTTTTAATTCCAGCCAAGCCTGTTAGATAACGCGGATGCATTGGTTAATTATTTATAGGGAAATCCCCCATCAATATGGCATTCAACCCGAAAATAGCGGTTTTTAAAAGCACTTACGGAGCTTAGGCAAGGATTTCAGATTAAAATTTAATGTTAAACTTTCTGCCCCCATTTGCCGATCAAAACATCATGGTAAAGGAAAGATCGACTGCTGGGTTTAATGGTCTTAAAAATGTGGCCGCAGCCATTATTCGAATCATCTTGATTCTAACGTTTGGTGTTGGTTCCCTTTTCGGATTTATTGCCGGATTTTATGCCTTGCTATCCTACATGGAGTCTCAACAGTCTTTAGTCACCTATGATCAGAAGAATTTACCAGATCGATTTCCGGTTCTAATCACCCGAACACGAAAAGATGGACAACCAACAGTTCAACTCGATTTTTTAAATCTTTCAAAAAATAGTTCTATCCAAAGCGAGTTTTATCAGATACCTGGAGAGGGCGACATCCGGGTTAATCAATATGACAGCGGTCAATATCGCGTCGAGAAATTGTTAGATACCCGCAAATTGATAACGTTGAATATATGGGTCGGTGGTGGTGATCGAAAAGAAAGATACATTTACGAAATTAAAGATAATCGTATCTTTCCCCTTTCCTATCAATTAATGGCGTATTTCGGCCGGTTTTTTTCAGCCATCCCGCTGGGCCTGCTGGCCACCCTTGTTTTTCTTCTGGTTTGCAAGCCCCTCTACCATTTGATGACCGCCAAAATAGCTATTCGCAGACTAAATCCGACACCATAATACCCAATCTTACCTCTGCCGATCTCAAAAACACAGATCCTATCTCTCAATTTCCCAACGTATCTGCTATAAACGCCATAAAGCGCTGCCAGGATTTTTTATCTGCCTTTTCCTGATACCGTTTTCCGCCAAAAACCGTAAACGCATGCTGTGCCCCACCATAGGTGATCATTTCGTGGGCGACACCGGCTGCCTCCAGTTCCTGGGCCAAATCGGCAAATTGGTCCATAGTTATGGCGCTATCGGCCGTGCCGTGCAAAATCAATATTTTTCCCCGGGTTTTGCTGTAATTTTGCCCTGGTGGTGTCTTTAAGCCGCCATGAAATGTCACAAAGCCTTTCAGGTCTGCTCCAGAACGTGCCAGTTCAAGAACAGCTGCACCACCAAAACAATATCCCATGGCCACGGCATTAGCGGTGTTGGCACCTTTATTCTTGGCGGTGTCCAAGGCGCCTTGCATTAAGGCCCGCATTTTGGCCCTATTTTTATAGAGTTCACCGGTGTGCTGGCGTTTATCTTTGACGACAGTGGGTCGCACGCCGGCACCAAACAAATCCAAAGCAAAAACAGCATACCCCGCATCTGCAAGCATATGGGCCCGCTTAATTTCATAATCAGTCAAACCATCCCAGTCATGGATCATCAGCACCAGCGGCGCCCGTTCTGAAGGACTGATGTAAAACCCCTCATAAGATTGGCCATTGACTTTATAGGTCACCGGAGCGCCATTGGCACCAAACGCAGCCTGCGCAAAAGATAAAAGTAAGAATATATGAATGAAATACCTGATCATAAGCACCTCCTTCGGGCATGCTATTTTCAGAGAATGTGTCAGATTTGGCTCTGAAGATAATACGCCGGGATGCTCAAGTCGAGTTGTCGATAGGAAACATTTGAAAGTGATGCCCTTTTAAGCATGCGGCTCCGCTTTGGTATGCGTCGCCACAACAAGACGCCACGGAAAGCATAGATCATGGTTGATAGAACAATAGTCTTCAGATGGATTATCTAAAGGCTTGGGTATGTGGTCTTTGGTACCAGAATTGAGGGAGGGGGTAAATGTTAAGTTAGGCTCTCAGTTCTGTTTCTTCCATTTTGTTTGGCAAGATAAAGGGCCTGGTCGGCTTTATGAATCAAATCATTTAGTATCGTCTCCGTATCCTTTCTTTCAACCATCGCTAAATGGAAACCAAGTGAGATCGTTATCTTAGCAAATGACTCCCCAAAGCAGAACTCAAAACTTTCGATCGCCTTTCGAAGGCGCTCGCAATTCTCACGTATGCCTTCTTTGCTAATCTCACCGCGAGGCAAAATAATAAATTCATCGCCGCCATAGCGCCCAAACAGATCCTCAGCACGCTTATTTTCAATGACCGCGTTGGCAAACTGACCCAAAACTAAATCGCCACTTTGATGACCATATATGTCATTTACCTGCTTAAAATTGTCTAAATCCATCAGAATAACAGCAATCGGCAACTTATGCCTTCTGGCATAAGCCATTTCCATTAAGGCAAGTTTGGTAAAGTGATAGCGATTAAATATTCCCGTAAGTGCATCTAACGAAGCTTGTTGTAAAAGGCTTTCCTCTGATCGGATTTCAGCTTCAGTCTTATATTCAATTTTCATTATTGAATAACCCAGCTGAAGGGGAACACCCGGTGGCAGCGTGGTGCGACTTACTTTTCGAGCATCAACGTATGTACCATTGGTTGATCCTTTATCTTCGATCGTAATCGTATCACCCATCCATTCGATGATGCAGTGAATACGGGATATGCGTTCATCTTCAATGCGAATATCCGCCTGTGGAGATCGGCCAACTGTCGTAGACCCGCTATTGAGCTTATGGCGGCAGCCACTGTTGTTACCAATGTAAATCACTAAATAGGGATGCCGGTCCTTAGTGTGAAAAGGAGATTTTTCTTCAACAGTGGTTGTTTTAGCCAGATTGTTAAGTTGGCTCTTTTCCATCGATAATGACTACCCGCACGAATTTATGCGTGTCGCGGCATAGGTGTTTATAAATCATTTATAGTCAAAAATTGTTATAATTGTAGCAACTTAAAGCAAATACCTTTTTTTATTTATCGGGATCTCAACCAAAAACTTTAGAAAATGGTTGTAAAAACCAAAAGCCTTCAGATGGATTTTCTGAAGGCTTTGGTATGTGGTGCCCGGGGCCGGAATTGAACCGGCACGGCACTTAGTACCGAGGGATTTTAAGTCCCTTGCGTCTACCATTTCCGCCACCCGGGCATT
>JAAUXY010048256.1_pt1 | contig 12996 bp, 10 predicted proteins | sample 7278121 | NCBI WGS metagenome assembly JAAUXY01 (sample SAMN14350117, study PRJNA611818) | marine sediment metagenome | isolation source: surface marine sediment (1.8m) | place: French Polynesia: Moorea | collected 2018-08 | reverse complement strand
GGGTGGCATCGCCGCGTGGGCCGGCACCACGGCCATTGACGGCGCGGTCGTCGCCCCCGCTCAGATCGTGGTCGAGACCAACCGCAAGACCCTGCAGCATCTTGAAGGCGGCATCGTCCGCGAGATCCTGGTCGAGGACGGCGACCTGGTACGATCTGGTACCGTGCTGATCCGACTGGACACCACCGAGGACCAGGCCGCGCTGGTCGCGCTGGACGACCGCCTGGCGGACCTCGCCGCGCGGCAGGCCCGGCTTCAGGCAGAACTCATCGAGAGCGACACAATCGTCTGGCCCGAAACGTTGGGCGCCCGCACGGACGAGCCGAGAATTGCCGCACTGATGTCCGTCCAGGAGCAGCTATTCCGGTTCCGCCAGACCGCACGAAACGCCAACGCGCAGCTCCTGACCAAGCGCGCCGTCGCGCTGCAAGCTCGGATCGAAGGGCTCACCAACCAACAGACTGCCCTGCGCCGGGAACTCGCGCTGACGACCGAGGAGGACAAGCTGCTTACCCCGCTGCAGGACCGCAATCTCGTCCCCCTTCCCCGGCTGATTGAGATCCGGCGCAATATCGCGCGGCTGGAGTCCCGGCTGGCGGAAGATGCCAGCGAGAGCGTGAGCCTAACGGCGCAGATCGAGGAGATCTGGTCCGAGCGCGGTCAGAGCGAGGCGCAGTTCCGCGAACGGGCGGCGGCCGAACTGATCGAGGTGCAGGGCGAGATCGCCAAGCTGGAGGAACAGCAGGCCGCGCTGCGCGACCGCCTGCGCCGACGCGAGATCCGCGCGCCGCAAACCGGCCGCGTGTTCAACCTCGCCATTCACACCGTGGGCGCGGTGGTGGCCTCGGGCGAGGAACTGATGGAAATCGTGCCGCTCGACGACGACCTGATCTTGCGCGCGCGCATTCCCGCAGCCGAAGTGGAGCGCGTGTCGACCGGCCTCGCGGCCACCGTCCGCCTCACTTCCTTCAATCGCAATACGACGCCGGAGCTGACCGGCACCATCGAGACCGTCTCGGCCGACGCCAACATCGATGGGGAGTCCGACGACGCCTTCTACTCCGCAACGGTCAGGCTGGGCCCCGACCAGTTAGCGCGGCTGGACGGCCAGACACTCACCCCCGGCATGCCGGCCGAAGTGCTGATCCTCACCGGCGAGCGGCTGGTCGCCTCCTACATCACGCGGCCGCTCGCAGACACCTACGCGCGTGCCTTCCGCGATGAGTAGTGACCGCACCCACCCAGTCATTGCGAGCAAAGCGAAGCAATCCAGCGGCTCGGAATGATGCCCTGCTGCACCACCTTGCGACGCGTACGCAGCTTGCGACCATGCCGAGACGGATTGCGCAAGGCCCTGGCTGTTGTGATCCAGTGGAAATGGTCTGGATTGCTTCGCTGCGCTCGCAATGACGGCGCAGGTGGCTCTGGGACGGAGCCCCAGCCAGTCTAGACGGAAGCCTCCAGAGACGCGCGGTTGACGAAGTCGGCTACTCGCCGGCCGCCTGCTGTTGCCCCGCGCCCGCCTGCGGACCCTGGCCCAGGGCCGACGACAGCAGCACATAGACCTTGCCGACGTCGGACGACAGCAGGGTGGAGGTCAAGAGCTGCTCATAATCCCAGCGCCGGGCCTGCTCCAGCAGGGTCTCGAACTCGCTGACGTAGCGCGTCACATAGGTGCGGAACTCGTGGTCCTGCTCGTAGCGGCGGCGGATCAGCCCGTAGTCGCGCATCGACTTGACGCTGAGGATGCGGCGGGTGAACGCGCCCTTTTCGCCCTCGTAGTAGCTGGTCCACACCCGGCGCGGCACGTTGCGTTCCAGCATCCGGTTCAGATCCACGCTGATCGAGTTCAGGCTGTCGACAACGAACATGGCCGAGCGCAGGAAGCTGTCGCGGTGCTTGTGCTGCACATCCGCTTCGATCGCCTGCTTCTGCGACAGCGCTTGGCTCGATGCCTCGACCAGACGGTTCGCCTGCTTGGTCATCGCATCGGCCGCCAAGGCGGCTTCCTTGACCGCGACGTGCGTCTTCTCGGACAGGTGCTCGGCCGACGCCGTCAGGTGACCGCCGGCCTCGCGCATCCGCGCTTCGGTGGCGTCCGCGGTCTTGGTCAGTGATTCCGCCTGGTGGGTGAACGCCTTGTCCAGCTTCATCATCTGCTCAGCCAGATGCTCCGCCGCATCACCCGCCTCGTTGGCGCCGCGCCGCACCGATTGGCCGGTCATCGCGATCTTGGATGCCGCGCGTTCGGCGATCTCGGCCAGATTGCCGGTTTCAGACCGCAACGCTTGAGCGGTATGCGCGATCTGGCCGCGCGCCCGGCTGACCACCGCGTCCACCTGCGAGGACGACTGGTCGAGCTGCTGGGAGGCCTCGATGACCGAGCGGGCCGCATGCACCGTCTTGGTCTGCAGCATCTCGGCCTGTTTCTTCATCGCCTCGCCCATCGCCTCGGCGCGTTGGGCGGCGCGCTCCATCGCGGCCATCAAGTCGGCCGCCTGGCTCTTCAGCTCATCGCCCGTATCGCGCACTCGGGCCGACGCTTGCTCAGACAGACCGCCGATCTCGGCCGCCTGCTCTTGCAGAAGGTCGCGCGCATGGCCCGCCTGGGCGGCGCTGGCCTCGACCGCGTTGCGGACGTTTTGCGTCTCGGTCTTCAAGGCATGGCTCATGCCTTCGACCTTTTGCACCGCGTGGTCGGCCGCCGCAGCCAGCATTTCCGACTGCGCCTGCATCGACTTGCTGATGTCGAGCGACTGCTGCATGGCCGCATCCGCACTGGCGTGCAGGTCGGCGGCAAACTCGCGATAGGAGCCCTGCAGCACCTCGGCCTGTCCGGCCGCCCGGTCGAGCGCCGTGTTCAGCGACTGCGCGGAATCGCGAATGGCCCCGCGCAGCGTGCCGGTCTGCTCCATCGCCCGGTCGGTCGCCGCGTCCATACTTTCGCTGTAGGCGCGGAACTCGTCGCTCGCTTGCCGGATCTGGCCCCCGGCGGTGGTCGCGGCGTTGACCAGCTGATCGGTCTGCTGACGGAACGCCCCACCGACCTCGCCCACCGACTTGGTCACCTTGTCGGTGATCGCCAACAGCTCGTTGCCGCGATCGCGCAGCCGTTCCCCGGCTTCGTTGATCCGGCTCGAAGCCTGGTTGGTCGCGGTCGCCAGCTCGTTGGTCCGCTGGCGCAGGCCATCGCCGACCACGTTGACCCGGACCGCCGCGCGATCGGCGGCGCTGACCACATCCTGCGCGGTCCGTTCCAGGTTGTCGGAGACCTGCTTGACCCGCACCGCGGCGGACTCGCTGGCGCTGTTCACGTCGGTGGCATGCTTGTGGAAGCTCTCACCGGCCTGCGAAAGGGTATCGAGCGCGGTCGTCGAGGCCGTGGTCAGATCCTTGACCCCGGCGCGCAAGGTCTCGCTCATCGACACAGAAACCGCTTCGGCGCGTCCGGCCGTCGCGTCCAGATCCTCGCGCTGGCGCTGCAACGCACGTGAGATCTCGTCGCTCCGCGCGCTCGCCTCTACCGAAGCGTCCGACAAACCCGAGGTCAACCGTTCGAAGGCACTCCGCAGATGCTCGGACGCATCCATCGCCTGATGGGTCGAATCCGATAGGCTCTCGGCCTGGTTCGCCATCGCGCTGGCGGTCTTTGTTGCGTGCTCGTGGATCGCGTGACTGGATTCGGTCAGCCCCTCGATCTGCTCCCGCATCGACACCCCGATCCGCTCGGTCTGCCGCGAGGCATGATCGGTCGCCTGGGTCAGACGCTCGGCCTGTTGTGCCAAGGTCTCGCGTACAAACCGCGCCTGCACGGTCGCATGCTCGGAAACATCGGTCAGGTCGCTCGTGTGTTGCCGGAACCGGTCCTCGATATTACTGAACTGCGAGACCACCTTGTCGCCCGCAGCGGTCAGCTCTTCGGCCTGGCGGCGCAGCGAGCTGGTGATCTGGGTAACCCGGTTCTGCGCCTCGTCGTCCGGATAGGTCAGCAGGCTCAACTGCTCCTGCAGCGACAGGGTCACCCGCTCCAGCCGTTCCGAGCGGCGCCGGTAGCTGATCAGCAGCCAGATCAGCGCGAACGGCGCCACGCTGCCGGCCAGGAACCCGCCGATCTCGTGCGGCAGTAGCGTTTGCACATTGCTCCAGCCGATGAAGTACTCGATGTAGCCGACGCAGAAACCGAACCACAGCACGCCGAACACCGGCCCGGATATCAGCAGGTCGAGCACCCGGCCGAACGGGGTATTGACCGGCACGCCGAGGATCTTGCGCTCATAGTCCCAGGCCACCTGCACCGGGGCCGGCCGCACCCGTTCGGCGCCGGTCTCTAGTGCACCGGGAGGCGCCTCGGATCGGCTCTCCGATTGATCGTCTCGGACCCTGGCCGCCAGGTCTTCACCCGTGTCTTCCGCAGCCTCTTCCGCAAACAGGTCCTCCCTGACCGTATCCGGCTCCGAATCGAGCTCCGGTACGTACGAAGCGTCGAAGTCTTCCTCTGCCAGATCGTCTTCGTAGTCTTCTTCTGCCAGGTCTTCGACGCCGTCCTGCGCCTCTGCGGCCACGTCGTAGTCGAACTCGTCGTCGTCGCCCTCGACCAGGGCTTCGTCGGCATCGGAATCGGAGTACGACTCTGGCTCCTCCGACCAGTCTTCGGGAGCCGGTTCTATCTCTTCCAGATGCCGGGCCAGCGGGCCGGACTCGTTCGCCGGTTCCGGTGGTTCGTCCACCTCGGCGAGCAGTTCGTCTTCCAACTCCTCGACGTCGGTGACCTCGTCCTCCGGCTCCCAGTCCGCCAACTCCGGCTCGTCCAGGGAGACAGTCTCGGGCTCGGCCTCGTCGTCCTCGGCCAGCTCTTCCGGAGTCAGCCCGGCCGGGGTCCCGACCGCGGCCGCGCCAAGCGACCGAAACCGTCCCTCGGCCTCGTCGGCGTCGCCTTGCAACGGCATGTCGTAGGGATCGACATAGGGCTCGTTGTTATCGGCTTCGGTTGGTTCCCGGCTAAACAGATCGGGGGCGGACGCCGCATGGCCTTCCAGGATCGGAGTGTCCTGACCCTCTAGCCCCGGCAGGCCGCCTTCGCCGGCCGAAGCCGGGTGGGACGACGATCCGGTTAGCACTCTTCGCAGCTTGGACGATTTGCGTTTGTACATGGCCCAAATTTTGCGCAGCTATGATGGAGTATCGACTCAATTGGGGAACCGCGTCAGCCATTATGCCGCGAATGTCGCGCGGGGGCGACTCGTGATGCGCAGTCCGCGGCAACAATGCGCCCGAAACCGCAGAAACATTGACAATCCTTGCCGGTGGCGCTCGCCTTCTGCCAACCGCTTTCGAAGCGCCGCAACCCGCATAGGAGCCCTCATGTCCTGGATCTATCTGACCCTGGCGATCGTGCTGGAGGTCGCCGGAACGACCTCGATGAAGCTGTCTGAAGGTTTCGCCAACCTCGTCCCGTCGGTCCTGATCTTCGTGTTCTACGCGATCAGCTTTGGCTTTCTGGTTCTCGCGCTCAACCGGTTGGAGCTGAGCGTCACCTATGCAATCTGGTCCGGGCTCGGCACCGCGCTCACCGCACTCATCGGCTTCTGGTATTTCGGCGAGGCGGTCACGCCACTGAAGCTGGCCTCGATCGGCTTGATCATTGCCGGCGTGGTCGGGTTGCAGCTCGGCGGCGGCGAGGCATGAGCCGCGGAAACTGGGCGTTGGGCGCCGGGGACGTGATCATCGGTCACCGCGGCGCAGCCGCGCATGCACCGGAGAACACGCTCGCCGGACTGCGCAAAGCGGCGGATCTCGGCGTGGGTTGGGTCGAGGTCGACGCCAACCTGACCGCCGATGGTGTTTGCGTTTTGCTGCACGATGCCACCCTGGACCGCACCACCGATCGCACCGGCGCGCTCGCCGAACTGACTTGGGAACAGATCGCCCAAGCCGATGCGGGTGCTTGGTTTGCTGCAGAGTTTGCCGGCGAGCGGATACCCACGCTGCGCGACGCCATCGCCGAACTCGCCCGGCTCGGCCTCGCTGCCAACATCGAGATCAAGCCATCGGCCGGCCGCCAGGCCGCGGTTGGCCGCGCGGTGGCCCGGATTTGCGCCCGCGAATGGCCGCGCAGCTTGCCGCCGCCGGTGCTCTCCAGCTTTTCAGTTCACGCGCTGCGCGCCGCGGCCGCCGTCGCACCGCAGCTCCCCCGCGCCATCCTCGTTGGACGCAACGCCCTGCACTGGCGCCGCAGATGCGCGCTGACCCGCGCCGACGCGCTGCACATGGTGCACCAAACGGTACGCCCGGCCGTGGTGCTGGACGCGCACCGCGCCATGCTGCCGGTGCGCTGCTTCACCGTGAACGACCCAGACCGCGCCGCCCAGCTTCTGGATTGGGGCGTGGATTCCATTTTCACCGACGATCCGCCGGCGCTGATGCAAATGGTATAGCCAGGCCTTGGTGTCGAGACGGCGCCGCAAACCGGCCGAAAATCCAGAGAATAATCCGAAAACGACGGCTAGGCGGTCCGAAGCAATAGTCGGAATACGTCCTCTATGCCATTGACCGCGGCGAGCGCCATGACGCTGATCCAGTCGCCGGTCGGCAGCTCATTGGCCCGGCGATGTTGGTCCTCATGAGCCCGCAGCCCGTTATCTGTGCGCGGTCGACAGGTGCCCATGTCATCCTCCGTCGAGCTAAAGCGAAACCCTGGTAAAATCCGTTCCTGAGACCGAGAAAGTGTCTTTTTTCCAGTGCTCTGGCAAATGACGATTTCTCATTTTCGATTTAGCTGAGCTAAAGTGAACCCATGCGAAAGTTGCCCCCTCTCAACGCCTTGCGCGCCTTTGAGGCGGCCGGACGGCACCTGTCGATCAGCAAGGCCGCGGAGGAGTTGCACGTCACGCCCGCCGCGGTCAGCCATCAGGTGAAGGCGCTGGAGGACTGGCTCGGCGTCCAACTGTTCCGCCGCCTGAACCGCGCCCTGCTGCTGACCGAAGAAGGACAGCTCTTGCTGGCCGGCCTGTCCGACGGGTTCGATCACCTGGCCCGCGCTCTGGAGGATGTGGCGGCTGCGCAGGCTTCCGGTGTGCTGACCGTCAGCACCTCGCCGGGGTTTTCCAGCCGGTGGCTGGCGCCTCGGGTCGGCGATTTCGCGGCCTCCCATCCCGAGATCGATCTGCGCATCTCGGCCACGCTGGATTTGGTGGATTTCGAACGCGACGGCATTGATGCCGCCGTGCGCTTTGGCACCGGACACTATCGGGGTCTATCGACCTGGCATCTGTTCCACGAAGCCCTGGTGCCCGTCTGCAGCCCGAAACTGCTGCAGCCGCCCGTCTCGCTGCGCCGCCCGGCCGATCTGGCACGCACCACGTTGCTGCACGACGACTGGCGCTTGGACCGCGGCGTCACCGACTGGTCCATGCTTCTGAAGATCCTGGGTGCGGACAATGTGGATGGTCGGCGCGGCGTGCGCTTCAATCTGGGCGAAGACGCGATCCAGGCGGCGCTCGGCGGCGCTGGCGTGGCGCTGACCACAAGAATGCTGGTCGAAGATGAGCTGAAGGCCGGGCGGCTGGTGATTCCGTTTCCGGACGCCATGATGCAGGTGCCCATGGGCTATTGGTTCGTGTGTCCCGAACGCGCCGCAGAGCGGCCGAAGGTGGTGGCATTTCGCGACTGGCTGCTCGCCCAAGTCGCGGCTGAGTCCGAACGGACCCACGCTCCCGCATCGGATCAAGACGTCTCAGGCAAGATCAAGTCGGCATGATTTCAACAGCTTACGCAATGGACTCGCGCCGCCGTCACGAAAGCTTCATCATTCCGCAACATCAGCGCCCCGCAAGCTGGATAATGGGGGCGCGATCCTGTGAACTGCCTATTCAATCGGGAGGAATTCAATGAAGGCGACGTCGCTTTTGACCGCCGCCGCGCTGGCACTCGGAATGACCGGCACGGCGCAGGCGGCGACCGAGATCACCTGGTGGCACGCCATGGGCGGCAAGCTGGGCGAGAAGGTCAATGAGATCGCGGCCGGCTTCAACGCCAGCCAGTCCGACTACGTTCTGACCGCCGTCTACAAGGGCAACTACACCGAGACGATGACCGCCGCCATCGCGGCGTTCCGGGCCAAACAGCAGCCCCATATCGTGCAGGTCTTCGAGGTCGGCACCGCCAGCATGATGGCGGCCCAGGGAGCCATCTACCCGGTCTATCAGGTGATGAAGGATTCCGGTGAGCCGTTCGATCCGAAGGACTATCTTTCGGCAGTGACGGGCTATTACACCGATCCCGACGGCAATATGCTGTCGATGCCGTTCAACAGCTCGACCCCGATCCTCTATTACAACAAGGAAGCCTTCAAGAAGGCCGGCCTCGACCCCGATAGCCCGCCCAAGACCTGGCCTGAGCTCGGCGAGGCCGCCAAGAAGCTGCAAGCAGCCGGCACGCCCTGCGGGTTCACCACCGGTTGGCAATCCTGGGTGCAGATCGAGAACTTCTCGGCCTGGCACAACGTGCCGATCGGCACCAAGTCGAACGGCTTCGAAGGCATGGACACCGAGTTCACCTTCAATTCGGCGGCCCATGTCGCGCATATCGGCCAGCTCGCCGAATGGCAGAAGTCGAAGGTCTTCGACTATGGCGGCCGCCGGTCGGACTCCGCGCCGAAGTTCTATAACCAGGAATGCGCCATGTACATGAACAGCTCCGCCGCGCGCGCGGGCGTTCTGGCCAATGCCAAATTCGAGGTCGGATTTGGCCGGCTACCGTACTGGCCCGAGGTTGCTTCAGAGCCGCAGAACTCGATCATCGGCGGCGCCACCCTGTGGGTGCTGCAAGGCGGCAAGCCCGAGGAGTACAAGGGTGTCGCCAGGTTCTTCAGCTATCTGTCCTCCGCCGAGGTCCAGGCTGACTGGCATCAGTTCACCGGCTATCTGCCGATCACCTCGGCCGCCTTCGATCTGTCCAAGAAGCAGGGCTACTACGACAAGAACCCGGGCGCCGATCTCGCCATCCTGCAGATCAACAACAAGCAGCCGACGGCCAACTCGAAGGGCCTGCGGTTCGGCAACTTCGTGCAGATCCGTGACGTGATCAACGAGGAGCTGGAGGCGATCTGGGCCGGCTCCAAGACCGCTCAGCAGGGCCTCGACGATGCCGTGTCGCGCGGCAACGATCTGCTGCGCAAGTTCGAGAAGACCAACTAACGCAAGCTGGCGCGTGGGCACGTGCTGACGCATGATCCTCGGAGCCGTTCCGCCGCACTAGCGGGACGGCTCCGACGGTTTCCTGGGGGATAGGGGAAAATGATCAAGCGCGTGACTTTCCGCGGCGTGGCGCTGCCCCTTCTCCTGGTGACGCCGCAGCTGATCATTACCCTGGTGTTCTTCATCTGGCCGGCCAGCCAGGCGCTATACCAGTCGGTTCTGCTGCAAGACGCCTTCGGGTTGTCCACCGAGTTTGTCTGGCTTGAGAATTTCGCGGCCCTGTTCAGCGAGCCACGCTACCTGCACTCATTCCGTATCACCGTGGTCTTCAGCCTCGGGGTGACTTTCACCTCGATGGCCGCGGCACTGCTGCTCGCCGTGATGGCGGACCGGGTGATCAAGAGCGCGACGACCTACCGAACACTTCTGGTCTGGCCGTACGCGGTCGCTCCGGCGGTCGCGGGCGTGCTGTGGTTCTTCATCTTCAACCCGTCGATCGGGGTCGCCGCCTATGCGCTGCGCGGCTTGGGCTACGACTGGAACCATTTTCTGGACGGCGGCGACGCCATGATCCTGGTGATCCTGGCCGCGGCCTGGAAGCAGATCAGCTACAATTTCCTGTTCTTCATCGCCGGCCTGCAGGCGATCCCGCGCTCGCTGATCGAGGCGGCGGCGATCGACGGCGCGGGGCCGGGCAAGCGGTTCTGGACCATCGTGTTCCCGCTGCTCTCGCCAACCAGCTTCTTCCTGCTGGTGGTCAACGTGGTCTACGCGTTCTTCGACACCTTCGGCATCATCCACGCGACCACGTCCGGTGGTCCGGCCGGGGCCACCGAGATCCTGGTCTACAAGGTGTTCAACGACGGCTTCATCGGCCTCGACCTCGGCGGCTCGGCGGCGCAGTCGGTTATCCTGATGGCCATCGTGGTCGCGCTGACCGTGGTTCAGTTCCGCTATATCGAGCGCAAGGTCGAGTACTAGGGAGTCCGTCTGAGCAATGGTTGAAAAGCGCCCCCTGCTCGACTTCGTGACCCACCTGGTCTTGATTATCGGGATTCTGATCGTCGGCGGCCCGATCTGGCTGGCGCTGGTCGCCTCGACGCATGAGGCAGCCGACATGTTCTCCGGCCGCGTGCCGCTCTGGTTCGGCGACCAGTTCATGGAGAACTACAGCATGATCCTCGGCGAGGGGCTCAAGACCGCGGGCGCTCCACCGGTTGGCATGATGATGGTGAACAGCCTGATCATGGCGCTGTCCATCGCCATCGGCAAGATCGCGATCTCGCTGATCTCCGCCTTCGCTATCGTCTACTTTCGCTTCCCGTTCCGCATGACCGCGTTCTGGATCATCTTCCTGACCCTTATGCTTCCGGTCGAAGTCCGGATTCTGCCGACCTTCGAGGTGGTCGCTCAGCTTGGCCTGTTGAACAGCTACGCCGGCTTGTCGATCCCGCTGATCGCATCAGCCACCGCGACCTTCCTGTTCCGGCAGTTCTTCCTGACCGTTCCCGACGAGCTTCTGGAAGCCGCGCGCATCGACGGCGCCGGACCGATGCGGTTCTTCTGGGACGTGCTGGTCCCGCTGTCGCGCACCAATGTAGCCGCGCTGTTCGTCATCCTCTTCATTTTCGGCTGGAACCAGTATCTCTGGCCGCTGCTCGTCACGACCGAGGAGTCCTACTACACCGTGGTGATGGGCATTCAGCGCATGGTCGCGGTGCCGGACTCCGAACCGCTGTGGCACCTGATCATGGGCACGGCACTGCTCGCCATGCTGCCACCGGTCGTCGTGGTGGTGGCCATGCAGCGCCTGTTCGTGCGCGGTCTCGTCGAGACCGAGAAGTAACCCGAGAGGTCCTCGCTCATGGCCACCATCGCGATGCGCAACGTCCAGAAGAGCTATGACGGCCAAACCAACGTGATCCATGGCATCGAGATGCAGATCGCCGACGGCGAATTCATCGTGATCGTCGGCCCATCTGGCTGCGGCAAGTCCACGCTGCTGCGCATGGTGGCGGGTCTGGAGGTGATCACCGGCGGCGAGATCGCAATCGACAACCGGGTGGTCAACGATCTGGAGCCGAAGGACCGGGACATCGCCATGGTGTTTCAGAACTACGCGCTCTACCCGCATATGAGCGTGCGCCAGAACATGTCCTACGGTCTCAAGATAAGGCGCATGAGCAAGCCGGAGATCAACGAGCGCGTCGAACGCGCGGCCAAGATGCTGGAACTCTCCCATCTGCTCGACCGCACGCCGCGGCAGCTTTCCGGCGGACAGCGTCAGCGCGTCGCCATGGGCCGCGCGATCGTGCGCGAGCCGGCCGTGTTCCTGTTCGACGAGCCGCTGTCCAATCTGGATGCCAAGTTGCGCGTCCAGATGCGCCTGGAGATCAAGCGGCTGCAGCGCGAGCTGGGCACCACCGCGCTCTACGTCACCCATGACCAGGTCGAGGCGATGACGCTCGCCGACCGGTTGGTGGTGATGAACGCCGGTGTGGCCGAGCAGATCGGCACCCCGCTGGATGTCTATGAGCGCCCAGCCACCACCTTCGTGGCCGGCTTCATCGGCTCGCCGGCGATGAACTTCCTGCCGGCGACCGTGACCTCCGCCGGCGCCGCGCTCGACCTCGCCGACGGCGGCCGCCTCGGCTTGAGTAACGGGGGACTGGGCGGTCGCGACGGTCAGCAAGTGCTTCTGGGCGTGCGCCCGGAGGACCTGACGCCCGCCACCGACCCCGGCGCTGCCGCCTTGCAGGCAACCGCCGAGATGGTCGAGCCGCTGGGCGCGGACACCCTGGTCCACGCCCGCTTCGAGGATCACTTGATCACTGCCCGTCTGCCCGGCCATGTCAGCTTGGCCGAGGGCACTGCGCTGTCGCTCGCCCCGGACGCCACCAAGCTGCACTTCTTCGACGTCGAAACCGGAGCGCGGATCGCCGGCTGATTCGGTCTAGATCGGGATCAGCACCCGGTGCAGGTCCAGCGACGGCGGCGGCACCTCGGTCTGGGTCAGCAGGTCGTGGACCTGGCCGCGATGGTGGGTCTGGTGATTGAAGAAATGCGCCAGGCATAGCGGTGCCGGGTCCGTGCAGGCCTTGCCCTGGTAGTTCACGTAGCGCAGGTCGGTTTCCAGGAACGAGGGCTGCAGGCCGGCCATGAAGGCCTCGATTTCCGCATCGAACGACACGCGCGCCGCCCGCAAATCGTCAAACGCTTCATGCAGAACGGCGTCCAAGGCAAGCGCCGGAACCGGCTCGCCGCGAAACCGCGCCATCCACAGCCGGTCACCGACCAGGATATGATTCAGGGTGCCGTGGATCGAGCTGAAGAAGGCCGGCCGCGCCTGCTTCAGCGCCGCGTCATCGAGCGCCGCGCAGGCGTCATACAGGATCCGATTGGCCTCCGTGTTGTAGCGCGCCATCTGGCGATAGTGGTCGAGGATCGAGAAGTTCGCGCTCATCGTCTCAGCCTGCGGCAAGGCCCTGAGACGATCCAGCCTGACTTCGACAAAGCTGCTTTGCCAAGCGCAACGGATCGCTTGCCAACGGCCCCCCTCCCCGCTCAACTGCCGTCCAGGTTCACAAAGAGGTTCGCCCATGGTCGAGAATGTGAAGGCGCTGCTGTTCGACGTTTTCGGAACGGTCGTCGATTGGCGCAGCAGCATCACCCGCGAGGGCGAGGCGCTCGGCGCGCGTCTCGGCATCTATGCCGACTGGGCGGCCTTTGCCGACGACTGGCGCGGCCGCTACCAACCGGCCATGGAGCCGATCCGGTCGGGCGAGCGCCCTTACACCGACCT
>JAAUXY010156230.1_pt1 | contig 12999 bp, 20 predicted proteins | sample 7278121 | NCBI WGS metagenome assembly JAAUXY01 (sample SAMN14350117, study PRJNA611818) | marine sediment metagenome | isolation source: surface marine sediment (1.8m) | place: French Polynesia: Moorea | collected 2018-08 | reverse complement strand
GGTCGCGGTCAACTCGATCAGCGCGGTATCGTCGGTCGAGAAGACGAAGGGGATGTGGTGCGCCTTGTTGTCGCCGGCCGTGGAGCTCAGGAAGCCCAGGCCCGGGCGCAGCATCATTGAGCCCAGGACCCGCGGCATCCAGTTGGTTTGGATCTCCGCGCCCCACAGCACCCGGCGGATGTCGACCCGCGCCAGGCCGAGCTTCGAGACACGCCCCCGGTTGAAGGCGAGGATCGCGGGGTTTTCGAGGGGCATGTCAGCCGATCAGGCGGTTCCTGGGGCCGAGGTCGTCGCGCGAGCGACGGCTGTAACGCGACCGCGGCCAGCGGCCTTGAGCGAAGGACTTGGTCGCCTCGTCCATGGCGTCCTTGGAGCGCGCGTCGTTGAGGCGATTCATGTGCTCCTGCTTCACCTCGTCGGTGGTATCGCCCGATTGGGTGATCGGCCAAACCACCTCGCTCGCCAGATAGCCGGCGAAGTACTCGAAGAAGGTCTGCGGCCAAAGCGAAGGGTTGCCGCCGTAGTCCTGGCGCTCGGAGACGAAACGGACGTAGATCGGATCGATGTTGGCGAACCAATAGGCCTGCTCGTCGCGCACGTCCAAAAGCGGCGTCACGAAGGTCTCGTCGGACGAGACCTCGATCGTTCGGACCCAATCGTCGGGCTTGGAGAAGGCGTAGGTATAGCCGAAGTCCTGGGTCACGTCGGGTGTCTGCTCGATCCGCACCGTGCGCGTGGCGAAGTTCCACAGCGCCTGGCGCAAGCAGTGGTTCAACGCCCCTTTGTGCAGGTTCCAGACACTATCCAGCTCGCGCCGCGGCCTCTCGTCGACCGTCAGCCTCGCGATCTGCCGCTCCTTGCAGAGCCGCAGGGCCGCGTTGTAGAGCTCGAGCTGCTTGTCCGGCGAGATGGCCACGGGCTAGATCCGCGGCGCCGAGGTCTGAATCCAGCGTTGCGCCTTGGCCTTTTCCTGGTGGCCTTCGCTGACCACCAGCTCATCGCTTCGCCGGATGACGCACCACTTCGGATGCGGGCCGCGCCACTTGACGAAGTAGGCCGATTCCTTGCGCGCGGCGGCGTCCATGTCGACATGGTCGAGGTCGACCTTTTCGAGCACCGACACATTGACCGCCAGCGGCTCGACCGAGCGGACCAAGAGACGCGCGTAGTAGCACGCGTCGTCGCCCTCGTAATTGACGACGATGGTGTCCCACGGCGAGAAGCGCGTCGCGTTGTGGACCCAATAGTCCGGCCTGAGCAAGTGCTCCCAAGGTGTGCCGTCCTCGGGCACGACGAGATGGCACTGGGTCTTGTACTCGATCAGTTGGCACCGCGACTGCGGCAACCCGTTGATGTGATCGACGTCGGACCCGACAAGCGGCGCCTCGACGGGCGCCTCAATGGTAGCGGCTTCTGCCATGCTCTCTCCTTTCAAGAAAGTGGCGGACGGCCAGTGGGACGGCTCGGCCGCCCGCCCAAGAGTGTTCACCCCGTTGCGATCACGCCAGCGTCGCCGCCGCAATCGTCGTCGAGTTGACGACGCGATGGATCGTGCAGGTGTTGGCATTGGAATCCACCACGATCATCGAGTCGTTGGTCGCCAGGCCCCGCTGGGCGCCGTCCGAGAAATAGTCGGCGCCAGCAACGGTGGCATGCGGGTCGGTGGTGTTGTACTGCCACTGCACCGGACCCGAGCCCATGCGAGGACCGAAGGCGATCAGAGTGTCAGGCGTATATGCCATGGTCAGGTCCTCCTATTAGGCCGACACGTGGGCCGAGCCGTCATGGTTCATGACGACGATGCCCTGGTTCTGGAGCTTCTGGGAGCCCATGTCGGCTGACACGCGAGACCAGGAGTAAGCCTGTTCCCTGTCGTAGCCGACCGCGACATCCATGTCGTCGCGGTTCATGCCATGGCCCACCGCGTCGCGGTGGTACATGAAGCACTTCTCCGCATTGGTGCCCTTGCCCGGCAGCCGCGGATGCACGATCCACTTGATGCCGCGCCAGATCTTCGCCTTCTTGGTGTCGTTCCAGGCCGCATCGGAAGTCGGCAGGGGCCGCACGTTCACGTAATCGGCCGAGGCGTAGCTCTCGATTCCTTCGAGATAACCCTCGAACGACGACGAGATCAGGGCGCAGACATTGCCATCCCACGGCACCTCGTTGTTGCCGAGAATGGTCTTGGCCTTGGTCACCAGATCCATGCTCGCGACCGCCGCCGCGCCCGTGTTGAGCGTGCCGGTGTTCAAAGCCGCGATGATGTCCTGGTCGATCTTGCGATTGACCACGGCCATCGTCGTGTTCTGCATGATGCGGATCTGGTTGCCCTGAGAGGCGAAGACGTTGAAGTTGGGCTTACGCACCAGATCATGCCACTCACGAAGCGTGGCGGTGGGCTGGGCGTTGTTGTCGCCGCGGGCCGGGATCAAACCGTTCGGACCGCGGGTCTGTGCTTCGGCATTACCGGAATCGGCAACCAGGAACGTGCATTCGTTGCCCTTGATCACGGCCTCGGTGCAAACCGAGTCGCGAACGATGGACTGCTTCTGCTCGAAACCGTGGATGTATTCCAACCAGCGCGCTGCGCTGTCAGACTGTCGCTTACCCCGTAGGGCCTTGAACACTCAGTCGTTGCTGGTGGTGGTGAATCATGAGATCGATCTTGTGACGCTTGAGCCTTGAGTGTTTGGCCACCTTCGGCAAGAACCGAAGAGCGAAAGATCGATTGGCATTACTCAAGCTTCGCTCCCAAACTCTGACGTTGTCGGATTGAGAGTGATTTTTGATCTTGCCACCGAAAGCTTTTTGGAGAAACGCCAGCACGCTCGCGTCTGTGACGTGCGCACTCGCTCCAACGTGCATGCCATATCTACCAGCACGCGGTTTGCGGTGAAGATACCAACCGTCTCCGTCGAGATAACCGGCCACCCACGCCCAACTCGGGTAATTCTTGGGCTTGAGCGGGCCAACCTTCTTGCGGCGTGATTGCTTGTATTCCTCGACAAGGAGGTCAATCTGGTCACGGTGCAGCGAACGCTCACCGTATTTCCTTGACCTCACTTCTCGCCAGACCTCAAGCATCCACTGCCAATGCCTCGCCTTGACGACCATGTGCTTGATCAGCCGAGGCAAGAGCATTTCAAGATGGTTCCGGCGTCCCACAATCCACATAAAATGGCAAGTCTGCTGCTTGTAAACAGCACCCATGCCCGTCGTTTCCGGCAACGACCTGACGAACCCATGCCTATCGATTTTCTCCGAAGCCCCAAGATAGAGCTTCAATCCAAGGCATGCGTATTGCTTGCGTCTATGGTCGGGCCGAAAGGTGAATTGTAGGCAGCCGTCTGCATCCATCAGGCCGGCTAAGTATTTCACCAGGCTTTCGTTCACGTTCACTTTCTCGAACGACCCTCTGTTACTGTTCGAGAAGCCTTCCATCGGGTTAGATGTTAATCCTTCCCGTTATTCAGTTCAAGTTACGTCAGTAATTAAGCTGACGGTAGTGCCGCTGAAAAGCGACATCGGACATAGCTGTTGCTCCGATTGAGTTGATGGGAGCTACAGCGCCGGGGCGGCCGTTCGACCGAGGAACCGGGGCGGCCCGCTCGCGCGGGGGCCGGTATCGGCATCACGGGGCCATTGCTCTAGCGGATAGGTGCGCCGATGGCGCGAGCGACGGGGCCTCCCGAAGGAGGGGCGGCCGTCGAAACTGGTCAGGCAGCGCGCTCCTTGGCGCGCGCCTTCTGGTTCTCCTCATACTCGTAAAGCTCTCGCAGGCGGTTGAAGAGCTTGGTGTTGCCGTTGGCCTCTTTCGGCCCAGTGTAGTAAGCGGAGCCTTGGTTCGGGATCATCGCCTCGATCTCGGCGATCTCGTCGGCGACCGACTTGGCCACATCGGTGGTGCCGGCCGGGACGATGGTGCCCGCCGGGTTGATCTCGACGGCGGTCTGCGCCAGGGCCAGAAGGATCTCGGGCGTGCTCGCCAGGGGTCGGCCGGTGCGCACGTCGCGCGCGTTCATGATCGCGTCCTTGACGCCCTCGCCCAAGCCGTCCAGGTGCGCGTGAATGCGCCGCATCATGGGCCGGTAGTCGTTACCCCACTCGGTGCGCAACGCGTCCTCGGTCTCCTGGCGCTGTTGCTCGTCGCGATCGGCAACCTCAGCGAGCCGCTGTTCCTCGATCTTGTAGTAGGTGTCGATCGCGGTATGCACGATACCGGGCGGTGCGTTGTGATCGTGCATGGCCTGGGCGAAAGTGGTCATCATCTCCTTGTCGTCGTCGCCGATGACCAGACCGTTCGGCATGTCCTCCAGATAGCCGCCGGCTTCTTTCGGGATGCCCTGCTGCTCGCGCCACGCGGCCTTGTCCTCGTCGCTGCCGTCGGCCGGAAACGGCGGCACGGTGTCGCCCGAGCGGATCTTCTGCTCGGCGGCGACCAGAGACTTGATGACATTGCCCGGACTGGCGAAGCGGTTGATGCGCTTGAGCAGCTTGTCGTCACCGCCGGCCATGCGCTGTTTCCAGTCGTCGGGCCAGTCGGCCGGCGCGGCGGCCTTGCCGTCGCCGTCGCCTTCACCGTCGCCACCGTCGGGGTCGCTCAGCGCAGACGTGATGCCGTCGCCCTGGCCCGTGCCGTCACCGCCGGCCGGAGGATCGTCGCCCGTCGCTTTCGCCGCCTCGGCCGCAGCCTGGGCCTCGGCTTCTGCCGCCGCCGCGGCTGCCGCGTCATCGGTTCCTTGGGCGGCGTCGTTTGCCTCTGCCATGTTCAACTTGCTCCTGTCGTGGTCTTTCGTTCTCGGTGACCGGCTCGCCGATCAGGTCCATCAAGATCGCGCCGACGAAACGCCGGCCTTCCATGAAGCTCGTCACGTCGTTCGCGCCCGGGAGGAACGACACGTCGCCGATGCAGCACAGGCGCTTGATGACCCACTCCATGGCCTTCTGCTGCTGCGCTTCCGAAGCCGTGCCGTGGTAGACGCGCTGGATCGCAATGTGCTCGTGCCGTTCGATGTGAGGCCGCTTGAGGCACAGGGGCAGTTCCGCCATGCGCTAGGATGACAACGCCGTTCTGCCGATGCGCGCCCCGGCCGCGCGAGCCTTGCTGAGCACGATGGCGCGGCGCATTGTCTCGGCCGCCTCGGGGCCTTCCTCGCGGCGTTTCTTGCGCAGTGACGCGGGCGGGTTCTCTTTGACCTCGCGGCCCGCCGCTTCGACGAGACGATCCGATTTCGTCTTCTTCTTCGCCATGCGTCGCGCTCCCTGTCCTCGGTAATGCCGCTGCGGTGCGGTATCGGCCATCAGCCGGCCAGCGCCGTGTTGAGCGGCTTGAGCGGGTTCTTCTCGCTGTAGGTCTCCTTCGACTTGAAGTTGCCCTTGCCGTCGATCCAGCTCTCGCTGACGACCCAGCCGTTCGAGATCTTGCGGGCGCTGACGCTGTAGTCCTTCTTGCCCTTATGCTCGCTGCCCGAGCGTTCCATCGTCGCCACCTCCATTAGGCCGCCCTTCCCTGCTGCTGCGCCGCGCCCACCGCCTGCCCGGCCTCGCCAACCTTCTTGGCTACGTCAGCGCCCGTCGCCAGCGCGCCGGCCACCTCTGCCGAGGCCTCACGCTGCTTGGCCGCCAGGATCGCTCGGGCCGCGGCCTCTTCGTCGGTCAGCCACTTGGCCGGGACGCCGATCCCGCTCAGCACGTCGCGCGTGGTTTCGTGGATATCGACGTGCGCCTTGACCGTCGGGTCGTACTCGGCCGCCGCGGCGATGACGCCGTTCATCTCGAGGAACTGCTGGCCCTTCTTGCGCTCCTCGGCCTCCTTGATCGGGCTTTCGAACTGAAACTCAATGTCCTGGCCGCGCAGCGATTCCGGGATGTCTTGGGGCGCGCCGAAGCCGCCGTTGCGCAGCATCAGCTCGAAGGTGTCGTTGCACAGCGGCGCCGAGTATTCGTCCTCTACCGGCTCGAAGACCGGGAGCACCTGGCGAATCCATTCCTCGATCCGGCGCGCGACCTCGAAGGCCGTCATCTCCGGGCCGAGCACCGGCAGGCGCAGCTTGTCGATGTAGCCGTCCATGTTGACCTGGGCCATGGCCCGGTCCTGCATCTCGATCCCAAAGGGCATGCCTTGGGACTGCGTGTTGAGCGGGCGGATCGCGTCGTGCTTGTCGTTCTCGTACTCGTGGTCGACCCAGGTCACGCCGCGCGAGTAGAGCGCCAAGTCGCTGCGGATGGCCTTCTGCGTCGCGATGTAGGGCGGGCTCACGGCCCATTCGCCGGCTTCGAGCAGGGTCATGGTGATCTGCTGCAGCAGACGCGCATCGGGCAGGCCCGCCACGCTCATCGGCGAGTAGCTGTACTGCGAGGCCGAAACGGTCTGCCAACGCGGGATGATGTAGCCCTTGATCCACTGCCCCGTTTCTTCCATGACATGCTGGTTCGCCGCATCGACGTAGACCGAGACCCAGGGCTGGCGGATGTTCTCGCTCTTGGCATCGCTGCCCATCACGGTCCGGTACTGATCGGCCGTGAGAACTTGGTGCTGGCAGTTGATCCTTACGTCGCCGGCTTTCTGGTCGTTGGCCGTTTCGTGAACCTTCTCGTGCGCCTTGTCGCCGAAGCGATAGATCAGATCGTGCGCCGTCGGCTTCCAGTCGCGCACGATGCGATTGATCTGGCCGTTGTAGCCTTCGGTCCAGCCCACGTCTCGCAGATGCCAGCAGCGATAGAGCAGCGTCGGGCCGTTGGGCGCGTTCCAGTCGATCTCCGGCGAGATGACGCCTTGCCCGAAGGCCGCGAAGTCGTGATCACATTCCTTGGTCGCGCGCTTGATCCCGGCTTCGGGGTCGTACATGGCGCGATACTGCACGCCGTTGGCCCACTCGAGCCACTGCTTGCCGGCGTTGTCGAGGCGATCGTAATTCTTGGTCTTGGTCTTGAACCACATGCCCCGGCGCAGCATGGTCGCGAAGGTGTCGCCAAGCTCGCGCCGGACCAGGATCGGCTGCGAGGTCATCAGGTGATCGGCGAACTCCTGGCCCAACGAGCGGCGATAGGTGAAGTCGGCGCGCTCGGGATAGAAGTTGTCGGCGATCTCCTGCCACAGCGACGTGAGCGACTGCCGGCTTGAGAGGATCTTCTGGCCCTGGGTCACCAGGGTCTCGACGGTCATGGCCCGCGCTCAGCCTCCTAGGCGCTGCTCGGAGGTGTCCGAGAGCACGGTCGAGAGACGCGAACCGGCGCGCTGCGGCTCGGGGGCGTTGCGCTTCTCCCGCCCTTTCTTCAAGGCCCCCCCCTCGGGCTGGGGTGCCGGTGGGGGGGGCGGCGGGGGCGCGGCTGGCGCAACCGCCGTCACCTTGGGGGCACTACGGCCAAAGATCTTGTCACCCATAAGCCTTCCTTATCCACGCGTGACCGCAGTCGGAAAAACCGGCACCGATCAACAGGTCTTCGTAAGCCTTGGTTCTGCCGGCGTTGATGTTGGCCATCGATGCCGCGAAGTTGTACCAGCAGTCGTTTTCATCGAACCACCGGCACGCATGCTCGATCAGGCGTCGCGCGGCATCCGTGTTGCGCTGCTCAGGGAAAACGTAAAACTGAGTGATGTGGCCAAATCGTTGGACGGTGTATTCGCGGCCAAAGGAAAGGATGACGGCGCCAGCCAGGTTATCCTCTTCGACCGCGACCAGAAGCGCCATGTCGTCGCTGTCTAGCGCGCGGCGAAGGCTTGCCTGTGATAGCTCGGGCGAGAAGTCAAGATCGTACCCCGCCTCCTCAACGTAGAACCGCGCGCCCTCAAGCAGCGCGGGTATGTCGGCTTCAGTGGCCGATCTTACGATCATCGAGCCAGTGCGGGTTAAGACCGGGGCGCCTGATCTGTTTTTCCCAGCGAGGCGCCCCCAGCCGCGTTTGCCGCGCCGCGCGACGCTCTGCGGCTGTCAGATTGTCGACCTTAAGCGGCTTTGGGACCAACGGTTTGCCACAAACCAGATTTGCGATGCTCATCACCCCATCGCCTCCGTCGCCGCGATGTGCTGCCGCGCGCGGGCGCGGAACTGCTCGCGGGCCGCGTCGGGCAGGTCGTCCCACGGCATGCCGTCGGGCACGGTCGCGCCGTAGACGGCCGAAGCCACCTTGTCGACGCGCGGGTCTGCCGGCTCGGGCGGCGCTCCCTCGGCCACGTCCTCGCCACCGTCCGCCGCGGTCTCTTCCGCCACGTCCTGCTCGGCCTCTTTCGCTTTGCGTGCCATCAGTGTCTCCTTCTGCTCGTGCCTCGACCCAAGTCGACATTTGGCCTGCGCCCCGACGTGCCGCCGATGCGCTGGTCCGGGCGCATCAGGTCATAGATCGTCTGCGCCGTGATGTGCTTCATCCCCGCCCACCAGGCCATGACAACGGCGTCGCCCTCGTCGGGGGAGCGGCCCAGGATCTCGATCACCTTTTCCTTTGGCGTGATCTGAATCCCGCGCGAGGTGATGGTGAACTCCGGCGCCGTCAGGTCCGCCACCAGCCGCGGCGAGTCCGGCAAAGCGATGGCCGAGCCGCCCGGCTGCGAGGGATCCAGGGCCTCGCGGAACAGCCAATAGGCGGCCGAGCGCACGTTGTAGAAACCGAACTGGCCGTCCTTGCTCCTGAGCTGCGTGGCGTTGGCGCCGATGAAGGGCGTGACCTCGATCCCGTTGTTCTCCAGGTGCTCCTTCGCCGCCGTGCCGTAGCCGCCGCCCATGTCGATGATGACGTTCGCCTTGTCGCGCCGGACTTGGATGATGCGCGAGGCTGCTTCGTCGCCGCGCCGGACCTCGGCGCCCGGGATCTTGACCAGTTCTGCGTACCAGCCGTCGTGACGCGGGGCCAGCACCATGTCGTTGTCGCCGCCGCCGGCCATGTCGCTGCCGATCGCGCACATCGGCACGTCGACCGGCGGGTGAGCGTGCCAACGGTTCTGCGCCTCGGTCACCCAAGCCGTCGGGATCACCTGGCGCGCCCGGTCCTGGCGCATGGCCTGGAAGTTACCGTCGCGCACCGCCGAGCGCAGCGGTTCGGGCAGCGCGTCCAGCGTGGCCCGATAACCCGTATCCTTCAGGAAAGGGTTGTCGTCCAGGGACGCGAAGATGAAGGTGCGCGACTTTGGAATGTAGACCTTGCCGTTCAGCTCAATCGGGTCCGGCCCCTCAACCTCCATGTCCTTGCCGTCGGGATCGGTGACGTAGAAACGAAGCTGGCCCGGCGGGAACGGATAGAGAGGATGAGTCAGATCGACCCAAGGCCGGAACATCTCTATGAACCAGTCGCCGCCCGCTGTCTCCGGCGGGTTGGTTGCCAGCACCGTCCGACAGCGCTGATTTGGGTCCGGCGAGCGCACCCAGCCCATGAGAAATTCAATCATGCGCCGGGTGAATTGAACGGCCTCGTCGACCCCCAGAAGATCCCGGCCGCGGCCTCGGTAGCTCTCTTCATCGCCTGGATTCTTGACACCGCCGTACTGAACGACCCGATCGTCCTCGGTTCGCAACACGGCCGGCGGCGAGCCGTTAAAGCCTTTGCGCGAACCGTGCAGCTTCAACATTTCGTCGATCAGGTCGAGAAGGTCGCTGTACTGCCGACGGACGATCAGCGAGCGCCTGTGTTGCGTGAGCGCAAGGCCATTAAGCAGCGATGATTTGCCCCCGCCGCCTTGACCGCCATAGCCCAGCAAGTCGGCCAGCGAGAAGAACGCCTCGGTCTGCGGCCCCGGGTTCGGGATGAACTTCATCCCCTCGGTGGCCTTCATGACCTCCTTGGTGAGTTGCGCCTTGCTCTTGGGATCGAGCGCGCCGACCTTGGCGAGAACTTCGTCGAGGTTCACGCCGCCAGCCTCTCGTTCCACTGTCGGTTCAGAACCCGGATCTGCGCGTTCATGACCTGCGTTTCCTCGAGCCCGCGGCCCTCGGTGCAGACGATCCACCGGTTGCGAGGATCGGAGCGAGAAAGCCACTGGTAGCCGTTGCCGTAGGACAGATCGCGCGTCAGGTCCGGCATGGCCGCCGGAAGCCACATCCAGTTGTCGAGGACGATGAAGCCCTGATCGGTGCACACCAGCAGAACGGCGTGATAGCCGGCGCTGCTCTGGCACAGGCACAGCGACAGGCTGTCGGCGGACCAGCCGCGCTCTACCAGCATGCGCCAGCGCGCCAACGCCAGGTCCTCGCAGTCGCCGCCGCGGGCGTCGGCCGGCTGCCAGAAATCCCATTGGCCGTGCAGATCGGCGTCGCGCTTGTAGGGCAGCTTGCAGACCGCGCGATGCACCGACACCAGATCGTCGTGCGTCTGCTCGTTGAGTGCGACGGGAAGTGCCGGCTCGCCGCTCGGCGTGAACTCCGGGTGCCGCTTGAGCAGATTCACCCACTGCTTCGGCGCGTCGATATAGCTGTAGCCGTCCATCAGCAGTTCCGCCTTCTGTGTCGTTCTCCCTGTGGCCTGCGCTCTACACTGGCGCCTTGGGCAGCTCTTCGATGACCAGCGTGGCGTGCAAGTTGAGCGCCGCGGAGGGCGCCTTGGTGATGCGGATGACGCCGCGCTCGCTGGGCTTGAACACCAAGCCGAACTCGCTCGCGTGCTGCTGGACCGGGTAGTCCTTGGCCCGCCAGTACCAGCCGGCGCGGGTGTTCCAGGCATCGGCGTAGAGGCGCACCGGAGTCCCGCTCGAGGCCTGGGTGGTATTCAGGACCGTCGCCGCGGTTTCGGCGGCGCGGATGTAGGGATTGAACGGAACCGGCGTCGCTGCGGAGCCGCCCGAGCCGGGCGTGGTGTAGCCGCGGAAGATATCGATGCCGATTAAGTCGTCGACACCCGCGTCCTGAGCGATGGCGATCTCGCGGATGGCCACGCGGACGTTGGCCGAGGGAACGAACTCAAACAAGTCCATCTTGGCCGCAACGGCAAGGTCGCCGATGGTGATGGAGTAGACATGCATGGCTGGTTTCCTAGCGGTGCTTTACCGGCTTCCGATTCTGTGGTTCAGTCTGGGCATGGCATTCGAAATCCTCATCGTTCTCGGCGGCGCGGTCTATGGGGCCTGCGCGGCCTACCTGGTCTCTGCCCTCGTGCAAGAGACGCTAGAGGATGTGCGGAAGACCGATTCTCTTGGCTGGACCGTCACGCTTTACGCAGCAACGCCCATTGTCTTGCCGATTGCCGCGGTTTGGGCGCTGCTGGACACGGCGCGGCAACGGTTCAATAAAAGCTGAGCCTTACCAGCTCGGGTCGTAGATCAGCGCCTCGGCGCGTTGGTGCTCTTCGGGCGGAATGACGTCGAGAACAGCACCACCTGGCTCGTCATAGTTACCAGCGCGAAAAGATGGCGGCATGGCGTCTACCTTAACCAAACAACGAACGCCGTCCTGGGCATAGTTGATGCTGAAAATTCGATCTAGACTGGGCAGGTTATGCCGCGTCTGCAAATCATTGAGGACCCAGTCATAATCTGCGTGCGTTCGATCCAGCACAACATAAAGCACCTCACCGGAGCGCGTCAGATAGCGCTCGCTGTCGAAGAACGGATCGGCGCCGTTCTTTAGATCCAACCACTCAAGCTTGCCGCGAGGCGTTTTTTCAAGATTGAACCAGGTCATATAATTGGCGGGCGGCCTGAACCTCACCGCCGCACGTCGCGCAACGACTCCGCTCCAAATCCTCCACTGGCGGTATGCCGGACCGAGCGTTCCGTTGACCGCTGTGATCGGCGACTTGGCATCTATGCAGGCGTCCGTCGCGCCCTTCAGATCGAAGCGCTTCATCATCACGTGCCCGGTCCCGCGCTCTATGACGATGTTGTCGGCGTTGGCGGCCCCATAGTTGCCGTTGTTCGACGGCCCGAGATTGTCAATCGTGATATCTTCGATCTCAACGATGCCACAGCCGTCGTTGATGTCGTTCGAATTGCCTATCCTGATCCCCCGAGCCCATTTCTCGGCAAAGACAAACTCGCCAGACTCGGTGCGAACATCGTAAATCGACACCTTGGGCCAGCGGCGCAGCTCGATGCACTTGGCGACGTTCCTGAAGATGCCGTGGCGGATGATCAGGTGCTCCGCGCCACCGTCGAAATCCTCCGCGCCGCGATACGCCGCTATGCCTTTCTTTGTGCCGTCCAGATCGCGGATGTCGAAATCTTCGATGATTTGAGTCTTCACGCCGGCTCGGGCTCCGCCCAGCCATCGCGATAAACCAGCGGCAAACCGTGGCTGCGCTGCAACGCCGCATCATGACACTGCAAGACGCAAACCGGATATTCGTGCTCGCTCTGTGCCTGCTGCCGGCCGGCCTCGTCGGTAAAAGTGAAGCGCCCGGACTCTGGCGGATCGAACACCAGCGCATAGACCTGGCCCGCGAATGGGCCGCCGTCCCAAGCCTTGTTTTCCGAAAGCAGACCCGCGCCCTTTTCTTCGTGCTCGCGCTGCATCTCGGCGCGGAAAGCGGCGTAACTCGGATCGCTACTGTCGCAGTAGTAATAGAAGCGAGTCATGGCTTGGTGGCACAAGGCTCGAGCGGGCCGCCGACCAGCGTCAAGTTGTTGCCGTTGCCGCTCAGATCATCGAGGAAGTTGGCCGGCGGGTTGGCCCAATAACCACCGGCCGGGGCCGTGCCCGTAACCGATGACCCGTCCCCGCCGATCTTGACGATCTTGCCGTCCTTGAACAGCTTCTCCATGTTCGTCGGCACGTTAAGATCAAGGTACTCGTCGAGATTTAGATAGACCTCGCAGAGGCAGGCGTTCAGAAACGCCCCGTAAGGCGCCGGCGGGTCTAACCCGATGCCCCAATGATCGGCCGACGCATAGCCCAACACTTCATTGGAATAAATGTCGTAACTGCCATCGGTCGCGCCGTTGATCTTGATGCGCTCGGATCCAGCAACCGTCGTGTCCCAACTCAGCGCAACGTGAACAAAGTTTGGTCCAGTAGTAAAAGTGCTCGTGGTTCTTGCACGAAGCCGCGATTGATTGCCGGGTGTGCGCGCTTCTAAAAG
>JAAUXY010081974.1_pt1 | contig 13000 bp, 8 predicted proteins | sample 7278121 | NCBI WGS metagenome assembly JAAUXY01 (sample SAMN14350117, study PRJNA611818) | marine sediment metagenome | isolation source: surface marine sediment (1.8m) | place: French Polynesia: Moorea | collected 2018-08 | reverse complement strand
GAAAATACGCTTGACATGACCGGATACTTGTCGCCACCGAGTCCGTGCCACCGTGCGGGTTTTTATCACCGTTCGACCATTGACCACAGCCGTATACCGTACGGGTTCATAGTAGATGATTCCGCGCATCCCCTCATAGCTTGTCATGGACTGGCTGTCGAATGTCCAGTACGGCAGGTACATGCCGATTAATTTACTGTCTGTACGGGCGTAAAATTTCAACTTATTCGGTGCGAACCATAATCCCTTCAGCCAATTCTGGTAACGTTGCCGCGCATCACCACGATCTAGCGCGAAAGGCAACAAGGCCCAGGGTTTGATCCGATGAATAGTGGCCGTCTCGGAGACGATCGCAGTGCCACAAAAGGGGCACTCACCTGCATGTTCGTTCGCATCCAGAGTGAACTCCGCCGCACAATTCTGACAATGGCAAGTGATTTGCTCTTCAGTAAGATTTTGCTGAGAGAATTTTGTAAGGGCTTGATGATAGTCTCGTTCCTCGATCTCTTTATTAGAGACCGGAATTGGGTTCATGGAGCCACAGTAATCGCATACCAGATGCTCGGTGCCAATCTTGTAGGTGAGTATTGCACCGCATTGTTTACAGGGAAAACGTGACTCCATTAACTAATATTTACTGTGGCTACTCAGCTATCTCTAAAATGTCGGGTATGGCAGATGCTTTACAAGGCAAGCTGTAAATACCTGCAACGCTTCGCAGTCCTGCTTCGCTCACAGGGCCAGGGCTCACCTTCCGTGGCGAGCCCGTTCGGCCGGGGAAAGCGCCACTGGCGCTTTCCCCGGCCTTACCCCTATACGCTCGTCAGAGGCCGTCCTGGCCTCTGACGGTCTTGTAAAGCATCTGCCATACCCACCTGACTAGTTACTATTTACTTAGGGAAATGAGTAACCAGAAGATTTTAATTGGCTTTTTATGAGGCAATAGAACAAACTTGCTCAAGAAGGTGGCAGTGGCGGGGGTGTAGTAGAGAACAGATGCGATAGCACAGCGACCTGAACCGCAGGGGTCCAATTGGCCATTCCCTGTGACCAGACCAAGGTATCGCGCAAGACCTCACCGTTTTTGACTCTAAGAATCACTTCCTCTAAAGGGAATGGACCGGTCTGTTGACCATGCACGGCCAGGTAAAATTCTACGTTGCGGGGTAAAGGGGGGGGAGTGACTGAGCCTCGGTTATTGGACGTTTGCAGTTCAGGGCCTTGCTGGTGCGGATGCGACATTTGGCGACCGAATTGTTGCGCCATAGCAAATCCCATTCCTACTCCCATGCCATCGGCAGCACCTCCACCGGGATTGTTGGCGGCTGCACGCATGGCCTCGGCAGACTGAAACTGGGTGTAGGCGTTTAAATCGCCGACGATACCCATGCTCGTACGCCGATCCAAAGCCTCTTCCACCGCCGAGGGCAAGGAGATATTTTCCACTAGCATTTTGGTTAGCTCTAGACCGTAAGCTCCGAACTCAGGCGTGATTTGGCGGCTGACAAACTCACTGAGCTGGTCATAATTGGCAGCCAGTTCCAGGATGGGGATACCGGACTCTCCAAGGATAGTCGCAAAGCGGGAAACGATTAGATTGCGCAGTTGATTGGTAATCTCGTCGGTGGTGAAATGACCGTCAGTGCCGACAATTTCGCGTAAGAATGTGGCGGGTTCGCTGACGCGCACGGTATAGGTGCCAAATGCCCGCAAGCGAACAGGTCCGAATTCGCGATCACGCAGCATCAGGGGTTTTTTCGTACCCCATTTGAGATCAGTAAAGCGGCGAGTACTGAAAAAATAGACTTCCGCCTTGAAGGGACTCTCGAAGCCATGAGGCCAGCCCTGCAATGTGGATAGGATGGGAACGTTGTTGGTTTGCAGACTATAAAGACCCGGTTCAAAGATATCGGCCAATTGGCCCTCATTGACGAGAATCGCCATCTGAGCTTCTCTAACCGTTAGCATAGCGCCGAATTTAATCTCGTTGCCATAGCGCTCGAAGCGGTAGACCATAGTGTCATTGGTGTCATCCAACCATTCGATGACGTCAACAAATTCACCCCTAATACGATTCCACAAACCCATCTTTAAATCTCCGTCCAATCAGCGTGCCGAGGACCGCGTGCCAGCGGCGCGGTCCTTGGCTGCTATCAATGTTTGTTTCAACTGTTCTTCCAACTGGACGAGTTCAGCACTGGCCTGGCGGCGTTTCTCACGCCCTTCTTCGGCGATATGCAAGCTTTCCTCGATCGTCTCTACGAGAGACTGGTTGGCTTTTTTGACTGTTTCAATGTCGAATACGCCACGCTCAACCAGCTGACGGACCTCTCTGTTGGCCTGTTTGAGATTCTCCGCATTTGACATTAAAAGCTCATTGGTCAAGTCGGTAGCGGCCTTGATAGTCTCTGCGGCCTTCCCCGATCGATGAATCGTAACGGCCTGAGCTAATTGCTGGCGCCACAGGGGAAGGGTGTTGACCAGGGTTGAATTGATTTTCGAGATCAATGACTTGTCGTTTTCTTGTACCAGCCGAATACTGGGCAGGCTTTGCATGGTGACGTGGCGCGTAAGCTTTAAATCGTGGACGCGGCGCTCCAGATCATCGCGCATAGATCGCAGGTCCCGGAGTGCTTGGGCTTCAAGCACTTCGCCTCCGGCTGTGGCAGCCTGTTCCTTGGTCGGAATGATCTTGTCATCAAACAGACGCAACTGCTCTTCGCCGGCAGCGATGTAGAGCTCCAATGTGTGAAAATAATCCAAGTTGGCATCATAGAGTCGATCCAAAGCGGTAATATCGGTCAACAATTGGGTCTTATGGCCCTCCATCTTGGCGGAGATGGTATCGATCTGCTTGCGGACTTCTTCATATCTCTGTAAAAATTTCACGACGGGTCTGGCTTTGTTGAAAAGACGTGCAAAGAAGCCCTGTTTTCGATTGGGATCGAGCTCATCAACATCAAAACCCCGGATAGTGGCAACCATGTTGCTCAGTGCCTCACCGGCTGGTCCGGTGTCTTTCGATTTGACTTTTTCCAACATCTTGTCGGAGATGGTTGTCAGCTGTTCTTGCGCTTTTGATCCGAAGAATATAATCGAATTAGTGTCTTCAGGATTAATTTCGGCCATCAGCTTATCAATTTTTTCCTTATTAACGGAATCGGCTTCTTGATAGGGGACAATGTCCTGTGAGACACCAGGAACAAGCTGCTTATCGACCATGGCCGTGGTGAGGGTGTCCGATGAAGATTTGACTTCGAGGGGAGGTGGATTGTGTGTGGCCATTGCTCAGTTCCTCTTTCCGGATATCGGCGGTCTATGATGACCAATTATATAAATTTGAACAAACTCAAGGAATGCGTTCTTGAACCATTGGCTGAATGTAGGTGCTCAGCTAACACCCGAAAGCCTGGGATGGTATACGATGAGAGCCTGCCTGGTAAAAAACAAATCGGCTTCAAATGACCCAAATCGGTTTCATTTCCCGAACATTTTGATTAAAACATTTTGAATAAATGGAGTTGGTTGTTCGCCTCAAATGATCTAATCATGGGACTCGTTTGAGAGCATTTTCTCTTCGAGCCCTTTTTACCACACAGGCTCTTATACTTTGAGCGGTCATAAATTGAATAATTTGCAATGAAACAGGGACATCGCGAACAGGACGCGAAGGTGAATCATAACGCGTGGACTTATTACAAACCTGACCAATGCGACTGTCGAAGTTCGAGGCCGGTGAAAATCTCAATTTCTGACCGCACGATCACATCACACCTTCATTTTCCAATTGAGTCTTCAATACTTCTATTTGGATGTCTAGGTCCATCACATCGTTTTCCAGCAGCTTAGCACGTTGTTCAATGAAGACGTCCTCTATAGTGTGTAATACCCGACGAAAATTTTCATCCAGCTCGCCGGAATTGATGTGACGATGAGTTTTGGCGTAACCCTCTGAAACGCGTTGGGCGCCATCAAGATAAACATACATGAATTTTCGAGCTCGTCTGATATCCGTCGGATTTTTCGCAATCATGTTGAGTATCTCGCGGGCTTGGGTCGTAATACGGTTGAGGCGCTGGGTCAACTCAAATGAGTTAAGCTCTGTTGCTGCCTGTTCGATAGCGACGATTTTACCTTCTGCTTGCCCGAGGGTTTCCACTACATCTGGATCATAGGCTGCATAGACCTTGGTGATTGATGGCTTGTGCCGCAGCCCAAAACCGTAGGCCAAGTGAAAGCCTAGGGCGCAGAGCAAACCGTAAACAGCTGACATCAACAGTCCATGATTTGCACCGAAAAAAGCCAACCCGCTGGTGGTTATGGCGGTAATCGTGCCGGCAAGTTGCTTGCTCGCCAGTGGTGGAGGGCGAGCGAAGCTGCGTTCGGCATAGTTGACCTCAGCTTTTAAAGCTTGGCGTGTCAGTAGGGCTGCATAGAGGTAGGCGGCATAAGCACCCAGGCTGATCGTAAGCTCCAGCAATTGTCCACTGAGCAGATCTATAATGGTTTCCGGGATCAGTGGCAGAGGCAGTAAAAACAGCGACCACGCGCCGGTCTTGGACGCTCTACCAACGGAGGTTTTTTTAAAGCGTTCTGCTATCAATGGATCTGCAACTCAGCCAGAAGCGTTTAGAGACGTCTACAGCCGTGGGGGGATGTTTTCACAAGCTCTCGTGTGTGATTCAAAAGTTAAACAGTGTTTGGCAAGATACCAGGCCAATGGTTACAAACAATAAGATCGTACCGAAAAATCCGCGTAACCAGGAGTTAAGCTTAACTTTATGGGTCACCTTTATCTCGCAATATTGGCTATTTCAAAGCAACTAAGTACTGCATCTGGTTTGGGCATGGATCCCGTATTAGAGGGTATGAGCTAGTGTATTTGTACATTATCCGCATAATTAAAGTTATAACATTTGTGACTACTCCGCTACCTCTAGAATGCCATACCCACCTGAGCAGTTACTGACAATTTGTCAAAAGCTAGTAAGCCCTGTATTTCTTACTGGTCAGATTATTACAATAACGTAAGTCCCTAGGTTATAAAAGTAAATCGTTTCGCGTATGGTATCATTCGGTTGAGATCCTTTAAACCAACCGTGATAGTCAATGCCAACCAGGGATGCTTTAGCCGATTTGCTCAGCCGTTGTGCGGATGGAGATAAAAAGGCCTTTGAGTCGCTTTACCGTAAGTCGTCGGCAAGATTATATGCCATGTGTCTCGCGTTAGTGAAAAGTGAAGAAATTGCCAAAGATGTGCTACAGGATAGTTTCGTAAAAATTTGGCATCGGGCGGGTAGCTACGATCCAAACAAGGGGTCAGTTATCACGTGGATGATGAGCATAGTGCGTCACCGAGCACTCGATTTGTTAAGAAGCACCCAGCTGCAGATACAACAGGAGTCCGATTCCATACAAGACGCTGACCTCGCGGTTAATGAGCACGGACCAGGGGCATTAACAGAAATTGATAAGTCGACAGCAGAGGTATTTCAATGCATGGATCAATTAATGGAATCACAAAAGCAATGTATCATCATGGCTTATTGCTATGGCTATAGCCACGATGAACTAGCTAGCATGCTAAAGATACCGCTGGGTACCGTCAAGGCCTGGATACGGCGAGGAATCAAGCGAATAAGAGAATGTCTCGGGTAGATCGTTATCAGAATCCTGAAATTTACGAAATGTTGGCTGCCGAATATGTACTTGGCACCTTGGGTAGCCATGCCAGGAAACGTTTCAAGCGATTGATTGAGGAGCGAATTTATATTCGTCAGGCAGTTGAAGCATGGGAGTTACGGCTCGGTCCGCTCGCTGAACAGCTCTCGCCGGTGCAACCGAGTGCCCGTGTCTGGCAGAATATCCAGCGAGAAATAGAAGCTGACCCAGTAGAGACAGAGCAGAGGGGACACACAGGTTTCTGGTCCAGCCTGTTTCTCTGGCGTTCCACCGCATTCGCTGCTTTAATGAGCCTGGGTATCCTACTTGTGTTTCAGTGGTTTCTTTGGAAACCACAAGTGAGCAAGATGCCTTCCCATATTGCAGTACTTGAGAGTAACGATCATGCACCAATGTTCGTTGCCACGGCAAGTTATCAACCTTCGCAAATGATAGTTAGAATGATGGATGAATCGAGTATCTATCCAGATAAAGATCTGGAATTATGGTGCCTCATGAAAGACAGTGGCGAGCCTCGGTCAATGGGTGTTTTGGAGCGAGAACATGAAACCGTTTTTACATTGAACGAATATGACTGGCAAATGATCGATGAGACTGCCGGATTGGCGATTAGCGCAGAGCCGAGGGGTGGATCACCCACTGGAAAACCCACTGGTCCCATCATGTATGAAGGAATATTCGTGTCGCTAATTTAACGAAAAGGATCAGGAATCTGTCCAAATCTGGCTATTAACCTGCATTTCTCACCGTAGTTTTTACGGTACTGATTAAAAATGAGTTTAAGTGGCAGAACCAGCAGCTAGCTTGAGAATGATTCCTTCCTCATTTAAGCTTATGGATTGTCCTTTATGAAGCTGGTTCGTACTGCTAAGGCGTGTTTTTCGCAATTTCGAGCTAAACTGTCCATTAGCGCCTCTGAGCGTCGCCTACCAAGAGGGTATATACTTGCGTAGTTTGCTTTGGCTAACAGTGCAGGGGTATCCTTTGTAGGTTGTCATAGACTTGGCGAAACAACGTGGCAAACGAATAACTATCCGAAGGCTAAACACGCCCGCACCGCTGTGCCCCTGTTCGACGGCTTGGTACGGCAAGGTCCAAGCGACGTTCTCGGATGTCTTGGCGTTCGTGCGTCGGGATATTGCCTGAAATAGCCAAAGTCGAGATGCATAGCATTACCCCTAACGTAACGGAAATAGAGTAACTATGGCCCAAAAACCGCGCGTAGAGATCACATACTGCTCTCAGTGTCGCTTTATATTGCGTGCAAGCTGGATGACTCAGGAACTGCTCATGACGTTTGACACCGAGCTGGGTGAAGTGGCGCTCATACCGGGCACGGGCGGTATTTTCGAGGTACGAGTCGATGGGGATCTGATCTGGTCAAAAAAAGAGCGCGGCCGCTTTCCGGAATCGAAAGAGCTAAAGCAACTGGTCCGTGATCACGTGGCCCCAGGTAAGGACCTGGGACACTCGGATCGCTGAACGGTCGGCAGCCGTCAGCCCGAATGAGATCTGTGGTCCGCAAAAAATTCACGCAGCCTTTGTTAAATTTGCTACCGAAATAACTTACCCATCTGGCTTGCCTTATCGCCCCTCTTCGGTGTTGCGGCTTCGGTTACAGAGTCCCAGCTATGCGCCCTTCGCCGCGCCTTGAAGACAAACAAAAATCCGGCGTCATAGGGGGAAATCATTTATTTCCAAGTCCCTAAGTCCGACAGCCTCCTAGATAAGTTCCAAGCCATTCAAGAATTCGTCGTGTGTCTTACAAGACGGCTCTCATACCAGGCGAAGTAGTTACGACCAAGCGATTGTGCGTCCGTCCTGGGGAGAGAATTCGGTTAGGCATCCAATCGATTCAAACGAAATTGATGCCATGAAAAAGATTATAAAGAGCGATGAAGAATGGCAGCGATAATTGACACGGCAACAATATGAGGCCTTCCGACTCCGGGAAACAGAGTTGGCGTCTACCGGAAAGTATTATGATTGTAAGGGCAAAGGTGTTTATCGCTGTGTGTGTTGTGGCGCTTCTCTATTCACTTCTGATGCTAAATTTGTGTCTGGCACGGGCTGGCCGAGTTTCTGGACTCAGATTAACGAAGTCAATATCAAAACAGAGCTCGATACCAGTCACAACATGAGGTGGATAGAAGTGTTGTGCAGCCGATGTGTTGCTCATCTTAGTCACGTTTTCGATGATGGTCCCGCGCCTTGAAAACAACGATATTGTATCAACTCGATCGCCCTTGATCTTTCCTTAGGTAAGAGGTCACATGCCAAGGAACGTACCAAGGCGAAGCTCTGACACGTATTTATGACCAATTTAGAATTTCTGCTGACTAGTTACACACTGATCTGTTTTTCCTTAATCTCCTGTAGTGTCTTGCAATCAATGCAGAGTGTTGCAGTTGGTCTGGCCTCTAACCGTCGCAACCCGATTTCTACCCCACAAGCTTCGCAGTAGCCGTATTCCCCCGTATCGATCAGGGCCAGTGATTCATCTATTTTCTTGATTAACTTTCGTTCTCTGTCTCGAGTGCGCAACTCCAAGCTGAATTCTTCCTCCTGGGTAGCACGGTCCGCAGGATCTGCGAAGTTTGAAGCGTCGGATTGCATGTGGTCTACCGTACGATCTACTTCTTCCATTAGATCTTTTTTCCATGCCAGCAGGATCTGTCGGAAGTGCTCCTGCTGTTTTTCACTCATATATTCCTCGTCTTTCTTGAGTTCATAGGGCTTAAATTTATGCTGTTTTACACCACCTTTCGAAAAGGTTGATTTTGTTGAAGTGTTCTGGGTATTGCTTTGCTTGGTAGCCATAGTGTATTTCTCCAATAACCCTTGGTGGGGTCCAATCAATTTAGGAGACAATTGCTTTATGATCGATTCCCCTTGATGCGACTATCGCAGAAAAACGCAATTAAGTATCAGATATCATCTGATAGCGCAAGTTCCACATGCTTATTCCGGGTATATTGCATAAATAGTCGATACAACAGAGGAATGACAAACAGGGTTAATCCGCTTGAAACCATCAGGCCCCAGACAATGGCCGCAGCCACGGGGCCCCAGAGCAATGAATGGCCGCCTAGACCAGTGGCTAATGAAAACAGACCGGCAACCGTGGTCAATGAAGTGATGAGGATGGGGACCACTCGCCGGCGGGCTGCATACACGGTGGCATGAAGCTCTGACATGCCGCTTTTAAGGCGGTCGTTGGCCGCGGAGATGAGCACGATGGCGGCGTTAACGGAAATCCCTGCTAGAGCCACTACACCGTATAGAGTATATAAGCTCAGCGGATTTCGGGTGATTAAAAGACCTAACACTACACCGGTGAAGGCCATCGGTACGGTTGCTAGAATCATCAAAGGTTGGAAATAGCTTTTAAACTGCGTGCCCAAGATCGCGTACATTAGGCCAACTCCAAACAAAAACAATACCACGATGGAGTCCATACTCTCCTGAATGTCATCTAATTCGCCGGTGAAATCCAGGTCGATATTTGGGTAACGTGCACTGATCTCGTTCCACTCCTGCAAGATCATATTATTGGCGGTTACCGTGTCAATGAGCTTTTTATCGATATCGGCCTCAACAGTTATCGTACGGCGGAAATTATAGTGGCGAAGATTTATCAACCCTTGCTGGCGCTTGGCATAAACGAGCTCACCCAACGGGATATTGCCGCCATCGCTCGTGGGCAGAGTATGGTCGAGCAAGCTGGTGATGGTGTCCAAATTACGGGGCTTAGCGCGTACCCTAACTTCCAGTTCTTCGCCCTGGTCTTGCATACTAGCAACAATTTCACCATCCACCATAAGCCGAATCGCGCGAGTGATGTGCAGGGGGTTGATTCCTGCACGGCGCGCGGCATCTTGGTTCAGTTTTAACAACAATTCCATTTGGCCGGGACTGTCGTCATCGGTGATATCGGATATGGCCTCGTTCGTGCGCATGATAGACTTTAGGTCACTACTTGCCCGGCGGATCTCTTCGATGTCTACTCCTCTAACCTTAATACTGATGGGTTTGGTTGTAGGTGGCCCACCCGATAGACGTAAGAAATGTATCTTATCAGGTCCCGGGGTTTGGATGATATCGTTGCGCATGGAGTGGATTATCTCATCAACAGTTCTAAAGCCGTTCTCTTTCGGGTTGAGCGATACTAGTGTTTGACCGTAGTGGTTGCCTTGAAAGGGCGTAGTCTCCGTGAACATTTGACCGGCATAGCTCACAATAGAACGGGCTTCACCGTGGTGGATATGTTTGCGTATTTTTTCCTCAATCTTAAGCACCATTGATAGGGTATCGTCCAGGGGAGTGCCGGTCGGCATTTCAACGTTGACATAGAACAAGCGAATGGGGTCTGAGGCAAAAAAATCCAATCTTATCAATCCTCCACCGACGGAACCCACAGCAAGCATAAATAGCAAGACTATGCCTAGCAATGTAGTTTTGGGATAACGCATCACACGGATCAACATTTGGGTATATTTAACCCTGATCAGATGTAACCATTTCACTCTCAAATGTTGGATGCGGGAAGGTCTGTCTAAGGATACCTTGAAAGCAATGATGTGGGCAGGGAGCATCCAAAAAGACTCGACCAGACTGATTGTCAGCGCTACCGTGACCACAAGGGGTGTAATAAACATGAATTTCCCTAGTATGCCAGGTAACAGCATCAGCGGTAAGAACGCCGCTATGGTCGTCAGGACAGCAGTGGTCACCGGCGCTGACACTTCTTTGAGAGCCTCCACGGTGGCGTTTAAAGCAGCCATGCCTCGCTGCAGGCGATAATAGATGCTTTCAACCACCACTACTGCATCATCTACTAGCATGCCCAAACTGATCACTACGCCCAGTAGTACAGATACGTTTAATGTTTGACCGAGAGTGTTTAGCACCCAGAAAGTTGCTGCCAAGATAAAGGGGATGCCGATGGAAGTTAGCAGGGCGATGCGGCTCCCGAGAAAAACCCAAGTCACAAATAGCACCAGCAGCAGGCCCAGAAAGGCATTATTCTGCATAATCAGGAGGGCATTGCGGGTAATTTCGGTTTGATCGTCAATCAGTACCAGGTCTACGCCGGTACCACTGCGAAAACGATTGCGCTCTTGGAGATAGTCATTGATCCGTTTGACCAGTTCCAGAGTGTTGGTATCGGCCTTTTTGTTAACGGCGAGCATGATGGCCGGTTGGCCATTGAAGCTCACCCGCTGTTTGGCTTTTTCGCGCCCGCGTACCACCTCAGCCACGCTTCCCAGAGGGACTTCGCCGTTGACGGTCATAATCGGCAGGGTGGCCAGGTAACTGGGATCGCTGTCGGTACCCACCAGCCGTATTAGCCAGTTTTGATCAGTGACCTCCGTCGAGCCCGCAGCCAAGTCGCGAAAATGTTCCTTAATCGTTTCTGCCAGCGCCACAGGGCTAACGCGTAAACCTTCAAGAAGGTGGGGTAAAAATAAGACCTGTAGTTCTGGTTCTGCCAGCGCGGTTTCTAATACTCGATCTACGCCTTTGATACGTTCGAGGTCTTTCTTGGTAATTTCAGCCTGTTTGCGCAGGTTTTCATCATCATCTAGTCCGGTGACTACCAGAGTAGCCGCGGGAAAGGCGTTAGCCGAGGTTACTTCAAAGATGAAAGGATCCTCAGCATCCGCTGGCAACTCGTCTTCCTTATTCTGGATCTCACGGCGCAGGTCAGTCACCCGTTTATCGAAAGTGGCCTGGTCTATATCGTCATTGAAACGTACGAGAATACTAGAAATCCCTTCGCGACTGTTGCTGGATACGAACTTGATATCCGATACTGTGCGAATCCCATCTTCTAGAATTTCAGTAACCCGCTTTTCTATATCGCCAGCAGAGGCGCCAGGCATCACGGTGGTGATGTCGATCCAATTAAAATTAATGCTAGGATCCTGCTCGCGCGGCATCAGGTGATAGGACAAAAAACCTACCACGAGCACCAACAAGAAGAAGAGGTTCGCTAGTACATGGTTCTGGTAAAAACGAGCAATGATATTCATCAGGCACTAGCCCGTATTTTTCACCAGGCGGCCCTGGTTAAGTGAGAAACTTATTAAATTCAAAATACTTAACTTTATAAAACTAATGGTGGTTAATTTACACTCTGTCCTAATTGGTTTTTGGAACAATCTGGCTTCGCATCTCAAACGATCGGCCTTGAAACATAGCTGCGGCTATGCTTCGGTGGCCGATCGTCCAACCTGCTTCGCCGGCTTGCCCCGAAAATCCAAATCCTGGTGAGAAATGCGGTCTGATATGTTTTAACTTGCAACGAAGTTAAAACATACGGTCTAGAACCAAGGTTTAAAAAGAGTGAGGTACTAAGAAACGATAAAATTTTCGTTTTGCAAAGTTTAGATAAAAGGTAACTACTTCAGGTGGGTATGGCAGATGCTTTGCAAGACACGCTGTAAATACCTCCCTGTACGCTCGACAGAGGCCATCCTGGCCTCTGACGGTCTTGTAAAGCATCTGCCATACCCGGTATTCTATGAATAGCTGAGTAGTCACGATAAAAGTAACCATACTGACTGCACCTTAATTTCTAATATCGTCGCCATCCTCCAGACTATGTCTGCCTTGAACGATAATCATGCTTTCTAGAGGTAATGAGATTATGGCCGGATGGCCTTCCAGTGCCCCGGGCAGAGGTTTGAAATGAGCTTTTCGGTCGTTAACTATAAAGACCCCGAGCTGTCCATCTCGGCGCATCAGCAGGTTGGCAGGCAGATGAGGCTCAGTGGCTTGCCATGTAAGCCTGCCAGCTGTGCCGGGGAGGGCGGACTCACTTGCAAACGTCAGGCGAATCTCACGGTTACGTGACTGGGTATTGATTGTCGGTGTGATGACCCGCAAAGTGAGTGGATATTTTATACCGCTAGATTCGAACCAAAGGTTGCCTGCTGTCTTGAGGCTTTTAATATGCTGAAGTGGGACTTGCGCCGAGACTTCGAGACGCTTGCTGTCGATTATTCTCACTACCGATGAGCCGATGTTTACCCATTCACCCTCGCTTACCAGCCGCTCGAGCACCACGCCGTCGAACGGTGAAAGAAGAGTACAGCGCAACACATTTAAGGCATCGCGTTCACGTTGGGCTTCATGGCTCTCAAACTCTGCTATGGCCGCTTCGAGCTCTGTCTCACGTTGGTTCAGCGTTTCTTTGGTAATATTGTGTCGATCGACTAGCGAGCGTGCCCGCATTAGTTGCTTTTCAGCCAGTTTCATGAGAGCGTGTGAACTTGCGGCAATTGCCGCCGATTGTTTCAATCGCAGTTCATAG
>JAAUXY010107029.1_pt1 | contig 13001 bp, 8 predicted proteins | sample 7278121 | NCBI WGS metagenome assembly JAAUXY01 (sample SAMN14350117, study PRJNA611818) | marine sediment metagenome | isolation source: surface marine sediment (1.8m) | place: French Polynesia: Moorea | collected 2018-08 | reverse complement strand
TGGTGCGCGGGCTCAACATCCCCGCCTATATGAACGGGGCGGCCCGCGGCACCCTGCCGCCGGGGGACCCGCACCATTTCCACCGCACCCGGCGCCTTGCCTTCGACAAGGCCGACGTGATCGTGATCGTCGGCACGCCCTTCGACTTCCGCATGGGCTACGGCAAGCGGCTCCGCGCCGACGCCACCGTGGTACAGATCGACATGGACTACCGCACCGTCGGCAAGAACCGGGACATCTCGCTGGGGCTGGTGGGCGATGTGGGCGCGATCCTCGCGGCCGTGACCCAGGCTGCCAGCGGTCGCGCCGACAACGGCGCCGCGGACCGGCGGGGCTGGATGGACGAGCTGCGCGCGGCCGAGGCCGTGGCGACGGAGAAGCTCATGCCGATGTTCCGCTCCGACAACGCGCCGATCAATCCCTACCGCGTCGCCTGGGAGATCAACGAGTTCCTGTCCGAGGACACGATCTATATCGGCGACGGCGGCGACGTGGTCACGATCACCGCCCAGGCGGTGCAGCCGCGCCGGCCGGGCCACTGGATGGACCCGGGCCCGTTGGGCACGCTGGGCGTCGGCACCGGCTTCGCCATGGCGGCCAAGATGGCCCACCCGGACAAGGAGGTGCTGTGCTACTACGGCGACGGCTCCTTCGGCATGACCGCCTTCGACATGGAGACCGCCAACCGCTTCAACGCGCCGTTCATCGCGGTGATCGGGAACAACTCCGCGATGAACCAGATCCGCTGCGGCCAGATCATCAAATATGGCGAGCAGCGCGGCAACGTCGGCAACAAGCTCGGCGACGTTGACTTCGAGATCTTCGGCCAGATGCTGGGCGGCCATGCCGAGGCGGTGCGCGAGCCGGATCAGATCGCCCCGGCGCTGCAGCGGGCGCGCGAGGCGGTGCGTTCGACGGGCACGTCGGCGGTCGTCAACATCTGGGTCGACCCGGACGAGTACGCGCCGGGCACCAAGAACCAGACCATGTACAAGTAACCGGCATCCGCCGCGCCGACGGGGGGCCGCGGGGGCGGCCCCGCCGAGGCACGCACCGCCGCATCACTGTCTTCGCGACGAGGGGACCGATGGGAAAAGCGCTGGAGGGAATTCGCATCTTGGACATGACGCATGTCCAGTCCGGGCCGACCTGCACGCAGCTCTTGGCCTGGTTCGGAGCCGACGTCATCAAGGTGGAGCGTCCGGGCACGGGCGATGCCACGCGCGGCCAGCTGCGCGACATCCCCGACGTGGACAGCCTGTACTTCACCATGCTGAACGGCAACAAGCGCAGCGTCACGCTCAACACCAAGTCCGACAAGGGCAAGGAGATCTTCGCCAGGCTGATCAAGGCCTGCGACGTCATGGTCGAGAACTTCGCCCCCGGCGCCATCGACCGCATGGGCTTTCCCTGGGAGAAGATCCAGGAGATCAACCCGCGCATGGTCTATGCCTCGGTCAAGGGCTTCGGGCCCGGGCCGTACGAGGACTGCAAGGTCTACGAGAACGTGGCCCAGTGCACCGGCGGCTCGGCCTCGACCACGGGCGAGCTCGAGGGCTTCCCGATGGTCACGGGCGCCCAGATCGGCGACTCCGGCACCGGGCTCAACCTGGCCCTCGGCATCGTCACGGCCCTGCTGCATCGGGAAAGGAGCGGCCGCGGACAGCGGGTCACCTGCGCCATGCAGGACGGCGTGCTCAATCTCTGCCGCGTCAAGCTGCGCGATCAACAACGGCTCGCGCACGGTCCGCTCAAGGAATACCCGCAATATCCGCACGGCGAATTCGGTGCGGCGGTGCCGCGCGCCGGCAACGCCTCGGGTGGCGGCCAGCCGGGCTGGATCGTCCGCTGCAAGGGCTGGGAGACCGACCCGGACGCCTACACCTACGTGATCACCCAGGCGGCCTCCTTCCACGCTCTGGCCAAGGCGATCGGCCGCGAGGACTGGCTCGAGGATCCTGAGTGGAACACGCCCGAGGCGCGCCTGCCCAAGCTCGACCAGGTCTTCGCCGAGATCGAGAAGTGGACCATGACCAAGACCAAGTTCGAGGTCATGGACATCCTCAACCCCCTGAACGTGCCCTGCGGCCCGATCCTGTCGATGCAGGAGCTGGCCGAGGAGCCGTCCCTACGGGCCACCGGCACGGTCGTCGAGGTCGACCATCCGGAACGCGGCAAGTACCTGACCGTCGGCAATCCGATCAAGCTGTCGGACTCGCCGTCGGAGGTCGGCCGGTCGCCGCTGTTGGGCGAGCACACCGACGAAATCCTCAGGGAGGTGGTCGGGATGGACGAAGACGAGATCGCGGCGGCGCGCGAGGAAGGCGCCGTCTAGGGAGTCGAGGGAGGAAGGAACCATGCGGATTGTCGTTAACGGCCAGCAGGCCTTCGGAAAGGCGGTCCTGGAGGCCCTGCTGGAGCGCGGCGAGGACGTGGTCGCGGTCTACTGCGCGCCAGACAAGGAAGGGCGTCCGGTGGACCCGCTCAAGGAAGCGGCGCTCCAGCACGACCTGCCGGTGTTCCAGCCCGCCTCGTTCAAGGATCCGGCGGCGGTCGAAGAGTTCAGGGCGCTCAAACCCGATCTCGGAGTCATGGCCTATGTCATCCTGTTCGTGCCGGAGGAGTTCCTGAACGTCCCGACCCACGGCACCATCCAGTACCATCCCTCGCTCTTGCCCAAGCATCGCGGCCCCAGCTCGATCAACTGGCCGATCATCCAGGGCTCCACGAAGACCGGGCTGACCATTTTCTGGCCGGACAACGGGCTCGATACCGGCCCGATCCTGCTGCAGAAGGAGGTCGACATCGGCCCGGACGACACGCTGGGCAGCGTCTACTTCGACAAGCTGTTCCCGCTCGGCGTCGAGGCCATGCTCGAGAGCGTCGATCTGGTGCGCGACGGCAAGGCCCCCAAGGTCGTACAGGACGAGGGCCAGGCCACCTACGAGAGCTGGTGCAAGGGCGAGGACGTCGAGATCGACTGGAGCCGGCCGGCGCCGGAGGTCTACAACATGATCCGCGGCGCCAATCCCCAGCCGGGTGCCTGGACCCGGCACGCCGGCGCTGTCCTCAAGATTTTCGAGAGCACCCGGGTCGAGGGCGAAGGCAAGCCCGGGGAGGTCATCGCGGTCGATGGCGACGGCTTCACGGTGGCCGCCGGCGGCGGGGCGATTCAGGTCCATCGGGTCCGGCCCGAGGGCGGCAAGAAGGACTCCGCCGGGGCCTTTGCCGGCGAGGCGGGATTGAAGCAGGGCGACGTATTGGGCTGAGTCCTCGGCTGGGTCGGAGAGCGGCTGAATTGGGTCGCCGGCGGCGTGGTGCCGGGACGCGACAGCCGACAAAGATAAGCGTCACCCGCAGGTGACCGGACAGGGAGCGACGACATGAACCAGACCTCCACGCCCAAGAGCGACATCGAAATCGCTCGCGCGGCCCGGATGAAGCCGATCGAGGAGATCGGCGCACATCTCGACATCCCGGCGGACAGCCTCTATCGCTTCGGGCCCTGGAAGGCCAAGCTGGCGCCCGAGTTCATCGACACGCTGAAGGACCGGCCCGACGGCAAGCTGATCCTGGTCACCGCGATCACGCCGACGCCGGCGGGCGAAGGCAAGACCACCACCACGGTCGGGCTCGGCGACGGCCTGAACCGCATCGGCAAGAAGGCGATGATCTGCCTGCGCGAGCCGAGCCTGGGACCGAGCTTCGGCATGAAGGGCGGCGCGGCCGGGGGCGGACTGGCCCAGGTTGTGCCGATGGAGGACATCAACCTCCACTTCACCGGCGACTTCCACGCCATCGGCACGGCGCACAACCTGCTCTCGGCGCTGATCGACAACCACATCTATTGGGGCAACGAGCTGGGCATCGACGCCCGCCGGGTGGCTTGGCGACGGGTCCTGGACATGAACGACCGGGCGCTTCGCGACGTCGTCTGCTCCTTGGGCGGGGTGGCCAACGGCTTCCCGCGGCAGACCGGCTTCGACATCACGGTGGCCTCCGAGATCATGGCGATCTTCTGCCTCGCCACCGACCTCAAGGACCTGGAGCGCCGGCTCGGCAACATCATCGTCGGCCAGCGGCGCGACCGCTCGCCGGTCTACGCCCGCGAGCTCAAGGCGGAAGGCCCGATGACCGTGCTGCTCAAGGACGCGCTGGCGCCCAATCTTGTGCAGACCATCGAGAACAACCCGGCTTTCATCCATGGCGGGCCGTTCGCCAACATCGCCCATGGCTGCAACTCGGTGGTGGCGACCACCACGGCCTTGAAGCTGTGCGACTATGTGGTCACCGAAGCGGGTTTCGGCGCCGATCTGGGGGCCGAGAAGTTCTTCGATATCAAATGCCGCAAGGCGGGGCTCAGGCCCGACGCAGTGGTCATCGTGGCCACGGTCCGGGCGCTCAAGATGCATGGCGGCGTGGCCAAGGACGACCTCGGCAGCGAGAACGTCGCGGCGGTCGAGAAGGGCCTGACCAATCTCGGCCGCCATCTCGAGAACCTGGAAATGTTCGGCGTGCCCGCGGTGGTCGGCATCAACCGCTTCATCAAGGACACGGATGCGGAGGTCAAGGCGATCTCGGACTACTGCGCAGGCCGCGGCGTCGACGTGTTCGAGAACACCCACTGGTCCCATGGCGGGGCCGGAATCGAAGCCATGGCCGCCAAGGTGGTGGAGATCGCCGACGGCGGCAGGGCCGACTTCAAGACGCTCTATCCGGACGACATGCCGCTCTGGAACAAGATCCGCACGATCGCCCAGAAGGTCTATCGGGCGGACGACATCATGGGCGACAAGCGGGTGCGCGACCAGGTGGCGCAGTTCGAGAAGGACGGCTACGGCCAGCTCCCGATCTGCATGGCCAAGACCCAGTACAGCTTCTCGACCGATCCGAACCTCAAGGGCGCCCCCGAAAGCCACTCGGTGCCGATCCGCGAGGTCCGCCTCTCGTCGGGTGCCGAGTTCGTGGTTGTGATCTGCGGCGAGATCATGACCATGCCGGGCCTGCCCCGGGTCCCGGCGGCAAACAGCATCCATCTCAACGATCAGGGGCTCATCGAAGGGCTATTCTAAGCCCCGAGAATAGCCCATATAGGACGCGGGACAGGTCGGAGGGACGGACGCAGCATGGCCAAGGGAGACACCGCGGATCTGGACATCGCGCCGCACAGGTACGGCCACCCCGGCCGGTCTGGCAAGAAGGCGCGCGCCTTCACCAAGGGGCGCCAAGTGGACGATGCGGCGCGGAACGAGATCGCGGCGCTGCTCGGCGATCGGCCGCGCGACCGGGACCTCTTGATCGAGCATCTGCATCTGATCCAGGACACTCATGGGCATCTGTCCGCGGCGCATCTCGCGGCGCTTGCCGACGCCATGCGCCTGCCCATGGCCGAGGTCTACGAGGTCGCCACCTTCTATGCCCACTTCGACGTAGTGCGCGAAGGCGAGACCCCGCCGCCCGCGCTGACCATCCGGGTCTGCGACAGCCTGACCTGCGAGATGATGGGGGCAGGCGCGTTGCACGCCGGGCTCGAGAAGAAGTTCCAGGGCCAGGTCCGGATCGTGCGGGCGCCCTGCATGGGACGCTGCGACCGGGCGCCGGTGGCCGAGGTCGGCCACAACCACGTCACCCACTGCACGGTCGAGGCTGCGGCCGCGGCGGTCGAGCGCGGCGAGACCCATCCGGCCGTGCCCGCTTATCCGGACTTGGACGCGTATCGTAAGGACGGCGGCTACGCGCTGCTGCAGGCCTGCATCGCCGGCGAGCGGACGGTCGTCGATATCATCTCGATCCTGGAGGATTCGACGCTGCGCGGGTTCGGCGGCGCGGGCTTTCCCACGGGCCGCAAGTGGCGGTTCGTGCGCAATGTGCCCGGGCCGCGGCTGATGGCGGTCAACGCGGACGAGGGTGAGCCCGGCACCTTCAAGGACCGGCACTATATGGAGACCGACCCACACCGGTTCCTGGAGGGGGTGCTCATCGCCGCCTGGGCGGTCGAGGCCGAGGCGGCCTACATCTATCTGCGCGACGAGTATCCGCAAGTGCGCGAGATCCTGCTCGCCGAGATCGCCGCGCTGGAAGCGGCCGGGCTCTCGCCGCACACCAAACTTTACCTTCGCCGCGGCGCCGGCGCCTATATCTGCGGCGAGGAGTCGGCGATGATCGAGAGCATCGAGGGCAAGCGCGGCCTGCCCCGGCACCGGCCGCCCTATGTGGCGCAGGTCGGACTCTTCGGCCGGCCCACCCTGGTCAACAATGTCGAGACGCTCTTCTGGATCCGCGACATCGTCGAGAAGGGCCCCACCTGGTTCGCAAACCACGGCCGCCATGGCGGCAAGGGGCTGCGCAGCTTTTCCGTTTCGGGGCGGGTCAAGGAGCCGGGCGTCAAGCTCGCGCCCGCCGGCATCACCATGCGCGAGCTGATCGACGAGTATTGCGGCGGCATGGCGGACGGGCACGCGTTCAAGGGCTATCTGCCGGGCGGCGCCTCGGGCGGCATCCTGCCAGCCAGCATGGGCGACCTGCCGCTCGAGTTCGGCAAGCTCGAGGAGCACGGCTGTTTCGTGGGCTCGCACGCCGTGGTCATCCTCTCGGACCAGGACGACATCAAGGCGGTGGCGCTCAATCTCATGCGCTTCTTCGAGGACGAGAGCTGCGGCCAGTGCACGCCCTGCCGGGTCGGCACGGAAAAGGCCGTGAAACTGATGCAGCGCGGCTCCTGGGACGAGGACCTGCTGACCGAACTGGGCCAGTCCATGGCCGACGCCTCGATTTGCGGTCTCGGCCAGGCGGCCGCCAATCCGGTGTTCTCCGTGCTGAAGTTCTTTCGCGAGGACCTGACATGACGGCTGCCAAGGACACGTACCGGGTGACCTTCACGATCGACGGCCAAGAGGTCGAGGCGGGCTCGGACGAGACCATCTGGCAGGTGGCGCAGCGCCAGGGCATCGAGATCCCGCATCTCTGCTGGTCGGACGAGCCGGGCTATCGGGCCGACGGCAACTGCCGGGCCTGCATGGTGGAGGTCGAGGGCGAGCGGGTGCTGGCCGCCTCCTGCATCCGCAGGCCGACCGAGGGCATGGTGGTCAAGGTCGCCTCCGACCGGGCCAAGGCCGCCCGCAAGATGGTGTTCGAGATGCTGGCCGCGGACCAGCCGGAGCGGTCCACGTCGCACGATCCGGACTCGAAGTTCTGGGCCTGGGCCGAGCGCATGTCGGTCGAGACCAGCCGCTTCCCCGCTCGAGGGGCACCGGCGCCGGACCCGAGCCACCCGGCCATGCGCGTCAACTTGGACGCCTGCATCCACTGCAACCTCTGCGTCCGGGCCTGCCGCGAGGTCCAGGTGAACGACGTCATCGGCATGGCCTATCGCGGGCATGGGGCCAAGGTGGTGTTCGACTTCGACGACCCGATGGGGGCCAGCACCTGCGTGGCCTGCGGCGAGTGCGTGCAGGCCTGCCCGACCGGCGCGCTGATGGAGGCGAGCCTCTTGGACGAGGCCGGCACCCGCGTCAACTGGCCGAACGAACAGGTGCACAGCGTCTGCCCCTATTGCGGCGTCGGCTGCCAGATCACCTACAACCTCAAGGACGGCGAGATCCTGTTCGTAGACGGGCGCGACGGGCCGGCCAACGAAAACCGCTTGTGCGTCAAGGGGCGCTTCGGCTTCGACTATGTGAGCCATCCGCACCGGCTGACCAAGCCGCTGATCCGGCGCGAGGACGCGCCCAAGGATGCCTTCGCCGACCTCGACCCGGCCAACCCGCTGAGCCACTTCCGGGAGGCGAGCTGGAAAGAGGCGCTCGACAAGGCGGCCGGCGGGCTCGCGCGGATCCGCGACGAACTTGGCGGCGGGGCGCTCGCCGGCTTCGGCTCGGCCAAGGGCTCGAACGAGGAGGCCTATCTGGTGCAGAAGCTGGTGCGCCAGGGCTTCGGCACCAACAACGTCGACCACTGCACCCGGCTCTGCCATGCGAGCTCGGTCGCCGGACTCATGGAGGGCATCGGCTCGGGCGCGGTGACCGCCCCGTTCACGGCCGTACACGACGCCGACTGCATCATCGTGATCGGCGCCAACCCGACCGAGAACCATCCCGTGGCCGCGACCTACTTCAAGCAGGCGGTAAAGGACGGCAAGACCCTGATCGTCATCGACCCGCGGGGCCAGGCGCTGAAGCAGCACGCCACGCACATGCTGCAGTTCAACCCCGGAACCGACGTGGCCCTCTTGAACGCGCTGCTCAACGTCATCGTTACGGAAGAGCTCTACGACAAGCAGTATGTGGCGGCCCGCACCGACGGGTTCGAGGCGCTCGCGGCTCATGTCCAGGAGTTCACCCCCGAGGCCATGTCCGAGGTCTGCGGTATCGATGCCGAGACCCTGCGCACGGTGGCGCGCACCTACGCCCGCGCCGAGGCGGCGATCATCTTCTGGGGCATGGGCATCTCCCAGCACACCCACGGCACCGACAACACCCGCTGTCTCATCGCGCTCTCGCTGATCACCGGGCAGGTGGGGCGGCCGGGCACCGGGCTGCACCCGCTGCGCGGCCAGAACAACGTCCAGGGCGCCTCGGACGCCGGCCTGATCCCCATGGTCTACCCCGACTACCAGTCGGTCGAGGACGAGAACGTGCGTAAGCAGTTCGAAGACCTCTGGGGACGCCCGCTCGACCCGAACCGCGGCCTGACCGTGGTCGAGATCATGGACGCGGTGCATGCCGGCGAAATCCGCGGCATGTACATCATGGGCGAAAACCCGGCCATGTCCGATCCGGACACCAACCACGCCCGCGAGGGTTTGGCCAAGCTCGAGCATCTGGTGGTGCAGGACCTGTTCCTCACCGAGACCGCCTTTCATGCGGATGTGATTCTTCCGGCCTCGGCCTGGCCCGAGAAGGACGGCACGGTGACCAACACCAACCGGCAGGTGCAGCGAGGCCGCCAAGCCTTGGCGCTGCCGGGCGACGCGCGTCAGGACTGGTGGATCATCCAGGAGTTGGCCCGTCGCATCGGTCTCGACTGGGACTATGGCGGACCGGCGGACGTCTATGCCGAGTTGGCCTCGACCATGCCGTCGCTCGACAACATCAGCTGGGAGCGGCTCGATCGCGAGAGCGCGGTGACTTATCCCTGCGACGCGCCGGACAAGCCCGGCAACGAGATCGTCTTCGCCGAGGGCTTCCCGACCGCCACGGGCCGGGGCCGCCTGGTGCCGGCCGACGTGCTGCCGCCGGACGAGATGCCGGACGACGAGTATCCGATGGTGCTGAGCACCGGGCGGCATCTGGAGCACTGGCACACCGGCGCCATCACGCGGCGCTCGGCCATTCTGGATGAGCTTGAGCCCGAGGCCATCGCCCGCATGAGTTCGGCCGACCTCAGGCGCATGGGCCTGGCGCCGGGCGATACCGTCCGGGTCAGCACGCGCCGCGGCGCCATCGAGCTCAAGGTGCGACAGGACGGCGCCATTCCGGCCGGCATGATCTTCATTCCCTTCTGCTTCGCGGAAGCGCCGGCCAACACGCTGACCAACCCCCAGCTCGATCCGTTCGGCAAGATCCCCGAGTTCAAGTACTGCGCGGCCCGCATCGAAAAGGTCGCAGCGGTCGCAGCGGAGTGAGCCGGGCGATGTGCGCGAATGTGGAAAAGGAGAAATACCTCAAGCTCTTGATGGCGGAACTTCGCGCGGTGCTTGAGCGTTGGCGCCAGGTGCTTGGTGCTGCGATGACTACACTTCGAGCCCGGTCAGCGATTCGAGCACGAACTTGGCGGCCCGCCGGGCATCGTTGAAGGTGGTCGCTGTCTGGTAGGCGAACAGGAACGCCAACACATAAAGCGATACCGCATGCCGCGCTTCCCACCAGTGGAGCAGGCGAGGCACGGCCTCGGGCAAAGGTGCACGAAAGGCCCCCCACATCACCACGATGCCGATGCCCGCGCCGGCGATCAGATCCGAAGGGTAGTGCGCGCCGCTGTACAGCCGGGGCAAGAGAATGAAGACGACCGTCCAGGCACAGGCGAAAACACCGGCTCGCCGGTCAACCAGGAACACGGCGGTGGAGACAGCCATGTAGAAGCCGGCGTTGTCGCTTGGAAAAGCGCTCCAGTCCTGCAGCGCTTCGGCATTGACCCCGACAGGCAGAACGAAGTCCAGCTCGGGATCGTGTCGCGGGCGATAGCGAAATGGCAGCACCAGCTGGAAACCGCGGGTCAGAAGCATGGCTACCGTTGCGCCAACAACCGATCGCACAAACGCCATGTTCCGGCTCGAGAGACGCCCGTTCTCCGCAAGCCAAGTGTAGCAAAGCATACCCGTCACCACGGCGCCGCCCCACAGAGTCACTCTGTTGAGGCCGCCAACCACTTGGTCTAACAGCGGACTCCGTTGGGCATAGGAGTTGACAAAGGTGATGATGGAGACGTCGAGACCGGACAGGATCTCCATTGGGTTTGCTCCAGTAGGCCAAGGCGGCCATGCACCGGCCACAAGAAAGTCGGCAGACTCCTCTCACTATGGCTCGATTGGGCCGTGGAGGCGCATCCGAGCGAGACCACTCTGGGCGAATCAACGTAAACAAAGCCATAAGAGGCCAAGCCAGCGGAGGCGGCTCGGTTGGCTCGCGTGGAGTTTTGCCGCCGTCCGCGCGCCCAAACAGCAACGGAATTGCGTTGATCTGGTCGGGCAAGCCTTTGGATACTGGCCGTCAGCTCCTAAGCACCCGATTCGGCACCGTTTCTCCGGTTGCATACCGAATCAGAGATGGGCACAATTCGCCTCGGGCTCTTGAACCGGAGGGCGCGGTTGCAAAAGCTTCAGTACAAGTGCGACGACATCCTCTACGAGGAGGGTGCGCGCAGTGAGGGGGTCTGCCGGATCATCTCCGGGCACGCCGAAGTCAGCAAGCGTCACGGCAACCAAATGGTGGTGGTCGGTCGCGTCGGACCCGGCGAGTTGGTCGGGGAAATGTCGGCTATCGAGGGCCGCCGGCGCGGCGCCACCGTTCGTGCCACGTCCGACCTGGTGGTCGAAGTCATCGACCGGGAAGACTTGCTGCGCCGAGTCAGCCAGGACAAGTGGCTGGCATTCCACCTGCTGGTGCGCCTCAGCGACCGCCTGACCACGCTCGATCGGGCCGTTGCAGAGCTTAAAGAGAGGGCGATGGCCGAGGCTGCTCAGTCGGATCAGACCCCGCCGCTTGACGCGCCGATCCGGTCGGTCCCCGAGAGCACGCGGATTCACATCCTGCCGCGCTTCAAGCCGATGAATGGCGCGATGCCGCGGTCGGGCCTGCAGATCGAACATCTGCCGTTTACCGTAGGCCGCCGGTCCAAGGACGCGGAATCGCCCTTCTCGATGGACCTGTTGCTGGATGATTCTCGCCCCTACCGGCTCTCCCGTGCGCACTTCGCGATCATGCAGCGGCGGGACGCGTTTGTCGTCCACGATCTCGACAGCGCGCTCGGAACCGAGGTCAACGGCCAATTCGTGGGTCGCCATTTCGCGACAGACTTCGCACCCCTCAATCCCGGTCAGAACAACGTCACTGCCGGCGGTGCCAACTCGCCCTTCGTATTCCGCGTCGAGTTGCAGCACGACTGACGGATCATCCGCGGTTGCCTCTGGCGAGCGCGCCGGAGGCCGTGCTAAAGCACAGGAAGCATCATGGGGGAGCGGATCATGTTCAGGCAGATCTTCTTTGCTGGGATTATTGCCGGCTGTCTCGCCGGTATAGTGATCTCGGTTGTGCAGGCGTTCACGACGACGCCGATCATTCTGCACGCCGAGACGTTCGAAGGCGGCGGTCCCGCCCATGATGCCGCGCTGACGCCAGGACACGCGCCCTTCATGCTGGCCGTGATGGCGGCGGACCGCGCGCCCGAAATCTTGCTCGCGCATAGCGATGATGCCGAAGAGGGTGCGGCCTGGACGCCGGTCGACGGGCTCGAGCGCACGGCCTACACCGTGCTGGCCAATGTAATCCTGGGCGTCGGCCTTGCGCTCTTGCTGGTCGGCTGCTACGCCCTGCACGGGCAGCCTGTCGATGGCCGGCGCGGCGTCTTGTGGGGGCTCGCGGGCTTCGCCGTGTTTACGCTCGCGCCCTCTCTCGGGCTGCCCCCCGAGGTCCCCGGGTTGATGGCAGCCGAGGTGTCGGCGCGCCAGCTTTGGTGGGCGTTCGCGGCCGGCGGCGCGGCGCTGGGCCTTTGGCTCATGATCTTCGGCAAGACCCGCGTGATGGCCGCTGCCGGCATCCTCGCGATGGCGCTCCCGCACGTTGTCGGCGCGCCGCATCCTGCCGAGATCGGTGGCGCGGTACCGGCGGAACTCGCCGGCCATTTTGCCGCCACCTCGATCGCGGTCAGCGCCGTCTTCTGGGCCATGCTGGGTTGGTTCTCGGGCGCCCTTTACCAGCGCTTCGGCGAACCCGCGGCGTAGAGTTTCGGCTGGCGCGGCGCCGGTTGCCCGTGCTAGCGTCCGCGGGCCGAGGGGAGGAAGCCGGTGACGCCGCGAAGGCGGCCAGGCCGGCGCTGCCCCCGCAACTGTGAACGGCGAGGCCGTGGCAAGACGCCACTGACGGTACTTCCGCTGGGAAGGCGCCGCGGCCGGTGACCCCGAGCCAGGATACTTCCCTCAGGCACACCTTATTTGTCCCGTAACCTCGGTGGGAGGCTGTCGCGGTGACTTGGGGGAAGACCCTTCCGCAATTGACTTTGGTCCTGGGCGGCGCCCGTTCGGGCAAGAGCCGCTATGCCGAATCCCTGCTCGAGGCTGTGGAGGGCACGCGCGTCTATCTGGCCACGGCGGAGCCCGGCGACGCCGAGATGGCCGAGCGCATCCGCCGCCACCGCGAACGTCGCGGCGACGGTTGGGAGACGATCGAAGAACCGCTGGCGCTGTCAGCCGCGCTGCAACGGACGACCGCCCCGGACCGCGCCATTCTGGTCGACTGCCTGACGCTCTGGCTCGCCAACCTGATGGGCGCCGGTCGCGACGTCGAGGC
>JAAUXY010186712.1_pt1 | contig 13003 bp, 9 predicted proteins | sample 7278121 | NCBI WGS metagenome assembly JAAUXY01 (sample SAMN14350117, study PRJNA611818) | marine sediment metagenome | isolation source: surface marine sediment (1.8m) | place: French Polynesia: Moorea | collected 2018-08 | reverse complement strand
CGTGCGCCCAAATGGACGCGCGGTGGAGGCAGCCCCGCCCGAGCACGAGAATGAAGACGCGGTGCGGGAGACGCCCGCTGTCTATCGAATCGCCCCGCCTTCCGCGGAAGATGGCTCGCTGAGCTACCCCCTTGCAGCACCATCGGTCGAAGACTCGCCAACCTATTCACGTTATTCGCTTTACACGGAAGACGCGCCAATGCCTCACGAACACGTCTCATTCTCCGCGGAAGATATTCAGCTGATGGCGGGTTAGCATCTGGTTGTCGCATTCATCGTCATCACTGACCGTTGGTACATCGAGTTCGAGGAAGCAGCTATGGCAAGGAAGTTCGGTCATGACTACGAGAAGTACAAAACACAAACGAGGCGTTGGTTGTAACATGCCTGGCTACGCCGCGACCATGGTCGCATTTCCGGCTTGCTGCACTCGTGGCATTCGAATGCTGGCAACTACAATCGTACTGGCTCTTGGGGGCACGTGCCTGGCCGCGGAAGATGCGCCAGTCAGGTTCGTGGCGATTGGGGACACGCCTTACAAGGGGGAGGTCGAAGCCGTCGAAGACGACGTGATTCCCGCGATCGTCGAGTCGGGCGTGCCGTTCGTCGTCCACTACGGAGACATCAAGGACGGACGCGAACCGTGCACCGACGCGGTTCTGTTGAGTCACCGAGACCGAATTCGTAACCTCCACGACGGCCCCGTCTTCTACACCCCCGGCGACAACGAGTGGACCGACTGTGACCGCCGTTTCCTCTCGACTCGGTTCTCCGAGCTCGAGCGGCTCTCGCGCCTGCGCGAGCTGTTCTTTCGCGATCCGGTGGACGTGCCCGAAGATTGGCACTACTCGCGGCAGCCCAATTTTCCCGAGAACGCCCGGTGGTTCCTCGGCGGCGTGCAGTTCGTGACCATCCACGCCGTGGGAACCAACAACGGCCGTAGCGAGGTTCTGTTGGACGACGTGGAGGCAGCGATCTCGCTCGTCGAAGCTCGCGATCATGCGAATCGAGTGTGGCTGAGCGAAGGGTTCGCGCAGGCGCGGCGGCGCAAGGCGGGTGCGCTGGTGATCATCACCCAGGCCGATGTCACCGCGCCGTTCGCCGGCGGACCCTGCACCCCGAATCTACGTTCCGACTGCGATGCCTTTCTCGCGTTGCGAGAGCAGCTCATCGTCGACGCGCGGCGGTTCCACGACTGGGGGGCGCCGCGCAAGCCGGTCCTGCTCGTGCACGGCGACACCGACCCGTACTGCTGGGACAAGCGGTTCGGCGGCGAGCGGGCGCCGAATCTGTGGCGGCTGAATGCCTGGGGTGACTTCCGCAACCCCGTCGATGCCACCGAGATTTCGGTGCGCCCGGCGGATCCCGTAGCGCCCTTCTCGGCTCGAACGTTGCTCTGGGAGCTGGAGCCGCAGGAGAGCTGCGACTGAACTAAGCGGCGGCGGGCTCGTCTCGGTGATGGGCGAGGCGTGCCATGACGTACGTCGACCAGACGCAGCGGTCGTCGCCGAGCAGCATGAGGGCGAACAGCATCTGCTCCAGCACCGGCGACTGGTCCATTCGCCGGCGCAGCAGAGGCGTCGCGCTCGGGTCCAGCACGACGAAGTCGGCCTCCTTGCCCGGAAGGAAGTTACCGATCCGAGCATCGAGATACAGGCTGCGCGCCCCACCGAGCGTAGCGAGATACATCGCCCGATGGGGGTCGAGCGACCAGCCTCCGAGCTGCGCGACCTTGTACGACTCGTCGAGCGTACGGAGCATACTGAAGCTCGTACCGCCGCCCACGTCGGTGCCGATTCCGACCCGCACCGCGTGCCGGTCCGCTGCGTCCAGGTCGAACAGACCGCTGCCCAGGAACAGGTTCGACGTGGGGCAGAACGCCATCGCGGCACCGGCGCTCGCCAGCCGTTGCCGGTCCCGATCACCGAGATGGATGCAATGCGCGAATACTGCCCGCTCTCGCACCAGCCCGTGGTGATCGTAGACGTCTAGATAGCTCTCGCGTTTCGGAAACAGCTCCGCGACCCATGCCAGCTCCTCCCGGCTCTCGGCCAGGTGGGTGTGCACGTACACGTCCGGGTACTCCGCGACGAGCCGTCCCGCTGCCGCCAGCTGCTCGTCGCTCGAGGTCGGGGCAAAGCGCGGGGTGATCGCATAGTGGAGGCGGTCGACCCCGTGCCAGCGCTCGATGAGCTCCCGGCTGTCGTCGATTCCGGTTCGAGCCGTGTCTCGCAGATCCGGCGGACAATTGCGATCCATCAGCACCTTGCCCGCCACGAGGCGCAGGTTGCGCTCGTGCGCCGCCTCGAAGAGCGCGTCGGCGGACTGCTGATGCACGCTGCCCATCACCAGGGCCGAGGTCGTTCCATTGCGCAGCAGCTCGGCCAAGAAGACACGCGCGACCTCGGCCGCGTGGCCGGCATCGCCAAATCGAGCCTCGACGGGATAGGTGTGGCGCTCGAGCCACTCCAGCAGTCGAGTCCCGTACGAAGCGATGGCGTCGGTCTGGACGTAGTGCACGTGGGTGTCGACGAATCCGGGTACGATGAGCTTGTCCGAGAGGTCGAGCTCGCGCGCGCCAGCCGGCAGGCGGGTACGTACGTCGCTCGCGTCACCCAGCTCGACCACGTGTCCGTCACGGACCACGAGCAGTCCGTCGGCAAAGTACTCGTAAGTCGGGTCGGCCCCGCTCGGACTCGAGGCCGGGTCGCGCAGATAGTGCAGGATGGAGGCGCGATACGCCTCAACCGCTTCGCTCACGGAGTCTGCGCCCCTTGCGCGATCCAGTTGCCGATCAGGGCCCGCTCCTCGGACGTCATCCGGGTGAGGTTGCCGAGCGGCATGACTCGGGTGGCCACGGTCTGGGCGTGAATCTGCGCCGCGTGGCGTCGAATCTGATCGGCAGTGTCGAATGCGACGCCCTTGGGCGCCTCCTTGAACAGCTCGCTGGTCGGACGAGCCGAGTGGCAGCTCACGCAGTGGCGTGAGATGACCTCGCGCACCTCGACGAACGCGACCTGCTCGTCGACGCCATCGCGCGGCGGTGCCGGGGCCACGGTAACGTAGGCAATGGCGATGACGCCCGCCGCGCTCGCGGCCAGCCATCCCGCCGCCCCCCAATTGCCACGGCGCTCGCGCACGTTGAAATAGTGGCGAACGCCGGCCCCGACGAGGAACAAGCCGAGCAGCACCAGCCAGCCTTGCTCGTGGCCATAGGTGCTCGGGTAATGGTTGCTGATCATGACGAACAGCACCGGAAGGGTGAGGTAGTTGTTGTGCAGCGACCGGAGCTCCGCCCGCTCGGTCAGGGCCGGATCCTGAGCCCGTCCCTCGTTGGTGGCGGCGACCAGCTCGCGCTGCGCCGGCATGATGACGAAGAAGACGTTGCCCACCATGAGCGTGCCGAGCACGGCGCCGACGTGGATGTACGCACCGCGGGCGCTGAAAATCTGGTCCAGCCCGTAGCTGAGTGCCGCGAGCAACAGGAACGAGACCGACGAGGCGACAACCGCATGTCGTGCAAGCCGAGATCGCCACAGCAGATCGTAGACGAGCCAGCCCAGGACCAGGGTGCCGATGCCGAGCGCAACGGCGAAGCCGGGTCCGATGTCGGCCACCTCGGGGTCGACCAGATAGAGCTCGGCGCCCACGTAGTACACGAGCACGAGCAGCAGGAAGCCGCTGATCCACGTCCAGTACGCTTCCCACTTGAACCAGTGCAACGGCGCGGGAAGCTGCCCGGGCTCGATCCGTCGCTTCTGCACCCGAAAGAACCCGCCGGCGTGGATCGCCCACAGCTCGCCGAGCACCCGGGGATGATCGGACTCGGGATCGCGCAGTCGAATCAGGAGCCAGTTGAAATAGAACGAGGCGCCGATCCACGCGATCCCGGTGATCACGTGAATCCAGCGGATCACGAGGTTGAGCCACTCGCTGATCACGGGATCCATCGGTGCGCAGGGGCTGCCTGGAGGTCGCGCTCAGTCGGAGCCCGGGTGATAGGGCAAGCCGAGCGAGGCAGGTGCATTGAGCCGGATAATCCGGACGTCTCGCGAGATGATCACGAGGACGACGATCGTGGCCAGGTACGGCAGCATGGAGAGGAACTGGGACGCGATCTCGACGCCCATGCCTTGTAAGTGGAACTGCAGGATGGTCACACCGCCGAACAGGTAGGCGCCCAGCACCACCCGCCCCGGGCGCCAGGTCGAGAACACCACCAGCGCGAGCGCAATCCAGCCGCGGCCTGCCGTCATCTCCTCGCCCCACATGGGCGTGGTCGCGAGCGAGAGGTAGACGCCGCCGAGACCCGCCATGGCGCCACCGAACAGCACCGCGAGATACCGGATCTTGACCACCGAGTAGCCGAGCGCGTGGGCCGAGGACGGAGACTCGCCGACACCGCGCAGCGCAAGTCCGGCGCGGGTGCGATAGAAGAACCAGCTGACTGCGACATACAGCAACAGCGAGAGATAGACGAGGGGATCGAAGGACAGCAGTCTCGGACCGATGACGGGCAAGTCGCTCAGACCCGCGAGGTGCACCGGGGCGATGACGTCGACCGTTATCCCGGTGTAGTCGATGCCGATGAAGGCGCTGAGCCCGATGCCGAATATCGTGAGCGCCAGCCCGGTGGCCACTTGATTGGTCATCAACGACAGAGCCAGCACGCCGAACACCAGGGCGAGCGCCGCGCCCGCCAGCAGGCCCGCGAGGATCGCGAGCGTCGCGCTATCGGTCTTCGTGGCCACGATGAAGCCGGCGATGGCGCCGAGCAGCATCATGCCTTCCACCCCCAGGTTGAGCACGCCGGACTTCTCGACGACGAGCTCGCCCAGCGCGGCGAAGACGAGTGGCGTCCCCGCAGTAACGATGGCCACGAACACGGCGGGATTGAGAACGAAGTCCGCGAACGCTTCGAGCACGCTCACGTCGCCACCTGTTCTACCGCCGGCTCGGACAGCGAGGCGCTGCGCAGCCGGAGCCGATAGTTGATGAACACGTCGGATGCGAGCAGGTAGAACAGCAGCATGCCCTGGAACACGCCGGTCACCGCGGACGGCAAGTTGAGCTCGAGCTGGGCCGCCTCTCCCCCCAGGTATAGCAGCGCCATGAGCGCGCTCGCGAACAGGATGCCCAGCGGATGCAGGCGCCCGAGAAAGGCGACGATGATGGCGGCGAATCCGTAGCCGGGCGAGATACTCGGTACGAGCTGGCCCACCGGGCCCGCTACCTCGCTCACCCCGGCCAGGCCCGCGGCCGCCCCACCGCTGAGCAGCCCGATCCACACCATGCGCGAGCGGCTGAAACCGGCATAGTGGGCGGCCGGGGCGGCGAGCCCCGCCACCCGCAGCTGATAGCCGAGAAAGCTTCGCGCCATGAACACCCAGCCCACCGCGACCGCGAGGAGGGCGATGAGCAGGCCCGTGTGCAGACGGGTTCCGGGCAGCATGATGGGCATCTGTCCAGCTTCGCTGAACATGCGCGACTCGGGAAAGCCGTAGCCCTCGGGATCCTTCCACGGCCCGTGCACGAGATAACTCAGAGCCAAGATCGCGACATAGGCGAGCATCAGGCTCACCAGGATCTCGTTGGTATTGAACCGGGTGCGCAGCAGCGCCGGAATCGACGCCCACAACATGCCACCGATCGCGCCGAGCACGATCATCGCCGGGAGCAGCCACGCCGAGTCGCTCTCATGGTAGGCGATTCCCAGGCCGCCGCCGAAGATGGCGCCCATGGTGAGCTGGCCCTCGGCACCGATGTTCCATACCCCAGCCCGGAAGCCCACCGCGAGCCCCACCGCGATCAGCATCAAGGGCGCCGCCTTGACCCCGAGCTCCCCCCAGCCGAAGAGGTCGTCGACCGGAGAGACGAAGAACGTGTAGAAGGCGCCGATCGGGTCCTTGCCCAGCACCGAGAACACCACCAGGCCGCTGGCAAACGTGAGCGCGGCGGCGATCAAGGGCGAAGCGTAGGCCATCATCACGGACGGCTGCGGGCGCGCCTCAAGTCGCATCCACATGCCTCGGCTCCTCCTCCCGGCGAGCGGCGCCCTCCCCCGGCCCCCCCGGGAACAGCCCGCTCATCCACAGCCCGATCTCCTCGATATCGGTGTCCGCGGTGCGCTTCGCCGGCGACATGTACCCCTTGGCGATGACCAAGACGCGGTCACAGATCTCGAACAGCTCGTCGAGCTCCTCGGAGATTATCAGCACCGCGGATCCGGCGTTGCGCAGATCGATCAGGGCCTGGCGAATGGCGCTCGCGGCGCCGACGTCGACGCCCCAGGTGGGCTGAGCGGCAATCAGCACGCGCGGCGCCTGCAGCATCTCCCGGCCGACGATGAATTTCTGCAGGTTGCCGCCGGAGAGGCTCTTCGCCTGCGCCACCGCGCCACCACACATGACGTTGAAGTCCTCTATGCACCGGTCGGTGAACGAGCGCACGACGTTGCGGCGAATGAACCCGTGGCGCACCATCTTCTGACGGTGCCCGGTGAGCAGGGCGTTGTCGCTGAGGGTCATGCCGGGCACCGCGCCGCGGCCCAAGCGTTCCTCCGGCACGAACACCATGCCGAGATCGCGTCGCGGACCGGGGCCTAGTTGGCCGACAGCCCGACCGCTCATAAGCACTTCTCCGGCATTTCGCGACGGCACCTCGCCGCTCAACGCGGCCAGCAGCTCCTGCTGTCCGTTGCCCGAGATGCCGGCGATACCCACGATCTCGCCGCTACGAACGGTCAGGTCGATGTCGGTCAGATCGGTTCCGAACTGGTCCGTCGTCCGGCGCGAGAGCGCTTTGACGACCAACCGCTCCTCGCCCGTGGACTGTGCATCGACGTGCTCGCAAACCGGCAGATCCTTGCCGATCATCATCCTGGCCAGGCTGGACGCCGACTCGCTGCGTGGATCGGCATTTCCGGTCACCCTCCCGCCTCGCAGTATGGTCGCCGTGTCGCACAGCTCCTGGATCTCGTCCAGCTTGTGGCTGATGTAGAGGATGCTGCGGCCCTCCTGCGACAGCGCGCGCAGCGTCTCGAAGAGCTTGCGCACGGCCTGCGGGGTCAGCACCGAGGTTGGCTCGTCGAGAATGAGCAGCTTCGGGTCCTGGAGCAGGCAGCGCACGATCTCTACGCGTTGGCGCTCGCCGACCGAGAGCGAGTGCACCAGCCGCCCCGGGTGCAACGGCAGGCCGTAGCGTTCGGAGACCTGCTCGATGCGCGCGGCGAGCCGCCCCTGATCGCGGCCGTCCTCGACCGCCAGCGCGATGTTCTCGGTCACGGTGAGAGTCTCGAACAACGAGAAGTGCTGGAACACCATGCCGATGCCGAGCTTGCGGGCATGGGCCGGGCTGCGGACCTGCACCGGCTCGCCGTCCCAGCGCAACGCGCCCTGGTCGGGCTTGACCACCCCGTAGATGATCTTCATCAGCGTGCTCTTGCCGGCGCCGTTCTCGCCGAGCACCGCGTGGATCTCGCCCGGCATCACCGCCAGGTCGATGGCGTCGTTGGCGACGACGGTGGGATAGATCTTGGTAACGCCGCGGAGCTCGAGCCGGGGCGTGGCCGTAGGGGGGATCGAGGCGGGCATGGGATTCGTGATCCGGCTCATCGAGCTCCGACCTTCGGGCCGTGACGGCCCGCATCATGCTGCGAGCGGTCCGGGCCGGTGTCAACGACCGCTTGCCCGTCACACTCCCACAGGCGCAAGAGCTGGGCCGCCGCCGCGACCGCGATGCTGCGGGGGTGCTTGCCCGTGATCCCCGGTATGCCGATGGGGCAAACGAGGCGGGCCAGCCGATCCTCGGCAACGCCTCGACGCAGCAGCTGCTTCTCGAACCGCCGCCGCTTGGTGCCGGAGCCGATCAGCCCGAGGAACCGGAACTCGTCACTGGCCAGCACGCGCTCGACGAGCTGGAGGTCGAGTGCGTGGCTGTGGGTCATGACGAGAAAGCTGTCGGATGTCGACGCCTCGTCGATGCAGTGCACGGGCAATTCGCTGATGCGGACCTCCACGTTGCCGGGGACGGCGCGCGGAAACTGCTCCGGGCGGCCATCGACCCACACGATTCGGCAAGGCGAGTCGCCCAGCACCGCCACGAGCGCACGGCCCACGTGCCCGGCACCGAACAGCCACAATCGAGGCCTCGAGTCCCAAAGCGGCTCGTACAGCAAAGTCAGTGACCCGGCTCGCCCGGCCGGTTCGAGGCGCGCAGCCGCGATCTCCGGGGACTCGAGACCGCACAGCATCGTCCGCGCGGATTCGATGACCTCGCTTTGAAGACGTTTTCGTCCGAGATGACCGTGAACGCCTCGGGTCGTGACGAGCACCTTCGCGCCTGCAATCGACCGGGCTCCCTTCGACCCGTCGCCCGTCACGGTGACGAGCACCGCACGATCCACCTCGCCCGCCCCTCCGGCGCAGGCAGCGAGCCACGGCTCCGCCCCGCTCACCCGCTCGAACAAGACGCTGGCGTGCCCGCCGCAGCACTGCCCGAGTCGCGCCCCGAGCGCGAACTCCGACACGAGCGGCGCGCGGGTACTCGACGATGCACCGAGCAACGTCCGGGCGGTGCCGATCGATGCGTACTCCAGGTTCCCGCCCCCGATACTGCCGATGATGCGCTCGGCGGTCACGACCATCTTCGCCCCGCATTCGCGCGGCGTCGAGCCACGAGCGCCGACGACGGTGACGAGCACGCAGTCCTCGCCCCCCGCGAGCGCGTGGCGCAGCTGCTCGATCCACTCAACCATGGCCACAATCGCAAGTCACCGCGCTCGTTCCCCTCGCAACCGGTCCCGAAGGTCCTCCACCGAGACCAGGATCGCCTCCGGCGTGGCGGGCGCGCGCAGGCGGGGGCTCAGCCGGTAGCCGCCGACGCTGGCCACGGCGTCCTTGATGGCCTGGTACACCGAGATCGCCAGCATGAACGGCGGCTCTCCTACCGCCTTCGATCGGAACACGGTCTCCTCCCGGTTGCGGGCCGACTCCAGCAGCTCGACGTTGAATTGGCGCGGCCAATCGCTGCACACCGGTATCTTGTACGTCGATGGCGCGTGCGTGCGCAGCGCACCGCGCTCGTCCCAATACAGCTCCTCGGTGGTCAGCCAGCCCATCCCTTGCACGAATCCTCCCTCGATCTGTCCGCGGTCGATGGCTGGATTCAGGGACTGGCCACAGTCGTGAAGAATGTCGACTCGCAGCACGCGGTTCTCCCCGGTCAGGGTATCGATCAACACCTCCGACACCGCGGCTCCGTAGGCGAAGTAGAAGAAAGGCCGACCGCGCCAGGTGGCGCGGTCGTAGCCGATCTTCGGGGTGCGGTAGAACCCGGTCGACGAAAGCGATACTCGCGCGAGGTAAGCGCGTTGGACCAGATCCTCGAAACCCAGGGACTCGTTGCCGATGAACACCTCGTTGGCGCGGAACACCACCTGCTCGGGCGACACCTCGAATTCCTGCGCCGCGAAGTCCACGAGCCGTTGCTTGATCGTGCGCGCCGCGAGCTGGGCCGCCTTGCCGTTCAGGTCCGACCCGGAGGACGCCGCCGTGGCCGAGGTGTTGGGGACCTCGCTGGTGTCGGAGGCGCTCACGCGGATACGGACGATGTCGATCTGGAACTCCTCGGCAACCACTTGGGCAACTTTCGTGAACAGGCCCTGACCCATCTCGGTGCCACCGTGATTGAGGTGCACGCTGCCGTCGTTGTATACGTGCACCAGGGCGCCGGCCTGATTCAGGTGCGTGGTCGTGAAGGAGATGCCGAACTTGACGGGCGTCAGCGCGAGTCCGCGTTTCAACACCCGGCTGCTCGCGTTGAAGGCCTCGATCTCGCGGCGTCGCTCTCGATAGCTCGAGCGCTTCTCGAGTGCCGGCACGATGTCGTGCAGCAGGTTGTCCTCGACCCGCATGCCGTACGGCGTGAGGTCGCGACGTCCCAGACCGTAGAGGTTCAGCTTGCGAACATCGAGCGGATCTCTGCCGAGCGCACGTGCGATCTCGTCCAGGACGTCCTCGATGACCATCATGCCCTGCGGTCCACCGAACCCGCGAAACGCGGTGTTGGACACGGTGTGCGTCTTGCATCGATGGGAGACGATCCTCACCTCGGGCAGGTAGTAGCAGTTGTCGCTGTGAAACATCGCCCGGTCGTTGATGGGCCCGGAGAGGTCGGCCGACATGCCGCAGCGTGAGCTCAAGGTGAGCGCATAGCCGCGGATCCGTCCGTCGTCGTCGAATCCCACCCGGTACTCGGCCGCGAAGTCGTGTCGCTTGCCGGTGACGATCATGTCCTCGTCCCGGTCCGGGCGCAGCTTCACGGGCCGTCGCGTCGCGCGAGCGAGCAGCGCCGCGATGCAGGCGAACAGCGCGGGCTGCGACTCCTTGCCTCCGAATGCGCCACCCATGCGGCGGCACTCCACGACCACGTCGTTCACGTGCCGGCACCCGAGCGCGCCGGCTACCGCATGCTGCACCTCGCTCGGGTGCTGGGTCGAGCTGTACACCAGCATGGTCCCGTCCTCGCGCGGCAGCGCGAACGCGATCTGCCCCTCCAGATAGAACTGATCTTGTCCGCCGATGACGAGCTTCCCCCCCAGCTGGCGCGGGGCGTCTTCGATGGCACGACTCGCATCGCCGCGCGACATGGTCTCGCTCGGTAGCACGAAAGACTCGTGGGCCAGCGCCTGCTCGACCGTCAAGTAAGCCGGCAGGTCCTCGTATTCGACGCGTGCGAGACGCACCGCGCGACGGGCCTCCCGCACGCTGGTCGCAGCAACCGCGAACAGGCTCTGCCCGACGTATTGCACCCGATCCTCGGCGAACACCGGGTCGTCGGCGACGACCGGACCGCAGTCGTTCACCCCGGGCACGTCGGCCGCCGTGATGACCGCGACCACGCCGGGCGCGGCCTCGACGGCCGACAAGTCGAGCGCCGCCACCCGCGCGTGGGCACGCTGGCTGGTGCCCATGGCGGCGTGCAGCGTCCCCCGCGGCTCGGGAATGTCGTCGGTGTAGACGGCATCGCCGGTCACGTGCAGGCGCGCGCTTTCGTGAGGGTGCGCGGCGTGCACCCCGCCGCGTATGGCTGCCGTCCCCATCTTCAGGCCACCGGATACTCCAGGACGCGCGTCTCGTCCCGAGCACCGGTGGTCTCGAGGTGAAATCGCCGCAGCAAGTTCGCCGCCGCGAGCTGCCGGTATCGGCTCGCGGCCCGCATGTCCGTGATGGGCTGGAAGTCGCGCTCCAGCGCCTCGCTCGCGGCCTGCACCGTGCGCTCGTTCCAGCGCTGCCCGAGGACAGCGCGCTCGCAGTGAGACGCGCGTCTCGGAGTAGCAGCCATGCCCCCGTAGGCGATGCGTGCATGGACCACACGCTCCCCGTCCAACTCGATGGCGAACGCGCCGCAGACACCGGAGATGTCCTGGTCGAAGCGCTTCGAAAGCTTGTAGGTGTGAAACCGCCGCTCGCGGCGCGGCACCGCGAGCCGCACGCACTCGATGAACTCGCCGGCGGCCAGCGCCGTCTCTCGGTAGTCCAGATAGAACTCGTGCAACGGCAGCTCGCGCGTGCCGGCGCGCGAACGCAGGACGAGGGTGGCGTCGAGCGCCAGCAGCGCGGGCATCGAGTCGCCAATGGGCGAGCCGTTGGCGACGTTGCCAGCGAGCGTGGCGGCGTTGCGAATCGGCGGCGACGCGAAGCGGCGATACAGCTCGCCCAGATCGGGGCTGAGCTTCGCCAGCACCGCCATGGCATCGGTCAAGCTCACCATCGCCCCTATCTCGATGCGTCTGCGGGTGGCGGTGATCCGCTTGAGCTTCTCCACCCCGCCGAGGTAGACGATCGGATCGAGGTCGCGCTGCTCTTTGGTCACCCACAGCCCGAGATCCGTACCGCCCGCGAGAAGGAACGCCCGTGGATGCTGCGCCAGCGTCCGGCCCAGCTCGCGCATGTCGCGCGGCGCGAAGTAACGGTGCGTTTGCCCCCCGACACCGTGGCCCGTGATTCGCAGCGCGGTGCGGCGGCCCAAGCGGCGCAAGGACTCGGCCAAGGCACGATCGCGGCGGGCTTCGTCTCGACCGGCTGCGATGTCGTACATTCGGCTCGCCGCCTCGATGATGGGCCGGTAGCCGGTGCAGCGACACAAGTTACCCGCCAGGGCATCGTCGACTCGCTGCCGGTCGGGACGCGCCTGCGTCTTGTACAGGGCGAACAGCGACATGACGAATCCCGGGGTGCAGAACCCGCACTGGGACCCGTGGCACCGCACCATCGCCTCCTGGACCGGATGCAGGGTGCCGTTCGCGTCCCGGAGGCTCTCTACGGTGAACAGCGCCTTACCGTCCAGGGTGGGCAGAAGCTGGATGCAGGAGTTGACCGCGAGATAGCGCAGGCGATCACGGTCCACCTCGGCCACCACCACGGTGCACGCCCCGCAGTCTCCCTCGGCGCAGCCCTCCTTCGTGCCGGTACGCAGCAGCACCTCGCGCAGATACTGCAGCACGGTGGTGGTGGGATCGACGCCGCGCACGGTGTGCACTCGACCGTCGAGCAGGAAACGGATGGCGCCGTCATCGGATTCGCCCGCGTCGCGCGCCCGCGTCTCGGTCGGCACGTTCATCTCATCGCTTCGTCCCCGGGTACAGCCTGGAGTCTACACCTAGATCGCCCCGTTCCCCCTACGCGGGTCGCGACGAGCGCATTCAGCTAAGATCCGCATCACCGCTGCCCGAGCGAGGAGATCGCGATGGCTGGACTCACGACCCACGTCCTGGACACCGCTCACGGACGGCCCGCCGCGGGCGTTCGCATCGATCTCTCGTCCCTGTCCGACGACGACTCCAAGCGCCTGGTGCGCAGTCTACGTACCAACGACGACGGGCGCACCGACGAGCCACTGCTGGCGCCGGGGGAAGCCCGCGCAGGCCGTTACGAGCTGGTGTTCCACGTCGCAGCGTACTTCGCGGGGCTCAGGACCGGGACGGCAGATCCGCCGTTTCTGG
>JAAUXY010027757.1_pt1 | contig 13006 bp, 15 predicted proteins | sample 7278121 | NCBI WGS metagenome assembly JAAUXY01 (sample SAMN14350117, study PRJNA611818) | marine sediment metagenome | isolation source: surface marine sediment (1.8m) | place: French Polynesia: Moorea | collected 2018-08 | reverse complement strand
TATGTCTAGGACGGCCCAGACGGGGATAACCGTCGCAATTCTCGCCTGCATCGCGATTGGGCTTCGCGAAATCGGCACTGATTTTGCGCTCGGCTTCCTAGCCGGTGTCGTTCTGTTCCAAGTCGCCCATCGAATTCGCGACGGCTATTGGTTCTGAGTGGCCACGAGCGGAATCGTCGCGCCGCGCACGACCGCGCCTTGACCGGTTCGCGAAAGCTGCCGTAGGGCCTGCCGCGCAAGCAGGTCGTTGACGATGCGTTGCTGCATGGCCGGATCTTGCGTAAACAGCACGTCGCCGAGGGCGTTGCGCGTCTGCTCCGTCAAGCCGGCGCGAGCGCGATCCATGATCGGCCGCGTCGCACGCGCCCCAAGACCCATAACGGCCCCGACAGAGCCTTGAGCGGCGCGCAGGGCGTCCGGGGCCAGATCCAGCACGTTGGCTATTCCAGCGCCCGCTATGTCCTCTTGAAGCGGCATCGTGCGCGACCCCTTCAACAGCCGATTGCGGGTTTCGTTGAAACGCATTTCCCGCTCCATGGCGTCGTCAAACGCCTTGCGCGTCGCGTCGTCGGTAAAGGCCGGGTCAAGCCGCTTGCGGATTTTCGGCGACTTGACGAGCCGCCGGATGACGTTGCCGCCTTCCTGCACGTTGTCCATGATATCTGAGGCCGCCCGTGCAACCCCCATCACGTAGAATTCGCGCTCGCTGGCGGTCATCGCCGCAAGCTCGTCGGTCGTGATCTCGGCATCGCGGCGGAAGATGCCGCGCCCGCGCTCCATGGCGCCACGCAACCGCGACGGGCCGGCGTAGGCGTCCTGTGCTTCGCGAAAGGCAGGGTTGCTGTCCTTCAAGTGCTTGCTGAGGGCGCCGCGGGCTTTCTTGAGGGCGCGGGTCTGCGTCGTGTTCGGGATCTTGCCTGTCACCTGGTCCCGGAAGCCCTCAAGCGTGTCGTCCATCGCCTGCTCGATGTAGTGCCAGACGCGGGTGTTCGGCACCGCCCGCACGTCGTCGATCGTTCCGCCGGTCATCAGCTTGACGAACCATTGCGGCTGGTCGACGGCCTCGCCGGCCAGTTGCGCCGCCGCTTGCTCCGTCTGCCAATTCCGCTGCGCCTTGGCAAAGGACTGGCGGGCAAAGGGGCTATCGAGGAACCGTTCTAGGTTTTCCGTGAACGGGATGGGACGCGCATAGGCGGCTTCGTAAAGATTGGCGGCGCTGGCTTTGCGGGCCTGGTCCAGCGCGTCAAGCGTTGCGTAGTAGTCATCGCCTTTGGTGCCGAATGCGGCTTGCACAGCCTCGTCGGCGCGCTGCCGGGCGCCAGCCTGTCGTGCCTCAAAAAGTTCCTCCGCCACGACCTTGGCGCGGCCGGGGACGTTGGCAACGGCGCGGCCCAGATCGCGGGTCTCGACCCCCAAATCTGCAAACGTGGCCTCCGGGCCAAGCTCGCGAAGCTGCGCCGCCGCCTGGTCGGGGGTGATTTCGTCGCGCCGCAAGCGGTCTGCAAGGCGCTGTAAGGCCCGCTGGTAAGCGGCGGAGCCCTTTAGCTGCCGGATGCCCGCGCCAACCGCGCCGGCCACCAGCGGGGCTGCGGCACCCGTAGCGGCACCAATCGTGGCGCCTTGGGCGGCAGACTCAAGGCGCTGGCCGACGTCGCCTTCGCCGCTGCCGAAGCCATAGACGCCGCCGGCTGCAGCGCCCGCACCCATGCCGCGAACCATGCCCGGCGCCTGCGTGACAGCGCGCCCGATCTGCCCCAATCGCGCCGGCCCGGTCTGCGGCATCGCCAAAGCCCCGATAACGGCGCCGGGGACTTGGCCAACAAGCCGCGCAATGCTGCCAGTTTTGTCGCGCGCCCGCTCAGCGGACAAGTTTTCCTCGTACACGCCGCCGTAGTCGCGGTCGTCGATCAGAGCGGGCAGGGCGTTCATGGCGGCGGAAATCTCGTCGGCAAACCCTAGCGTGATCGCATCGGCCGCGCCGCGAACAACGTCATCTGCCGTGCGGAAAGCGCGCTCGGCAAAGGACGGCGGCTTCCACTTGGCAAGCGCCTCGCGGATCTTTGCCGGCGGCGTGTCGTCTGGAAATTCGGCAATCTGGCCGTTGGGAAGCTCTACTCTCATTTCAGCGGAACCAGCGTATTGCTTTCGGGGTCCCAACGGTAATCCGCCTGTTCGGCGGTGGCTGGGCGGTCTGGCGCTGGAGTTGGCGCACTCGGCGCGGAGCCGGGGCCGTGAATGATATCGTTCAGCACGCCCTCAAACCTGTTCAGGTTGTAGACAAGCTGTTCGGCGCTTTGCGATTGCTCCATATCGCCGTAGGCGCTGGACAACAGATCAAGCTCGACGTTGGATACTTGCCCAAGCGCGCCGCCTGTCGGCGACGCATCGCGCATTTGCTGAAGGCGGTTAAAGCTGATGTATGCCTTGATTGACTTCAGCTTGCCGGCTAGGTCACGCGCCGACGTCCCACCAACGCCCTTAAGGAAATCGCCAAGCAATCCCGTCGTCCATGTTGGGTTTTGCTGCGCAAGCGCGCGCGCTTGGGAAAGATCGTCGAGGGCGATCTTGCCGTACCGCTGGCCCATTTCGACCCGTTGCGCTTCCTGTCGGGCTTCCTACTGGCGTTTGTTGTCCAACGAACTGCCGGGGATGACGTCAACGCCAATGATGTTGCCGGCGTCGTCCATCACGAAACGTTCTCCCGGCTTCAAATCCGGCAGCATCTTGTTTGTGATGCTGGTGCGCGGCGCCTTCGCATGCTGCCAAGCAAGGCCTCGTGGGTCGCCCGCAAGGTACATGCTGAACGGGTCCGGCTTGCGGGTCGTGATTGACTTTAACGCCCCGCTAAAGGTCTCGACATCGCCGGTCCCCGCAACCGGTTTCAGCGCTTCGGCCTGCCCAGGCGTCAGCCCCAACGCCTCCGCCGCCCCCGCGTCGCCCGCCGCAAGGGCCTGCATGCGAGAGCGGAGCCCCGCCGACCGCTTCTGCTCCTCCAGCAACTGCTTGACCTGCAGGTTCCGCAACATCTGCTGTTGCTGCGCGGATTGCATCTGCGGGAGCATCGCCGCCGCCTGCGCGCCGCGCTGGAGCCCGCCGCCAAGCGCTTGGCCGAACGTCGCGCCCGGCTTGTTGCTCGCGAGAATGCCGCCCGCCGTGTTGAGCAGCATCCACTGCAGCGGGCTAAGGCCGAAGTTGTTGCCAGCGGCCACCGGGGGCGACCCGGCACCGCTGGCGAGGGCCGTGGCGTCTGCTGCCGCCGGCGGCCCGAAAAAATCACGGGGAGGCATCAGAACAGCCCCGACAAGAGGCCAAGGCCGCCGCCGACAAGGGCGCCTATCGGCCCAGCCTGTGAGCCACTGGAAAGCGCCGGCCCGATCATACTGCCGAGCGTGGCGCCGCCCAAGCCACCGCCGAGCAGGTTAGCGCCGATCGACTGCCGCGGCAGCCGCGCCGTCTGCGTCCCGACGGTCGTGTACCCCGGGTTGTAGCCCTGGATTAGCGCGGCATAGCGGGCCAAGGCGTTGTCGCGCTCGTACTGCTTGAAGTCGTGGCGGGCGATGGCCTCGTTGATGCCGCGCTGCCTCTGGTCCTCCAGCGCCGCCCCGACCTCTGCGCGCTTGGCAATGTCGGCGTAATCCTCGCGTGCGAGCGCGGGCGCCTGCATGACCGACTGCATCTGCCGAAGCCGCTCGTCGCCGTAGTTGCGGTACGCTAGGTCGCCGATCGCCGACGTGATGCCGCGGCCCATGGCCCGCGCCGCCAACGGCGAATGCACCGCGCCCTCTCCGGCCTGGGAAAACCGCGAGGAGATAGCCGGCTGCACCTGCGCCCGGACCTCCTCAGCCATGCGCTGAAAGTGCGGGTTGCCCTCGTCCAAATACTTGCCGCGGATGCTGTCGAGAAGCTGGCGCTGCGCGTCATCGGTAAGCTGCACGCCGTACATTTTTTGCGTGCCAAAATCGCTCCGCACGGCCTGCCTCCGAAGCGCCTCCATCGTGTTCGGATCAAGATTGGCGTAGGTCTGGCGGGGGTAGAATTTGTCCCGCTGCTCGTACTTCTTGAACGCCTGGCTATAGACCTGCGAAAGCGGCCCTCTTTGCCGCTCCCATGGCTGCATCTTCTGCTCGACCTGCTGATAGGTCGTGCCGCCGCCGCCGCTACCGCCCGGCAATGTTCTTCTCCATCATCACAGAAACCTTTCGCCAGCCAGGGAGGGCGCATTGCCACCCAAGCCGGCCGTCCATGGTCAGTTTCGAGGCGCCGATCTCGCGCCCCCATTCAGCGAGGGTCGGAACGCAATCCAGAACGACCTCAAGCTGTCTTGCCCCGACAACGGGGCTGTGCACCGTCTGAACCCCGCTGGGCAGGCTGCGCACTTCGGTAATCGCCGCGCCCGCCGGCATGTCGTTCTCGTCAACGCCGATCCAGAGTTGCAGCGCGCTGTTCTGCACGCCGTCGAGCAACGACTCCGGCGACAGCAAGCCGTCGCTCAGTTCAATGCTGGGGGCCAACCACGCCATGGCGTCGGGCCAAACAGCTTCCGCAAACTCGGGTTGAACGCCGACTAGGCGGAACCGCATCAAACGCCGCCGCCAAGCCTCCCCAGGCGCGACGGGATGCCGGCCGTGTAGCCTGTTGCGGGGAAGCTGCCGTCCGCAATGCCGCTGACGGGCAGGATATCCGCCGCCACGCTGCCACCGCCGAGGCCGCCGAGGCCGGCAAGGCTTTGCAGTCCCGCCAGGTCGCCGAGGCCGGAGAACGGCCCGCCGTGCGCTTGCTGCGCGAGGTACGCGGCAATGATGTCCTCGAACGGAAGCGGAACAGGCGACGCGCCGGGACCCATGGTGGACGGCGAGCGCGGCATCATGCCGCCGCCGCCGGAGGGCATCAGGGGAGGAACTGAACGCTGGGGAAAGGTCATCCTATCATCACCATCTTGAACGTCCGATCGCCGGACGTGCCGTCGAAAAGCATGTTCGTATCGTCATCGAAAAGCATGTTCGTATCGTCATCGAACAGCATCGCTTCGCCGTCCGCAGCCGAGTGCGTGATCGTCCATTCGCCGTTGCGGCGGTTGGCGGCGGTCACGTACATCGTGCCGGCCGCAAGCTCCGTCGCCGCGTCGGCCGTCAGCGGGTCGAACCGCGCCGAACCCAGCCGCGTCAGCCGCGCGTCGGTGATCGTCGTCGTCGTGCCGAAGTCGTTCAGCGTGATCTCAAGGACTGCGTTGAACTTGCCTTGGTTGATGCGGTTGATGACGTTGGCATTCTCGCGCAGGTACCGTTGCACTTGGTCGAGGGTATGGGGCGCGGGGTTGGTGGTAACGCCCTTGTAGGCCGGTTGCGTCATCGGGCCATCCACCATCCATATGTCCGGCCAATAGCGCGTTTTTTGTAGTGTCGGGAGTGTGGTTTCATTCGCATTTGTCGCCGCATATCACGCGCCATAGCGTATTTTATTGAGCGCAACTTACTTTCGTCGCTCGCTGGCCGCAAATAGATGCTTACGAGCATGTTGGTGAGCAAGCTCATCGCGCGCCCGCGTCCTGAAGATCGACGTCGGCGCCGCTGGCGTGTTCCCACGTCTCCCCGGCGGGCACCTTGAAGCCGAACCGGCAAAACAGCCCGTCGGCGCGCTGCGGGCAGACCTGATCGACGCCCTTTGAGGTGTACGCCCCCCAGGTCACGCCGCCGTCGTCCTTGGTTTGCTCGTCCGCCGTGCCGACGCGGGCCTGTGTCGCCGTGCTGTCGATAATTGGATGAATGCCCGTCACGAACGTCCGGCGCGCGCCTTCCTGCGTCCAGTCGCCGGTTTCGAGGCTTGCCTCCAGCGTGGAGCCGGTGAAATAGGCCAGCTTGTGGTTGTCGGTGACCGCGATCAGGACCGGCGAGCCGCCTAGCCAGAACGAGCTGTCGAGCGACAGCGGCAGCGCGTCCAGCGTGCCGAAGCCGTCCAACTGGTCGAGCGTGTAGCTGGGAACGAAAATCGAGGCCAACAGCGTCGCATCAACCTCCGCCTCCGACCACTCGCCGACTTCGTAATTGTAGATGATCACCTTGTCCGGCGTGGTGATCGAATCCGAGCTTGGATACAACCAATAGACGTGCTTCTTTTGCAGATCGGCCGCACCCCAAACGCTTTCCTTGCGGTTCTGCGACAGCTTGTTGAAGAAGGTCGTGTCGACCTTGAGCGTGCCGATGGGAACGCTTCGCACGCCGTCAAAGGCGTAGAAACCGTCCGTCCCGAGATAGAACACGATGTCGCTGACGGGAACGATGCTATTCGCGTGCTCCGTGCCCTTGGAAGCCTCGACGCGATCGATGGCAAACACCGTTGGCGGGCCTTGGTAATCGGCTCGGAACACCGACCGCTGGCTGATCACCGCGCCGTCCGCGCCGCCGACTGCCCCGACGATGCCCTTGATGTGCGAGCCTTCGGGCAGATCTCGGAAGTCGCTCTCAGCGGCCTCCGCCGCCGCCGTGCCGGGTGTCGGCCAGTTCGTCGGATCGCCGTTCTGAGGCCACCAGACGCGCCAGGGGCGGTTGCCATCGGTGGCGTCGTAGGTATTGGCCGCAACCACGAAGTCGCGCCACACGGCCACGTATCGGGCTCTAGGGGCATCTGCGGACAGGTCCGCGAAGTTGGCCGACGTGCCGAGCGTCCAGGTCTGGATTGCGCCATCCCAGTTGGTCGCGATCACCTTATCCTGGTACTGCGCGAAGTGCCAGTTCTCGTCCGTGCCTGTCGAATAGCCGCCGCCCTTGCTGACGTCGGAAAACGTGTTGCCGCTGGTGTAGGTTTCGAGGGTCGACACCGTGCCGGCGAACACCTGCACGGTCGCATCGGCCTGCAGCGTCGCGAACGCGCCGCGGCACTCGCCGCCGCTGAGCGCATCGGTAAACTCGTTGAGGCCGTTAATGGGGCCGTAATCGAGGCGGAAATTTGGGTCATCGTTCCGCACGTTCAACGGGATGACGTTAAGCGCCGTGCGTAGCTGGTTCACCCCTACCTGTGCGAGATCGGGGCGATAGGGGCCAAAGCCGAACCTCATCGCCCAAGCCCGCTGTAGGTGTCGCCGTAGATGTTGTACCGGCCGCGCCGGGCCATCGCCGCGACCTCGTCCATTCGGGCCGGCGCCTCTTCGATGCGTTTGTCGTTTTCGGCCTGGAGTTCCTTGAGGGCTTGGATTTCAAGCTGTTGCATGGCCAAGGCGTTCTCGTAGTGCCGGATGACTTCGGCGTAGAGCAGGCCCTTCGCACGGTACCGGATCAACTGCTCGCCGCTGGTCATCCAAGCGTTGGTGTCCTCGTCGGCGGAAAGATCCGTGAGCGACAGGATGACGCCAAACTTGCAGATGTAGCCGGCCGACGGCACGGGGCCGATGTAGATGGACTCGCGCCAGTAGGCGTAGTACTCGGGGAGGGTCTGGCTATCGTCCTCAAGCTCCGCCGCCAGCGCCGCATACGTCACCTTGCTGAGCGGATCACCCCAACCGCCGGTCGTATCGGTCACGAGCGCGTATTCGAAGTCGCGGATGTTGGGGATGTCGGAATCGTCGCTCGACGTGTAGCGCGACTGCCCGGCCGTCATCGTCAGCGAAATCTCGTTTTGCTGAAACCACCAACGGCGGCGGTCGTAGTGCTTCACCGCGTCCAGCACCGCCAGATTGATCTGCGAGGTCAGGTCCGTGCGCGCAATCTCGTCGGCGATGCGCGTCTTCATGGTGGCGAAGGTGCTCATTAGCGTTTCTCGACTCTTGAGCCACGAGGGCCGACCAGCGTTTGGCGCGCTTCTTCTAGCCGTCGACGCAGCCACCCGCGTTGCGGGCGGCTCTCAAACTGCACGCCGTGGGTGCTCACTTTGCCGCTTTCCCAAAGGATGATTGCCGCCACCACGTCCTCGTGTTCCATGCGGCGAGCAAATCGGCGACGGGCGGCATCAGACGTGCCCATGTCGATGATCTGATGGGTTTCCGTGCTCGACTTCTTGCCGTCGCGTTCAGTGTTCCATGATGGCACCTGGAAGGCACCGCTCTCCGAGCACGTCACGCCGCAAGCCGCGCACTCTATCCGACCGTCCCCATGAACGTAGCTCGTGTAGCAACCACAGTTGCAAACCCACACGGTATCCGGGCGAAGCTCAACGACGTTGGACACCTAATAGCCCTTTCGGCCCTTGCCTTTACCCTTGCCCTTGCACTTGCCTTTGCACTTGCCGGCGTCGCCTTTCGGCTGTGTCAGGGCCAGAAGGAAACGCCAACCGCTGATTTTCTGCCGTTCGGCCATGAGGTTGGCGATGGTCTGCGCTGTGTTCATGCTGCGGTCCTTTCCTGTTCCTGATGGCGGATGAGCGCCGCCCGTTCCTCAATCACATCCATGCGCCGGCCGGTCTGCTTACACCACAGATCCAGCCAGGCGCGGTAATCGCGATCATCGGCGTCGTCGACGAGGATCGTGCCGCAGCGCCCGCCCATGCGCTCAAAGAACAGCGTGCGGTCGCCAAGCAGCCGCGGCGGGCCGTCGTTGAGGCCAAGCGCGAACGTGGGCGGCAACTGGTCGTCGATCTCGTACCAGCCGTCCTTGAGCGCGCACGTCACGATCGCGATGTTGCCGACGCCGGCTTGATAGGCCATCTGCTCGACGCGCGCCGCGTGCACCGGGTCGTGCTCAAGGCAATAGACGGTCTGCTCTGGCGCCGCCGCCGCCATGACGATCGTCGTCAAGCCGCTCCCGGCCTCTAGGATGTCGCCGTCGGCCTGGCGGGCGCACAAGATCGCCGTGAGAAGCACGTCTTCGATGGCGCCGAAGGGGTTGTCGAGGAAGGTACGGGCCTCGCGCAGCACGCCCACGTCTTCCGTCTGGGCGCGGATGCGGTCAGCGACGTAGGCGAGCGTCGTGTTGCTCTGCCGGCGGAGCGCGGCAGCAAGCGAGTCGCGCACGATGACCTTGGCCGCATGGCCAAGGCGCATTTCGGGGGCTGCGTACACCTTGCCGCCGCTTGACCGCCACTTCTGACAGAACGCGATGTCGCCACCCACGCGGTTGCCGTCGCGATAGGTGCGGCCAAACAGGATGGGGACCTGCGAGCGGGTGTCGTTGCGGTTCCAGAAGTGGTCGGCGTCGGCAGCCAGCGCCTCAAGGACACGGCGCCGAATGCGCATAAAGCCGGTTGGCAGCCCTTCGACCTCAAGCAAGCCCTCGTCGTTGGGCTCGGACACGCCCGGAATCATGCGGACGGGCATGCCGCGGGCGGTCTGGGCGTCGGCACGGCGGAAGGGGTACACGCCGCCGACAAGGTCTGCGGCGTACTTGCAGAGCGTCACGAGGTCTTCGGGCTCGAACAGCACGTCGGCGTCGATGAACACGAGGTCGGTGCAGTCGGAGAGCAGGAAGTTCTGCACGACGACGTTGCGGGCGTCGTCGACATGGCAGTTGCCTTCAAGAATGAGGTACGCGGTGTCGATGTCGTGCGCTTCCAAGGCTGCGCGCCCGCGCTGCACGCTGAAGGCGAAGCCGGCGTCGGGGCGGTCGTAGACCGTCGTCGCCAGCATCACCTTTTGCCAGGAAGGACAGGCGGGAGGCCCGTCGTCGAGGTAGATCTGAGACATGCGAGACTCCCGCCTTACCCGTTCAGCCGATCAACCGCCGGTGTTGACCAGCCCAAGAGCCGTAAGCGCCGTGTAGAGTCGCGTGATGCGGGTCTCATTGAGCGCGGTTGTGGCCGTGGTGGTGGTGACGGCAGTGATCGACGGCTGCACGATCGGCGTGGTGAGACCGTAGAAGCCGATCTTGTCGGTGGATCCCTGCCCAAGCAGGGTGCCGTCCGGGTTGCCGTCGGAGAGATGCTTGATTGCCATGATTCAGTCCTCCAGCAATCAGTTGTAGGCCAGACGGCAGGCCAACTCCGGCCGGATCGTCTTGTAGCCGTAGAGGATGTCAAGGCGGCAAGGCAGGTTGTCGTTGTTGATGTCGTACTGCCTCACAAGCCTGATCGAAATGCCGTCGTGCACCTCGCGCGCGGCCTGATCCACGCCCTGCGGCATGATCAGATCCACGGTGGCGAAGGTAAACGCATCTTCGGCGTAGGCCAGCGAGATCGGGCTGTCGGCACTTGCCGCGACCGCCGTGCTGTCGTCCGATTCCTGCTTGTAGACGATGCCGCCATCCGTCGGGCTCGCGGACACGTTCTGCTTCGCGCCGCTGGTAACGATCGACGGAGAGATCGGGATGGACGAGTAGGTCGCAGCAACGTCGGACGTCACGGTGAACTGCTTCAGCCACGCCTTCGTGCTCTTTGTCTCGGGATGCACGTCGTAGCAGCCCGCGAAGGAGATAATGTCGCCCTTCTTAAAGGTGCCGGTCACAGTGCCGTCCACAGTCACGCTGGCGCCGGTCTGGTTGGCGCCGTTGACGTCGGCCCCGGTATCCGCGCCGCCTTCCGTGCCGGTCGTGTGCGTCGGCATGAGAGACGAGCACATGAAGTCGAAGCCGGCGGCCCGCCCCATGATGCCGTCGCGGTACTGCTTGGCGATCTGGGTCGAGTCCTGGAACTTGCCGGACAACGACTCAACGAGGTCGATTTCGGCCTTGGTGTCCAACAGGAAGTTGTATGGGCCGGGGCCGGCAAGGGCTTCGTCCAAACGGCGCTTGACCTTGAGTGTACCGGCGAGATCGACGGTTGCGCCGTAATCGCTGACTTCCTGGTAAACGTCCTTGTACATGTTCAGGGCGTCGGCCTCGATGTCGGCGACCAGCACTTTCGCCGCCGGCTCAATGATGCGCTTCGAGAAGTCGTCCAGGCTTAGCGTCAGATCGACGGACGTGAACGCCATGTCGACGCCCTTCTGAGTCGCAACCTGAAGGGTGACGCTCTCTTCCGAGGTGTCCTGAACGTCCAAGGTCCGCCCCGTGCGCACGGTGTAGCGGTTCGGTAGCCTGATCTTCAGGCTGTCGCCCTGCTTGGCGCCCGTGCGGGCGAAGGTGTCGTCATACTGACGATTGATGGAGCCGATGAAGGTCGCCTTTTGGTGCAGAACACGCAAAATCTCCCTCGTCACGGCGGTGAAGGTGAGAAGCGAATTGCTCACGGTAGTGGCACTCCTGAGTCAGCGTTGACAGAAGCGCCGCAGAAGAAACGGGCTATCCAGCCTTGCGTTTCTGGTCCACTTGGCGGTTGCGCTCACGCATCCAGCGGTCGGTATCCATGGTGTCCTGTGGTCCACGCTGCGTGCGTGCGCGGCCGCTCACCGCCGGCACCGGTTTGGGCTCCGGTTGGGCGGCCTTCTTCGGTTTCGTGCGGCGCTGTTCGAGCGCCCGCTTGCCGATGTCTGCGAGGTAGAGGGTGTGCGCAATCCGCGGGTCCAGCCGAACGCCGGCCAACGACCGGTCATCCGTGAAGCCCAGCGACTTGGCAAACTCCGTCAACTTGTTCGCCTTCTCGTCGGTCCAATCGGGCACGAGCTTGGCGGTGTCAACGCGGGCTTGTTCGGCCTGCTTGGCGGTCGCCCGCTGCTGGCCGATTTCCCATTCGCGCACCTTCGAGTTGTAGTCCCCAGCCGCACGCTCCCGCTCGTCGCGCAGCATGTCGTACTGCAGGCGCAACTGCTGGAAGCGTTCCGGGTCCTGGGATTGGAGGGCCGCCCAATCGACTTTGCGGTAGTCCTCCAAAGTGGCGTCCAGCCGGCGCACGTCGAACAGTGCGTCGTCCAGGGCGCCTTCGGTCTGTTTCCGCTGTTCAAGCTCAGCGGTGGCTGCCTCGACACCTTTGCGCGCCTCTGCGATCTCTTGCGTCTTGGCCGTGTAGTCGGCCTGCCTGAGCAGAGCGCCCTTAAGTTCCGGCGGCAGCCTGTAGGTCTTGCCCTCGTATTCGACATCTTCGGTGTCGTCGACTTCGGCTTGCTCCTCCTCGTCGTCGGAGTCCGTGTCGATTACCTCGTCGTCGGTCTCGGGCTGTTCATCGGTGAGTTCCGGGGCGTCGGCGGATTCCGCCTCCGCTTCCGGGGTGTTCACCGGAAGGTCTTCGTCGTCCATGTAACCCTCGTTACGGGAGTTGGAAGGGCACGACCGGGGCAGATCCCTCTATCGGGATGTCCTGCACGTCGGTCGCGTGGGTGGCCTCCATGTCGAGGCGCTTGGTCTCCGAATCGAAGCGTTTCGTCTGAGCGTTGTACGCATCGATTGCGGTCTTTGCGGCGCTCCGCTGGTCTTCAGTCGTGAGCACCTGCAACATCTGCTGAAGCATGCCGATCTGGTCGTTGAGTTCCTCGACCATGCGCGACTGTTCGGGCGACGTCGGCACCGGCACGATGTAGCGCAGCCGTTCGGCGATCTCCTCCGCCCCCGGCCAATCCAGGTTTTTCGCCACGAGGTCGCCGATAAGCGGCGCGGCCTCCGGGAAGCTCTTGAGCAAGTCCATCATCTGCGAGCTCGCTTCCTGGCGGCGCGTGCCATAGGACGGCCCGACGTCGACCACGAGATCGTACTTGCCGGCCGTCAGATCGTAGATCGTCGGCTTCTCGTCCTCGCCCATCTCCGGCGCCTGGCCCTGCAGATCGCCAAGCTGGACCGACGAGGGCTCGCCGTCCTCGCCGATCACTCGAGCGATGCGGCCGGGCGTGTAGACCCGCGGGATGAGGTCCAGCATTTGCCGGCCCAGAAACTCGATGCCGCGGCCAAGGTTGTCGATGAAGTGGAACGAGGACAGGTCGCCTTGCTGCTTGCGCTCGTGGATGGCGACGCCCGTGACCTCGTTGCTGCGCTCGCCGAGCGACGGATCGAACCGGCCAAGCGTGGCCTTGATGTCGACGGACGCGCTCAGGGCTTCGGAGATCATGCCAGCTGGCACGCCCGGCATCTGCTGCCGGATGGGAGGTCCGGCAGCAGATGCCGGGCGTGCCAGCTGGCATGATCACCGAACCACTGAGCGCGTCCGACGACAACAACGCCACGCTAGGCCGGTTCGATCCTTCCCTCGGCTAGCGCAGCAACGAGGTCACGGGCGTCGCCAT
>JAAUXY010016964.1_pt1 | contig 13012 bp, 12 predicted proteins | sample 7278121 | NCBI WGS metagenome assembly JAAUXY01 (sample SAMN14350117, study PRJNA611818) | marine sediment metagenome | isolation source: surface marine sediment (1.8m) | place: French Polynesia: Moorea | collected 2018-08 | reverse complement strand
TCCGACCCACTACTGGATATTGCCAAAGAACTTGAAGCGGTGGCGTTAAAGGACGATTATTTCATCGAACACAATCTGTATCCGAATGTCGATTTTTACAGCGGTATTGTGTTGCGGGCCATCGGTATACCTACCAACATGTTTACGGTCATGTTTGCGATTGGTCGATTGCCGGGCTGGATTGCCCAATGGAAGGAAAGCCTGGATGATCCCAACTGGAAGCTGGGCCGTCCCCGCCAAATATATACCGGTCCGACGCAGACTGAGTTTATCCCCATCGATAAACGCTAAAAGCTATCGCAAAAATGCATCTTTAGGTTTTGGTTGAGCCCGTTACCCGTTGCCCGTTTGCCCGTTATATAGAGAAAAATGAATTAGCACATTTTTCCTTTTTTAACGGGCTTAAATGGTTCAACCGGCTCAACAGGCCACCCCAAATATATTTTCGAGATAGCTTTAGCCTTGTCTTTCTCCTAAATTGGCCAAGGTCAACTGACGGCTGGCGCAGACCAGTCTGTTCATCGCAGGCCAATAAACGCTTGGAAAATAGATCCAGGCGCTATTTTGCAGTCGTTGGGACCACCATGACGGGGCAGGGCGCATGAGCGATCACACTTTGGGCCACGCTGCCCATTAAAACCCGTTTAAGACCGGTGCGGCCATGGGTTCCCATGAGAATCAGATCGATATCTCTATCCTTTGCCTCCTGCACAATGAACTCATGGGGCGCACCCCCCATGTGAACGATGGTTTCACAAGGGATTTTGACCTTGTCAACCTTTGCTTTGGCCTCGTCAAGATGCTGCCGGACCTCTTCTGACATTTGTTCCACAAGGGTCGGGGCAACCGCCATCTGTTCCGGATAAAGATCGACGACGCTGATCACAAATATTTGACTGTTACAAATCCCTCCCAGGCTGATGGCCTGATCCACTGCGGCCATACTAAAGTCGGATCCGTCGACAGCCACCAGAATTCTTTCACCCCGGGTTAAGGGACATTCGCATTTTAATTCTGTCATAATAATATCCTCCCGAATATGGTCAGCGCTCAAAGCACGGTTGTCAGCTTTTAGATATCATCCTTATGCTTAGTGCGCCGCCAATATCCCAATCATGGACAGGGCAACCATAACGGCTACCCATAATGAGAGCCAAACATAAAGATAAATCTTGTCAGAGACATATGCAAACGCCGCGGCAATCAGAGCCCACAAGGCGACGCTGCAGCCCAAAGCCAGACCAAACTGCGTGAAGCCATCGCCGTAGGTGAAATATTTCAGATAAAAATGACCACCGGGGAATCCGCCGCCCACTTCTTGCCATACGGTCTGGGCATCTTTGCCCTGAAAAATGGCGTTAAAAAGCTTATAGGGATTTAGAACATTGTTTTCCGGCGATGCCACGGATATGACCGGACCGACCGTGCAGATCAGACAGGAGACGATGGTCACCCAGTATACGATGGCACCATATACAGTTTGTGCTCGGGGCATTTTCGGGGTTTCTGGAGCGCTCATATCATCTCCTCCTTTAGGATTCTGATCGTGTGAATTTAATAATGGAACGGGTAACGCCGGCAAAGATCACCAGGAATACCAGACCATTGACCCATACCGGCACCGGTCCGATAACACCCAGCATGCCGAGACCCTTGGTCAGCAGCCCGAAGCAGGCAAAAAACATAAAACCGATGAGCAGGAACCTGACAAAACCGGCCTTGACCCGGATCAGAATTAGGGAGCCGAGCAAGCCGCCCAGCACCTGCCCGACCAGCCAGGGCGCAGCGAAGACCGGAATGATGGCGCCCATCAGCAGATAAGGCCAAACGGCAATACAATCGCCCATGCCAAGCAGAACACCGCTGTTGGCAGCCGCCACCTTGAGGGGAACGGCCATGATCACATTTTGGGCGGGTACGATGGCCCAGCCGGCTCCCAGACCGAAAAACCCGGATAGCAGGCCGACGCCGATTATGGCAATCAGCACCCAACCGGCTCGGGTCAGCGGATAATCAATGACCTTGTTTAAGGATACCTCGAGGTAGGGTTGGGACAGCTTCAGCCGTTTTGTGAAGCCATCCACCTTTTTGACTTCCGGCCATTCGATTTTTTTACCGCCCACCAGAAAATAAACCGCCAGCGAGCATAGAATGAGACCCAGGGCCAGGCGCACGAGGCCTTCGCCGGTCTCTCCCAGATGCTGGGCAACGTAAATGGCGCCCTGGGCGCCACCGAAAGCCCCGACACCATACGCAGCCGCACAGAATATACAGATTTTTAAGTTGGCCAGGCCGCCTTTCATAAAAGGACCGGTGGAGATCAGACCGCTGAACATGGCCACGATCAGACCTGTGGCGCGAACAATCAGACTGTCCACCGGCGTAAAGGCCAGCATAAAAGGCGTAAATAACACACCGCCACCGATGCCGCCGATCACGGCCACCAGCGCAATGGCAAAACTGAGTAAAAAGAATCCGAAAATCCATCCCCAAATGGCCGTACCGGACATTTGGCCGGGTTGCGTCTCCGCACCAAAGGTGAACAAGCTCAACGCAACATACGATATGATGAGCACCAGCACCATCACATCAACTTCAAGCCAGGGGGATTTGAAGAATTTGCTCATCCGTTTCCTCCTCCTTATTGTGATTTGCAGAAAGAGCCATCTACCATAATATGGAATTGTTTGTCAAACGTAATATAAATCTTTAAGCATTTGAAAAATTAATTAATACATATGCTTATGTCGTAATGTGGTATTTTGCGGGAACTTTTTTGGGTAACTTTTCGATTGAACTTGAAATCGGAATCCAAAATAGGGGGAAAAGTAAAGAAAAACCGAGCGCATTGAATTTCACCGGCGCATTGTTCAATGCTCGGAGAGTCCAAATTTACGCTCGGTTTGCATATTGGTTTAGGATAGGGCTTATAAAATCGGACCCGCAACAATCAATGTTGCATCGCTTCGATGGATAATGTTCAGTCGATCTGAAGGCGAAAAAGGGCCACTTTTGGGTGAAAGTCAACTTAAACAGATAACGGCTGTGTAGAAGCCGGTTTCCATATTGCGGCTATTCACTTTTTTTCTTACCGTCTTTGTAACCCTCTTCGTAAGCCTTTTCTTTAGATTTTTGGTGACGATCATACAAGTAGCCGGCACCCGCCCCGGCGCCAGCCCCCACGGCAATTCCAACGGGGGTATTGCCCGCTGCAGCGCCAACAATGCCGCCGCCGGCAGCACCAATGGCAGCACCCGTGCCGGTCCGCCTTCCGGTATCCGATGAACACCCACTAATAACCAGACCCAGGCTAATAATCAGAATAGATACGACTAAAAGTTTTTTCATGGTCTTCTCCATTCCCAATTGCAAGTAATTGGTTGTCATTTTTATTCGGTTTTTTTCTGGCCGTCTTTGTAACCCTCTTCGTAGGATTTCTCCCTGGATTTTTGGTGACGATCATACAAAAAACCGGCACCCGCACCGGCAGCGGCTCCAATGGCGAGTCCCACAGGTGTGTTGCCCGCAGCGGCACCAACGATACCACCACCGGCCGCACCGATAGCTGCACCTGTGCCGGTTCGCCTTCCGGTATCAGAACACCCGCTGATGACCAGCGCCAGACTGATGGCTATAATCACCACGATGATTAACTTCTTCATACTTTACTCCTTTCCCGATTTGTCGAATATTTTAAATTGAATAATGAATATTTAAGGTCAACCTTCGGTGGGTCAAAATAATAAGAAGACGGAGCGTAGCGACAGCCATAAATATTCAATTTGCAATTTTCAATTTTCAATAGTGAAGCTCCAAGATCACTAGTTGCACGGCCATTTCTGTGCAAGAAACCGAAACAATGTGTTTACCGGGGTTTTTTGCCCGTATTGAGGATTGGCTTTGGCCCATTCGATGAACAAGTTGATGGCTTCATTGCGCGATGGTGCCGGCTCTGAGAAACAGACCATTTTAGGTCCTTTCGCCCCGGCGTGGGCAGCTTCGTAATAATCATACGCCCCTTGAGCATAACCATGGCAAAAGTTCTGGGCATGGTTGAAAAAGGGATCGTCAGGAGCCGCTGTACACAGTTTGACAAGTTGGTCGGTTGTATCAACCTTGAAGTCTTCCAGCATTACGCTGCCGGCGAATGCAAAACTGGGCATCAAAAAAACCAGCACGAATATATAGTACGTAAATTTTACTTTCATTGTGATGTCCTCCTCTCTAATGCTAAGTGTCTTGGAATTGAAACGGGTTGGCAGAATGCTTGAAAAAAATAAAATAATTACTTTATTGTAATCACTAACTGCTACCCGTCAATTGAGAAAAATATCTATTTGATGGACCATCTATTATTCAGTAAAAAGCAATGATTTCAATGTGCTTAACGATCCTTTATCTTTTGTTTCTTCTTGTGGGTAGCTTTAAGCTCTTTCCAATTCAACCGATACTGGCACTGCCTTCCAGATCTCTTCACAGTACTCTTTGATGGAGCGATCAGATGAAAATTTGCCCATGCGGGCGACATTTAGAATCGACACCCGCGTCCAGTGCGCTGCATCGCGATAAGCCCCATCCACCATTTTCTGGCAAGCGACATAGTCGGCAAAATCAGCCAGGACAAGATATTGGTCATGGTAAAGCAATGCGTCGGTGATGGGCTTGAATAGATGCGGGTCTCCATCGGAAAATTGCCCAGACGAAATCGCATCGAGGGCGGCTTTTAAGATTGCATCGGACTGATAGACCTCATACGGATTGTAGCCCGCCGCTTTGCGTTCTTTGACCTGCTCGGCAGTCAGGCCGAAAAGGAAAAAATTCTCCGCGCCGACTTCTTCCCGCATTTCAACATTGGCACCGTCCAGGGTGCCGATGGTCAGGGCCCCATTAAGAGCGAATTTCATGTTGCCGGTGCCGGAGGCTTCCTTGCCGGCCATGGAAATTTGTTCGGATAGATCAGCCGCCGGATAGATCAACTGACCGATTTTAACACTCAGGTCCGGTATGAACACCACTTTAAGCCGGTCCCTGACGTCCGGATCGGTATTGACGACCGCACCCACGGCGTGAATTAGCTTGATGATCCGTTTGGCCAGATCATACCCCGGGGCGGCCTTGCCGCTAAAAATAAACGTTCGCGGAACGATATCCAGATCCGGCTCGGCTTTGATGCGCTGGTATAGCGAGATAATATGTAGCACCTTGAGGTGCTGGCGTTTGTATTCGTGCATCCGCTTTACCATGATGTCAAAAATTGATTGCGGGTCGACCTTGATGCCGGTCTGGTTTTCAATCAGATCGGCCAAACGATACTTGCTTTCCAGCTTGATGCGTTGCCACTGGGCCTGAAAGTCCGGATCATTCGCATAGGGCTCCAGCTGACGCAGGGTTGTCAGATCGGTTGCCCAGCCGTCACCCACGGTGCGTTTGATCAACCCGGCCAGGCCCGGATTGCTCAGCACCATGAAGCGGCGCGGGGTGACCCCGTTGGTCTTGTTGCTGAATTTTTCCGGCATCATTTCAAAGAAGTCGTGCAGCACATCCTTTTTGACCAGCTCAGTGTGCAGGGCGGCCACCCCGTTGATGGCATGGCTGCCGACGCAGGCCAGATTGGCCATGCGTACCGATCGCTCGCCGGATTCGTCGATCAGCGACAACCGTGCCAGACGCGCATCGTCTCCTGGGAAGCGCTCGCGCACCTGTTGCAGAAAGCGTTGGTTGATCTCGTAGATAATTTCCAGGTGGCGTGGTAGCACGCGTTGAAACAGCGGCAGAGGCCAGGTTTCAAGCGCCTCGGGCAGCAGGGTGTGGTTGGTGTAGCCGCAAGTTTCAACCGTAATCTGCCAGGCGGTGTCCCAATCGATGCTATGTTCATCTACCAGCAGCCGCATCAACTCGGCTACCGCAACCGCTGGGTGCGTATCGTTGAGCTGAATCGCCCACAGCTTGTGCAGGTCCTCTAAACGCCCCCCGGCCTCCAGGTGAAGGTCGATAATGTTTTGCAATGAGCATGACACAAAAAAGTATTGCTGCTCTAAACGCAAGCGTTTGCCGGCTATGGGCTCGTCGTTGGGATAAAGGACCTTGGTCAGGTTTTCAGAAACCACTTTTTTATCGACGGCGCCGTAGTAATCGCCGACATTAAAGGCTTGAAAATCAAAAGATTCGGCCGCCTCGGCTTTCCACAGACGCAGGGTGTTGCAGGTGTTGACGCGGTAGCCGGAAATGGGCGTATCAAAAGGGGTGCCCTTGACCACCCGGTCCGGAATCCAACGCACTCGCTCGCAGCCTTCGGCATCCCGCTCCCGCATGGTGTGGCCTCCCAACTTGACTTCAAAGTGGATTTCCGGTCGGCGAATTTCCCAGGGATTGCCCAGATGCAGCCAGTTGTCGGTCATCTCCACCTGCCAGCCGTCTCGGATCTCCTGGTGAAAGATGCCATGCTCGTAACGAATGCCGAAACCGATGGCTGGCACCTGCAAGGTCGCCAGCGAATCCAGATAACAGGCCGCCAAGCGTCCCAGACCACCATTGCCCAGACCGGGCTCATCTTCCTGCTGGAGCAAGTCGTCCAGATTTTGGCCGGCGGCTTCCACTGCCTGGCGCACTGGGTCTTCGATCCCTAAGTTGATCAAATTGTTTCCCAGGTGGGGGCCCATCAGAAATTCGGCCGACAGATAACAGACGATTTTAACGTCTTTTTGCAGCCAGGTTTCAACGGTTTTAACCCAGCGATGCAGCAAGCGATCCCGCACGGTATAGGCCAGAGCCATATAATAATCGTTAGGGGTGGCAATCTCTGGAAATTTTCCCTGGATATAAAACAGATTGTCGAGTATTGCCCGGCGCAAGGTCTCAATGCTGGTGCCGGTGCGGTCATCTTCGACCAGAATGTGATCACGCGATATCGGTTGATCTGATGGTGTCATCGGTTTGTCCTTTCATCGATGTTGTTTCCAAACGTAAAGGTAGCGTGATGTCTTGGGGTTAACTGCTAATGCCAAAAAACCGTCGGCTGGATTTTGTTGCAGCGCCCAGTTATTTTAGGCGGGCAATGGTAGAGTTTTTTAGTGGCCTGTATCCTTTCAGGTGATAACCAATAAAGATTAGATTTTAGTGAGAGAAAATATGCATAGGAAATGATTCCTTCAATAATCTTTCAATTAGATACGAAATCCCGCTTCAATGAGTTGGGAGATGGGATTTTAAAACCACTTTTAAGAACCCACAGCGAAATCAGCCGCCAGTTTCTCTATTTCCTGCTGGTAACGTTCATAATCCGGAGAATCTTCCGGGCTGTAATTCAGATTTTTATATGCCCCAGTGATTTTGGTAAAAAAATCCCTGGCGGCATCCTTATCGTCAAAGCGATACTCGGTCTCGATGAGTCCTTTGAGCAGCTTGAAGCTTTTTAGCTGGCGTTCCAATGACATGGAAGAATCCACATCGTCAAAAGCGTCCTGCTGTAAAAATACCATGTCAAGCAAGGTAGCCTTTTGCCAGACAATAAAATCTTCCATACTGATGCCCTCTTCGCCGGTCACCTGCATCATCTGATAGATGGAATCGCCCTTATGCAATAATTCCTGCATGGCTTTGATGTCGCTGACCCATTCAGGGCCACAATTTTCAGCAAACCAATCCTTTAATTGGTCCAGATAACGGGACCAGGAGATCAGCGGGTCGATGGCCGGATAAAAACGCTTGTAGGCCCGATCATAGGAAAGGCCCAGAAAGGTTTTGACGGTGGCCAAGGTTGCCTGGGTGACCGGCTCCTCAAAGTTGCCGCCGGCCGGTGAGACGGTGCCAATCATTGTCAGACTTCCGACCGATTCGTCCGGACATTTGATCAGGCCGGCCCGCTCGTAAACATTTTTGATAGAAGAATCCAGATAGGCGGGAAAGGCTTCTTCACCGGGGATTTCTTCCATCCGCCCGGAGGTCTCGCGCATGGCCTGAGCCCAGCGGGAGGTGGAATCGGCGATCACCAGCACATCATAGCCCATCTGACGGTAGTACTCACCCAGCGTCATGCCGGTATAGATGGAGGATTCCCGCGCCGCCACCGGCATAGAGGATGTGTTGCAGATGATGATCGTGCGATCCATCAACGAGCCGCCGGTGCGCGGATCTTTGGTTTCCGGAAACTCTTGGATGGTCTCGACGACCTCACCGGCACGCTCGCCGCAGGCCGTTACAATCACAATGTCCACCGTCGAAAATCGCGAGATCAGGCTTTGCAGTACGGTTTTGCCTGCGCCGAACGGGCCGGGGATACAGGCCATCCCACCGCGGGCAATTGGGAAAAACGTATCAATGATGCGGGTGGTGGTGGTCATGGGTTCGGTGGGATACAGCCGCTCGGCAAATCGTCTGCGCAGCATGGCGTCCGGAATCGGTCGTCGGACCGGCCACGACTGAACCATGGTCAGTTCGCGCTCATTGCCGTCACTGGTGGCAATACGGGCTATTGGCGAGTCAACAGTGAAGCTGCCCTCTTGCAGCCAGGTGACTTCAACAGCCACGGGTTCGTTAAAGGGCACCATGATTTTATGTTTAAATAGGCCTTCCTCAACCGTGCCCAGCGGTTGGCCGGCCACAAGCTTATCTCCTCTTGCAGCCGTCGGTGTAAAGGTCCACTTTTTTTCTTTGTCCAGTGGATATACGGCGACACCGCGCGGCAGGAAAAACCCGTAATCGCGGGCCAGGTCTGCCAGCGGATTTTGCAGCCCGTCAAATACCTTTCCCAGCAGACCGGGACCTAAGAAAACCGACAGCATCTGACCGCTCATTTCAACCGGATCACCGACCTTAACACCACGGGTGTCCTCAAACACCTGCATGTCGGCGGTGTTACCGTGTATGCGCAACACTTCAGCCATCAGGCGTTCCTTGCCAACATGGATGTAGCCCACTTCATTTTTCATAATGGCCGCACCCTGCGTATCGATACGCACCAAACTTTCGCGCACCGTCAGTACCCGGGCGACAGCGCCTTCAGATACAGGTGATGTTTGGGGTTCAACCGTCGAAGATTTTTGGTTGCTCATCGGTTACCTCCGTTACTAATTCATCAAAGCGCACTTTCGCTTCCTCGATGTCGTAGGACAGCCACAGGTCCAGGATATCCCATTTGAAAACGTATACGACCACCGCACTGAATCCGAAATCATAGGCCGGCACCGATCGATCCACGTGGTCCCACAACGCGTTTTTGAGCAGCCGCTCAAGCGCCAGGGTTTCGCCGGATTCAAGCTGGCTGCGTGCCTGAACAATCCAGGGATAGACGGCACTGAGCTTAAAATACGGATCATCCCAGTTGCGTTCGATGTGGTTAACATAGCGCCCGACACCCCACGGCTCTCCGCTGGCCGGAGCCGGCAAACCGCGAAAACGACGACGCAGGGCGGCCATAATGGTCCGCTGATCGATGGGAAAATCAAAGATGGATTGAAGCGTCGGCACCGCCATACGATCTTCCAACTTTTTAAAATTGGCAATCATCTCCGCATCCGAGCGGGTGGCGCTTTGCCGCTGCCAAGCCAAAAATTCGGCCGCACTTTCATACAATTGGGCATCTTCGTCTGTGAGCATCCGCAGACGTTGCTCCAGACGCTCTTGGGTGATCGGCAGACGATCGGTCTGGTCAAAGCGCGGCAAGGGCGGTAAACTTGCTAAAAGCGTGTAATACGAATGACGGCCCATAAACTTACTCCATCCCTTCGACAATGTTGCGATACCGTGGGAGCAGGTTTTGCAACAGCAAATCGGAGATAGCTTCATCGGATAAATCGATCTCCAGATCTTCGCCGACCAGGCGCACCCGGATTCCGCCGCGGATATCTTCTGAGGGTTTCAAGTCAATCCCCTCGCGCAACATATCCCCGGAAATACCCAACACAAGACGCCGCAGGCGATCCTCGCCTTTTTCGGTCAAATCGGTGCCCTTTTCATCGCTTTCAAACAGCTCTTGGGGAAGCATTATATCAATCGGTTTTCCTTCACCGGTTTTGTCGCCGGCCGCTGTGCCGGCGATCGCCAAAATCACCTGCCGCAAAAATTCCTTGTCGCTCATTTCAACCGACACCAACCGTTTGACATGGGCGGCAAAATCAGCCTTTATCTCCGCCTCCATTTTCAATTCGGTGTCCCGCACCGCTACCCGCAGCGATTCAATGGCGGCGGCTTTGTCCCTTTCGATGTCACTACGAACTTTGCTGAGAAGCGCTTCGGCTTCAGCTTTTGCTTCAGCAACAATACGGTCAGCCTGCTCCTGGGCCTCTTGCACAATCTGATCGGACTTATCCCGGCCGGCTTTAACCCCTTCATCGCGCAGCCGGCTGATGAGTTCCTGGACGCCCGATGCGGCGTTTGTTGTCTCTGCCATGATGTAACCTCCTTATCCAGTGACGGTGCCCAGCAACACCAATGCAAACACAAAGGCAAAAACGGCAAAGCCTTCCACCACAGCCGCCGGTGCAAGGGAAATACCGAATACCTCCGGCTTGCTTTTGGAAACACTGATGGATGATGCGCAAGCATATCCCTGGTATACGGCGCTGGCCATCAAGGCCAGTCCGGTTAACACGCCGATGCCAAATATGCCGGCGGCCGCTTCGGGTTTAATGGCTCCACCAAAGGTCAATGTCACCACGATGCCATAAATCACCTGGGATGACGGCATCGCCGATACGCCGATAAACCGGCCAAACCCACTTTCGGTCTCCAGCATGGCACCAATCGCTGCCTGACCGGCCCGCGAACAGCCGATGATACTGCCAACGGCTCCCAGAGCCAGCGGGGCAAAGACTCCCAACCAGCCTAACGCTAAAATCATGTTTTCCACGATTCTTTCTCCTTTCTTGCAAAGGCACTAAATGGCTGCCCTTCTTCGGAAATGCTCCATCTGAAAAATTCAATAAAGTTAAGCCGCAGTCCATGAATAAATCCGCTGCTTAAAGTCAATGTAAAATTCAAGCCGTGTCCTAGCAGAGCAATCAGAAGCGCAAATAGAATGCCGATTCCCGGAAGCGCTTCTTTAACCTGCCCGGCCATGGAGTTAAAGGTACCGGCCAAAGACGCACTGGCCAGACCGAGGGCAAAAAGCCGCAGATAACTCAGCGCATCCCCGAAGGCGTTGGAAAGACCGGTCAGCCCGCCAAGCCCTTTGAGCATTCGCTTCCAAAGCGGTCCCTCGGTACTGCTAAACAGCACCACGCCGACCAGCCCCACCACCATGGTACCGATGCCGTAAGGCTGCAAAAAGGCCAATGTGTCCTTATGTGAGGTGGCCTGCCACACGCCGACCGCACCTAAAAAAATAAGCACCCAGGCCAGGGGCACCGCCGCCTTCAGCGAACGCCGAAAGTGCCAGGCGGTCATTGCGTTGGCCAGCACCAGATGAAAAACGCCCAATAGAATCGAAAGCTGCATCATCACACTAAAATTCATCATGTCGATTATTTTTAGCTGGGCCGGCAGGCTACCTTCACGCGGCGAAACCCCAAAGTAGCTGCCCACAATCACACCATAGATGAAGCCCACACCTACCAGGGCGGCCAGCAGAATGCGAAACCGCCGGCCAGACGCTGATTGCCCCATTTTTTTCCACAACACGACGACAATCAGCCCCAGAGTGGCCGCATAGCCGGCATCGGCAAATATCATCGCAAAAAAGACGGCAAAAGAGAAAAACACCAAGATCGACGGATCCCACAGCCAATAGCGCGGTGTGGTATAAAATGAGACCAGGTCCTGTCCGACGGCCAATCCCTCGGGATTTTGCATCAGGGTGGGCGGTGTTTCCTCTGCTTGCGGTTCTGCAGTTTCAATGACCAATCCCTTTTCTGCGGCATATTGTTGCAGGCGGGCAATCGTATCTTCCGGGGTCCAGGCCTGCAGCGCGAAGATGGGGTCTTCGGCATAGGTTTTTTCGACGGCTTGCTTGACAGCCGCTTCATCCTCCAGGCGATCAATACTGCGGGCAAACAAACTGCACCAGCGGGTCAGACCCATGCGCTCGGCCTGCAGATCCTCTATCTCAAGTTCGATCTCTTCCAGCCGCTCCTCCAATTCTGTAAGGGATTTGTTGCCGGTGCGAACGCGTTCCACCGGCATGCCTTGGGGCAGGTTTTCTGAAATTACGGCCACATAACAGAAGCGGTTGTCGCGGGAGATCACCTGCCAGATCAGATCTGAGGATTCGACTTGCTGCATGTCCTTGTGCGGTACGACATAAAACCACAGCCGCAAATTGTTGAGCGCTTCGCGGGCTGGAAAGGAAAACTCCCCCCAGGGCTTAAGATTGTCAATCCGGCCGATCAAAAAATCACGCTCAGCCTCCAGGTCGTGAATCTTATCCAGCAGCGCCAGCGCCTTTTTTTCGGTGGCATGGGCGAAAAATTTTTTAGAATCCCGTACCTGTCGACGCTGATGCGGACAGCTTGTCAGAAATTGCAGGGCTTCCCGCGAACGCGAAGAAAATCCGGCCTCTCCGTGCAGGCTCTCCTGCTCGGGGACCAACGGAATAATATGCAGACAACCGAATGTTTGCAGGTCCGATAAGACCTGCTGCCGGTCATCGGTGTGACCGTAAAACGTCACTTTTACCAGCGATACAATGCTCATTCAGCTGCTCCCTTGTCTAAACCGCTTCGCTTTGCGCCGCGCGCATTTTCTTGGTGATTTTGGACCGCACAACCGCAGCGCGTTCGACATCGGCTAAATATATCTGGATCTTCTTGATATTTTTCTTGGCGGTGGGGATCAAAATTTTATCGAACAGATTTACCCGCTGGGTAATTTTGCGCTCGGCCTGTTCAATCAAGCGCAACCGTTCAGCCGCCACCTCAATGCGGGTTTTCTGCTCAACCATTTGCTTAAGTTGTTCAACGAACATGTCCACCCAATGGGGTTTGGCCAACATCGAATATTCAGCGACCTTGCATTTGACTTCTACCAACATTGGCAGTTTGACCCCCACTAAATTTTCCTCCTCGATCCGGAAGGCCTC
>JAAUXY010017212.1_pt1 | contig 13015 bp, 10 predicted proteins | sample 7278121 | NCBI WGS metagenome assembly JAAUXY01 (sample SAMN14350117, study PRJNA611818) | marine sediment metagenome | isolation source: surface marine sediment (1.8m) | place: French Polynesia: Moorea | collected 2018-08 | reverse complement strand
CTTGTTGGGTGCGATCGGCCTCGTCATCCACGCGACCCTTGACGGTATCGCGCTAATACCCGACGGCCATCAGCACAGCGCAGAGGCGGGTCTGCTCAGTAACCACCTCGCGCTCGGTGTCATTCTGCATCGTATCCCGGTCGGTATGGCCATCTGGTGGACTATTCGCCCACGGCTTGGCACTACCGTTGCTATTGTCGCACTGGCTATCATCGTCATTGCGACTACGGCGTCCTACCTGCTCGGCGAACGGGTCATCGCGATTATGGAAAGCGGGAGTGTCGCGTGTTTCCAGGCGTTTGTTGCCGGGACCCTGCTTCACGTCATCGTCCTCTCGTCCGTTCAGCGACATTCGGAACCCCACAGCGTATCTCATGGTCGAATGGTCGTCGGCGAACGGCTTGGCATCATTGTTGGCATCGTCCTTTTATTCCTCGTACCCCATGGACATTGAACTAATGAAAATGACTCCGCTTTTATTGCTCATGTTGCTTTGCGGCTTTGCGCCCGGGACTGCCGTGGCACAGCATGTTCATGGCGTTATCGAACTTGGTGTCGTGGTTGAGGAAGGCACAGTTGCCGTTTCGCTGAACGCGCCAATGTCCGACGTCGTCGGCTTTGAGCACGAGCCGGACACCGAAGAACAGGTCGAGAAGATTCAGCAGGCCGCGTTGCTGCTGGCGGATGCCGATGCGATGTTTGGAATGCCGGAATCAGCGAATTGCGAGATAGCCGATACGTCGATTGATGCCCCCGTCTACGTCAAGCAGCACCTGGAGGAACAGGGGTCTGCTGAGACTGAGCATAGCCACGACCCGCACGACGCTCACCATTCTCACGACGACCACGATGACGAAGAACACTCGGAGATCGTTGCGAACTACGAATGGGTATGCGGTGACACATCGAAACTCGACGCGCTCGCGCTTCGATTCACAGACGGTTTTGCAAGCGTCGAAACGATCGAGGTTCAGGTACTCACTCCTGCCGGAGCGCAGGTGATCAAGGAGGAGGGACGGGTAGCATCGATTCCCCTGTCGCCGTCATAGCATTCGTGACAGACGCCCCCGCCAGTACTGAGGATGCGATCGCAATAACCGAACTGCGGTTCGGCTACGGGTCCGACGACGACATCCTCGCGATAGACGAGATGCGAGTCGCAGCTGCACAGCGCGTGTTCCTGTTCGGTCCCAGCGGATGTGGCAAGAGCACGCTGCTCGCCATGATCGGCGGCGTACTGGTTCCCCGAGAAGGCAGTGTCTCCGTTCTCGGAACGGAAACCTCCGGCATGAAGGGCGCGGCCCGTGATCGAATGCGGGCGGATCATGTCGGATTCATCTTCCAGCAGTTCAATCTTGTGCCGTACTTGTCCGTTGTCAGCAACGTGTGCTTGCCGTGTCGCTATTCCCGGCGGCGGTTGAAGCGTGCTATCGACGCCGATGGCTCCGTCGAGAGTTCGGCGGTCCGGCTACTTTCGGAACTGGGGATTGGCCAGAAACTGCTTTCGCGCCGAACAACAGACCTGAGCGTCGGGCAGCAGCAGCGTGTCGCTGCAGCGCGAGCCCTGATCGGGCAGCCGGAGCTGATTATCGCGGATGAGCCCACTTCGTCTCTCGATACGAATCGTCGGCACGAATTCATCGACCTGCTCCTGTCCGAATGCGACAGCGTCAGCAGCACAGTCATGTTTGTCAGTCACGATGCATCGCTTGCGACGCACTTTGACGTTTCGATCGACCTTCAGCTTATTAATACTGCAATCGCGCGTCCCGATGCTGCATGAGATAAGCAATACGGTTTCGCTGGGGTTCCGCAGCCTGATGAATCGGCGTGGCACAGCTGCGCTGACCATCGCATCAATCGCCGTGAGTGTGGCCCTGCTTTCCGCAGTGGATCGGGTGCGAACGGACGCCCAAACCAGCTTTGTGAACACGATCTCCGGTACCGACCTAATCGTTGGAGCACGCAGTGGCGACCTGAACCTGCTCCTGTACTCGGTTTTTCGCATCGGGAACCCGACGAACAATATCTCGTGGCGCAGCTACGAGGACATTCGCTCACGGCCAGAGGTCGAGTGGACGATACCGATCTCCCTGGGAGATGCACATAGGGGCTACCGGGTGCTCGGAACCGACCTCGGATATTTCGAGCACTACCAGTTCGCAGACCAGCGTTCTCTGAATTATGCGCAGGGCGGAGCGTTCGCGACGCCGACCGATGCCGTTATCGGTGCGGAGGTCGCAGAACAGCTTGGCTACAGCGTTGGCCAGAAGATCGTCGTATCTCACGGTCTGACGGCAACGAGCTTCGTTACCCACGATGAGAACCCGTTTACTGTCACCGGGATACTTGCCCGTACCGGCACGCCCGTCGATCGGACCGTACACATCAGTCTGAGTGGCATGGATTTGATCCATTCAAATGGCGGTGGCGATCGCCCGTCGACTTCAATGGCCGGCTATGAGCCGGAGGTAATTACTGCGTTCCTCGTCGGGCTCAAATCGAGAATATCCGTTTTCAACGTGCAGAGGTTCGCCAACGAGTACGAGAATGAGCCGTTGTCCGCAGTGATTCCTGGCGTGGCACTGCAGCAGCTCTGGGGCCTGATCGGCGTCGCCGAGTATGCGCTGTTCGGCGTGTCGGCGATGGTCGTGGTTGCCGGTGTACTTGGGCTACTTGCCAGCATGCTGGTCAGCCTGAACGAGCGCCGCCGCGAGATGTCGGTTTTGCGCTCGGTTGGCGCGAGGCCCGGTCATATTTTCGTGCTGCTACTCTCGGAAGCGGCAATGCTGGCGTTCGTTGGCGCACTATTCGGATTGCTTTTGGTCCAAATCGGCATCCTGGCGACTCGATCGTACGCGCTCTCGGAGTTTGGTTTTCAGCTAAGCGTCGGATTGCGCGCATTTGATCTCTATGTGCTGGCAGGAATCCTGGGCATAGCGGTCCTCGTCAGCACAGTTCCGGCCTGGCGTGCATACCGCAACTCGCTTGCCGACGGCCTGACGGTGAGGCTATAGGAAGGAGGTAACATGGCAAATCTGAACCGAGCCATCGGGTATAGCATTGCATTGACGCTGGTGCTCGGCGCGCTCTCGTTTGCGAGCGATGTACGTGAACTCACCTGGGACGACTTGATTCCCGATGGAGAATGGCTGGAGCAGCAGCGTGCATACGCTGCAAAGATCGAAGAAGAACTCTTGAACGATGATATGAGCGATGATAACTGGGACGAGGATCCTTTCGAGGAGGAACTGTCGCAACCGGCCTATCCCATGGGCGTTGTTGAAGAACTCGACGGCATCCGGGCAAAGCTCCCCGGGTTCGTGGTGCCACTCGAGCTTGCCGAAGAAGGCAAAGTAAAGGAGTTCTTGCTGGTGCCCTATTTTGGGGCCTGTATTCATTACCCGCCGCCGCCGCCGAATCAGATCGTCTACGTCGTGCTGGACAAGCCGATCGATCTCGAGTCCCCCTGGGATCCGATCTGGGCGACGGGCAAACTCAAGACAGAGTCTCGCGAGTCCGATTTGGGTTCCGCGGGATACACGATGGCGGGTAAGAAAATAGAAGAATACGAGTACGAATAATCATGAGAAACATCGCCTGAAAAGACGATCCACGGCAAGAGTCGGTCGATACGAATTTGACTACGTAGTCTGTATCCAACGCGCGGACCAGTGCTCCTCTAACGAGTTCGTTACGGCTGAATCTGTTGGCCAATTTCGTGTTCGTTCGCGTGAAAGTCGTGCATTCGAAGTAAAGATGTGCACGACCAGCAGCTAATAAAAACAGCAGCTTACAATGCCAATCAGGGGCTTAACTCGCGTTGGAACCCGTTTGGTTTGCATGCGAAGTACATGCGGGGTAGAGTCCTCAGACGCTCGTACCCGCGCTTGGGCACGACGTGTCAAACAACTCCAGTCTCGGGTTCAGGGGGGATCCATGTCCACACTCAGTCAATGCAAGGCCCTTATCGTTGCCGGTGCGATCGCCGGCGTTTTCCTGCTCCCTGCCGACGTGCGCGCTCAGGCCGCGATCGAAGAGATCGTCGTCACTGCCGAAAAACGCGCAGAAAGTGTGCAGGACGTATCGCTCGCGGTTACCGCGATCAGCGGCGACCAGATCATTGCGCTCGGCATAACGGACGCGTTTCGTCTCGATACTTTCGCGCCAGGATTGCAGCTCGGCCTTTCCGGCAACGATCCGCGGCCGACACTGCGCGGTGCCCGCACTCAACAGGTCGAAGCGAACGATGTGGCTGTCGCGTTCTACTCGGACGGCATCTACCGGCCTCGTCACGGCCAGGCGCTCGCTGGCTTCATCGACGTCGAGCGAGTCGAAGTCCTGCGCGGACCGCAGGGCACGCTGTTCGGGCGCAATTCCTTCGGGGGACTGATTCACTCGATCAGCAAAAAGCCCGATTTCGACGGCACCGATTTCGGCGGCGCCGTGACGTTCGGCGACTATTCGCGGGCCAAGGGTGAAGGATTTGTAAATATTCCGCTGGGCGACTCGGCAGCCTTTCGCCTTGCCGCGATGCTCGAGAACCGTGACCCGTACGTCGAAAACATCACGATCGGCGACCCGGGCGGTCTCAAGGATGCGGACACGACTTACGTACGCGGACAACTGGGTTTCGAGCCCAGCGATACCTGGGATGTCAATTTCAAGATCGAATACTGGAAGGACGACTCGAATGGCAACGGCGCTTTCGGTTACAAAGCCGTCGGCGTCCCGGTCAACCTGACTACAGGCCTGACCAACGGCGTCACGGGCGATCTGCGGCCGCGAATTGGCCGTTCCGACGAATGCACCGGGACCTGCGGCCGGGCCGGCGCCGGGTTCGATTTCGTTGCGACGCCGGGTCTCGACACGGCAGCTCCGGTGATCGACGACCCGTACACGATTGCGGACGACACCGTCAAAATACGCGATCTCGAGGAAACCACCTTTGCTCTCGATGCGAATTGGGACGTGGGTTTCGCAAACCTCAAAGTCTTGCTTGCCCACATGGACTACACGGAATTCCGCTACGACGATTGCGACCTGTCCTCGTACGCAGCGATCGAATGCGGCAACGACATCGAGTCGACGACGAGCATGCAGGAAATCCAGCTGACGTCGAACTCCGATGGACGCCTCGAGTGGGTCGCCGGTCTGTTCTTCCTGCAGGAAGATCTCGACAACGCATTCCTTTGGCGCGATCTCGCGACGCTCGTCGACAACGTACCCGTCTCGCCGCCGGACCTGAATTCGGTTGCATCGTGGGCAAACCAGATTCGCGTCGAAACGCAATCGGCGGCGATCTACGGTCAGGCGACCTACGGGTTCACGGACACGTTCCGCGTCATCGGCGGAATCCGCTACACCGACGATGAACGCGACTGGCAGATATTCGGCCAGGATCCGAACGACCTGTCGACCTTCAGCTTCACCGAGCTCAGCACGCCCGATGGCACCGGCACGTGGGACCGCGTCACGTGGAAGGTCGGCGCCGAGTTCGACGTCGGCGACAGCTCGATGGCCTATGCAACCGTCTCGACCGGCTTCCTGGCCGGTAACCAGCAAGGGGCATTCAACGGCACAAACTTCTATGACGAACAGCTCGTGACCGCCTACGAGGTCGGCAGCAAGAACCTGCTTGCAGACGGCCGACTCCTGCTGAATGCGTCGCTATACTACAACGAGTACGAGGACCTGCTCGCGACTCGCTTCGTCGATACGGGCGCTACGACACTGGCGTTCACCGACAACGCCGGCGAGATCGAGGCGATTGGTCTGGAGATAGAACTCGACTGGGCGGCGACCGATGCGCTGAAACTCGGTGCCCGACTGGCGTTCCAGAATGCGGAGTATGGTGACTTCGTGCTGCCCAACGTCTACCAGGAGGGTGGTGTAACGATCGAAGGAGTCGACAATCTTTTCCAGCTCAACGGTCTGCAGGTGCAGAACTCGCCGGACTATACGGCGACGTTGCTCGGATCGTACACGTTCGAGCTCGGCAATGGCGGGCAGATCATCCCCGCGGTCACGATGTTTATCTCGGACGACTTCCGGGTAGATGACTCACCGTGGTTGTATGGTAACCAGGACTCGTTCACAAAGACCGACTTCAGCCTGGCTTGGGTGTCGCCGCAGCAGGGCTGGACCGTACGTGCGTTCATTTACAACATCGAGGATGAGGCGACGCTGACGAAGGCAACCCGCTTCGGCGGCGATTTGGCCGTTGTCGATTTCGCCGCGCCGCAAACGTCCGGCATCACGATCAGCTACAACTACTAGCCGTACCAGGCTTGCTCCTTCGGGCCCCGGCGACTCGCGGGGCCCGGGAGCGGCATTTCCACGGTTAGGCAATTGGCGATGGGGAATTTCGGAGCACTGAACTGGGCGATACTGATTGCCTACGTCATCGGCAATCTCGCGCTGGGATTCTTCCTCAGCAAGCGAGTGGAGACCGCGGAGCACTATTATCTCGGTCAGCGCACGACGCCGTGGTGGGCGATCGGCATATCGGTCGTTGCCACCTACTTCGGCGCCCTGACGTTTCTCGGTGGGCCAGCGTGGTCTTACACCGAGGGTTTCTCGGTCATCTTCATACACATCAACTACCCGATCGCGATCTTTGTCGTCAGCTCGGTGTTCCTGCCGTTCTTCTACAAGAGCGGCGTGGCATCGATATTCGATTACCTCGAGCATCGCTTCGGGTTGACTTCACGCACCGTCATGTCGGGGGTCTTCCTTTTCGGGAACATCGCTTACTCGGGGATCATGCTGTACACGACGGCACTGGTCCTCGAGTTCATAACGGGGATCGACGTCGTTAATGCCATTCTTATCGTTGCCGTCGTCGCCGTAACCTATACGATGCTCGGTGGTATCTCGGCCGTTATCTGGACCGACGTCATCCAGTCGGCGATCCTGTTCGTCGGCGCCCTCGTCACCATCGTGCTCCTCGTAATCGGCCTGCCGGACGGGTTCATCGGTTCGCTCCAGGAGCTCAAGGCACTCGGTCGTACCGATCCCTTCGAATTCTCTCTCGATCCGTCCAAGGTCGGGACTATATGGACCGGCGTGATCGCGATGTCGATCTATCACATTGTCGTCTATGGCGTGAACCAGATGATGGTGCAACGCACGTTGACCGCGAAGAACATCGGCGACGCGAAGAAGTCCTACATCTTCATGGGGTATCTCGCATTCCTCGGCTACGTCGTGTTCTTCGGCATTGGCATCCTGTTCTACAGCTACTACGACGGAAAAGAATTCGAAAACGGCAATCTGATCGTGCTCGACTTCGTTGCCGCGATGGGGTTCCCGGGCCTGATGGGCGTGGTAACTGCGGCAATCGTCGCGGCAGCAATGTCCAGCCTGGACTCAAGCCTGAATTCAATGGCGACTGTAACGACGCTGGACTTCTACGAGAAGTTTTTCAAGAAGGATGGCACACCGGCGCACTACCTCGTCGCGTCGCGCTGGTTCACGCTCGGTTGGGCCGTGTTGATGGTCGTCCCGGCGATCATCTTCACGAAGAGCGGCGGCTCGGTGCTCGAGATCCTGAGCAAGGTCGGTTCGTTCTTCGTCGGCGCGAAGCTCGCGATGTTCGGGCTCGGTTTCTACTCCAAGCACACGACCCAGCGCGGACTGCTGGTCGGCGTCGCAGCGGGGTTCGTCACCCTGTGGTACGTCGAGTTCTACATGAGCATCGCGTGGCCGTGGTACTGCGCGCTCGGCGGCGTCGTCAGTATCATCGTCGCCTGGGTATCGAGTGTCCTGCTGGACGGTTTCCAGGAGGAGTACTCGGAATACTCCGTGCAAGGTCAGCAGGCGATGTACAAGCGCGAGGGCTTACCCGAGAAGGAGGGCGGCTGGTACATCGTCCCCGGAAAGGTTGATAAGGTCAGCTACGGTCTGCTGGTCTATTTCGTAGCCTGCATAGCCGGCCTCTGGGTCCTGCAGACGATCATATAGCACTGCGGCCGGAACGATCAGGCGTCGATCTCGATCCCTGCTCGGGAGAACAGGTCGACACCCAGCTGCAGCAGCATGTCGATGACGTCGACGAACACCCAGTTCTCGATGAGCTTGTCGCCCGAGCGGCGCCAGATGTCGGCAACCCTCACCGTGAACAGCTGACCCTCGGCCGGGACGCCCAACCAGTCGTTGACCATGAACCCGCCGTGCGATGGCCAGCCACCCGAGGCGACGTATCGCCCGTCGCCGAAGCGCGCGAAATGCCCGGCGACCCTGCCGTCGAGCTCCTCGTCACCCGAGCGCAGGTAGGTGCTGCTGATCCGGCCTTTCTCGAAGATCGATTCGTAGGGCAGCTGAAAACGGGCAAAGCCATCGACGCCGATGTAGCTGCCGTACCCCGACGGCCCGTACCAGACCATGTCGCGATGCCAGTACGGACGCCACGCTTCATCTTCCGTGTACAGCCGCGACAGCATGTCGTCGACCATCGTCAGGCTCAGTTGCGATTGGGCCGCCTCCTGCGCATCGAGCAGGATGCCGTCGGCCGTGGCCGGGCCAGGTACGAATCCCTCGTAACCCATGCTGGTCTCGAGCGGCCAACGGCCGATCTGGCGAAGGAAATCCAGCAGGTCGAAGTAAAGATACGTTTCAACCGCGCGACCGTCATCGATGCGGTGATACTCGATGTAGTGCAACCAGACGATGTCGCCGCTTGCCGGAATTCCCAGCCAGTCGCGCGCGAACTCGCCGACATAGTGACCGTGACTGACCACCCATTCCTGGCCTTCGAACTCGCCGCCGAACAGCATGTCTGCACGCCGGTGCAGATGGTCGAACGAGCGCGACATCGGCTCGATCACGCGGGTCATGAAGCCGTCGAGGCCGTCGACCGAATTGATCGGCTGGACGACCTGGATGCGTGCAGCGGGGTCGAAGAACTCCGTCAGGCTCGCGCTCAGTGCCGCAGGTTGGTGTTCCGCGTAGCTCTCGACCAGCGAGTGGTAGAGACGTTTGTTCCGTACCGTGGTCGCTGTCGAGATGCCCATCAGCGTCTTACCGGTCACCGTCCGATCGACGTCCGATCGACTGGCAGCGCTCCAGCACATCGAGACCGAGCAGACGCAGATAATGCAGAAAGTCGATGAAGATCCAATTCTCGGCGAGCTTGTCGCCATCGCGCCGATAGATGTCGACGACCCGCATCTCGGAGGTTTTGCCGGAGGCTGGTAAGCCGAGGAAACCGTCGCCCTGCTTCATCGTCAGGTTCGGCCAGCCGAACCATCCGCCGTAGTTGCCTTCAGCGTGCTCGAGCACGTGCCCGGTAAAGACGATGTCCTCAAGTCCGGCGCGGAACGGGCCCTGGTGCTGAAGCTGATAACGGTCGATGGTGTACGTGGCGCCGATCCCGCTCGGACCAAACCAGAGCATGTCGTCGTGCCATGTCTTCGCAAGGTTTTCCGACGGCGAGCGCATATCGTCGCCGACCAGGTCGTCGCACATCTCCATGATAAGGTCGAGCGTCTTCGCCGATTCGGCCGGGTCCTGTGTGTCGAATAGCAGGCCGTCGCCGGTGCGTGGTCCCGGGTTGACGATCTCGGCGCCGGTCTGCACGGGCAGCGGGTTGAGGCCTGCCTGCTTCATGACGCTGATGATGTCAATCCACAGTGCCGACTCGGCAATGCGGCCGGCATCGATGCGGTGGAACTCGCAGTAGGGGATCAACGCGATCTTGCCCGTACTGGGAATGCCGAGCCAGTCTTCGTCGAACAGGCCCAGGAACGTCCCCATGCTGGTAACCCACATCGTGTCGTCGATCCGATTGGGCGCGGCCATGAAGATTTGCTGGCGTCGTTGGAGTCCTGCGAACGAGGTTTTCATCGGCTTCCACACGACATCGGCGACCGCCTCAGCGCCGCCGAGTTCATTTAACGGGTGAACGCCGCGGAACCGGTAGTCGTCGGTCACTAATTCGCCGAGCAAGGAACCGATCGAATCAGGCGCTGCCGATTCCAGTTGAGCGAAGTAGTCGAGAACGATAGCCTTGCTGTCCTGCGCGTCTGTCATTTCCGTCACCCCGCGGCGATCTGCATCAGCAGATCCAGCTCGTTGAACAGCATCCACTCTGCGACGATCCGGCCGTCGACAACGTGGTGCTGTGTAATGCCCCAGATCTGCACAGGTTTCCCGGTCGGCTCGCCGTAAAGGCCATTGCCCGAATGCGTCGCTTCGATACTCCAGCGTTCGGAGGTCAGGAAGCCGTCGGCTTCGTTACCCATCCAGTAGACCTCGTCGACCGAGAGCTCGAGATCAGGGAAAGAGGCAGCGAGCGAGGAGAGCAACTCCGAATAATCGCCTGCACCTGTGAACTTCCGATCGGTGGGCCCCTCGAACGCGAATCCGTCCGCATAGGCAGTCGACAGTACTTCGTGGTTACCAGAGTTCCATAGAGCATCGAGAGTGCCGCGGGCGAAGCGATCGACGTCGAACCCGTCTATCGGCTCGGCGATCGAGATCGGTGTCTCCGGACGTGCCGCGTTGCGCAGGCCGTCCCAGACCGCCGCGTCCCTGGGCCAGCCGGCAGGGGGCTCGACTGCCAGGCGACGCACCATATCGTTGAGGTCGAAGCCGAGCTGTTGAAGCATGCTCGAATTGTTGTAGAGCACGTGCTCGAGGAAGATCTCGTTGTCGAGCGCAACGCAGTTGGCTATGACGAGGACATCGATGTAGCGGTTCGTGGCCGGACCGTACTTGCTGTCCCCGTCGTTTGTACCGCGGATTATCGTCCGGTGCGAGGTGTGATAACCGACCTCGTCGTCGCCGGCCCACACGATTTCGTCGGCGATAAGCTGAATGTCGGAGAACGCGCCGGTCGTATGGTGCGTGTCCTGAATGATCTTGCCGCTGCCATGCTGCAGCCCGTAGTCGTCATACACGTGCGACGTGTCCGAGTAGGTTGCGCCGATGTAGTCGACGTCGCGGTCCTCCCATATCCGGTAAGTGATCCGGACGATGTAGTCGATGATGTTCCGATAGGTTTCTTCGAACCCGCGCATGGACTGAGCCGGCCCGAGGTCGTCGGGGATTCGCGTCTCCTCTGGCGTGCCGCGGCCCGTGTAGCGGTCCAGCGAGATTCGGTAATCAGTGGGCATGTGCCGACGCGACAGGGCGACGGCATTGCGCGTGTCGTTGGACATGAACGTCTCCACAAGCCTGGCGGCAAGCGAAGCGCTGGCCGCGAATCTGACGTGTTTATCAGACTCCGAATGCAAATGCAATCGCCGTCCAACTAAATGATAAATAGAGTGTAATCATCAAATATTCGCGCTGTATGTCGTAGAGGGGAGAAAATAATTTGCATTCGGATTCACATCGCCCGCCGCCGGGCCCAACCCAGTCGAGTGGATTGCAGGCAGCGCTCTTGTCGAACTGACCGGGTCGACGAAGTGAATGAGGCTCTTCCGAACGTGTTCCCCGTCGCAGTTGCTCATGACGAGTAGCGGATTGCCGGAAGATTCTCCCTGACGTGAGCCGCGAACCCCATCCCGGCCTCGGTGTAAATATTGAAAACGGTCGTAGCACCAGCTTCTTTGAAAAGCTCGAGTTCGTCGGGGTAGCGTGCGGTTGCGGCCACGTGCCCGCTAAAATTCGCATCGCGGAGCCTCTCCAGCACGGCCAGCGTCGTGCTTTGCTTCGGCAGGGCCAGCATCACCAGCCGCAGCTTGTGTGCAGCCTGCACGCGGTCCCAGAAATCCCTGTCACTGGGGTCACCTCTCAATACGTTGCGCCCGAGCTTTCGCTGGCGTTGCGCCGTAACCGGATCGATGTCGATGCCAACCACGGTATCGCCATGATCGCGCCTCATGGTGTCGTAAGCGCCGCTGCCAACTCGGCCCATTCCGATCACCGCTATCGTGGCCCCGCCCAGTTCCAGCAATTGATCATCGGCTATGAACCTGTCTCTCTGAAATCGCTGCCAGAAATCCCGATACCTGGTGTAGACGTTCTCGGACACCGTATTGATCGCCGCCGCAATCGCAAAGGACAGTGCCAGCGCAATAGCGATTGAAATCAACCATGAGTCAGCGATCCAACCGCTGGTGACGCCAATGGCAGCCACGATCAGGCCAAACTCGCTGAAGTTACCGAGTTTGATCGAGGCGAGCAGCGACGTGCGTGCGCGCAGCCTGAAGCGCGTCAGCAGCACGTAAAACAACGCTGATTTCAGGAAGACCAACGGCGTGAGCAGTGCGCCGATCATCAAGGTTTCGTTCGTTAGCTCCCCTGAAAGGCCGATCGACAGGAAGAAACCCAGCAGGAAGAGATCCTTGAAGCCGAGCATGACTCTGGACATCTCGGCTGCCTTCGCATGGGTTGCCATCAATACGCCGATTACGAGCGCGCCGAGGTCGCCCTTCAGGCCAACGAGTTCGAATACCTCCGCGCCGCCCAGCGCGAGCAGCAGGCTGTATAACACCAGTAATTCGTCGTGACCGATCCGTTGTAGAACCGAATGAAGTCCACGTCTGAACGGAATGAGCAGGAGCAGCAACAGCGCCCACGCCGATGGCAGTTTGCCGCTGGAGATCGCGATGCAGGCGACTGCTGCCACATCCTGCATCAGGAGGATCCCGATGGCGATACGGCCGTGCAGCGACGTCATCTCGCCATTCTCTTCCAGCACCTTTACTGCGAAGACGGTACTGGAAAAGCTCAGCGCAAATGCGATCACGAACGAAGCCCGCGCATCGAGGCCTGCGAGTATCCCCATCGCCGCGAACGAGCTGATCAACGCGCCCAGGATGACGACTGTAACTACCATGTGGATACCCGAAACGGCCCAGACCTGTGGCCGAACGAGGGTCCGGAGATTCAGTTTCAGGCCGACGGTGAACAGAAGCAGCGTGATACCCAGGTCTGCGAGCTTCTCGAAGGCTTCGTGGTTCGTTGCGCCCTGGGCGTTCAAAATGAAGCCGGCGACCAGGTAACCGACGAGGGGCGGCAAGCCTGCGCTTCGAGCAAGGAATCCAAGTCCGAACGCCAGCGCGAT
>JAAUXY010156171.1_pt1 | contig 13018 bp, 13 predicted proteins | sample 7278121 | NCBI WGS metagenome assembly JAAUXY01 (sample SAMN14350117, study PRJNA611818) | marine sediment metagenome | isolation source: surface marine sediment (1.8m) | place: French Polynesia: Moorea | collected 2018-08 | reverse complement strand
CGAGAATCAGAGTGCAGGCGCCTTCGCCAATCACCATGCCGTCCCGATCCGCGTCGAAAGGCCGCGGCGAACGCTCCGGCGTGTCGTTCAGCGTGCTCGTTGCGTAAAGCGTGTCGAACACGGCCGCCTCGGTCGGGCACAGCTCTTCCGCGCCGCCCGCCACCATGACGTCCTGCGAGCCGTCACGGATGGATTCGAACGCGTAGCCAATGCCCTGGCTCCCCGACGTGCAGGCGCTGGACGTCGTGATAACGCGCCCCTTGAGGCCGAAGAATACGCCGATGTTCACGGGAGTCGTGTGGCCCATCATGCGGATGTAGGTCGTGGCGGTAATGCCGTCGAGCGACTTGGTGAGCAGCATGTAGGCGAAATCGGTGATCGCCTGGGTGCTGCCGGTCGACGAGCCGTAAGCGACGCCCACCCGTCCGGACTGCAACAGCGGGTCGCCAAGCAGCCCGGCATCTGTCAGGGCGCGCTCACTTGCTGCGGTCGCGAGCATCGCGACCCTGCCCATGCTCCGCGTGCGCTTGCGAGTAAAGCTCGCCGGCAGCTCGAAGTCGGTAACCGGCGCGCCGAGCTTGGTATTGAGCCCGTCGTATTCCTCCCACTCGGGGATGTGGCTGACGCCGTTTTTGAGTGCGCGCAGGTTCGCCTCGATCGTGGCCCAGTCGTTGCCGATGGGCGAGTAAGCGCCAACGCCGGTGATGACGACTCGATTCGTCAACACAGTCCCCCGTTGATGGAAATGACCTGGCGCGTAATGTAACCCGCATCCGGAGAGCACAGGAACGAAACCAGCGCAGCGACCTCGTCCGCCTGGCCGATGCGGCGCAGCGGGATTGCCTCGAGCATCTGGTCGAGCGGCAGCTCGTCGGTCATGTCCGATTCGATGAGGCCGGGAGCAACGCAATTGACCGTGATCTGGCGCTTGGCCAGCTCGATCGCCAGCGCCTTGGTCGCGCCGATGATGCCGGCCTTCGAGGCGCTGTAATTGACCTGGCCACGGTTGCCCATCAGTCCCGATACCGACGAAATGGTGACAATCCGTCCGGGTTTGCGGCGCCGCAGCATCGGCATCACGATCGGGTGCAGGACGTTATAGAGGCCGTTGAGGTTGACGTCGATGACGCGGTTCCAGTCATCCTCGCCCAGCATCGGGAACGGGCCGTCTTTGGTCATGCCGGCATTGCAGACCGCGCCGTAATAGGCGCCGTTCTCCGCAATGTCCTGTTCCAGGACGCCGCGGGTTTCTTCGGCGTTACTGACGTCGAATGACATCAGGCGGCAGTTGCCGCCAGCGTCCTCGATCGCGGCACGGGTCGCCTCACCGCCATCCTTGTTGCGGCCGTAATGGGCGGCGATGGCGTATCCATCCTCGGCCAGGCGCAGCGCAATCGCCCTGCCGATGCCGGAACTCGTTCCGGTGACCAATATGCTCGACTGTTCGTTATTCATCGGTTTCTTCCGGCGTCTCGAAGACCGCCAGGTTGGCCTCTGCAATGATAGTTCCTGCCGCCTCTATGCGGCAGGCGAACGACCCCATGCCCTGCGAGTCGCGAACCAGTTCCTGGCACCCGGCCTTGAAGCGTCCGCCGACCTCGAAGTAAGGCACCCGGCATTCATAGTTGCGGGTGCCGAGCAGCAGGCCTAGCGGAGGGTTCACGCCGCGTACATTGGCTCGCGCGCCCGAATGGACGGCGACGCATTGTGCCATATACTCGATGCCGGCATAACCGGGCACCCCTTTTCCGGGAACGACGAGCGGGAAGTCCTCGCGCACCTGCCACTGGCACTCGGCGAACTCCGGGCCGATGGCGGTAAGCCGGTCCAGGAACAGCATGGGCTCGCGGTGCAGCACGAACCGGTCGGCCGGCGAGCCGACCAGCTGCTGCAGCGCGCTGCTGAACGCCTGCTCGTTCATTTGTCGCCCAGCCCGGCCTCCTCGAGGCGGCGCGCGACGTTGTCTATCAGCAATTGCGGCGACCCGAGCACCAGTTCGTGCGTTTCGGCATCCACGGGCACCTGGATCGTCCTCGCCTTGGTCGTGAGGACGCCGGCCGCATCTTCGATCTTGTAGTCGACCACGAGCCGTAGTTCCCACTCTCGCAGGCACGCCGTCACGCGCACGGCCTGGTTCAGGAGCAGGGGCCTGACGTAACGCACCTCGGTATCGGCGACTGGCCAGAGGTATCCCGACGCCTCCATCTCCTCGTAGCTGTAGTCGAAGCCCTCGAACAGGGCGCAACGCGCCAGCTCGAAGTACTGGAAGTAGCGGCCATGCCAGGCAACGCCGGCCGGATCGAGGTCGAAAAAAGGGATCTGCACGTCCACGGCAGCCGTGAGGCAGTTCGAGAAATCAGTCTTGATCATCGGTTCCGTCGTCGCCGGCCACGGACGAGTGGGTCTGGCTTGCCCAGAAGTCGTAGAAGTTGAACCACTGCAGCGGGGCTCTTTTAACCTGGGCTTCGAGCGCCGCTGCGAACTTCTGGGCTTGGGGTTCGTAGTTGCGCTGCCGGTCCTTTCTCGACGTGGCTATTTCCTCCGCGAGTAACTCTACACGAAGCCGGTACATGCCGGACTCGAAAAAGCAGTGCATGACGTAGACCGGGCAGCGCAGCAGGTTGCCCAGCACGTAGGGGCCGATCGGAAAATTGGCCTCGTCGCCGAAAAACTCCGCCGGGCAGACGTTGTCGCTGAGACCGACGGGAACGCGGTCTCCCGCGATCAGCAGCCATTCGCCGTTATCGAGCCGCTCCTTCAGCCGCACCGCCAGGTCGAGGTCGAGATCCGTAACCTGGATCAGGTTGAGCCGGGTTTTGGCTGCCGCATCGCCGAGCAGTTTCGCAAAGTTGGCCGCGTGCCGGTCGTAGACGAGTACGTTGATGGTGAGGTCCGGATGGCGTAAGGAAATCCCCCTCGAGTACTCGAGACAGCCGAAGTGAGAACCGACCACGACAATCCCCTGGCGCGCTTCGATGACGGGCCAGATCAGGTCCGCTTCCTGCTGGCGTACGTCAATCTGCGTCGGCTCGCCGGTCCAGGCGATGTACTTGTCGAGCAGCGAGCGGCCGAAGGCCAGGAAATGCCGAAACGTCATCCACAGGCCGGGTTCGCCGCGCAGACTGTCCGGGTATTCGCGCTTGACCCGGCGCAGGAAGTCCAGCGACGCGCGGCGCGCGATGGGGCGGCGCAGCAGGAAGTAGAACATGACCGGCGCCAGCACGATATTGAAGCCGACGCGGCCCAGCAGCCGATACGTCCAGGCCATGAATCGCAGGCCGGCCAGCGCGCCGGCTTCGCCGATCGACGCCCAATGCCGGCTCTTGCTCACGATTGCCGGCTCTGCATTTTGCGCCACAGGAGCAACGGCAGGCGGAGCAGCATCCCGAAGACCAGCCGGATGTGCATCCAGGAGATAATCGCGTTGTCGCGCAGGTAATGAAAGTGCGAGGCGCCGTCGTCGGGATAGCGGACCTTGACCGGCGTGTAGTGAACAGGAATGCCCTCCCAGGACGCGCGTACGAGCAGCTCCGGGTCGAACGCCATTCGCGAGCCGGGCGCCTGCTTTCTGATCAGCGCGACGACCGGGCCCGTGGGATACACGCGGAAGCCGCACATGGCGTCGCGGATCTCGGTGCTCAGCGTCTCGAGCCAGACGAGCGAGTGCGTGAGATAGCGGCCGTAGTAGCGCAGCTTCGAGATGGTCTCGTCGAAAACCGGCTGGCCGCAGATGATGGCGTCCGGGTGCTGCGCCGCCATCTCGCGCAACGCATCGATATAGGCAACATCGTGCTGGCCGTCCGCATCGATCTGCAGTGCGTGCGTGAACCCCGCGTCGAGCGCCGTAAACAAACCCGTTGTCACGGCGCCACCCTTGCCCTGGTTCTCCTCGTGCCGCACGAGCGTGATCTCGCCGCCGCTCTCGTCGATCAGGCGCTCGAGTTCCTGCAGAGCTTCGGGCGGGCTCGAGTCGTCGACGATCACCATGGGCAGGCCGGTATCCAGCAGCGACGGCAGCAGCCGGCGGAACTGCGCGACGTGATCGTAGTGCGGCACCACGAGGCAAAGTCTCACCGCCCTGGCTCCGGGAAGACCAGCCTGCCCTGCGAATGTTGCAGGTCCTCGCCCTCGATTTGAAACTGGACGTCACGCGCGCCGTGCCTCGCAAGCGTGAGCTCGATGACTCGCGGCGGAACTATGATGTTGCTGAACTTCAGCCGCTTGACGTGTTGCGGCGGCCCTTCGAGGCCGAACAGGATCGATGCCACTTCGGCCGCCCAGTGCAGCTGGATGATGCCGGGCAGCACCGGTTCTCCGGGAAAGTGCCCTTCGAACCACGACAGCTCCGGCGACACGTCCAGGCGCAGCGTTACCTGGCTGTCATTTTCGTCGATAGCGATGATGCGCGGGAAGTCGCCGCTGACCTGCGCCGACAGTCGCCCGGGGTCCCGAATGAACCGCTTCAGCGAGGAATCCTGCATGATTGAATCTGTGCCCCGGCGCCGGCTTTGCCGGCGCGAGCCGGGCGTATCACCTCAAAGAGCCGTCAGGGCGTTGATCACGTCGTTGATCGTGCGAACGTCCTTGAAGTCGTCAGGGGAGATTTTCTTGCCAGTGACGTTCTTCAGCTGTACGAGGAGATCGACGGCGTCAATGCTGTCGAGTTCCAGTTCGTCGTAGAGGTTTGCGTCCGGCGAGATCGACGCCTCGTCCAGCTCGAACTGATCAATCAGGATGTTCTTGAGCTGGCCGTAAAGTTCGTTCTTGTCCATGGCCGCAATTCTAAGAGAGATGTTTTCCAAACGCGATAGAAATTGCGGCCGGAATCAGTCCAGTTCGCCCCCGATCAGCGACTCGAGGGCCGCGTTCAGCTCGTGCCGGGCGCGGCGCGGGTCGGTGCCCTCCGGCACCAGCGATTCTGCCGCGACGGGCGGCAGCAGCGTGATCCGGAATTGCGGCTGGGAGGGGGGAATCCGGTACCAGGGGACGTTCTTGGCCAGCATCTGCGGCTCACAATCGATCGCAATCGGTACGATCGTGGCGCGGGCGCGCAGCGCGATCTCGGCGGCCCCCAGCCTGAACCTGAGCGGCTCGCCCCGGATTGCGCGGGTCCCCTGCGGAAACAGCAGCAGGCTGGAGCCGCCCTCCAGGCGCGCGACGCAGGAATCGAGGAGTTCATCCGGCGCATGGTTCGAGATGTAGTTGGCTGTACCTGCGGACACGCGCAGCACCGGGTTGCGCGTGACGGCGGCCTTGACGACGCAGTCGACCTGCGGAAACAGTGACAGCAGGATGACGACGTCGATCAGCGTCAGGTGGTTGGCCAGCAGCAGCTGGCTCTGATCGGGGTCCCAATGCTGCATGCCGCGGACATCACAAGTGATCAGGCGCATGTTGCGCGCGACCCAGACGAACATAATGAATGCACCCCGGATCATGTTCCGGGCAATGACCTGGCGCCTTTCGGGCCGGCGCACGACGAGGTACACGAGCGGCAGGAGCAAAAAGCCGTATATCAGCCCGATGACGCCGAAGAAAAACCAGAACAGCGACGTGCCGATAAAGCGGTAAACGAAGAACAGATGTTTCATAGCGGGGGAGTTCGGCTTATTCTACACAAATGAACCTCACGCGCCGTTCCACGGTGGCGAGGCACTCACAGGGAAATCTGACTCACATGCGACTGGCTATCGGCCAATACACGGCGACCTCCGCGGTTGGCGCCGGACTCAATGCAATGCGCGACGCGATCCGCACCGGCCGGTCGGGGCTGCGACGCAACGATCTCGAGCACTGTGACCTGGACACCTGGATCGGTCGGGTCCAGGACGTCGAGTCCGTCGAGCTCCCCGACAGCGTTGCCCATCTGCACAGCCGTAACAACCAGCTCGCCTGGCTCGGTCTGCAGCAGGACGGGATGCTCGACAGCATTACGGCGCTGAAGGAGCGGGCCGGGCCGGAGCGCATCGGCATCGTCATGGGAACCAGCACGTCGAGCATCGGCCGGACCGAGAAGGCGTACCGGCACCTGCTGCCGTCGGACGAGATGCCGCCCGAGTACCGCCAGCCGCTGGTTCACAATCTGCATTCGCCCGGAATATTCGTCCAGGCCGTGACGGGCATCACCGGCCCGTCGCTGACGATCAGCACCGCCTGCTCGTCGAGCGCCAAGGTTTTCGCCTCGGCGGCGCGGTGGATCAACCACGGTCTCGTCGACGCGGTGCTGGTCGGCGGCGTGGACAGCCTGTGCATGAGCATCCTGTATGGATTCAACTCTCTCGAACTCGTGTCGCCGAACCCCTGCCGCCCGTTCGACCGGCGCCGTGACGGCATCAGTATCGGGGAAAGCTGCGGCTACGCGATCGTCGCCCGGCCGGAGCTCATCGACGATTCCGACTTCGTGCTGCTGGGCTACGGAGAGAGCGCGGATGCTTATCACATGTCGCATCCTCACCCCGACGGCAAGGGTGCGCTGCTGGCCATGACGCAGGCGCTACAGCGCGCGGAACTGGATGCCGGAGACGTGGACTACATCAACCTGCACGGAACCGCGAGCCAGGCGAACGACCGCATCGAGTCTCGAGCCCTTGCCCAGCTGTTCAGCGAAAATACGCTGGCGAGTTCCACCAAGGGCTGGACCGGTCACACGCTGGGGGCGGCCGGTATCCTCGAGGCCATCATCACGCTCGAGGCCATGCGCTACGGGGAAGTACCGGGTACGCTCAACTGCGACGAGCCCGAAGACGATTTCGACTTCGGCGTCATCCGGCAGAACGTCGCGAGGCCCATCCGTTACGCGATGACCAATTCGTTCGGCTTCGGCGGCAACAACGCCTCGCTGGCGTTCGGGGCGGCCCATGACTGACGTCGACATCGCGGGCGCCGGCATCTGGAGCCGGAAATTCGGCAACTGGGACGAGTTCCGGGACGTGCTCGCAGGCCGCGAGGTCGAAGCAGGCGGCGTGCTGAAGCCGGAGCTGATCCCCGCCAGGGAGCGGCGGCGCGCACCGGCCGCCGTGAAGATGGCCGTCGAGGTGATGGACCAGGCCTGCCGCATGGCGGACATGGAACCGCAAAACGTTGCGACCGTCTTCGGTTCGGGCATGGGCGACATGCAGATCACGGACTATATCTGCCGGACATTGGCGGAAGCGCCGCGCATGGTCTCGCCCACCAAGTTCCACAACTCGGTCCACAATGCGTCGACCGGTTACTGGTCGATCGCGACCGGGTCGCACTTTGCAGCCAACGCGATCTCGGCGTATTCGGACACGGTTGCGGCATCCTTGCTCGAAGGCGCCGTACAGGCTGTCGAAGAGGAACTGCCCGTGATCGTGGCGCTCGAGGAACTCGCCGCGCCGCAGCCGTTCAGGTCCGTCATCGACGTGGACGAGCCGCTCGCCATCGCGGTGCTGCTGACGCCGCAAGGCTATGCCGCCGCGCCGCTGGCCGGCCTGCGGCTCGACGTACGGGAAGAAGCGCCCGGCGCGCCGGCGACGCACGCCGTCCCCGGCGCCGAGTTCGACAACAACTTCGCCGCGCCCTTGCTGCCGCTGCTGGCCGCGCTGGCGGACGGCGAGCCGTCGACGTTTGCTCTGCCGCTGTCGCAGGGCGCCACGCTCGACCTGTCGCTGGAGTTTGCCGCGGCGGCGCGGACCGCGCAGGCCTGACATGACGCCCGACTACGATGTGGCCATCATCGGCGGCGGCCTTGCCGGGCTGACCCTGGGCGCCCCGCTGCAGCAGGAGAATGAGGGGCTGTCGATTGCTGTCCTCGAGCGCAGCTCGCTGCCACCTCCGGCGGCGGCGCACAAAGTCGGCGAGTCGACCGTCGAGATCGGCGCCCATTACCTGTCCGAGACGCTCGGCTTCGGCGACCTGCTCGACGAGACGCAGCTGCGCAAATTCGGACTGCGCCTGTTTTTCGGCAGCAACGAGCACAGTGACCTGTCCCGGGCCGATGAGCTGGGCGCCAGCCGGTTGTTGCCGGCGCCGTCCTACCAGATCGATCGCGGCAGGTTCGAACGCGATCTCGTGGAGCTCCTCAGGGAGCGCGGCATCGCGATCATCGACGAATGCGTGGTTCGCGAGACAGCGATCAGCGGCAACGGCGCCGGGCACGAGGTATCGATGTCGATCAACGACGAGCCGTCGAGCCTGCGGTGCCGCTGGGTGGTGGATGCGAGCTCCCGGGCGGCCGTGTTGAAGCGCAAGCTGAACGCCGGCAAGGCCTGCGAACACAAGGTATCGTCGGCATGGTTCCGGCTGGACAAGGCCATCGCCGTGGACGACTGGTCCCAATCGCAGGACTGGCGGGACATGTGTGACCGTCCGCGCCTGTATTCGACCAACCACCTGATGGGCAGCGGTTACTGGGTCTGGATCATTCCGCTGGTCGATGACAAGACGAGCATCGGCCTGGTCGCCGATCCCGATATCCACCCGTTCTCGTCGTACGGAAGCTTCGAGAAATTTTCTGAGTGGCTTGCGACTCACCAGCCGCTACTGGCTGAAGAAGTTGCAGCGGCCGCAGACACGCTCATGGACTTCAGGTTCTGCAAAAACCTGTCGCAGGATACCGAGCAATTGTGGTCGCCGGAGCGCTGGGCGTTGACGGGCGAGGCCGGGGTATTTGCCGACCCGTTTTACTCGCCGGGTTCGGATTTCATAGGTATCAGCAACACCTTCGTCGCCGATCTCGTCCGCCGCGACCGCCTTGGCGAAGACTGGAACCTGCGATCGGTCATCTATGACAAGATGTACCGGTCGTTTTTCGACAGCACCATGAGCCTTTACGAAGGGCAGTACGCCGGTTTCGGCGACACCCGCCTCATGGTCGTCAAGACGACGTGGGACTACGCGTACTACTGGTCCGTGCTCAGCTGGCTGTATTTCCGCGATCTGCTCACGGACATCGACTTCCTGCCGGCCGCGCAGTCGAAGCTGGTCGAGATGCGCGCCCTCAACGAGACGATGCAGGCGGCGTTCCGGCAGCGCGCCGCCGAGCGCATCGTCAACCGCGGTGACGGCCGGTTCGTGGACCAGGCGGCCATCCCGATTCTCTACGACCTGAACGCGGCGCTGCTCGAGCAGCCTGCCGACGTCGCGGCCGAGCTGCAGGCCAACTGCGAGCGCCTCGTCGCGCTGTCAACGGTTCTGCTCGGGATTCTCTCCGGGAAGGCAGCCCAGAACCTTACGGGCTGCAGCCTGACTGGCGACCTGGCGCTCAGGCTCAACTGACGCGGCGCGAAATCCGGCGGCTGCCGCCCCAGGCGATCGCAAAACTCGCGAGCGAGCCGGTTGCGACGGTCAGGCCGAGGAACTTGAGCACCGGAATCGACGATGCGGCCAGTATCGTGAAAGCGACCGTTGTCGAAGCCGCGCAGGCGAGCACGCCAGTGTCCGTCGCCCGTCGTTCCCCGGCCGGCTCCGAGCGGCTCAGGAACAGCGCGTAATCGAGCCCGAGTCCCAGCACCAGGAGCAGGGCGACCATGTGGATGACGGTCAGGCTGCCGTGCACGACGCCGATGATGGCGACCGTAACGAGCAGCGATGCGGTCACGGTCAGCCCGGTCCAGAGAGTCTGGAACAGCCGGCCGCGCACCCACCAGAGCAGGCCGACGATCACTATTGCCGCCATGAGGATGGTGCGTAACGCCGTGTTGCGGTAGTCCCGCATCAGGTCGAGCGAGGCGTTCTGAAAATCGACCAGGTCCGCCGCTACGTCGTGCGCCGCGATGTGCCGGGCTAGCGCGTCAGGTTGTACCTGCACGAGGGACGTCAGCGCCACCCAGCGGTCATCGAGCTGCACCAGGTGAGCGTCCAGCCAGGCGCGGAGCGGCGAGTCTTCGATCGCCGCCGCGGTGAGAATCGGCGCGGCGCGCGCTGCCTCCGCCGCGTCCAGGAAAGCGTCGAAGGCGTCGGCGCGAAACGGCGTGTCTGCGACCGCGGCCGCGACGCGGGCGGCAAGCACGTCGCGCTCGGGAATCATGGCCTGGCGCGAGGCCTGGGAGCGCTCGCTGGGCAGGATCCGGGTCACGGACTGCCAGCCGTCGAGAATCCCCTTGCCGACCGCGTCGGCCAGAATCGCATCCATGGCTTCGCTGTTGCGCAGCAGCTGCTCGAGCGAGTCGGCGCGCAACGTCAGCTGGTAGCGGAGATCCGCGGTGACGGCGGCCGATCGCAGCACCTGGTCGGCCTGCAGCCGGTCGCCGGCAACCGGGCTGAGGCTGGACAGGTTGTCATCCCATAGTCCCGTCTCGAAGCGCGGCCAGGCGACGGCCACGGCAAGCACGAGGGCGCCGGCCGCGACCGCGAGCGACAGCCGGGGCGCCGCGGGCCGGTCGGCCCCGGCCGCCTGCTCCCGGCCTCCGGGAAGCAGGTGCGGCAACCAGGTTCGCGTTGCCAGGCTGGCGGTGATGACACCGACGGCCGTGAATACACCGAGTTGCGCCAGCCCTGTCGAGTTGGAGAACACGAGAGCAAGGTAGGCGATCACCGTACTGGCCGCGCCGAGGCGCATCGTGGGCCAGATGCGCTGCATCGCGGACACGCCCGAGTCGTGCCGGGCATGACTGAAGAGGTGTAACGGGTAGTCGATCGCGACGCCCAGCAGCGTGAACCCGAATGCCAGCGTGATGCCGTGTACGGTCTCGAACAGCACCGCGACGGTCGTCAGCCCGGCAAGGAACCCGGTCAACAGCGGCAGTGCCGCAAGGAACAGCATGCGAACGTTGCGAAAGACGGCATACAGGACGAGCAGCAGGGCGAAGCTGGCCAATACGCTGCGCAGCGTCGCCTCGGCGCGGATCGTCTCCTGCAGTTCGACACTGAATGCGCCGACCCCGGTGACGTCGAGTGTCAGCGCGTCACTACCCGGTAATGCGCGGAAGGCAGTTTGAACGGCATCGACGGCGCCCGCCTGGGCAGCAATGTCGATCGAGGCGGCCGTTGTCTCGGCCAGCAGCACCGCACTGCCGTTGGCCGCAACCCACGGGTCGCCGCCGAGTTCGGCCGGCGCGAGCGATTCGAGCACGTCGAGCGTGGCCAGGTAAGGGTCGCGTGAGACCAGCTCGAGCAGCTCCGCGCCGCCGCCGAAAGACAGGTCGCGCAGGCGCTCCTCGATGGCGCCGCGCAGCCCTCCGGCACTGAAGTCGAGTTCGTCCATGACCAGGTAATAGTCGCTGACCGGGAACGGCACATCGGTTGCCTGCTCGTCGAATTCCCCATTGAGCACCGACACGAACCCGGGATTGCCAGCCAGCTCCTGTTGCAGGAGGCGCGCGGCCTCGACGGCATTGCCGGTCTCGCCGGCGCCAATGCCGACAACGAGCAGCCTCGAGGCGGGGCCGTTGCGAACCTGTTCGATCAGAACTTCGTGGGCGAGGGTGGTGTGACGGGGAAAGAACGCGCTCAGGTCGAAACTGAGTTGCAGCCGGGTGAGCAGGATGACCAGGGCGACCCCGATAGCGCCGGCCCACCAGAGCGAGCGTTGTATTGCGACGGACACGTACGACGCCCTACGGAGACAGGTCGTTGCCGATCTGCATCTGGTGCCACTCGCCGTTCGGCAGGCTGATCCTGATGCCGGTAACGGCCTGTTCGTTGCCCGTGACCTCGATCGAAGACAGGCGCCTGGCCACGGCTTTCGCGAGGGGCGTCATCTGCAGCGACCATGCGTCTGCGGAGCCAGACACATCGCACCGGAAAGCCGCTTCCAACTGCGCCTGGTTGCCGGCCAGCACAGCCTCGATGGCGCCGAGAATGGTCTTCAGCGCGCGGCTGCGGTTCAGCGACAGCTTGCGGGTCCTGCCGTCCCGCGTGACGATCACGCGATCGTCCGCGACGAGGATGTCCTCCTCGAACGGCGCCTCGACGACCTTGCGCAGCACGCCGGCATCGAGGTATTCGAGCCGCCCCGCCAGCACCATGGGCTCCTTGAACATCGGGTTGTTGCGCTCTTCGCGGAATCCGATTTCGGCAGGCGGCTGCACGGCGGCGCCGGCCAGGATCGATTGCAGGTCGGCTGGACACGCCGGCGCACAGGCGACGAACGTCACCAGCGTCGCAAGCAGCGCACGGGTGCTCAGTATCCCGGGGCTAGGAAGAGCTGTCGGCTGGCTCGCCATTTTTATCTACGGTGGCTCTTAGCGACTCGTACAGGTCGAGAACCATCTTCCGCGCCAGCTTGCCGGTTTCCTGCCGCGGCAACATCGGCACGAGGTACATGGGGCGCGGCAGGAAGGCGGGATCGATAGCCTCTTTCAGGTTGTCCAGAATAGCAGACGGTTCGATACCCGGCGCGACCACGAGGGCGGCCAGCCGCCTGCTGTCTTCGCTCGGCAGGAAAAACACCCCGTCGACGACGCCCGGTATGCGCGTCAGCCGGTGATTGAGGTGGGCGAGGGAACCGCGTTTACCGGCGATGTTGATCATGTCCTGGTCGCGGCCCAGCCAGCGGAAGCGGGAGTCACCCACCAGTTCGATGACGTCGCCGAGAATGACAGGCTCCGGCAGGTGCGGCGCGCTGACCCTCGTTTTTTCATCGAGAATCTCGAACCGGAACGGCGCCGCGATAGTCCACAGCGTTTCAGTGGCCGTTGCTCGCGACGCCAGCGACCCGGCCTCGCTGCAGCCGAAGACTTCGTTGACCCGGGCGCCGAAACGGGACTCGAGGTCCGCGGCGAGCTGCTGTGACATCGGCGCCGTCGCACTGAGGACATAGTCGATGTCGATGCCGTCGATCCCGGCCGCCAGCAGCGATTCGAGATGGATGGGCGAGGAGACAATCACCCGCGGGCGCGGCAACTGTTCGAGCGCGTTCGATATGTCCTGCGGGAACAGCGGCGTTTCGCTGCTGATCGCGATGTCGGCAAACAGTGGCAACTGGATCGACGTTTCGAGTCCCCAGTTGTGTTGCGGCGGCACGGTGGCCAGCATGTTGACTCGCGCGTTGCCGAGCCCATAGCTGACCTGGTTGGCCAGCGCGCCGCCGCGAACCGTCTCCCAGTACTTCGGG
>JAAUXY010041767.1_pt1 | contig 13024 bp, 11 predicted proteins | sample 7278121 | NCBI WGS metagenome assembly JAAUXY01 (sample SAMN14350117, study PRJNA611818) | marine sediment metagenome | isolation source: surface marine sediment (1.8m) | place: French Polynesia: Moorea | collected 2018-08 | reverse complement strand
GGTCTGAGAAATGATCGACCTCGTCCGGGGGGACGAGGTCGGTGATGATTTCGTTGACGGATTTGTCGCCCATGCAATCGCGCCTCGAGCGGCGCTCCTACAGCGAAAATCTGCATTATCTTAATGCTCTGTGCAACAGGCGTTGGTCGGCTGTTGCTATATCAGCCTAATGAATAGCGCCGGGATCCTCGTCGAAAACGAGGTCTTCCATGCGAGCGTACGCAAGCTCCTGCCCGGGCTGGCTGAACAGCACCATGAGCACGACCCACTTGATCTGTTCGACGTCAATATCGGGCGTGTCGAGTGCCAGCAGGCGATCGATGAGGATCTCGCGCTGCGGCGGGGACAGGATGCCGATCTGCTCGAGATAGGTGATGTACCCGCGGCATGCCACGTCCAGCCGCTGCTCCTCGAGCTCGTTGTAGATGCGGGTGCCATGTTCCGTCTGCTTGTTGCACGCAAAGTCGTGCTGCTCCAGCGTAAGCCCGTCGAGCCATTCGAGCGCGCGATCGATCTCGGGATCACCGAACCCGGCGCGCGACAGTTCGGCGCGCAGCTCGTTCTGGTCCGGTTCGGGGTCTTCTTCGGCGTCGACGTAGGTTTCAAACAGGTACATCAGTACGTCGAGTACATTTTCTTTCATGCCTGGAGCGGCTCCCTAAGCGATGTCGTTTGACAGAATATTCAAGTAAGCAGTGTGTACCGTGCGCCGGACAGTGCTTCGACTTTTCCTTCCAGCTCCAGGATCAGAAGCATGGAGGAAACCTGCTCGATCGTCAAACCGGATTGCTCCGCGATTTGGTCGATGCTGATCGGGTCATGACCGATGACCCCCAGCAGTTCTCGATACTCCGGATCTGCGCTGGTCGCAGCTTCTGGCTTGTCGCTTGATTCCTCAGTGATTTGTAGCAGGTGACCGACAAGTGGCTCGAGTTCCGACAGTATGTCGGCGCCGGTTTCGACGAGCTTCGCCCCGGCGCGGATCAGCTGGTGGCATCCGCGTGACAGCGGATTATGGATAGAGCCGGGCAACGCAAACACTTCGCGGCCCTGTTCGCCGGCGAGTCTTGCTGTTATCAGTGAGCCGCTGCGCCTGGCAGCCTCGACGACCAGCACGCCGAGGCTGATACCGCTGATCAGGCGGTTGCGGCGGGGAAAATGCCAGGCCGCGGGGCTGGCGCCGAGCGGGAACTCGCTGACCAGTGCCCCCCGTTCTGCAATCTCATGAGCGAGGCTGCGATTCGCCGCCGGGTAGATTCGGTCGACGCCGGTGCCGAGGAACGCGACCGTAGCGGCTCCCGCGTCGAGTGCGCCGCGGTGTGCGGCAGCGTCAATACCCTGGGCCATTCCGCTGACGATGCAGAAACCGACCTGCCCCATGTGCGCAGCGAAGTCGTGGGCGTTGCGGACGCCACCGCTCGTCGGGTTGCGGCTCCCGACGATCGCAAGCGCGGGCAAATGCAGCACGTCGATATTGCCGTTGACGAACAACACTTCCGGAGCGTCCGGGATTCCGGACAGCAAGTCGGGATACTCATCTTCGCCCCGCCGGATGATGTGATGCCGCTCGTGATCGAGCCATTCGCGTACAGCGTCGTCCATGGAGATTCCCGTCTGCCGGGGCACCATGATACCGCCAAAAAAAACGGCGCCCGAAGCGCCGTTTTTCTCAGTTTGCGTGACTTATCAGGTCGGGTTGCGTGCGGCGTCCAGGATGTGAATCGCCTGCGTCGCTTCCATCACCAGCGCGTAGCTGATGCGATCGTAAACCTTGAACACCATGATCGTGCCGGCTTCCTCGTCCGGCAGGGTGACCTTGCCGCCGGCAACCAGATCGCGAACCGTCTCACCGGCCTGAAACACGGTCAGGACGTCGCCGACTCCGACCCCGTGATTGGAGCCGCGATTGAGAACAACGACCTGGTATTGACCGATCTGCGTGACGCCGCCTACGACCGAAATGATTCGCGCGTCGATGACGGATCGCGGCTGACCCGGGAAAAAATTGAGTGGCAAATCGACTGTCGACGGAACCAGCCTGTCGCCACGATAGATTTCCTGCGTCGTGTCAGTGAGCCAGACCGTTGACGGATCGCCGGTACGGCGAAGCGTGCCCTCGCCGACGAAAATGCCCTGGTAGCCGACGACCTTGTTGTCATCCGGATCCACGAGTTTGTCGCCCACGTGAATCACGTTGAAGCGATCGCCCGGTGTGCCGCCTGCCATTTGACGTACGTACACTTCGTTGCCCGCGGCAGCGATGAGATGCTCGCCGCGGGTGTCGACGATATACGGCAGCGCGTCGGCCTGGCTCTTCTCGAGAATCATGCCGTGACTCAGGAAAGCGGCAACCGCGTCGTAGGGAATCGTGTCGATCGCTTCCTCGAGCGGCGTGATTCGAGCCTGTGGCGACAAGCGGTAGGTCGACGCGCGAACGTTCGTGATGCGTGGCATGCCGTCGATATAGACGAGGCCGAGGACGTCGCCCGGGTAGATCAGATGTGGATTCACGATCTCGGGATTGACGTACCAGATTTCAGGCCAGAACCACGGGTCCCTGAGGAACGTCGCAGCAATGTCCCAGAGCGTGTCGCCGACCTGTACGACGTATTCGTTCGGGTGGCCCTCCGCCAGCGGAACCGGCTCATTAATGCGTTGGAGCGTCGGTTGGCTGGCCTGCGCCGTTGAACGACTCGCCGGCGTTCGCGCCGCAGGAGCCTGCTGTGGCTGTGCGACAGCTACGGACTGTGCGGGCTCATCGTCTCCCGCAAAGGGATTCAGGGAGCACCCGGCAAGGGACGCAACCAATGCGATCGCTGAGAGTCGAAATCCAGTGTTTATACGATTCTTGTGGAGAAACATGGGTTGCGGGTGCTCCATACAAGTGGGTTCAGGCCTGAGCTTTCTAAGGCGTTGCTATAATATGTCGATCCGGCGCTGCCTAGGCTGCCAATTACGTCACATTTCCGGCCCTGAGACGCCGTCTTAGGGTAGGATTTCTGGCGGCATTGTCCGACATCTTATTCAATAAAGTCAATAATTTAGGCGACTGTAGTACGAATCCACGCGAATAACCGACGGATTCAAACTGTTTTGATTATGGCAAAACTCGAAATATTGGAATTCCCGGATCCCAGACTCCGGACGAAAGCGAAGCCCGTTGAAGCCGTTGACGACGCGTTGCGGCAGCTCGTGGATGACATGTTTGAGACCATGTACGCGGCGCCGGGCATCGGTCTGGCGGCGACTCAGGTCGATGTTCACAAGCGGCTGCTCGTGACCGATGTGTCACCGGACAAGACAGAGCCACACGTCCTCATCAATCCCGTGATCGTTGAAAAGGACGGCGAAGCGATCACAGAGGAAGGTTGCCTGTCGGTGCCCGGCTATTACGAAGAGGTCAAGCGAGCCGAACACATTCGCGTGAAGTTCCTCGATCGCGACGGTACGGAAACCGAGATGGAAGCGGAAGGCCTGCTCGCCGTTTGCATCCAGCATGAGATTGATCATCTCGACGGCAAGCTGTTCGTGGACTACCTGTCCGAGGCCAAGCGCCAGCGAATCCGCAAGCGCCTGGAAAAAGAGCGGCGCCAACAGGCGGCCGTCGTTGCCTGAGCCGCGAGTTCTTTTCGCCGGCACACCAGAGTTCGCACTTGCTTCCTTGCGGGCTCTCGTCGATGCGGGGACACGGCCGGTCGCCGTTCTCACGCAGCCGGATCGGCCTGCCGGGCGCGGCAAGAAGCTCACGGCGAGCCCCGTAAAGCGGTTCGCCGTCGAACACGACATCGAGGTACTGCAGCCAGTGACGCTACGCGACGGCGCCGCTGCTGCCGAACTTGCGGCCCTGCAACCCGACCTGCTCGTCGTGGCCGCCTACGGTTTGATCCTGCCGCAAAACGTGCTCGACATACCCACCGCCGGCTGTCTCAACGTCCATGCGTCGTTACTGCCGCGCTGGCGCGGTGCAGCGCCGATACAGGCCGCGATACTGGCCGGGGACGCGCAGACCGGGATCAGCCTGATGTCGATCACGGCCGGGCTCGACTGCGGGCCGGTTTTTGTGACAGCAGCCGTGGACATCGATCCTTTCGAAACAGCCGGCGAGCTGCACGACAGGCTCGCACGACTCGGCGGGGAGACGCTGGCTGCGAACCTGGCCGCGATACTGGCCGGCGACATCGAAGCGGTCGAACAGGACGATAGCAAGGCAACTTATGCGGGCAAGATCAGCAAGAGCGATGCACAGCTCGACTGGCGCTTGTCGGCAGCCGATCTCGCCCGCCGCGTTCGTGCCTACAACCCGGTCCCGGGCGCATGGTTCGAGAGCGACGGCGACCGCATAAAATGCTGGGCGGCAGAGAGCAACGCGGGCGTTGATGCGCCACCGGGAACCGTCGTCAGCAGCGGTCGTGAAGGTGTCATCGTGGCGTGCGGTGAGGGAGTGCTGCGAATGATCTCGCTGCAGCGTCCTGGCAAACGTCCGGTGACTGCGCGGGAATTCGCGGCGCAGGTCGATCTGTCCGGTCGCTGTCTGCTGTAACGCAACACCGAAATGGTCGAGATGCAACAAGGCGTCGAGACTCGTGCCGCTGCTGCACGCGCCGTCGACGCCGTTGCCACGTCCGGTCGCTCGCTTGACGAAGCTCTTGCGCGTGAAGAGCTGACTGTCGATATCGCCGAACGTGCGCTGGTACGCATGCTCGCCTACGGAACACTGCGCCATTACTGGCGGCTGCAGTGGTACATCACGCAGCTGCTGCAACGACCCCTGCGCAAACGCGACAGCGTCGTCAATGCGTTGCTTGCCGTCGGCCTCTTCCAGCTGACGGATACGCGAATCCCCGACCATGCGGCTGTATCGCAGACCGTCGAAGCCGTTCGTGCAGTCGGTCGACGAAAACTCACCGGTCTGGTCAACGCCTGCCTGCGGCGGTTTCAGAGAGATGACCTGGAATCGCGACCGGTCGAATCAGAAGAGGCCAGCTTCAACCATCCGCAGTGGCTCATTGACGCCGTCTCGGGGGACTGGCCCGACGATGCGCCAGACGTGCTGAGGGCCAATAACGAACGCGCACCCATGTGGTTGCGGGTCAATGCGGCGCGATCCACGGCCGCGGCATACCTTCAGCGCCTGAAAGACGAAGGTATCGCGGCGGCGTTGCACCCCGGACTCGATCAGGCCGTGCGCCTCGATGCGCCGTGCGCGGTCGGCAATCTTCCGGGATTTGCTGATGGCGACGTGTCGGTGCAGGACGGTGCAGCCCAGCTTGCGGCGGCCTGGTTGCTCGACGGCATCCGGGGGCGCGTCCTCGATGCGTGCGCGGCACCCGGCGGCAAGAGTGCGCATCTCAAGGAACTTGGTGGTGATGCTATCGAGCTCACGTGCCTGGACATCGACGCTGACCGGCTGGCCGCGGTGCACGATAACCTGCAACGGCTGGGGCTCGCCGCGACGGTATTGCACGCTGATGCATCGAATCCCGATGAGTGGTGGGATGCGCGGCCATTCGACGCCGTCCTGCTTGACGCGCCGTGCTCCGCGACCGGCGTCATCCGTCGACACCCGGACATAAAGCTGCTGCGCCGGGCTGCGGATATCGACCGGCTAAGCCGTCTGCAGCTGTCTGTAATAAAGGCGCTGTGGCCGACACTCGCGCCGGGCGGGCGCCTGCTGTACGTCACCTGCTCGGTCCTGGCCGCAGAGAATGACGGCGTCGTGGGGCGTTTTCTCGAAGCCAGCCCGGACGCGCGGGAGCGCAATGTGTTGCCAAATAACAACATTAGCGATGTAATGCGGCAAAAGACGCATGGCTACCAGATCCTGCCCGGCGAGCAGGGGCTGGACGGCTTTTATTACGCGTGTCTCGAGAAGGTTCCCTGACGACAGCATGCTGAAGCGGTTCTACGACAATCGGTTCCGGTTACTCGGGCAAGGTCTCTTGCTCGCGGCCGCGTGCGGGCTGCATATGGTCGCTGCGGCCCAGGATCAGCTGCAGCGCGAGGGCTATTTCGAGGTCCGTTCCGGGTCGACGGCGCTCGTCAACGGCGTTCACCTCCTGGATGCACGCCTCCAGCTCGTCCTGTCGAGCGAAGCGCTGGAGGCACTCAATAGCGGCGTGCCGCTGACGATCGAGCTGCAGGTACAGGTCATTCGCGAGCGGCGCTTCTATCCGGACGCGCTCGACGCGGAGCTGACGGTCACTTACGTGCTCGAATACCGGCCCCTGAGTCAGCGTTACTTCGTCAGGAATGTCAACAGCGGCGACCAGGACTCTTTCGCGACGCTGTATTCTGCACTTAATAATCTGGGCCGCATCCAGGGTCTGCCCGTCGTCGATGACGCGCTGCTGACTTCGGATCGCGATTACCGCGTGCGCATCCGGGCGATGCTGCAGACGGAGCAGTATCCCGCGCCGCTGCGGATGCTGTTCTTCTGGCGCAGCCAATGGCAATTACAAAGCGAGTGGTTCGAATGGTTCCTCGAGCGATAAAACGCGCTTTCTATGCCTTGCTGACCGCGACGGGAGTGGGGCTCTCTGTTGTCGCACTGTTCCTGTTGTCGCGCACGGCACAGAATTCGGAAGAGTTCGGGCGCCTGCATGACATCATCCTGTTGATCAACATTGCCGGTGCGTTCGTTCTGTTCGTGCTGTTCATCGGCAATGTTACGAAACTCATCAAGGACTATCGGCTCAGCGTTCCCGGCGCGAAGCTGAAGGCGCGCATTGTCGCCATGTTCGTGTTTCTTGCCCTGGCGCCGCTGATTATCGTCTTCTACTTTTCAACCCAGTTCATCAACAAGGGTATCGATACGTGGTTCAACGTCGACGTTGAAGAGGGCCTCGACAACGCACTGTCACTGAGTCGTGCTGCGCTCGAAATGCAGAAGCGCCAGCACCTTTACTCGACTCAGCAGGTGGCGCAGCGACTGAGCCAGGTCAGCGACCGGCAGCTCGTCTTCGAGTTGAGCATGCTGCGTCGCGAGAGCGGTGCCCGGGAAATGACCCTTTACGGCAGTAACAACACGATTCTTGCTACCAGTACGGACAGCGCGTCGGCAACGCTGCCGAGCCCGCTCACCGACGAGGTCGTTCTGACCATGCAACAGGACCGGCCATTCGTCAGCCTCGAGTCCATCGAGAACGGTGTCTACGAAATCCGCACGGCAGTCGCGTTCCGGCACAGCGGGCGCACACAGCAGATACGCGTGGTACAGGCACACTTTCCGATGACCGAGCGTTTGAGCCGCATGGCGAACAGCGTCGAAACCTCGTACCAGGAGTATCAGCAGCTGCTGTTTTTGCGCGAGCCGCTGAAAAGCAACTTCACGATCACCCTGTCTGTCGTGCTGATGCTCAGCCTGCTCGCGGCCATCTACGGCGCATTCATCCTGTCGCGACGGCTCGTGGCGCCGATCCAGGACCTCGTTGCAGGCACCCGCGCTGTGGCGGCAGGCGATTTCGATACGCGGTTGCCGGCGCCGACCCGGGACGAGATCGGTTTCCTGATCCAGTCGTTCAACGACATGACGCAGCGCCTTGCGGCAGCGCGCCGCGAAGCAAGCCTGTCGCAGGCACTCGTCGAAGCGGAGCGCGCGAACCTCGAGGTCATCCTTGCCCGATTGTCGACGGGCGTCCTGGCGCTCGAATCCGATCTCAGGATCCGGAATGCGAACCAGGCGTCGAGCGGCATACTGGGTGTCGATCTCGCCAACTTTGCGGGAGACCCGCTTCCCGAGGTTGCCCGGGGCAAGCCTCTGCTCGAGCAGTTCGTCGACGTCGCTTGCGTGCACCTCGATGCCGGCGAAACCGAATGGCGCGAACAGATCGTGCTGCGCGGTGAAGTGGGTCGCCGCGTGCTGACCTGTGCCTGCACGACCCTGCCGGGCGACGATGACAATCCGGCCGGTTACGTAATCGTCTTCGACGACATCACGGCCCTCCTGCAAGCCCAACGGGATGCGGCATGGGGCGAGGTTGCGAGGCGTCTCGCACACGAGATCAAGAACCCGCTGACGCCAATCCAGTTGTCGGCTGAGCGCATGCGCCGCAAATACCTGGGCGTGATGAGTGAGGACGACGCGCAGGTACTCGATCGCGCGACCCATACGATCGTGCAGCAGGTCGAGGCAATGAAGGAAATGGTCAACGCGTTCAGCGACTACGCGCGCGCGCCGGACATGGAGATCGGATGCTTCGACATGGACAAGCTCGTTCACGAGGTCGTCGATCTTTACCGGGCGCAGGAAAGGGACGTGAAGATCGTGTTGACGTCGGACCCGTCGATGCCCGAAGTCGAAGCCGATGTCGGTCGTGTGCGTCAGATCCTGCACAACCTCATTCGCAACTCGATCGAAGCGCTGGACAACACGGAGGACGGCGAGATCGAGGTGCACGTGAGCGTTGCGGAGATCGGCGGTATCAACATGATGCAGGTAAAGGTCGAAGACAACGGCCCCGGATTCAAGCCCGGTTCAGTTAGCCAGGTGTTTGATCCCTACGTAACGACGAAAACCAAAGGGACAGGCCTGGGGTTGGCGATCGTCAAGAAGCTCGTGGAAGAGCACGCCGGCACAATACGAGCCGACAATCGGAAACAGGGAGGAGCCATGGTGAGTATACGTTTGCCGCTCAACGAGGCGGCTCGTGAAGCAATGATTGCAAAAGCGCCAGGACGCGCGGAGCAGAGGAGAGAGCTGGCATGAGTCAGGTGCTGGTCGTAGACGACGAAGCGGACATCCGCGCACTGATATCCGAAATTCTCAGCGACGAAGGCTACGGCGTAACGGCAGCAGCAAACGCGGACGAAGCGCGCGCCGCCAGAGCGGATACGCGTTATGACCTCGTTCTGCTGGACATCTGGATGCCGGACACGGATGGCATCACGCTCTTGCGGGAATGGTCAGCAGGCGGGGACCTCACCTGCCCCGTCGTGATCATGTCGGGTCACGGCACCGTCGATACGGCGGTTGAGGCGACCCGTCTTGGCGCGTTCGATTTCGTCGAAAAGCCGCTGTCGCTCGCAAAGCTGTTACGCACGGTTGAGGCGGCGCTCGAGTCGGGTGGTCCGCAGTCCGGACGAGCCCGGGCTATGCTGCCGTCGGTCATGACGCCGGTCGGACGCAGTGCGCTCATGCAGGCGCTGCGCGACAAGGTTCAGCAGTATGCCCGCCATGATTCCCCGGTGCTGTTGAGCGGAGAGCCGGGAACCGGACGAGGCGCATTTGCCCGCTACATGCATGCCCTGGGTAGCCGCGCAGATGAGCCACTCGTCAGCCTTACCGCTGCGTCACTGACGGAGAGCAACTTCGAGGAAAAGCTGCTCGGGGCCGAAAGCGGCGGGGAAATCGTCACGGGCGCATTCGAACGCGCCGAAGAAGGCACACTCGTAGTCGATGAGCTGATGGATCTCATACCCGAAGCACAGAAACTACTGCTCGGCGTGCTCGAGGACGGCAAGTTCACGCGCGTGGGCGGCACGGACCAGGTTCGCCAGCGTGCACGTATCGTCGCGACCGTGCGTTCGGATTACGAGGCGCAGATGGATGCCGGCAACCTGCGTCGTGATCTCGTGGCGCATCTCGGCGTGCTGAGTCTGCGAGTGCCGCCTCTGCGTGACTACGCCGAGGACGTGCCGGAACTGCTCAACTACTACGTCGACAAACTCGTGGAGGCAGAGAGCCTTACGTTCCGGCGTTTCACCGTAGCCGCGCAAAACCGTCTGCGTAACTACCCGTGGCCCGACAACGTCCGGGAACTCAAGAACCTCGTCCGGCGCCTGCTGCTGACCGGTAGCGGCGAGGATATCGAGCTCGGGGAAGTCGAAGAGGAGATGAGCCAGGCGGTGCCGACGGATGAGCCGCTCGTCAAGCAGGACCTGCTGTCACTGCCGCTTCGCGAGGCCCGCGAGCAGTTCGAGCGCGCCTACCTGCAACAGCAACTCGTACTCTGTGGTGGCAAGGTCGGTCAGCTCGCCAAGCGCGTCGGCATGGAACGCACACATCTCTACCGAAAACTGAGATCGCTCGGCGTCGACTTCAAGTCCGTCTCCACAGACGAATAGAACGCTGTGGGAGCGGCGTCTCGCCGCGACAGCGGTACTCCCGGTCCGCAGGCCTCTGGTAAGGCGCGATCGCTACCAGGGTGAGCGATACCGCTCCCGTTCCGCCGGAACAATCTTGCCGTCGGGCAGGAACGTGAGTCCCGGTTTGCCGAAGTCCTCGATGCTCAGCGAGCGGATCAGCCTGAAAGCACGTTGATTCTCGTCGATGGACGGGCCCGCCGGGCGGATCTGCACGGTCGAGACGATATTCCCTTCGATGAAGCTTCCCCTGCCATCGAGCGTGACGGTCAGAATCGGCGCAACGCCCTTGATGCCTGCAACGCTTATCCCGTAGTACGTTGCAAAGTTGCCGAGGCTGTAGGCGATCAAGCGGCCTTTATAGCGTTCCATCGCACGAACGACATGCGGACCGTGCCCGATGACGAGGTCTGCGCCTGCGTTGATGACCATGCGCGAAAATTCGACGACGTCGCCGCGCGGTTCGCCGTAATACTCTTCTTCGTCGAACGGGAGGTGCGTTGCGTCCCGACCCTCCGCGCCGCCGTGGAACGAAACGACGACGATGTCGTGCGTTTTCGCAAACTGCCTGACCGTTCGTTCCGCGAGCGCGTAATCGAGCATCATGTTCGAGTTTTTGGTGACGGCGTAGGCGAGGACAGCCACGCTGAGACCGTTCACGTCGAAGCTCGCAAAATCACCTTCACGCCCGGAGTGGTGGATTCCGACGTCGGCCAGCGCCTGCATCGACGAATCGCGGCCTTCCTCACCAAAATCGCGCGCGTGATTATTGGCCAGACTCATCACGTCGAACCCGGCTGCTTCGTAGTACTTGGCGTAGCGGGTTGGTGAACGAAACAGGTAGCACGCTTTCGGATTGCTGCATTTCTTCGCGGGCTCACCGCTGTCCACCAGTACGCCTTCGAGGTTGCCGAACGTGACATCGGCTGCCGACAGCACGTCGGTGACGTCGGCAAGAAAACCGACACCGTCATCGTCGGGCAGGTGGTTCTCCGGAAAATCGGTGCCCAGCATCATGTCGCCGACAGCGGCGATCGTGATGCGCCGGGTGGATTTGTCGGGTTGGGGGGGAGGCGCCGGTTCCGGCGTTGGCTCCGTATCGGGTCGCGCCTCGAGCGGCGCTCCCACGACGGGCTCTTCCGGGGTGGGGGGTGGTGTCGCGGCGCAGGCGGCAAGCAGCAGCCCGCCGGCCAGCAGGAGTATGTGTCGGTGGTTAATCACCCAGGCGAATACGCAACACGTCTATCTCTGCAGCCCGCAGGCGGCTGCGCAGCATGTTGAGCTCATCGAGATCGTCGGTCGGGCCGATGCGTACCCGATGATACGTCTTGTCGTCGATGGTCACGCGTTGAATCTGTGACTCGATGCCCTGCAGGGCAAGCTGCGCTCGCCGCCGGTCGGCATCCGCGAGCGTCGTGAAGGACCCGGCCTGCAGAATGTAGACGCCCGGTTCCTCGACCGCCCGTGGCTCGGTGTCCCTCGATACGTCGGGTTCTTCCTCGGGTATGACGACCTCGAAGCTCGGCAGCATCTCGTAGAAATCGAAGCGGTTCTGCGATTCCTCAGGGTCGGCCACGGCGGCGACCGACTGCTCGCCGTTGTCGTCGAGTGCGCCGTCGAGGCTTGCGGGCTGCTTGGCGACCGGCTGCGGTCTCGTGGCGGGACGGTTGTCCTTCATGTAAACCGCGAACGCCACCGACAAACCGATGCCGAGGCCGAACAGCATCCACACCCATCCCGGGTAGTCCTGCTGTTGCGTCGAGCGACGCTTGGTGCGGCGTTTCTTGCGTTTCGCCACTACATCTTCTCCGGAGCGGACACGCCAATGATTCCGAGACCGTTCGCAATGACGTGGCGCGTGGCCGTGATCAGGGCCAGGCGCGCATTTCGCAGCGTTGCATCGTCGACGATAAAAGCATGCGCGTTGTAGTACGTGTGGAAATCGTTTGCCACGTCACGCAAATAGTGCACCAGGCTCTGCGGAGCGCGGTTGTTTGCGGCAAGTTCGACGACTTCCGGGTAACGGCTGAGGGAGGTCATCAGCGTCTTTTCCTGTGGCTCCGTCAGCAAGCCAAGCTCTGCGCGGCCGTTGCGTTCATCCCACTCGAGTGACTTCTCGCCGAGCTGCCGGAAGACGCTCGCTATGCGTGCGTGCGCGTACTGGATGTAATAGACGGGATTATCGTTCGACTGCGACATTGCGACGTCGAGATCGAAGTCGAGATGCTGGTCGTTGGAGCGCATCACGTAATAGAAACGCGCTGCATCGTTGCCAACCTCGTCGCGGAGCTGCCGAAGCGTGTCGAACTCGCCCGAACGGGTCGACATCTGCATCTTCTGGCCGCCACGGTACAGCGTCACGAACTGCACGAGCTCCACTTCCAGGTCGTCCGACTTGTAGCCCATGGCCTCGAGTCCCGCGCGCACGCGCGCGACGTACCCGTGGTGATCGGCGCCGAGTATGTCAATCAGGTGATCGAATCCGCGCTCGCGTTTGTCGAAGTGGTAAGCGATGTCGGACGCGAAATAGGTCTTGTTGCCGTTTTCGCGGACTACGACGCGGTCTTTTTCGTCGCCGAATCGAGTGGCCGGAAACCAGACGGCCCCGTCCTGCTCGTACAGCATTCCGCGTTGTTCGAGGACGGCGAGGGCATCGTCGATCCTGCCGGACGTTGTCAGACTGCGTTCCGAGAACCACTCATCGAACGTGATGCCGAAGTCCTCGAGATCGTATTCGATGTCCGAGCGAATCGATTCCAGTGACTGGCTGCGAATGTGATCAAAGCCGTCTTCGCCCAGCAACGTCTTCGCCTTGTTGTTGATGGCATCGACGTATGCTTCCTTGTCGTCATCGGGTCCGTCGGGCGTCCCTGACGTGACGCAGGAAGACGTTCTTGCGGACCTGCCGCCCGACGGACCCGATGACGACAAGGAAGCATACGTC
>JAAUXY010003382.1_pt1 | contig 13025 bp, 9 predicted proteins | sample 7278121 | NCBI WGS metagenome assembly JAAUXY01 (sample SAMN14350117, study PRJNA611818) | marine sediment metagenome | isolation source: surface marine sediment (1.8m) | place: French Polynesia: Moorea | collected 2018-08 | reverse complement strand
TCCGAAAGTCGCAACTGGTCTTCAAAACGCTCTCTTTGGTCAATCGGATCGTTTAACTCTGAATAGGCATTGGCGATCTCCTTTCCATTAATGATCAGCTCAAAGCGTTCCGTAAGTCTCGGATCGTCCCGGTGTTCCTTGGTGAGCGGACTCATTTCCTTTGGATAATCAATGATGAAAGTAGGTTGTACGTAGTGCTGCTCACATTTCTCGCCAAAGATCTCATCAATAAGTTTCCCTACACCCATGGTCTCGTCTACCTCCAGTCCTAGATCAGTGGCCACCTTACGCAGTTCTTCCTCATCCATACCGCTAACATCGTAGCCGGTGTACTCTTTAACGGCTTCGAGAATAGGTACTCTCGGATAAGGAGCTTTAAAGTCGATTTTCGCTTCGCCCATAGTAGTTACCGTACTTCCATTGGCATCAATGGCAACTTTTTCCAGCAATTGTTCGGTAAGTTTCATCATCCAGTGATAATCCTTGTAAGCCACATAGAGTTCCATAATGGTAAACTCCGGGTTGTGGGTGCGGTCCATTCCTTCGTTGCGGAAATCTTTTGAGAATTCATAGACCCCGTCAAAGCCGCCAACGATCAGTCTTTTCAGGTACAATTCATTGGCAATACGCAAGTAGAGCGGAATATCCAAAGCATTGTGATGCGTAATAAATGGCCGCGCAGCTGCTCCACCCGGGATGGCCTGAAGTATAGGCGTTTCCACTTCAAGATAGCCTTTGCTATTCAGGAATTCCCTGATGCTATTGGTGATCCTGGTACGCTTAATGAAGGTATCCTTTACAGAAGGATTTACCACGAGATCCACATAACGCTGGCGATACCTGAGTTCCGGATCGTTGAATTCGTCATAGATCTTGCCTTCTGCATCCTGCTTTGGCAGCGGGAGTGGTCTGAGCGCCTTGCTCAGGATCTCAAAATTCTTTACCATAACGGTTTTCTCACCCACCTTTGTGGTAAAGAGTTCCCCTTCTATCCCTATGATGTCACCGATGTCGAGCAGTTTTTTATAAACCTCGTTGTACAGTGTTTTATCATCATCCGGGCAGATCTCATCGCGGTTAAAGTATACCTGGATCCTTCCTTCGCTGTCCTGCAATTCCGCAAAAGAAGCCTTGCCCTGAATCCTTCTGGACATGAGTCGCCCTGCCAGTATAACCCTTTTTCCTTCCTCGAATCCGTCCTTTATAGTACTTGAAGTGGAATCCACATGGAACTGGGCAGCCGGATAGGGGTTGATTCCCATCTCCCTGAGTTTGGCCAATTTTTCTCTTCTGATGACTTCTTGTTCAGAAAGTTGCATAACAACAAATTTAAAGCGCAAAATTACACTTTTGCGCTTAAGTACAGAATAAGGAAATAAAGGATTTGGTAAAGTGGACCCGGCTGAAGAGGAGCAGGCTTATTTCGATTTCATAAGTTCGGCATAATTAGGCTCGTATTCTTTTCTTCCGAGTACTAATAGCATGTCCTTTTCCAGGCTTTCCACCGGACTTTCCACGATCCTGTTCACCTCTTTGCCGTCTTGCAGAAATATAAAAGTAGGTATACGCTTGATCTGAAGACCCCACTCTTCGCCACCCGGGCTTTTCTTAATATTGGGTTCCCTGCGATCAACAGCTATAATTTTAAGACGCTCACTGGGGAAATCTGCTTCGTCAAGGATTCTCAGAAAACGCGGCACTTCTCTTTTGCTATCGCCGCACCAGGTACCCAGAAATACTAAAATATGATGTTTTTCCAGGCTCTTGCTCAGTGCGGGCAAAAGTTGCTGCTCTGGCTCATAAGATTCGTAGTTCTGCATAAACCATTCCCGGTAATCTCCTTGTTTGAGGAGTTGAGGTGTAATAGGTCCTAATAAGAATTTCAGGCCATCCTCCGTGCTGGCTTCAGAATATAACTCCTGGGCCGATACCATTGAAATGAATAAAAAAGAGGTTAGAAAGATGCATAAAGATTTCATAGAATTGGATTTTTAGTTTGATCCAAATTTGAAATCATTCCTTTAAAAATCAGCGGAAAGCCGGTTTGAAAATAGTGCTAGACCCGGGTGGATTTTACTTTCCGAAAAGGGATTTAATAGACTTGCGGTCTGTGACCTCCAGTTTTTTGTACAGGTTGTTAATATGAGTTTTGACGGTGCTGACACTCACAAATAATTGCTCGGCAATCTCTTTGTTGCTCATATCAGACAGGATATGATCCACAATTATTCTCTCCTGCCTGGTGAGTTTATCCAGGGCTGCATTTTTCCGATACCGCGATCTTCGCCATCGGAAGAACAAGAGCAGGTTCAATAACACGGAAATGGCAAGTAATACATAAATGGTGATCTCACTCCTTGAATCACTTGGATTCCTGAAGGAAGCAAGTGCCCGGTCTGCAGAGATCTCAGTTTGGTATAAACGGGTGAAGCTGGCGTTAGGATACCTGGACTCAAGATCGTTTAGCAAGCGATCGTAATACGGATTAGAAGAGACTTCGGCCAGATAGTGATTATAGGTAGGATTTCGTTTATCCGACAGGAGCTCGTAGATATAAAGTTCGGCCAGAGGTTCGTCCAGACTTTTACCAAGCTTCTGCCATTTTGCAAACCATTTCTGTAAGTTGAGTTGTCTGTTGGCCTCGCTGTTAAACTCGGCAAAATCAATTATCATGGCTTCTTTTTCTTCCGCGAGCCTGATAAAGACATCTGCATTGGGATTATCAGAGTTGATGGTACAGAGTAGCTGATTGTCAAATCCGGCAGGCAAATCTACATTGTCCTGATTGTTAGCCAGGAAAAGAACAGAAACAACATCATCACATGTGCCCATGAAGTGATCCGAGTCAGCTGGCCCTGTACAGGAGTCCATATGAATGCGATAGATCCGGTTTTGGGGATAAAGATTATCTCCTGAGAATTCAAAATATCCCAGTGAATCTGTAATGGTCTGTCTTATGATCTGATCAATATAAACCCGATTGATCTTCCGGTAATCCTCTACCAGTGAAAGATATACACGGGTTCCGGGCTCTACCTGTGGCATTTGCCCCGTAAACTTAAATTGGGCTTTTGCCGGGAACGCCAGGAACAGGAATATTAGCACCAAATAGTACTTCACTGGAAACAACCTCATCGGACTAAAATTAAGGGAAAAAATGTAACAATTTTACTTTGAAACAGACTGATAAGATGCATCAATCAAATACAATGAGTTTCTGGAGAGTTTTACTGGCCATTATATTCCCACCATTGTCTGTAATAGGCAAGGGTTGTGGCTCTATTCTTATTGTATTGCTACTAACGCTTTGCGGTTGGGTCCCCGGAGTAATCGCCGCACTTATCATTCTTAACAATCCCAACTGATAGTCGTATCTTTGCTTCTGCAAAACACTGACTATGAAATATCTTTTTTCATTCCTGGCAATTAGTCTTGCACTTTGGAGTTGCGAGATCCGTGAAGAGTACACTTTTAACAAAGATGGTAGCGGGGAATATCAGTTGGCTTTCGATATGTCTGAATTGATGAGTATGGACCTGGAACCAGATTCTACCAAGACGGAGCAGGCCATAGACACGCTCATCATCTTTTCCGATATGCTTGATGAAAAGAGAGACAGTATTTCACAACTGAGTGCTGAAGAACAGGCAAAGCTGGAAAAATTACGACCGCTTAAAATGCGCATGATCATGGACGATTCTACCAAGCAGATGAATATAAAGCTCACCTACGCTTTTAAAAAGGTGGAAGAACTTCAGAACTTCGATGAGGCGGTAGCACAGGCTGATGTAAAAGAATTAAATGATCTGACAGCAGCTGGAAAGCAAGGCGATACGGAAGCGGCCAATGACAGTGTAGCCAAGGAGCCTGAGAGTGACATATTTGATATGGCGAGTTCCTTTGACACCAGATTTACCAAAAAGAAATTTACACATAAAATTACCGAGGAGGCAAGATTGGAAGCTGTTCAACAGAAAGATACGGCTATGAAGGCCGATGATTCCTTTGCTGATATGGTGAGATTCAAACAGGTGTTTCGTTTTCCTTACCGGGTGAAATCAGTTGACAACGAGAATGCTAAGATCCTTTCAGATTTTATGGGCGTGGAAGTAGAGGCTAATATGTACCAGTTGAATAACAACCCCGACTATTTTAACCTGGAGGTAGAATTTGAAAAATGAATAAGAAGGTTGTCATACAGGACCTTGGTTTAAAGGATTATAAGGAAAGCTGGGATTACCAGGAAGAGTTGTTTCAGCAAATCCTGGACATTAAGATCCGGAACCGGCGGGAAGATGCAGGTCTTGAGACTCCTAATTATCTCCTGTATGTAGAACATCCACATGTATATACGCTGGGGAAAAGTGGTGATATTTCCAACTTACTGGTCACTGAAAAAGAGCTTACTTCTAAAGGTGCTACCTTCTATCGAATCAACAGGGGAGGGGATATTACCTATCACGGTCCCGGTCAGGTAGTGGGTTATCCTATTCTGGACCTGGACAACTTTTTTACGGACATTCACAAATACCTTCGCCTCCTGGAAGAAATGGTCATACTTACCCTGGCTGATTACGGTTTAAAAGGCGAACGTTCCGATGGGGAAACCGGAGTATGGCTGGATGTGGGAACACCACTGGCCCGCAAGATCTGTGCGATGGGCGTGCGTTCCAGCAGGTGGGTGACCATGCACGGTTTTGCCTTTAATATCAACACGGATCTGGGTTATTTTGACCATATGATCCCATGTGGCATCCGCGACAAAGCGGTGACTTCACTCAATGCTGAGCTCGGGAACTCACATATCGATATGGAGGATGTAAAAGAGAAGCTGACCGGGCATTTTCAATCACTGTTCGAGGCAAAAGCGATAAAGGAAAAGATAAAGGTTTAATTGTTAATTAGGTAAATAGTATTATTGCTTCGCCGCATTCCTCAGCCAGGAGAGGTTTAATGTTACATTTTATAAACTAACAACCTTTTGATTTAACCAGATTGCACCAAAAAGACCTGAAAAATTAGATATGTGGTCTATTTCATAACATGTCTGCCAGATATTAATTTAATGAAGTAAGCACAGTACTGGCAAGTTTTTTACCTTTCTTGTTATAACTTTCCTGTTTTACCAAACCAACATTCCGGGCATACCATTCGCGGCTACTTCCGCTAACCTTCATGCCCATCTTAGTTTCGCTGCTTTGAGATAAAATAATACAATCAAAAGTTCCGGCAGGAGTAGTTATGGTCTCTTTACCTTCTACCTTTCGATCAAATATCCTTACAGTTAACCTCATATTTATTGGTGTCATACTGACATTCATCAGTAAGTCCGCATCAGGCAAGCTCTGTCCCTCACTAAGACTATTAGGTAAAAACAGGTTGGTACCAGACAGATCTATATCCATGCCCTGATATTGTTCCATCATACCCGGTGCAGCCAGGGATTTAAAATCTATGGAGATCCCATCGTTTTCACAGCGAATAGCATATTCGGAGGTAAGTGTCAGCTCTCCTTTGTCATCCCTCATTTCGTAGTAGAATAGGGCAGTTTCTCCATCCGATTCCTTGATGAGGTAATCGACTACGGAAGAAATCTTATCATTCTTTTCGTAATTGGTAAATTGAAATTTTGTACCCTGTTCCATAGGGTAATAATCGCTGCAGCCATTCTGAGCAGAATGAATATTAATTCCAAGGGCAAAGGCCAGCAGCGCCAGAATAATGTTTTTCATAATATTATTGTTTAATGAATACTACCCGCCTGTTTTGAGCCTTGCCTTCAACCGTATTATTGTCACCAACCGGCTCAGATTCTCCTTTGCCATCGGTTTGTAATCTTGAAGCATCAATGTTATAGATGTTTACCAGAGCATTTTTTACGGATTCCGCCCGATTTTTTGAAAGTTTCATATTGGAGCTATCGTCCCCATCTGCATCTGTATGACCTTCTATCAAAAGACTCATAGAACGTTCCTGCAGCAAAACCTGTGAAATTTGCCTGATTATCCCCATAGATTGGGGCTGTATGTTGGCAGAGCCTGAATCGAACAGAATTCCATTTGTCGAGATCCTTCCTTCGGCAATCAGCTTTCTCCGGAGATCTACCCCGCCTTCTGCTACTTTAAGATTGGAGATAAAGACCCGTTCTTTTCCATCTTTAAATCCGTTAGCAAGAAATTTCACAGTATGTAAAACTGCACCGGCGGCAACCAATCTGGGAACATCAATGTACTTAACTTCATTCACCCAAAGGCGGAGACGTTGTTTATTGACCGCAACAGATATGTGAGGATTTTCTAAAATTTCGTCTCGCAAATCGGCTTTGACGGTGCTGCGTATTTCTCGCTTTCCATTAATTCTATTTTCAACGGTGACTCCTATGGCTGCATATTGGCAAAAAGGAATCTCTGCAAAAGCAAAGTTACTACCAGGTTCAAAGAGATCGTTATCACTTAAGGAAATACGGAGTTGAGCTGTGGAAGAAGTTTGTCGGTCCAGGCCAACGGCCGCGATATCAAATTCAATGGTGTATTCTTCTGGTAATTGTGGAACATCTGGAATATAATATATGTTGAATCCCGACTTCAGTTCAAGCCATTTCTGGGGTGACTCTCCAATGGTAACGACTTCGCCCCCCGCATTGGTATTCCACATAGCCGGAAAATCGCCAATGAAGTCATTGCCAAAATCATCAAAGAATATTTGCTTGTCCCCAGGTACGAAATCAAACTTGCTGTAAACCTGAATAGTTTTAGGTCCGCCAGCGGCAACAGGGTCATTTCCATCCGATCCCTGGCTGTTCCCCTCCAAGTCTTCTCCGGATCCGCTATTGACATCAGGATTTACGCGACCCTTTTTACCGGGCTCCAGGATGCTATCCAGTGCCTGGTCTGTCTTTTTGGTAGTTTCCCTGTCAACTCTTCGCTGTACGGTTCTCTCGGCTGCCCTTTCAGCGGTTTTACCAAGTTTTTTGAGTATCTGTGCATTGGCCTCAGGTAGGGAACAAAATAGAATGGCAATCAATAGTGTGACTTTCAATAAGTTATTGGTTGTTTTCATATCGATCTAGTGGTTTGCGCTAATCTTAAAAATACGACATTTTGAGTAGAAATCGGTTAAGTAAATTCCTGCAAAAAGTTTCGTGTGAGCTCTATAACAAGTAAAATATGAATTATGGAACAAGGGAAGGTGCTTATTGTACAAACCGACTTATATCATGTATAATCGGAATAAAATGCTGTATTAACGAAAAGTGTAAACGATAAGAGAATTCTCCTTGTCCTTAGTGACCAATTCCAACTTACCGTCCTTGTCCATATCGGCCAGGTCTACAATAGAATTTCCATAAACCGGAAAGCCAGGTATTGGCCTGTTGCTGCTATCGAATAGATATACCCGGGCATTTTGAATATCAGTGGTACTTACATAAATTTTGTCGTACACATAGAATATTTCAGGTTTTAGATAAACACCCAGGTCAAGGTTGCGGTTCCTCCCTTTTACAGTAATGGTATTTTCATTGAGTGTTGCTAGTGTTTTGCTGGTAGCATCTATCCTGTGATCTTCATTCAAATTGAGATCGGATTTACTGACTTTGCCATTAGTATCTATACTAAATAAGGTTCCCGACTTATCAGTTAGAATAAATTTATTTCTGTAGAGATAGACCTCATTATCGGAAAATTGAATAGACTCATTAACGGTGATTCTTTCGCTGCCTACCCTGCTCAATATTTTGAGAGTACCATCTACTAGTTTGAATACAAGGTAATCGCGCTGACCTATACGGATATGCTTTGGAGGACCCAAGATATCGCTCTTGGCTTCGGTGTACTTGAATCCGCTTACAATACGGGCTTTAGAATTATACATAAAAACCTTAGAGCCCTGTGTAACCACAAAGCGGTAATCTTTGTTCTTTTCATAGTCGAACACAGCCAAAGGGTTAAGATTCCCACCTGGAAATGATTTTGTAAACGGAGGTACCTCTTTACCATTTCTATCCAGGATCATGAATTGATTATCCGTTGTAAAGGCTAATTGAAGTCGGCCGTTTTTGTAGATGTCAACCTGAGTAATTTTGCCTTGCACGGGACCTTCCAGTTCTTTTTTCCAGAGGACCTTTCCCTCTGTAGATATTAGGTAAAGATTGTTTTCCGCATCCTGAACCACTATTTCCTTTTTGCCTGTTCTGTGATTCATCACAAATTGAGGATCAGAGCTTATTTCATTGTCGAGTTCAATAGTAAAGTGAGGTGAGGCAGTACCTGATTTGTCCCTTGAAACAAGCTTGTTTACAGAGAGGTGTGTATGGAAAAAATTCTGATCTGAGGCTATCTGGCTGCTGTAGATATAATTGGTGTTGGGCGATTTCTCAATGTCTTTTATAAGGCTTTCGGGATAGAATTGACCGCCTGCATCTTTCATTCCATTCGAATTGGCCAAAAGGAGGATATTTGACCTGTTTGTAAGATTTTCCGAAGCGATTTCATAAGAAGCTGAATTCCGGTAGTTATTTCCTCCATTTCTGTTTGTGATAATGGACTCAAGGATAGGAGTGGATTCGGAAAAAATGTATTTATCGTCCATAACACAGTAATAGCTGGCCTTAAAACCTTTGATAAGAGGATTAAAGGCCTCATTCAGAAATTGCGATTGGGATATACTTATTATATCGTTTCCCTGATAATCGTTTCTTTCTGTTGATATGCTATTAAGGTATGACTCAATTTCTTCGGAAGCATAGGTACTCAGGACAATTGCTTTTAGGCCATTGCGATAGATCAGTCCTATTTCCTCTACCGTTTTAAAGGGAGTGTTGATTGAATAGGGCGTGTCTAAATACTGTTGTTGATTTTGAGCGAAGCGTTCATAGTCATCAAAGGTGTAAATCAGTAAGGCGTCCGAATTCGTTGGGGCGAGATCAGGGGTTGCTGCCGGGAGTGCACGGGTACCTTCAAACAAGCCCAGTATGTTCTGTGTTGTATCCCTGGACCGCCCAAGGCCATTTAAATAAAGATATTGCTGGCCACTATTGAGATCAAAAGTGATCCAATCTGAGAACACAAATTCCGGTTTATCCGAATCCTGGTGAAGAAAGCCTGGTATTATACTGGAACTTTCTTCGGTATTGATGTAAATGGATGCTGATTTTTGAGGAGAAGAAGTTCTGTAAAGCTGATTGAGCGGATCGTCTGTATTTCGTTTTCGACCTCCATCTGTCGCATCGTCCAAAAGTTCCCGCGAAGAACTGGCGACTCGCTTTCCGTCAACTACGCGGGCATAGAGTTTCATGCCGTCAATTTCAATATTCTGTACCCCTTCACTAAAGGAAGTATTGAATTTCGTTGTATCTGAAAGTTTTAGCCAATTGGGACCGGCGTAACCGACAAATAGAAAATTAGTGGTGTCCTTTTCAAAAAGTGCAATCAAACAGGTGGTGTCTGCCTGTATTTCATTGAGAATTTTAAAACTTTGACTGATCCTCTGGGAGGTTTCAGTATTTTTTAGATCGTTGAGAAAGTGGTTGTTTTTGAGTTCACTTTGAAAAGTGCTTAGGTTATTGATCTTTACAATTACTGATGCATGGTCTGGAACATGACTTAGCAAATTTGATTCTCCGGTATTTATGGCATCGCAATTAGTAAAAAGTACTATAAGTAGTAGGTAGAAGTACTTAAGCCGCATAGAAAAGATTTTGAACAAATTTAGAAAATTAGACAAGGGTATATTGCTGTGTGTCATCTTAAAGAATTCCACTAGAAATCGAGTTTTAACTGTTCCGGGATTAGCCTGAAGGTCTTTCTGTGATGTTCTGTTGCCCCGTATACCGCGATAGCCTTTCGGTGTTCTGCAGTGGGATAACCTTTGTTCTTTTTCCAAAGATATTGTGGAAAATCTTCATGCAGGTCGGCCATGAATTGGTCACGGGAGGTTTTTGCAAGGACCGATGCTGCCGCTATATTCTGATATTTACTATCGCCTTTGATCACACAGCTGTAAGGGATCTTTTTGTAGGGTTTAAATTTATTTCCATCCACCGCAATGTATTCAGGCTCAACGGCCAATTGCTCCAGGGCACGATGCATAGCCATTATGGATGCATTAAGAATGTTTATTTTATCAATGGTTTCCGGAAATACATGTGCAACTGCATAGCTTAAGGCTTCGGTTATTATCACTTCTTTAAGCGTATTTCGCTGTGCTAAACTCAGTTGTTTAGAATCGTTAAGTCCGCTCAACTGAAGGCCGGGAGGTAAAATTACAGCTGCTGCTGTAACGGGTCCCGCAAGGCAGCCTCTTCCTGCTTCATCGGTGCCCGCCTCAAGAAGATCACTAAATGAAGATTTGAGCAAGGCGAGTTGTTTTATGCGAAGATACTCTTTAAAAGCATTAATAAATATAGGTGTGAATAAATTGATATGGCTTCATATACCAGCCTTGCACTAACAAATTTTCACATTTCAATCCGGACAAAAAAGGTAACTTTGCCCGAGTAAGTTATTCCAATGAAATATCTTTCTTTGCTGCTATTGGCATTTCTTGTCTTTCCAAGTTTTGCCCAAGAAGATACCATACCACCCGGCCCGACCATCGATTCGGCGTTCATCAAGGCTAAAAGAAAGAAGCAGGCACCCAAAACCGAAAAGGATTCCATCACTATAAAGGATTACAAGATCATTTCCCATAGCAGGGACACTACCTTTCTTGATACAACACTTACCATGGCCAAGGAGTATCGTTTTAACTATATAAGACGGGATGATTTTGAACTGATGCCGTTTTCCAATGCAGGTCAGCCTTATAATTATTTGGGGGTCGATTTTGAACGTATTGATCCCTATCCTCAGCTGGGAGCACGTGCCAAACATTACAATTACTTTGAACTGGATGATATAAGGTATTACAATGTAGCTACGCCGATGACCGACTTGTATTTTAAGACTGTTATGGAACAGGGTCAAATGCTCGATGCTTCAGCTGCAGTTAACTTATCGCGCAGGTTTAACTTTTCAATTGCTTATAAAGGTTTCAGGTCCTTGGGAAAGTACCAGTTTGACCAGGCCGAATCTGGTAATTTCAGGACAACGCTCAACTACGTCACGGCCAATGGGAAATATCGGATCAGGGCTCATATTGCTAACCAGCAGATTGAAACGGAAGAAAACGGAGGGATATCCAACAAGGAATTGCAGTTTGAATCGGGCAATACAGATTTCACAGACAGGGCCCGGGTTGATGTATTTCTTACTGATGCAAAAAACAAACTAGTCGGAATAAGATACTATTTGGATCATCAATACAGGCTCTTAGGTCGCGTAAGAGATAGTCTGAACACACCCAGGACCTCTTTATCAATTGGTCATCAATTCAATTATGAGACAAAGTTCTACCAGTTTCTTCAGGATGATGAGAACAGTTTTTTTGGTACGACATTCCTAACGCCTGTCGATGATAAGTCGAGATTGAAAACAATGTTTAATGAACTCAGTGCGAAGTTTTCAAATCCTACCCTGGGTGAGCTGACCGGATTTGTCAGGCTGTACAATTACAATTACTTTTTCAACAGCATTCTGGTTACCCCTGAGGAAACCATACCCAGTCAGTTGAAAGGAGAAGAGATCAGCGCTGGCGGAAGGTACCAGAAACAAATTGGCAACTTCTATCTTGAGGGAGATATTGCGTATACCTTAAGTGGAGATCTCTCGGATAATGTGATCAATGCTTTCGCGAGTTATCGGATCAATGAAAAGAATAAACTCAGCGGCAGATTACATATTTCCTCCCGACTTCCGGATTTCAATTATCTGTTATATCAGTCTGAATATTCCAACTTTAACTGGAACAATTTTGATCTGTTTGAGAATGAACGGGTATACAGCCTACAATTCAATCTGGAATCTCAATTGTGGGGGAACCTCTCGGCCAGATATACGACCATAGACAATTACAGTTATTTTGCGTCCACTGCATCGGATGAGCAGATTGAAATGGATGAGGAAAATGCATTTGTAAGACCTTTTCAGGAGGGAAGCAGTGTGAATTATCTCAAGATAAAATACGAGAAGGAATTCCGTTGGAGAAAGTGGGCATTAAATAACACCTTGATGTACCAGAATGTTTCACAGAGCAATGAGGTGCTTAATGTACCTGCTTTTGTTACCAGAAACACTTTATATTTTTCGGATCATGTATTTAAAAAGGCCATGTATCTGCAAACCGGAGTCACTTTTAAATATTTCACTGAATATAATATGAATGCCTACAATCCTTTGCTGGCTGAATTTTATACTCAAAACAGGGAAGAGCTGGGTGGTTTTCCCATGTTGGATTTCTTTGTGAATGCCAAGGTACGAACCATGCGTATTTATCTGAAAGCTGAGCACTTTAATTCTTCTTTCACCGGATTTAATTTCTATTCAGCTCCTAACTATCCATATCGCGATTTTATCATACGATTTGGTCTGGTGTGGAACTTCTTCTCATAAGCCTGTAAATCAAAGATATATACCTGTTATTACTTCGGAAGCGGGATAGGTTTTTAATATTCGGTAATATTTTTTTTGTTCCATAGTTGTGCATGCAAAAAATACGCTCTATATTTGCAGCCGCTTTCGGGATAAACGGGGGCGATTTTTTATGTTTTGTGGCGTTTTTTTTAGGCGTTTGAAGGTATAGAAAATGAGTTCATTGACATAATGTGACAGACAGCGTGACTTGATAATTACATGGATTGGCATTTGTGTAGTTAGTCAAGTTGTACAATAAATCATTTTGAATCAATTTCTTTTTTTAAAGAATCAGGAAGAATTCGATGAAAGAGGCGGGATTAGGGCTTTGATTTTGTTAATACTATCTGTTGTTTTTTTTTGATAAGGAGCGATAGGTTGACTTAAATATATTTAAGAGTAAACAATGAAGAGTTTGATCCTGGCTCAGGATGAACGCTAGCGGCAGGCCTAACACATGCAAGTCGAACGGTAACATAGAGTGCTTGCACTTTGATGACGAGTGGCGCACGGGTG
>JAAUXY010178085.1_pt1 | contig 13029 bp, 15 predicted proteins | sample 7278121 | NCBI WGS metagenome assembly JAAUXY01 (sample SAMN14350117, study PRJNA611818) | marine sediment metagenome | isolation source: surface marine sediment (1.8m) | place: French Polynesia: Moorea | collected 2018-08 | reverse complement strand
ATCGATCCATTGTTGCGATTCTAGCAACATTTTTATGCATCAGAGGCTGTTTATCTACTTTGAGAGAACGTAGAGACTGCGCTCAACGACTATGAAGGAGACAGACATGACCAACATCCTCGAGATCAGCGCCAGTGGACGGACGCAGGGTTCCCTGACGCGCCGGCTCACCGGTGAGCTAGTCGACGCGCTGGCAGATCGGCCGGGCGACACGAACGTTACACGTCGTGACCTCGCTGCGGGCCTGAATTTCGTCGACGACCAGTGGATCGGCGCCAACTTCACGGCGCCGGAGGACAGGAGCGACGAGCAGCGAGCCACGCTGGCCGAGTCCGACGCGATGGTGAACGAACTCAGGGCGGCCGACGTCGTCGTCATCGGGGCGCCGATGTACAACTTCAGCGTGCCGGCCGTTCTGAAAGCCTGGATCGACATGATCGCTCGGGCTGGCCTGACCTTTCGCTACACGGAGAGCGGCCCCGAGGGTCTGCTCAAAGGCAAGAAGGCGTTTGTCGTCATCGCGACCGGCGGCGTTCCGATCGACGGCGCCGCGGATTTTGCGACGCCGTACCTGCGCCACGCTTTTAGCTTCTTAGGCATCGACGACGTCGAGATCATCTCGGCGAGCCAGGCTGGCAAGAGCGCCGGCGAGGCTCTTGACGCTGCCCGGACGCAGATCGCCGAGCTCGTAGACGCACAACCGGCTCGCCGAGTCGCCTGATTTATCCCCCCAATCAATCAGACAAACCTGAGGAATCAATCATGAATTCAAACGTAGATTACGCAGCCCTCGTCCTGAGAATCGGTCTTGGCACGATGTTCATCGCACACGGACTTCTGAAAATAATGGTGTTCACCATGCCGGGAACGGTCGGCTTCTTCGAGTCACAGGGCTTCCCTGGCTTCACGGCCTACCTCGTTACTGGCGCTGAAATCGCAGGCGGGGCATTACTGATCGCCGGGGTCGCGACCCGGGCCGTCTCCGTCGCCCTGATCCCGATCCTGCTCGGTGCCACCTACGTGCACTGGAATGCGGGCTGGCTGTTCTCGAACGAGAATGGCGGGTGGGAATACCCGGCGTTCCTGGTCATTGCCGCGGTCGTCCAGGCCCTGCTTGGCGCGGGTCGCTTCAGAATCAAACTGCCGGTCTCGCGTCGGCTGCAACCGGCTTAAGGCCTGATCGCCAGACCTCAAGCGGTATGGCACACTACGGGCGGCTTAAACGAGCCGCCCGTTTTTCATTTCTGGAACCCTTCATGCCAACACCCCGAATCCTGGCGTTCTCAGGCAGCGCACGCAGGGAATCGTTTAACCAGCGCCTCGTGACAGTGGCCGCCGCGTCGGCAGAGGCTTCCGGAGCGGACGTCACACTGATCAACCTGCGCGACTTCCCGATGCCTTTGTACAACCAGGACGATGAGGCCGAGAGCGGCCAGCCCGACTCGGTCAGGGAGCTCAAAGGCCTGTTTGCGAAACACCACGGCCTGCTGATTGCTTCACCAGAGTACAACGGCCTGCCCACGCCGCTCTTGAAGAACACGCTCGACTGGCTATCACGCAAACATGACGATGAAGCGAGCATGATGGCCTACACGGGAAAGGTCGCGGCCATCATGGGCGCATCGGGTGGGAGCCTCGGCGGCCTGCGCGGCCTCGTACACCTGCGGGCGCTGTTAAATAACATGGGCGTCGTCGTGCAGCCGAAACAGCACGCGCTAAGCGGCGCGCACAAGGCGTTCGACGATGAAGGCGAGCTCGTCAACGAGAGAGACCAATCCTCGATCGATTCGCTCGCTAATGGACTCGTCGACCTGTGCAGAAAACTTCATGCGTAGGCGGCCACCAATCAACTGGAACTCGTCGACCTGTGCAGGAAGCTCCATGCGTGGGCTTGCGTTCATGATGCTGGCAGCGTGCCTCGCCAACGCCTGCGGCGGTTCGTCCGGCGGCGGGGATGATACGCCGGCGACCGGCGATACGCCCTCGCCGGAGGCAAGTATCCTGATCGGTGCGGTCCAGGGAACGGGGCCGATCAGCCCGCTGGAGGGCCGGACCGTGACGGTCCGCGGTGTGGTCACCGGCGACTTCCAGGACAACGATGCCGATGATCAGTCCAATCTCGGCGGCTTCTACATCACCGGACTACCGGACCCGGACATCAACTCATCCGACGGCATTTTCGTTTTCGACGGCAATAACCCGGCGGTGGACGTCGACGTCGGCGACAACGTCAGCGTGACCGGCGAAGTCGTCGAGTTCTTCGGCGAGACGCAGTTGCACGTTGACTCGGTCAGCGTCGTGGGGCGGGGCCAGGTCCAGCCGGCGAGCCTGTTCAACACGGTCGACACCGCTTTAAACAGCGACGGCGACCCGATCCCGGACTTCGAACGCTTCGAGGGTATGCTCGTCCGCTTCACGAATACGCTGACGGTCAGCGACACCTTCGGACTCGACCGGTACGGCGAAGTCAGGCTGGCCGAAGGCGGCCGCATCTTCCAGTTCACGAACAGCGCTGCCCCGTCCGTCGACGGTTTCGCCGACTACCGACGCGAAACCGCCCGAAGGACCATCATTCTCGACGACGGCCGACGAGACCTGTCGGTGCGACCGGTTCGCTACCTTCGACCGGACAAACCGCTGCGCGTCGGTGACAAGGTCGAGAGCCTGACCGGCGTGCTTCGCTACTCACGCGGCAGCGGCGACGCCGGTGCCGAGACCTGGCGACTGATGCCGACGCAGACGCCGGTATTCGCCCGCACCAATCCACGCCCGCCGGCGCCGAACCCGGGCGGCACATTGACCGTCGCGGGCATCAATCTGCTGAATTTCTTCACAAGCATCGACGACGGCGATCCGACCTGCGGCCCAGGGGGCGATTCAGGATGCCGGGGCGCTGACTCGCCAGAGGAGTTCCAGCGACAACTGGCCAAATCTGTAGCGCAGCTGGTCGCTATCGACGCCGACATCGTCGGCCTGATCGAAATCGAGAACAACTCGAGTGAGTCGCTCGTAGCCCTGGTCCAGGCACTCGAGGACAAGGGCCTTAACTACGACTACATCGACACCGGGATCATCGGCGGTGACAGCATCAAGGTTGGCCTGATTTACAAGCCGGACAGCGTTGCACCCAGCGGCGACTTCGCCATCCTTGACCAGTCCGTCGACGCTCGCTTCATCGATCGCAAGAATCGCCCGGTCCTTGCCCAGACCTTTCGGCAGCTGTCGAATGACGCGCAGTTCACCATCGCCGTCAATCACCTGAAATCGAAAGGCTCCGATTGTGACGACGTCGGTGACCCCAACCGCAACGATGGACAGGGTAACTGCAGCCTGACCAGGACCGGCGCCGCCCAGGCGATGGGCGAATGGCTCGCCGGCGACCCAACCGGCAGCGGCGACGGCGACGTACTGATTGTCGGCGACATCAACGCGTACACGATGGAAGACCCGCTGACGGCGCTGGCGGATGCCGGCTACGTCAACTTGACGGCGACGCTGCAGGAAGCCGAGAGCTATTCATTCGTTTTTAGAGGAGCGTCGGGTGCGCTCGACCATGCGCTGGCGAACGAGAGCCTGGCGGCGCAGGTGACGGGGGCGCTGGACTGGCACGTCAATGCCGATGAGCCGCGTCTGATCGACTACAACCTCGAGGGCGATCGCGATCCCGCCTGGTTCGACGGCGACGAACCGTATCGATCGTCCGACCATGACCCGCTGGTCATCGGCCTGCAGCTGACAACTCAATAGCTCCTATCGGAAGCGAACTTCGCCGACACGCGCACCCTCGGTGAGCGTCTCCATGGTCGTTATCGCATCGAGGCGGACGAGAAGCTCGCGCCCAGGCGCCCGCATTACGATGAACTCGTGGCCTTGGCCATCGGCGCGGGCGTCGACGGCCGTGCCCTCGAGTGACTGCCCGTCGGTCGTGCGGACACGCAGCCTGTACTGGTACATGCAAGCGAGCTCTACGTAGTCGTAGAGCTCGCAGTCAATGGCCGTCGATTCGCTCACAGTTCCCGTATCAGGATTCGTGTCGGGTCAGCCTGAGTCCGCAGGCTTCATGAACTTCAGCGTCATGCGATTGGACTCGCCGATTGCCTTGTAGCTGTCGCTAAGCGCCTCGTCGCCGCCGCTGGTCGCGAGACTGGGCGGCAGTCGCCAGACGATATCGTCGTCGCCGGGCTGGTCGTTCGGATTCTCGTTCACGTCCGATTCGGCGACGAACTCGAAACCGGCCGCGACGACACGATCGATGACGAACTGCTTCTTCAGGTATCCGCGACTACCGTTGGCCCACTCGTCACTCTTGTCTTCGCGCGCCTCGTGCTGCACGACACCGAGCACGCCGCCGGGCTTCAGCACGGCGTACGCGTCGGCGAGGATCTCGTTCAGGTAATCTGCCTTGCCCTCGTTCTGGAAGCGCGCCGCGTTATGCAGCACGCGGGGGAAAAACACCACGTCCGCGGTGCCTGCGAGTTCCTCCGGCATATCGCCGAAGTGAAAAGCTACAGACGACGCGCCATTGTCACCGCCCCATTCCACCGTGTCTTCCTGCCAGTTCCCCGCCCAGGCGGCCTGCTGTGCGAGCATCTCGTCGGTGAAGAACGAGAACAGCGGATACAACTCCAGGTTGTAGTTGGCGGCCAACAGCGTGCCGTCGGGCCCCAGGTACTGCAGCAGCAGCCTCGTGTACCAGCCACGGCCTGGCAGGCCCTCGAGCACCGTCATACCGGGCTCAATGCCGAAGAACGTCAGGGTTTCTTCCGGATTGCGATACTGATAGCGCGCCTTGACCTCGTCTGGCTGGGCATCGAGGACAGCCTGAAGCGGGCTGACCTCGACCGCCTGCTCTGCAGATACAGTTGCATCTGACGTGCTTTCCGAATCGGTGGACGAGCCGCAAGCAGCCAGGATAAACAAAGTGAAAAACGGAAGGATGAAACGCACGACGACACTCCGAGACTGTAAACGACTGATTATGGTCGCCCGCAGGATTACGGACAAGCCGGCGATCAACGCGTTGACTATCCGGATGCCCTCCTCTGACTGAGCCGGCAAGCTTAAACCGTGTGCGGCGAGCAGCGCTTTTTGAGCTAGACTGAAGCGGTGAGCCGGTGGCTGGGGCCCGTGGTCCGGCTCAGCATGCCACCAACAAAAAGAAGGGAGCGCACCCTATGAACGCCCAGACTGTTGGCATCGTATTGGTCCGGCTGTTTAGCATCTATCTCGTCATCACGGCGCTTCAGAGCCTGTCCTACACATTGCCCGCGCTTTTCAATTTCGGCGCTGGCAGCGTGTCAGCCATAGCGATTCTGGGTTCGGTCACACTGTGGCTCGGAATCTCGACGATTGCGATACCCGCTTTGTGTGCGTGGTGGCTGTGGCGGAATGCTGAGCGAGTGCTTCCTGAAGGCGCAACAGGTGACCTGGTCAACAGCAACGCCTCGGACATGATGCTCGTCGGCGTTTCCTTACTTGGCTTGTACCTGCTGACTTGGGGTGTGATCAATTTCGTGCGCATCGAAGCGGGTATGGCGATGACCGAGAGATTCCCGAAGGACTCGGCGTTGCTGCAGAGGATTCCCTATATCGCCCAGATTATCATCGCGATCCCGATGCTGCTGAGCCGGCATCGGCTGACCGAGCTCCTGGTCAAGGCAAAGTATGCCGGCACGAACGCCGGGCAAGGAGCCGACTGAACCATGACGCCCGGAACGCTGACGGAATTTATACAGGCTTCCTGCAACTGCGGTGCGGTCGCATTCGAGATCGACGCCCAACTATCCGGCGTCTACGTCTGCCACTGCTCGATTTGTCGTCGCTCGACCGGCAGCAGCGGCATCGCCGTGGTGATTGTCGATAACGACGCTTTTCGATGGACGCGTGGCGAGGACAAGATCGCGACCTGGCGCAAACAAGGCACGGACTGGCAGACCTGGTTCTGCTCGGTATGCGGCTCGCGACTTCCGGGCAAAAACGATGACTCACGGATGTTCGTACCGGCCGGGCTGCTCGCGGACAGCGGCAGCGACCTGAAGGTGATTCACCACATCTACGTTGACTCGAAAGCTGGCTGGGACGAAATCGGGGATGCCGGCAAGCAGCATCGAGAAGAATTTAGGGCTTGAGACCTCGACAGAGCGCGGCGCGACTCGAAACGCCAATAACAATAAGGAGAATCAAAGATGACGAGTTCCCCTACTTTTTCACACGTCGTATTCATGACCCGCCGCTTCGAGGAAATGAAAGCCTGGTACATGAACGTCTTCGGTGCCGAAATTGTGCACGGCGATCCCGCGCTGGCCTTCCTGACCTACGACGATGAGAGTCATCGCTTCGCCATTGCGAACCTGGACATACTGAAGCCTGACGCGCCCGCGGACTCCGGCCACGGTGAGATCGGTCTCAACCACATCGCCTACACCTACCCGACGGCCGCGGATCTGCTCGAGACCTATGCCCGGCTCAAGGAACAGGGTCTCACGCCCTACTGGCCCGTCCATCACGGCTTCACGTTGTCGATGTACTACCAGGACCCGGACGGCAATCGCATCGAGCTTCAGGTTGAATCCTGCAACTCGCAGGAAGCCTTCGACTACATGCGCAGCGACGCGTTCGCCAGCAACCCGGTCGGCGTTGAATATGATCCGGAGGACTTGCTCGAGAGGTATCGCAACGGCGCCAGCGAAGCCGAGCTGACGGCGTTTCCCAAAGGCAGCCCGTCACCCATCCCTGAGGCTCACGGTATCGCCTGATCTCGCAACGCGTGCAGGCTCCCCGACATAAACAGCGGAGTTCATATGGTTAACTACATCGATGGTTTTGTCTTCCCCCTGCGGCGCGATCGGCTCGACGAATACAGACGTCTCGTCGAACCAGTCGCCGACATCTGGAAGGAACATGGCGCTATCAGCTACAGGGAGTTCATCGGCGACGACCTCACGCTTGCTGGCACGCGGTCTTTCGCCGACGCGGCCGCGGCAGGCGACGAAGAGGTGGTGGTGTTCGGATGGGTCGAATTTGAGTCGCGCAGCGCACGTGATACGGCCAACGAGAAAGTCGCATCCGACCCGAGGATGGTGGAACTGATGGACGCGTCCGACTCAGGCTTCGACGCGACGCGCATGGCCTACGGCGGCTTCAGGCCCCTTATCCAGTAGTCAGCACAACTGCTTACGTTAGCTCCGTGAGCACGTCCTGCGTCGCTGATCGCAGCGTCTCGATCGCCTCATTTATGGCATCGACGCTGGCCTTGCTCTCACCGAGGCCCTGCTCGTGCTCACCCCAGACCTGCTTGAGATTGACGGCGGCTTCGCCAACGGGCGCCTCGATAATCACGGATATGTCACTGATCGTCTGGACCAGCGCCCAGCCCGTCCGCTGGTTGCCGCTGCGCTGGTCATCCATGTCGTAGTGCAGGTGGTAGACGAGCTGCTGCAATTCCCCGAGTTTCAATAACACCTCGAAGCAACCCGTCCGCTGATTCTGGTTTTCTTCGGTGAGCTCATTGCGCCATGTGTTGTAGAACAGGCCGCTCACTGCAATAAACAGGCTGATGATCGCAACGGCGTTTCTCTGCAGTTGATCTTTAAACGGAATCCTTTGCTTCATGGTTTTTTCTCCTGTTCACCTGAAGGCAGACCGGCAATCTGCGACATTTATTGCGTCCACAAACCGCCGCGCCGCCTGAGCCTTGTGAGCAGTAGCGTGGTCACCAGGCCGAGTACCGCAACCCCGATCATGAACGTGAAGTAGTTCTGATGCCCGACGACCCCCGGGTCGGCGTCCAGGATGCGCCCCGTGATCGGGTGGAAGAAGATCTCGGGTGTGAACCCGATCAACGAGACCATGCCGACGGCTGTGCCGGTGATCTGTTCAGGCGTTTTGTTCTCTTCCAGCAATGCGAAATACACGCCACGCAGTCCGCAGACTGCGAAGTAACTGATGAACAGGTTGACAAAGATCAGCGTTAGGCCTGCCGACTCGGGCGTCGCGGTCGCCAATATACTATAGGCGATCGCCATCAGGACGAACGCAATCCCGACGGAGCGCAGGGCACTGAAGCGATCCGCGAAGAACCCCGCGGCCAGCGCGCCGGCCGGCCGAATGTACGCGCCCCACGCGGACAGCTGTGCAGCCTCGAGCTCATCGAAGCCCAATACCTGCACGGCGTACAGCGAATAGTTGTCCACGCTTTTGTAGCCACAGTAGGCGGCGATGATGATTCCCGCCTGCGCCCATATCACCGGTCGGCCGATGACGCGTCGCATTCCGAGCAGCGGATTAGGTCGGGATGCCGCTGGGCCGTCGCTTGTGGGAATGAAGATCCAGGCCATCGCAGCCACGGCGAGTGTCACCAATGTGTATACCAGGATGACGTTACGGAATGCCGCGACCCGGTTTGTGTCGTCGATGACGTCACCCGCCAGGCTCCACGCAAACACCTTCAACGCAACGTAGGCGACCGCCGCCGCCATGATCCCGCGGCCGGCTTCGAGCAGTCCGAACGCCCGGCCTTGCTGACCGGTGCCGCCCCAGTCGCGTGTGGCGCGGATCAGCGCACCCCACAGCAGCAGCACCGACGTGATGCCCCAGAAGCCATACAGCAGCGCCATGGTCTCGGCTTGCGGAAAGCTCATCATGACGAATCCGCCACAGGCTGTGGCAACGAGTGACAGGCTCAGGAGCGTCCTGGCCTGGTAGCGATCCGCGAGTGCACCGCCCGGGAAATAGCACAGCATCGCCGTGATGCCGTACACGGCGAACATGTCGCCGAGCTGCGTGTTGGTAAAGTTGAATGCTTCGAGCAGCGTTGGGCGAAAGAAGCGCGCCGTGCTGAACGGCAGGCCGAAGACCAGTTCGCCGGCGAGTATCAGCGTGAACAGCGTCAGCCAACGCCTCATCGTATGCTCCTTCAGAACCCGGTCGGCAGTATACGCGAGCAGACGTATCGGTCGGACGCGTCTCCTGTGCCCTCCACCAGAGATTCGACTGGCTAGTCTCGGCGAGATGAGCCTGAGCCGTTGCCATGGGTTATTACCTTACGTCTTCGATGAAGGTTCGCTCTGCCCCGAAACATGACCTGAGAGTCAGGCACAGACAGCGTTATCGGGGCGAGAGCCGTCTGACAGCGTCTAATACCGATGCGTAATAAGCCGGTTTACAACCATTTCGCGATGTAACGCATCTAATTCCTAACAACTAAGAACTGGCGTGAGGGGAAACACGCTCGTGATTCGGTACTTTTTAGGGGAAGACCGCTGAAGATCGCAGACACATCCGGCCAGGACATCAAACTTGAACCGCCTGGCAAACAAGAGCTTTATCTTTCCATTGCGGCCGCAGCTGTTGTCCTGATTGGCGCTACCTGGTTCGCCGCCCCGTGGTTCGAGCGCTGGGCCAACGCAACGATCAGCGTCCCGATGGAGCGAGTCCGCGTCGCAACGGTGACGCGCGGCGATCTCGTTCGTGACATCTCGATCCAGGGACGTGTCGTTGCCGCCGTCAGCCCGACGCTGTACGCCACGGCGCCGGGCTCGATCACGCTGAACGTCGAAGCGGGCGAGCAGGTGCTGGCCGGCCAGGTCGTCGCAACCGTCGACAGCCCCGAGCTGACCAGCGAGTGGCAGCAGGCAAAGTCGACACTGGAACAGCGCCAGATGGAGTTGGAGCGACAGCGCATCGAATCCCGGCAGCAGGCGCTCGAGAAGCGCAAAGCAGCAGACCTCGCCGACGTCGCGCTCGTCGCAGCGCGGCGTGAGAAACGCAGGGCCGACCAGGCGAATGAGAAAGGCGTAATACCGCGAATCGACTACGAAAAAGCGCAGGACGACTTGCGAAACGCCGAGCTGGCTCACCAGCACGCCGTCGCAGATGCGGAACTGTTCGAGGAGCGGCTGGATTTCGAACTGCGCGCCAGCGAGTTTGACGTCAGTCGACAAGTGTTGCTGGTAGACGACCTCAGGCGACAGGTCGATGACCTGTCCATCAACTCGCCGGTCAGCGGCATCGTTGGCGACCTGCTGGTCGACCAGAAAGCGGCGGTTACTCGCGACACGCCGGTGATGGCGGTCGTCGATCTATCGCGCTTCGAGGTAGAAGCTGGCGTTCCCGAAGGCTACGCCGACGACCTCTCGGTCGGTATGCAGTCGGTCGTCTCCGTCGGCGGTCGCAATTTCACGGCCCAGATCGTGGCCGTTTCACCCGAGATCATCGACAACGAGGTAAAGGCTCGATTGCGCTTCATCGGCGAAAGCCAGCCGGTCAACCTGCGACAGAACCAGCGGCTGCAGGCGCGCATCCTTCTGGCGCGTCACGACGACGTGTTGCTCGTGCAGCGCGGCCAGTTCCTCGACAGCGGCGCCGGTCGGGTCGCGTATGTCATCGGTGAAGACGGGCTCGCGACCCGCAGGCCCATAGAGACGGGTGCTCGCAGTCTCGGCGCCGTCGAAATCGTTTCGGGCCTCGACGTCGGCGAGCAAATTGTGATTTCCAATCTTGACCCATTCCGCAGCGCCGAACGCGTGCGCTTGACTAACTAGACCCTCTGCACAGGGAGCAGAACATGCTGAAAATGACAGACGTTTCCAAGATTTACCGAACAGACACGGTCGAGACTCACGCGCTGCGCGAGTTTTCGCTAACCGTCGACGAAGGCGAGTTCGTGTCCGTTACGGGCCCGTCCGGATCCGGCAAGACGACCTTCCTGAACATCGCCGGCCTGCTGGAGGAAATGACCAGCGGCACGTATGAACTGGACGGCCGCGATATCTCGAAACTCAACGATCGGGAACGTTCACGCGTGCGCAACGAGAAGATCGGCTTCATTTTCCAGAGCTTCAACCTGATTCCCGAGCTGAACATCTTCGATAACGTTGACGTTCCGTTGCGATACCGCGGATTGAATGCGGCGGAACGCAAACGTCGCATCGAGGAATCTCTGGACATGGTCGGCCTGGCGTCACGCCTGAAGCACCAGCCGGCCCAGCTGTCCGGCGGTCAGCAGCAACGCGTCGCCATTGCCCGGGCCCTGGCGGGCGAGCCGCGCTTTTTGCTGGCAGATGAGCCGACCGGAAACCTCGATACGCACATGGCGGATTCCGTGCTCGACTTATTGTCCGAGATCAACAGCAACGGTGTAACCATCATCATGGTGACGCATGAGTTGACGCTCGCAGATCGCGCCAAGAGGAATATCTTTGTCCGCGACGGGCAGGTGACCGACGCAGCACCGGAGTTCCTGAGAGCGGCCAACGGATAAGGAGCACCCATGTTTCGCTACTACCTGAAACTCGGCGCGCTCAGCATTCGCGCCAACCCGGCGCTCAGCGCGCTAATGGTCGCGGCGATCGCCATTGGCATCGGCGCCTGCATGACGATCTTCACGATCCAGCACATGATGGGGTCCAACCCGATCCCGCATAAGTCGGAACAGCTGCGCCATGTGCAGATGGACAGCTGGAGCGACGCCAACCCGTACAACGGCGGTGCGAACCCGCCCATCCAGCTGACCTACACAGACGCCCGCAACCTGCTGGCCGCCGAGCAGGCCGTGCGACAGATCGCGACGTTCAAGTCAGGCCGCATTGTCGAGCCTGAGGATCCGGACGAGCTGCCCTACACGATCAGCGGTCGCGCCACGTCCAAGGACTTCTTCGCGATGTTCGACGTGCCGTTCAAGTACGGCAGCGCCTGGGACGCCGCGGCGGACCTGTCCGAGGAATTTGTTGCCGTAATCAGTGAGCCGTTAAACGAGCGCATGTTCGGCGGTGAGGATTCGACGGGCAAGCGCGTCACGATGAACGGCGATACCTTCCGTATCGTCGGTGTACTCGACACCTGGTCCCCGGTCGTCAAATTCTACGACCTGAACAACAACGCGCACGAGCCGGTCGAGGACATCTTCTTTCCTTTCTCCACCGCGATGGCGAACGAGTACGGCAACGACGGCAACACGAACTGCTGGAAGCCACCCGAAGGAGGCGATCGTGCGGCATTCCTGAACTCGGAGTGCATCTGGATCCAGTTCTGGGTCGAAATCCCGAACCAGGCGGCAGAAACCGAGTACATGAATTACCTCGACGCCTACGTCGAGCAGCAGAAGGAACTCGGCCGCTTCCCGCGCCCGCTCGATAATCGACTGCCGGACGTCGAGGAATGGATGATCCTGAATGAAGTCGTCGATGATGACGTCTCTGTGCTGCTCGGCCTGGCAGTCCTGTTCCTGATCGTCTGCCTGCTGAATACGATCGGACTACTGCTTGCCAAGGTGATGCGCCGGACCAAGGACATCAGTTTGCGGCGTGCATTGGGCGCCAGCAAGGCGTCCCTGTTCGGTCAATACATCATCGAGGCCGGCATGATCGGCGTCGCCGGCGGACTGCTCGGGATCGGCACGACCTGGCTCGGCCTGCTGGGCATCCGTAACCTGTTCAACCGCTTCGACTTTGTCGAAAAGCTCACGGTCATGGACTGGCAGATGACGGCGCTTGCTATTGCCCTTGCCGTTGTCTCCGCGTTGGCCGCGGCGCTCTACCCCACGTGGCGCGCCTGCCAGGTTACCCCCGCTAGCCAGCTGCGCATCCAGTAAGGAGAAGACATCATGGAATTCGGACCAATCTGGAGAGCGCTGCTGAAGAACAAAGGCGGCGCGATCCTCATCGCACTGCAGATCGCCGTCACGATGGCCATCATGGTCAATTCGATCTCGATCATGCAGGAACGCGCGACCAACATGCAGCGGCCCAGCGGCATGGACGAAGCCAACACGCTGACGTTTGCCAGCATTAGCTTCGCGTCCGACGCCGACAATCGCGCGACCTATATCAACGACCTCGAGATGCTCAGGAACACGCCGGGTGTTATCAACGCCGTCGGCACCAACTCCTTCCCGCTGCGAGGCGGCGGCTGGTCGATGGGGCTGCAGACTGAACCCGGTGAGGATATGGGTGGTGTCGGGTCCGCGATCTACTTCGGCGACGAACACATGATCGAGACCTTCGGTGTCGAGTTGATCGACGGCGAGAACTT
>JAAUXY010040250.1_pt1 | contig 13032 bp, 11 predicted proteins | sample 7278121 | NCBI WGS metagenome assembly JAAUXY01 (sample SAMN14350117, study PRJNA611818) | marine sediment metagenome | isolation source: surface marine sediment (1.8m) | place: French Polynesia: Moorea | collected 2018-08 | reverse complement strand
GGCAGGTCCGGACGGTCCACCGCATAGCGCGCCATCACCGAGCGCACCCAGAACTGCGGGCCGAACACCGCGGCCATCAGCAGGCCGGCGAGGATCAGATATCCCATGTGCAGTCACACCATGACGGTTCTTCAGACAGGTTGCTTGCTCCCTGATGTGGGGTCGTCCGCGCCATTGGGAACCCGTCTGCGCGCCGCGAGCGGTCGATCGGTCAGGCCGGCGTCACCGTGAACCGGTCCGGCGCCAGGGCGGCGTCCGCCCGCACGGTAATGCTGGCCGCAGCTTTCTCGGCGATCGCTTGCCGGCTGCGCCCGGGGCCCGAGCTCCGATCCTCCAGCAGGGCGGCCACCGGCGGCGCGGCGGCGATCTCACACGCCATCGTGCGCCCGGCGCTCAGCATCGCCTTGGCGTCCCTGAGCGCCTGCGCGGCCACGGTCTCCGGGCTGAGGGATGGGGCGTGGCGCGCGCACAGGATCTGGTGCAAAGGCGGCCGGGTCCGCTTGCGGGTGATCTCGATCAGTCCGGCCGGGGTCATGCCCAGCACGTCGGCCGGCACCGGGTCGCCCGCCAGCAGCCCGCGCAGCCGCTCCAGCACGCGGCGGCCCTCGTTCTTGTTGGCCATGCGCAGCGGGTCGATGACGATCAGGCCGGCAAGGTTGCGCAGCCGGATTTGCCGGGCGAGCTCAGGCAGCGCGTCCAGATTGACCTGCTGCGCCGACGCGGTGCGCCCGCCGCCCCGGCCCCCGGCATTGACGTCGATCGCGGTCAGCGCCGCGGTCGGCTCGATCACCAGGCTACCGCCGCCCGGCAGAGGCACCACGGGCGCCAGCGCGGCCTCGATCTGCGCTTCGGTTTCGTGAGCGTCGAACAGGCGTTCGGTCGGCTTGGCCAGTTCCAGCCGGTCGGCCAGTCCGGGTGCGGCCTCCTGCAAGGTTGCGCGGGCCGCGGCCATCAGGTCTGCGTCGTCGAACCGGATCGCGTCCGCCCCGCCGCCGTGCTCCAGGATCACGCGGGCCACCGGCGGCAGGGCGGGACGCAGGGCGCACGGCGCCTTGCCGGCGTTGACCGCCGTGTCCTCGGCCGAGCGCAGCGCGGCGGCGGCAGCGCGCAACCGGCTCAGCTCATCGGCCAGCGCATCCGGGTCCACGTCCGCCGCGGCGGCGCGCACGAATGCGCCCTCCTGCTCCTCCAACAAGTCCTCAAGCTGCTTGGCCAGCCCAGCCCGCGCGCGGCCCGATCCCAGCGCGCGAGCGAATTCCAGGCCGAGGCGGCCGGGCCGGTAGATCAGGAACTGGCCCGGAAAGTCGATCGCCGGGACCAGGCCGTAGCCGCGCGACCCGCCGCGCCCGCCCTCGTCGGCCAGCGCATCACGGCTGACCTGCACCGCGACCGCGGCCCCCTCGGTCAGCTCGGCGGCCCGGTCGCGCCGGTCGCGCTTCAGCACCCCGTGCTCGGCCAGGCCGATGTCCACGAACGCCAGCGCCCGGTCGACCCGGCGCACCCGGCCGAGATAGACCGCCCCGATCGCGCTGTCGGCGCCCGGCCGGTCGATCCACAGGTCGGTCAGCACGCCGTCGGCCAGCCGGGCGATCCGGCGCTCGCAGTCCAGCGCGTCGATCAGCAGCTCGACCGTGCTCACCGGTGCCATCCCAGCCCGCACAACAGGCCGAGCGCCTCGGGCAGCGCCAGGCCGACCACATTGCCATAGGATCCGTTGATCGATGTGACGAAGGCGCCGGCCAGGCCCTGGACCCCGTAGCCGCCCGCCTTGCCGCGCCATTCTTCACTGGCGAGGTACCACGCGATCTCGTCCTCGCTCAGCCGCTTGAACTGGACCACGGTGGTGACCAGCCGCGCCGCCGACCGGCCGCCCGGCGCGCAGACACAGATGCCGCCGTGGACCCGGTGCCGTCCGCCGGACAGTTGGCAGAGGCAAGCCCGCGCTTCCTCCACGGTTTCCGGCTTGGGCAGGCTGCGCCGGCCGCGCGCGACCACGGTGTCGGCGGCCAGCACGAAGGCTTCTTCGTGCCGTGCGGCCACCGCCTCGGCCTTCTCGCGCGCCAGCCGGATGGCCAGGTCACGCGGAAGCTCACGCGGCAGCGGGACTTCGTCGATGTGGGCAGGGTCGATGTGGTCCGGCGTAATCGCGATCTGGGCGAGCAGATCGAGCCGGCGCGGCGATGCAGAGGCCAGCACCAGTGGCGCGGACGCGCGCGCCATGTCGGTTATTTGTAGCGGAAGGTGATTCGACCCTTGGTCAAATCATACGGGGTCATTTCGACATTGACCCGATCGCCGGCCAGCACGCGGATGCGGTTCTTGCGCATCTTGCCGGAGGTATGGGCGAGCACCTGATGGTCATTGTCCAGCTTCACCCGAAACATCGCGTTCGGCAGGATCTCGGTCACCGTGCCGGCAAACTCTATCAGATCCTCTTTGGACATCGTCCCTCCTTTGCTGTTTCACCACATCGCCCAATGCGCCGTGCCGTCGCGCAGAAAACACTGATGCATCAAGGCGCTGCAAGACGGCGCAGAGTATAGAGAGATTTTCGCCATTCTCAATTGCCGCACGCGGCAAAGGGACATTTCGCCTGCGCGAGGTATCGGGTCGCGCGGCGATCAACCATGGCGTACGGCGCGCGTTGCCGCGCCGCATCGGCTGGAATGACCGCCTTGCAGCCCCTTCACTGTCATTGCGAGCAGAGCGAAGCAATCCAGGGAGCTCGGGATGACGCCCCTTGCTGGACATCCTCTGGATTGCTTCGCTGCGCTCGCAATGACGCTGTGCAGCTCAGGAAACCACTCTTCCGCAAGCGAGTCTCAGTCTTCGCTCGCAGACCGAATTCCCATTTGAGTACGGCCCGCTAGGTCGAACGCGCGCGGACGGCCACCGGTTGATCCAGCGCACCAATCGCCGGCTGCTCGACTGGCCGCGCGGCCAGCGCCGGCGCCATCGGCGCCAAGCCGAGTTGCTGCACTTCGGCCGGCACGCGCCGCTCTTCCGGGATGCCGAACAGACCGGTCCAGGCGAGCCACCGCCCCGGACGCCGGCGCGAGCTCAGGCACGCGAGCGGAACCGCCAAGCCGAGGCCGAGCATTACCGGCGCCGCCCAGGGCAGCACGCCCGGCGCCACCACCGCAAGCACCGCCGCGCCACCCAGGCCGGCCAGCGTCTGCGGCCACAGGCCGCGCATCGCGTCGCCTATGGCCACCGCCCGGCCGTCGCGCGCCTGGGCGTCCCAGCGCACCCGCTTGCCGAACATCAGCCCGCTGATGAACACGGTCTGCGCCATGGTCACGACCGGGGCCAGCAGGGTGGAGAACAGGATCTCGCCGACCGCGCCGATCCCGATCCGTATTGCCCCGCCATAGGCCGCCCGGCTGCTCGCCCGAACCACGATGTCGAGCAGGCCGAACAGCTTGGGTGCCAGCGCCATGGTCAGCGTGGCGATGAACAGCAGCAGGCCCTCGCCGGTCGTCATCATCTGGATCGGCGAACTGCCGTCGCTGGACAGGCCGGCATAGACCGCGCAGCCAAACCCGATCAGCAGGAAGCCGAACCAGGCCGGCGCCGACAGGTACATCAGGATGGCCAGCACCAGGTGCAGCCGGCCAAGCGGCCGCAGACCGGGCATGGCGAGCAGCTTGAAGTACTGCATGTTGCCCTGGCACCAGCGCAGGTCCCGCTTCAGGAAGTCCGGCAGCGTCGGCGGGTTCTCCTCGTAACTGCCGCCTTCCTCGGGGATCACCCGCACCTCGTAGCCGGCGCGCTGCATCAGCACCGCCTCGACCTGGTCGTGGCTCAGCACGTGCCCGCCCAGCGGTGGCGTGCCGGGCAGCAGCGGCAGCTCGCAGTGGTCGCGGAACGGCGCCACGCGGATGATCGCATTGTGCCCCCAATAGGGTCCTTCATAGGCCTGCCACCACGCGCTGCCGGCGGTGTAGGAGCGCATGCCGTGGCGCATGCCGAACTGGAACACGCGGGCGAAGATGCTGGCCGTCGGCAGACCGACCACCAGCGTCTGCAGGATGCCGAGCCGCGGATTGGCCTCCATCAGCCGAACCAGGCGCAAGATCGCCTCGCCGGCCATCACGCTGTCGGCGTCGAGCACGATCATGTGGTCGAACCGCTCGCCCCAGCCTTCCACGAAGTCGCGCACGTTGCCGGCCTTGAAACCGGTGTTCTGCGAGCGGCGCCGGTAGTGCAGGCGCTCGGGCCGCCGGTCGGCGCCGCGCCAAGCGGCGAACCAGGCCTCTTCCTCGGCCGCGATCTCCGGGTCGTTGGTGTCGCTCAGCACGAAGATTTCGAATGATCCGGACTCCCCGGTCGCATCCAGAGAATCCACCGTTGTCTGCAGGCCGTGAAACGCGCGCGCCGCATCCTCGTTGTAGATCGGCATGACCAAGGCCGTACGTGACCGGATCTGCCGCCCGTCCACCGTATGCTGCAAACCCGGCGCCACGGTGACGAACGGGCTGCGCGACAGATACAGAATCAGAAACCCGATTACCGCGTTCCAGAACCCGATCGCGATCCACGGAACGGTGACCGCGAAGCAGCCCAGCATTAGCATCTCGATGATGCTCAGGCCGCCCGCGGACAGCACGTAAGCCATCGCGCTAACGGCCGCGATGAATGTGGTTAACACAATGATTCCAAATACGAAGCGCCGTCTGCTTACGAGCCGGCGTTCACGGGCGCCATCCCCAGCGCCCAACCCCAGATATCCCGTTTGCACCCCTTGCTCCCGTGTTTCAGGCACCGTTGCTCTGCCGCGCGGCACAGCCCCCCAGGCCGTGGCGCTTCAATCCAAGACTTCGATGTACCTGACCTATCCCCCTGTCTCGCGATGCTAGCCGTATTCGTGCGCGCAGGCGAGTCGCCATGTACGCGTAACCCCGGCACGCAGCGATCAAGTGTGCGCGATTAACCATCCACCTTGCCCTCACGCGATCGTGAATCAGCACGGATTTCTCTGATGGCATCGCACGCAGCACCTGCGTACCCCTGCGATGCTCCACAAATATTGGGCAATTGTTAGGCAAGTGAAGTTGAACCGCGGATGAACCGCAGTTCGGGCGCGAATAAGGTTAATTGGTTACTAGCAATAATTGCGGCATTTTGACGCAGCCGCGCCGGATAAGGTTAACTTCGGCCCGTCTTAGGCGGCGATCCGGTTCCTGCCGTTTTGCTTGGCCTGGTAAAGCTTGCCGTCGGCCTCGGAGATCAATTCTTTGAGGCTGGCGCGGCTTTCACTGACCTCCGCCGCGCCGACGCTGACCGTGAACCCTAGATCGCGCTGTCCGCGGCATTCGATCTTGATCTTGCCGACCTGAGCGCGAATCCGCTCTGCGACCTCGATCGCACCGGTCAGCGGGGTTTCCGGGAGAATGACCGCGAATTCCTCGCCCCCCAAGCGCCCGAAGATATCCGCCTTGCGCAGCTTGGATCCGACCGCGGTCACGAATTCCATCAGGGCCAGATCGCCAACATCATGTCCATAAGTGTCATTGATCGACTTGAAGTGATCGATATCCAGCATCAGTAGACTGGCCGAACCGCCATGCCGCCGCCAGCGGGCCAATTCGGCTTCACCGAGCTCGAAGAAATGGCGGCGGTTGCAGATTCCGGTCAGCGGATCGGTGGTCGCCAAGCGCCGCAACTCCTCCTCCAGCGCCGTGCGGCGCTCGATCTCCGCCTCCAGCTCTTGCCGCGCGATCTCCTTCTCATCGGCCAAGGACGCCATGAACGCGGCCTGGTCTTCCAGCGTTTCCGTGGTAAATCGCAGCTCGGCCTGTTGCTCTTGCAGATTCTGGGTCAGTTCCAACAGATCGCGTTCTTGGTTCTTGAGCTGGGTGATGTCGGTCAGCGTCACCACGACTCCGTCGCCGCAGCAGGCCACGCTGACCCTGAATTCATAACGCTCGTCATCATGTTTGAACTGCATGTCGAATTCGGTCGGCTCGCCGGTCATCACCACCTTGCGATAGGTGTCGAACGCCCCGGTGTCGACGCTGCGCGGGTACTCGATGGTCAGGCGCTTGCCGAGCAGCTCGGCGCCATCGCGCCGGATCGTGCGCGCGGCCGCCGGGTTCACCGTGACAAAGGTGAAATCGACGACGTCGCCGGCCGGGTTGCGCATACTGCGGAACGTGATGATGCCGTCGGGCGTGGCTTCCAAGATCGCTTCCAGGATCTCGTGCTTGAACTCCAGCGGCCGGATATAGACCACGACGGTCCCGCTTCCGTCCTCGGCCCGGCACGGCAGCAGCAGGCGCTCCCAGATATGCACGGAGGCCACATGATCGGCCGTGTGGGTGGAGTAGATCGGGATTCCGTCTCGCACCGATTCCTCATAGGTGCTGGCGAAGAAGGCACCGATGCGGTTGCTGAAATCGCTGGTCCGGCGCCCGGTCATGTCGAACTTGGTGATGCCGGCGACCGTCTCCCCGTAGTACTCATACTGGAAGTCGGCCTCATCCAGCCGCTTCAGGACCAACATGTTGCCGGCGAAATCGGGGAACTTATCGGGCGCGATATCTGAGAGCGCGGGCACGCCGCCGGTCACACCGGCGGCCCGCTGCCAGGCCGACAACAGTCTGAGCATTTCCGGCGTGTTGCACCGGAACTCGATGCCCTCGCGGACGATTTGCTGGAAATGCGGCATCCCCGCCCCTTGCTGCGCCTCATTCCATGCCGGTGACCAGTCGGTCCTCGTTTACCAACAAATCGCGAGCAAAACGTTAAGCAACGCAACCAGAGAGAGAATTGAGGCGCGCGCGATAGCCGAAGCGGCGTGATCGACAAAATTCCGCGTTCCGCGATCCCGGTTCCATCCACGGTGAAGGAATCGGCTCGGACAATTCACATCACCGCGCGATCGAGGCCCCGCCGCCGAAGCCCAACACATAGGTTGTCGCAGCACGGCGAAAGGCGGCCGGACCGGATTGCAGATTGCGCGCGAGAGCGCCCAGCTCGACCAACAGAGCGTTTTGCTCGCAAAGCAGGGACAGCTTGGCGACCAGATCACCATCGGGACCAAAGCCCCGATCCTGGGAGCACACTCCACGATCGTCCGTTGGCTCGACAGACAGGTACGCAGGCTCGAAGTTGACGTACGTACAAACGTGGAAGTCACGACGGACGGCGCGATCGCCGCGGATCAGGACGTTGCGATCATCGCCACCGGCGGCCGAACGGCAGGTCCAGTGACAAGGTCCTGCACAGCCTCAGTCCGGAACAGCCGGCCGAAGCGGTCCACCACGCCCTGCTCGAGGAAGAGGGGCTCTCCTGTGCATTTGAGATCGCGCTGTGCGCGATCGGCGTTAAGGTTGCGATCAACCGCAAACCATTTGGCTTTGGGGAATGCTCGCATGACCGCGCCACACGGCTCAGCCTCGAACTCGGATCGGAGCGCCCCTGCGTGGGGCGAAAGCCAGAGACGCCTCGTTTGGCGGGTGAGCCTCATTCGCTGCATGGCCGTTTTAGCCTTCGCGCTTCTCGCTGGACCACCCGCCTTCGCGCAGACCGACGGCCGTGCCGATCCGGAGCCGGCCACCGGCCGCTCGGAGCCCAAGCGGGCGACGGCGGACAGCTTCATGGTATCGGCTGCCAACCCTTTGGCGGTCAGGGCGGGCTATGACGTGCTGAAGGCGGGCGGCAGCGCGGCCGACGCCGCGATCGCAGTTCAACTCGTGCTCGGGCTGGTCGAGCCGCAATCCTCGGGGCTCGGCGGCGGAGCCTTCGCGGTGTATTACAACGCGGGCGACCGAACGCTGACCACCTATGACGGCCGCGAGACCGCGCCGGCTGCCGCCACGCCGGACATGTTCTTGAAGCCGGACGGCAAACCAATGCGGTTCCGCGATGCGGTCACTGGCGGTCTTTCGGTCGCAACACCCAGTACGCTGCGCCTGCTCGACGTACTGCACCAGAAGCACGGCAAGCGGCCGTGGCCCGAGTTGTTCGAGGCCGCCATTGATCTGGCCGAGCAGGGCTTCGAGGTCTCACCGCGCCTGGCCAAGCAGCTTGCCTCGGATCGCTCGCAACGGCTCAGGCAGTTCCCAGCGACCGCCGCCTACTTCTTCCGCAATGGCGCGCCGCTGGCGGCCGGCACGGTGCTGAAGAACCCAGCCTATGCACGGACCTTGCGCGCTGTTGCGCAAGACGGCGCAGACGCCTTTTACCGGGGCTGGATCGCGGACGCCGTGGTCGAGGCTGTGACCAAGGCTCCCCTCAATCCGGGGCGGTTGGCGCGCCAAGACCTGTCCTTTTATCGCGTGATCGAACGGCCTCCGGTCTGCTTGCCCTATCGCGGACGCCGGGTGTGCGGCATGGGTCCACCCTCCTCTGGCGCGCTGACGGTCGGACAGATCCTGGGACTTCTGGAGCATTTCGACCTGCCGTCGATGGGCCCGCAGTCCGTCGATGCCTGGCACCTGTTCGCTGAGGCCGGCAAGCTCGCCTACGCGGACCGAAGGCTCTACATAGCCGACGCCGATTTCGTCAGCGTGCCGACCGCGGGCCTGCTCGACCCCGGATATTTGACCTTGCGCGCTCAGCGCATCGGCCTGGACGCCGTGCTGGAGACGCCGGTCGCCGCTGGCAACCCACCCTGGCGCGAGGGCCGGCTCTATGCGCCGGGCCTGAACGGCGAACTGCCCGGCACCAGCCACATATCCATCGTCGATGGCGGCGGGACCGCGATTTCGATGACCACGACCATTGAGACCGGATTCGGCTCCGGCCTGATGGCCGCCGGCTTCCTGCTCAACAACCAGCTGACCGACTTTTCGTTCCGGCCCGAGCGAAACGGGCGTCCAGTCGCCAACCGGGTGGAACCGGGCAAGCGCCCGCTCAGCTCAATGTCCCCGACCATCGTGCTGGACGACGCAGGCGAGCCCGAGCTGGTCGTCGGCTCGCCCGGCGGCAGTCGGATCATTGGTTATGTGGCGAAGGTGCTGATTGCGGTGCTGGATTGGGGCATGGACGTGCAGCATGCGATCGATCTGCCCAACCTGACCAACCGCAATGGCAGCACCGACATTGAGTCCGGTGTCGGTGCCGACGCCCTGGCCGAGGCGCTCGAGCAACGCGGACATGCGGTCAAGCTGCGCAACCTGAACAGCGGCCTCCACGCGATCCGGATCACACGCGACGGTCTGACCGGCGGCGCCGATCCGCGCCGCGAGGGCATCGCGCTTGGTGAGTAAAGAGGAGATCCATGTCCCGCCTCGACCCCCTGCCGCTCGGCGATGACCCCGAACTCGCCGAAGCCTTCGCTTTCTTCCCCACCACGCTGGGCTTCGTGCCGAACAGCGTGCGGATCATGCAGCGCCGCCCCAAGCTGGTCGAAGCGCTGAGAGCGATGAATTCGGCCGCCATGGACCCGGATGGCGAGGTGGACCTGGGCTTCCGCCGCCTGATCGGCCATGTCGCCAGCCGCGCGGCCGGCTGCCAGTATTGCATGGCGCATACCGCGCACGCGGCCGAGCGCTTGGGCGTCCCCGAGGCCAAGCTGGCCGATCTGTGGTCGTTCGAGAGCAGCCCACACTATTCGGAGGCTGAACGCGTGGCGCTCGAGTTCGCGGCCGCCGCCGGCCAGGTGCCAAACGCAGTGACCGACGCGTTGTTCAGCCGGTTGAAGCAGCATTGGAGCGAAGGGGAGATTGTGGAAATCCTGGGCGTTGTTGCGCTGTTCGGATTCCTCAACCGCTGGAACGACACGCTTGGCACGCCGCTGGAAGAGCCCGCCAGCGAGGTTGGCGAACGGCTCCTCGCCGCCCACGGATGGTCGCCCGGCAAGCATGCGAGGGACGGCGACTGATCGGCCCAGGCGGCGTCATGCCGCTGCGAATTCGCCCCCAACTCGGGTGACGCCGCGGCCAAAACCTCGTTAAACTTGGCCTATGCGGTCAGGCTTGGACTTCAAGACCTTCGATCGCTCAGGATCCAATGCGCGCGCGAGCGCGAGATTTGCGGAGGCAAATCGGCGATGAAATACACACTGTCCGTCTTGGCGTTCGTCTTAGCTGCAACGAGCCTTCCTTTCGAATCGGTTCGAGCCGAACCGGCCAGCGAGGAACAACTTGAGGCCATCGTATCGCGACTGCGCACCCAGGGTTTTCCGTGCGAGAAACCGCTGAGCGCGGATCTGCAACGGCCGGAATCGGAGCCGAATAGAGCGCTCTGGATTGTGCGGTGCGAAAACGCAACTGGACCCGTGGCCTACCGGGCCCAGTTGATCCCGAATGTGGCCGCCAAGATCGAGCGGATCGAGGAATAAGGGGCGCGGGGAGTTCGGCAGATCGACCGCGTCAGATCGTGGTCGCGTCTGCTTCCGTGTCGCTGGCCAGGGCGCGGCGCTGGTAATCGTTCACGAAATCCACAATCCGCCCGGGCTGGGCATCGTAGGGGCTGAGGTCGATGACATCCGGCGTGCCAACCAGGCGCATGGCTGGCCAAACCGCGGCGCGCGGACCGATCCGAAGCTCGGTCAACGCTGCGCCGTAGAACGAGTCCCACGCCCATTGCCTCGATCGCAATAGCCCGTACAGGGTCAGCCCCCGCGCGTCCAATCGAAGCCCGCCGCCCCATCGGGTCAGCCGCGCCGTTTCCACCAGCAGCCAGACGATCCCCGCCGCCACGATAACCCCGGCCCCCCACAGGCCGCCTCGCGCGCCGGGCACCATGCCAGAACCGATTACCACCATGGTCACGCCGCCGATGATCGCCAATCCGCCGGCGATCGCGAGCGCCGGCCCCGCCCTGGCCGCAGACCGCCCGATCACCACCGGCCGCAACGTCGGGCTGGCCTCGATCGCCGGGGACTGGGGGATCACGGTCGACACCGGCCGACTCCCTAGAAGACCCGCGCGGGGCGCGCCTTAGAGCGCCACCAAGGCCTGAACCCAGTCCAAACCCTGCCCACAGGCCCCTGTGCGGCGCGCCGACCGCCGTCCGCCGGCGCCAAGGCTCCATCCGTGGAGAGAGAAGCGGGCAGCACTTTTTCTGCCATATCAACGCCTCGGCAAGGTTTTCCGGCAAAACTGTGAAGATGACCCGGGAGATACGCAACATTCACATTGCAGCCGCCGTCGGTCTGGTCCTTATGGCCGGCCTGATGATGTGGTCCGGCTCGACCCGGGCGCTCGACCAGGACGCTCTGGTCCGCTATCGGCAGGCCCATTTCGATAAGACCTTGACCGAGTTCTGCGGTGTTAACACCGACCGTGCGGCCGAAGGATTTCTGTGGTTGCGCGACGACTTGATCGCAAGCGGCGGGATCACCGAGGAACTGGCGCGGCGCGCCCGGGAGTCGGCGCGGCGCGGCTTCGTCGACACCTACTACGAGCACCTGGACGCCGGCACCGAACAGGATTGGTGCGAGGAGGCCGGCGCGGACGCGGCCCGCCGTTTGGCCACCTATGCGATCGAGGCGCGGATCAAAGGAACCGCCGAGCCCGAAGGCGGACAACCGGCGATCGACGAAGGATTGATGGTGCCGGAGCGCTCCGTGGTCGTGGAGGGCGCCAGGAATGATGCCGAAGCCCTGGAACTGATGCGCGTCGAGCAGCCGGAGGCCGAAGGTGGAACGGGCTCCGAAAAGCCGGCCAAACAGCAGCGCTCCCCCATGCGCCAGCCCGCCCCGGGCGACCAGTTCACGGCCAGCGAGAAATAGCGGATCCCGGTCCTCCGTCGGCGATCAGACCCCGCGGATACCCTCCCCAATTCGTTCAAACACCTTCGAGCAAGGAAGCGCGAATTTCCCATTCGACCAGGGTCGCGCGCCGCGGGGTCGCGTGTCACACTAGGGTGGGATCCATTGGTCTGTGGGGGGCACGCGGGAACCATGTTTCAACCGAGAGTCCTGAATGTCGCCGGCGAGACGCTGCCCGCCGACCTGTTTGAAGTCGAGGCCCCGTGGCCCTTGGAGATCAGCGGCGTGGCCGCGCTCCCCGGCGGCTATGCCGTCGTCGGCGACGAGGAACCCGAATGCGGGCGCATCTGGCCGGGCGGCGCGCGCTTTGCTTTGCCCGGCAACCTCAAAGGCCCGGAATCGATCGACGTAGGCTTCCGGCCGGACGGCGAACCACTTTGGCTGGTGCTTGGCGAAAATCGGCGCCGGCTGATCGACCTGGACGGCGGACAGTATGAGTTCGACCGGCGTTTCAAGGAGAAAGGCGGTCGCGGCCTGGAAGGGGTCACCGTCCGGTGGCGGGACGAGGCCTGGCAGGTCGCGGTGGTTTGGGAAGGCGGGTTTTTCGACTGGAAGCCGAAGACAAAGCTGCGCGGCGACTTCCGAAGGCCCAAGCTGGCGGTCTTCGACTGGCAGCCCGGCGAGGGTCCGATCGGCAATCGCCTGAACGTGGTCAAGTTGGACGTCCCGCAGCCTTCGGAGACGCAGCGCTTTCGCGCTTCCGACCTGGTATGGGACGGCGACAGCGTTCTGGTGTTGCTCACCTCGACCGACAAAAGGCGCAAGGCACGGGATCACACCTGGCTGCAGCGCTTCGACCTCGCCGGCCAACCGGTCGGCGAGGCATTTAAGCTCGAAGAGCGCTGGGGGCACTACAGCGAGGGCAAGAATTGGGAGGCGATAGATTGGACGCTGAACGGCGACTGGCTGGTGCTCGGCTATGACACCAAAGATGTCAAAGCGCACCGTGCGCTGGCCGTGTTCGCCTACCGACACACGCCGGCAATCGGGCAGTTGTTCTAGGCCGCCGGCCCCCGGCCCAGGCTAGCAGGAACCCGCATCAGGCATATATGAGTGCCAAAGCGAGCTTGTATGGCCGTGGAGGAACGGGTGACCGAGGACTGGAAGTATCAGGTTCGAATTTACTTGGGCGACGGGTTTGCCGAACGCGCGCGGCGCGACCCCGGCGACCCGGCGATCGCGCCGCTGGCCGAGATCCTGCGCAAACATAATGCAATGCTGAAATGCCAGTTCGATGCGTTCGCCGGCTATGTGGCGGACGCTGAGAAAAACGGCACCGAGAACTACCCTCTTTATGAGTGGACCAAGGC
>JAAUXY010017558.1_pt1 | contig 13034 bp, 12 predicted proteins | sample 7278121 | NCBI WGS metagenome assembly JAAUXY01 (sample SAMN14350117, study PRJNA611818) | marine sediment metagenome | isolation source: surface marine sediment (1.8m) | place: French Polynesia: Moorea | collected 2018-08 | reverse complement strand
TCCGACGAAAACCGCATTGACGCCGTGCTTCTCATACAGCGGTGGCTCGAACGGCAGGATGCAGAGCACGGTATCTGCCGCCTTCCTGACCTTCTTCACGCGACCCGGTCGCCATGCCCAGATGGAGGGACTGACGTAATGCGCCGTGCGAATGCCCGCCTTGCGAAGCTTCTTTTCGAGACCGAGATTGAAATCCGGCGCGTCGATGCCGATGAACACGTCGGGCGGGGACTCACGCCAACGCCGCGCGAGATTACGTCGCAGCCGCAGCAGGCGCGGGATATGCGCAAGTGGTTCGACGAGCCCCATGACCGCGAGCGACTCGGCCGGCTCCCATTGTTCGCAGCCAGCCGCCACCATGGCGGGGCCGGCGACCCCTTCGAATGTTGCATCAGGGTGCCGCTCGCGCAGTGCGCGAATCAGTCCGGCGCCGAGCACGTCACCGGAAGCCTCGCCAGCTACCAGTCCGAATTTCATGCAGGAATATTAACGCGCCAGACCGCGTTCCGACGAACGCAGCGATTCGAGGAACGGTTCGAGTTCGGGTTGCGCGTCGACCAGTGCCGCAATCTCCTCGATCGCCTCTTCTTTCTTCTTGCCCTGTCGGAAGGTAATGCGGTACGCGTTCTTGATGTTGCGAATCTGTTCCGGCGAGAAATCACGCCGTTTCAGGCCCTCGCTGTTGATGCCGCGCGCCGCCGCGGGCTGTCCGGAAACCATCGTGTAGGCCGGTATGTCGCGGTTTACCGCCGTATACATGCCAAGGAACGCGTGCGCACCGATCTTGCAGAACTGGTGTACGCCAGAAAAGCCACCGCAAATCACCCAGTCGCCCAGGTGCACGTGTCCCACTAGCGTCGTGTTGTTCGCCATGATCGTCTTGTCACCAACGACACAGTCATGTGCGATGTGCACGTAGGACATGACCCAGTTGTCACTACCAATCGTCGTTTCGCCACGATCCTGCGTAGTGCCACGGCTGAACGTACAGAACTCGCGAATCGTATTGCGATCGCCAATCACCAAGCGCGTTGGTTCGTTCGCGTACTTCTTATCCTGCGGATCGTCACCGATCGACGCGAACTGGTAGATGTGATTGTCCTTGCCAATAATCGTCGGCCCATTGATGACAACATGGCTGTCGATGCGCGTGCCGCTACCGATTTCGACGCCGTCACCGATGACCGAGTAAGGGCCGATCTCGACATCATCGGCGATGATCGCCTTGTCAGAGACAATCGCTGTGGAGTGAATCATTTCTCTTCCAGTTTCTTGACCCGTTTCTGCAACGCTTCGATACGCCGGAAACGGCCAACCTTCTTCGCCCAGTCCTTCGCTGGCTCTGCCGGAAAGCTCGCAAGGTATGTGCCTGGTTCCGTGATGTCCTTCGTCGCAAATGACTTGGCGCCAACAATGACATCGTCACAGATCGTCACATGGCCAACGGAACCCGCCTTTCCGGCAAACAGGCAACGCTTGCCGATCGTTGCGCTACCCGCAATGCCAACCATCGCGGCCATTGCGGTATGCGCACCGACGCGAACGTTATGCGCGATCATGCATTGATTGTCGATACGAACGCCGTCTTCGATGACGGTATCGTCGATCGCACCGCAGTCGACAGTCGTATTTGCCCCTATCTCGACGTCATCCCCGATCACAACGCCACCGACCTGTGGCACCTTGATCCAGCCGTCTGGGGTCATCGCATTACCGAATCCGTCTGCACCCAGCACGACGCCAGGGTGGAAGATGCCGCGCTTGCCGATGCGCACCGCACGCGCAAGCGTGACGTTGGCGATGAACCGGTTGTCATCACCAATATCGCAGTCCGGGCCGATGACCGTCCCCGGCCCGACAAACACGTTTTCGCCGATGGTGGAATTGGCACCCACAACTACATGCGGTGCGAGGTGTGCCGATGGCGCAACGCTGGCCGACGGGTCAACGACAGCGGAGGCGTGTATGCCAGGCTCAAACGCAGGCGGCGGACAAACCACATTCGCCATACGCGCATAGCATGCGTAGGGATCGTCATGCAGTAACGCCGCGACAGGACAGTCTTCAGCATCTGCCGGGCGCAAAATAACGGCAGCTGCCTTCGTTGAAGACAGCTGCTCTTTCAAGGTGGGATTCGAGAGGAAGGTCAGAGACTGTGCATTCGCGTTTTGCAGCGACGCAACGTTGCCAACCTCGACATCAGGGTCGCCAATCAGCTCACAGCCAAACTGTGTTGCAAGTGCTCCGAGGCTGACCGGCATCGGAAACGAACTTAGCGTGAACTGGTTGCCTGGAAGTTGGCTTCGACCGCGCGCAGGACATCGTCAGTGATGTTGACCGCGCTCGTTACGTACAGCACGCCGTCGCCGACGATCAGGTCGTAACCCTGGGCTTCCGCGAAGTCCTGCACTTCCTTAAGCATGTCGCGCTGCAACTTGCCGTACTCTTCGTTCTGGCGGAGGTTGAGGTCTTCCTGGAACTCGTTCTGCATGCGCGCGAGATCGCGCTCCAGGTCACGCACTTCTTTCTGCGCGTTACGACGTTCCGTTTCACCCATGACCGCGAGGTCCTTCTGAATCTTCGCGGCGAGGTCCTCGTACTCCTTCTGCTTCGCCTGGAATTCACGCTGACGCGGCGCGAACTCTTCCTGCAAAGCATCCATTGCGGCCTTGGTCTGAGGTGCCCGCTCAATCAGAGCCGGCAGGCTAACAACGCCGATCTTCATTTCCTGTGCAGCTGCCGGCAGCGCGAATGCGCAGACCAGGGCAATGCCCGCTACAGCCTTAACCACATGTTGCTTTACAAACTTCATAAACAATCCATTCCTAACTAAAACGCTTGTCCAATGGAGAACTGGAACCGTTCCAGCTCATCTCCGTAATATCTGTCGTTTTGGTCGTACGGATTCAGCGGGTACGCGTAGCTGAATCTGAACAATCCTAACGGCGCCAACCATTGCACACCGATACCAACTGAAGTGCGCAGCTCTTCGAAATCAGGCTTGTACTCGATCGGGCTGCCCAGTCTGTCCGTAAACTGTACTTCACCCGAATTGAAGACGTTGCCGACGTCGTAGAAGAGGCTGGCGCGAGCCTGGCTCGCAAACTTGTCTGGAAGCGGGAGTATAAGCTCTAGCTGACTGGCAACCAACACGTTACCGCCGTATGGGCGCCCGGAGCTGTCACGCGGACCGAGGTAGGATTCCCTGAAACCGCGTACTGACTGGGGTCCACCGCCGTAGAACTGCTTGTATGGCGGCAACGCCGTCGTGTCGCCGAGGGCCTCGCCAAAGCCGAGCTCCGTGTTAAAGCGCACTACCCACTTCGGTGTGATCGGGAAGTATTTCGTAAAACTGTAGCGCGCCTGGTAGAACTCGACGTCACTGCCCGGAACCGCATAGGACAGGAACAGCTGCTGGCGGGTGCCGCGGTTAGCAAACAGTGCGCGGTTACGGCTGTCATAGGTCCAGCCAGCGATGAGTTCTAGTGTATCGAATTCGGTACCGAAGACGTTTGGGTCGCCAGTGACTTCAGCGCCAAACTGCTCACCGTTATTGCGCACCCAGTCCTGCACCTGCTGCGTGCTGTTCGAGAACGACAGAAGCTCGGAGTGCTGCACCGTCGCGCCAAACGACAGTGACTGATATTCCGTAATCGGGTAGCCGTAATCGACCGTTGCGCCAAAGGTCTTCGTACTGAACTCCGACGCGGCCGACGTGAATCGGCTGATGTCACGGTAGTTGATGCTCAGGGTGCGACGTATGCCGTCCATCGTTCGGTACGGATCCGAATGTGACACGCTATAGAGCTTTTGGAAGCGGCCCGAGTTCAGCTCGACCGCCACGCGGTCGCCGGTACCGAGAAAATTCGTGTGCACGATGCTGCCGTTCAGCATCAGCTTTTGCGATTCCGAATAACCGACGCCACCGGAGAACTGCCCGGGCATGCGGTATTCGAGATCGAAGTTCACGTCAACGAGATCCGGACTACCTGGCACTGGCTCGTTACCGACCTCGACGCGCTCGACAAACGGGAGTCGCTGGAGGCGAATCTTCGAACGATCGACGAGGCGATTGGACAGGTAAGAGCCTTCCATCTGTCGCATCTCACGACGCAACACTTCGTCATCGACCTGATCAACGCCGCGGAAATTGATGTTGCGCACGTAAACGCGACTCTGCGGGTTTACGTAGAACGTGATCTCCGCTTCCTTCTTTTCACGATCGAGCTCAGGCACTGGCTCGATCTCGGCATTGGCGTAACCTTCTTCACCGAGACGGAATGACATGAGATCGGCAGTCTGCGTCAGCAGGTTCAGGTTAAACACCGAACCCGGTTGCGCAAGAATGAAGTTACGGAGGTAAGCCTCCTCGATGACCATATCGCCGACGAGTTTGACGTCCGAGATCGTGTAGACATCGCCCTCGTCAATGTTGACGGTGACGTAGATGTCTTTCCTGTTCGGCGAGATCGCTACCTGTGTCGACTCAATCTCGAAGTCCGCGTACCCGCGGTCCATGTAGAACGAACGCAGGGTCTCGAGGTCACCCTCGAGCGATTCTTTCGCATAGCGATCGTCCTGCCGGAACCACGACAGCCAGTTCGCTGTGTCGAGTTCGAAGTTCTCGCGAATCTCGTCTTCGTTGAAAGACGTGTTGCCGACAATATTGACCTGGCGGATTTTCGCGCGATCGCCTTCGTTGACATTGACCTGGATGCGCACAGTGTTATTTGGGCGATCCTGAATCTCTGAATCGATAGTCACGCCGTACTTGCCGCGATCGTAATACTGCTCGCGCAGGAACATCTCGACGTTGTCCAGCACGGAGCGATCAAATGTGCGGCCGCGCGCCAGACCGACACTCCGCAACGAGTCCATCAGGTCTTCGGTCTTGATGTCCTTATTGCCATCGATGTTGAAACTCTCAATCGACGGACGCTCTTTGACGACAATAATCAGCGTGTCGCCGTCCCGGCGCATCTCGATATTGTCGAACAGGTCCTGCCCGTACAGCGCGCGGATCGCCTCACTGACACGGATGCCGTCAATCTCGTCGCCGATATTGATGGGCAGGTAATTGAAAACCGTACCTTCAGAAATACGTTGCAGGCCTTCGACGCGCATGTCTTTTACGACGAAGTTGCCGGCCGCGAGGGACGACAACGGCAGCAAGGCCAGTATTGCAAGAACAGTCTTTCTCATGTGCAAAGTATTCCGTCTGTCCCGGTTAACCCAGGATTCTCTCTATATCGTTGTAAAACGCGAAACTCATCAACAGCAGCAACGCGAGTATGCCTATTTGCTGGCCGAGAATCTGCGCCCTCTCGGTCAATGGGCTGCCTTTAACGGCCTCCGCGAGCTGGTAGACAATCTGACCGCCATCAAGTACCGGGATCGGCAACAAGTTAAGCACGCCGAGGCTGATACTGATAATCGCGAGGAAACCGAGAAAGTAACTCAAACCACGCTCGGCCGACTCGCCGGCGTATTGAGCAATATTGATTGGGCCACTGATGTTCTTGATGGAAACGTCGCCGGTCACCATGCGGCCAAGCATACGCACCGTGAACATGGTCGATGTCCACGTCTTGGCGATTGCAGCGGACAATGATTCGAGCGGCGAGTACTCACGATGGACGAAGTAGCCATCGTAGCGATCCAGCACCTCGACACCGAGCAAACCGCGACGCGCGTTGCCACTGCCCTGCTCGCCCAGCGTCAGCGCGACCGTGGTTGCGTAACCGTCACGCTCGTATTCGAGGTCAATCGCGGCACCAGGAAGACCGCGCACCGTTGAGAGAACTGCGGTCCAGTAGCGAATCGGTGTGTCGTTGATCGCGGTAATGCGATCGCCGGGGCGCAGCCCCGCGCGTTGCGCCGCACCACCCGACGTTACGGCGCCGACGATCGGACGCGGTTGCCAGGCCTCGAAACCGAGACCATCGAACAGCAAACCGGGCTCCGTCAGGCGCGTTGCATCGTCGCCGACATCAAGCACAGTGCTCTGCTGGCCACCGCGCTCTTTCTCGAGTTCAAGCGGTACCCGGCCATCGGCCACCATCGTTTCGAGAATCGCAACAAGCGCCGATTCCCAGTCGTCGGTCGATCGGTCACCGACCGCGACAATCTTGTCGCCGAACTCAAGGCCGGCACGATCCGCATAGGAGTCCGGGGTGACCTCGCCCACGGCGGGCCGCATGACGGTCTCACCCGGTGCGAACAGCACCCAGTAGGCCACAATTGCGAACAGGAAATTGAAGAATGGTCCGGCCAACAGTACGGCGATCCGCCAGGGGATGGGACGTTGATTGAACGCACGACCTTCGTCTTCGGCGGGAATGGGACCTTCGCGGGTATCGAGGAAGCGAACATATCCGCCGAGCGGAATCGACGCGATGCAGTATTCGGTATTGTCCTTGCCACTGCGCCGCATCCAGATCGGTTTGCCGAAACCGATGGAAAAACGCAGCACCTTCATCCCGGCCCAGCGGCCGACGATGTAATGCCCATACTCATGCACCGCAACCAGCACGCTGATCGCGACAATGAAGGACAACAGGTTGGTCAGTACACTACCCATAGACAGCATCGTTTCCTAGTTGACTGACGCGACCGGCCGCAGTTCCCGCAGCATTACACGCCAGCCTAGTCGGCACACAATGAACGTTTCCTGAACGTCGCATCACACCAGTCCCAGCCCGTTCATGCCCAAAACGAATAAGGGCGCCGCGGCCGCAACCGAATCGACGCGATCCAGCACGCCGCCGTGGCCCGGGAACAGCGTGCCGCTGTCTTTCACTCCGGCCGTACGCTTGAACATACTGACCGTGAGGTCGCCAACAATCGAGATGGCTGCGACCGCAAGACAGAATGGCACCAGCACGGCGACCGTGAGTTCCTGCCAGATCGCAACAGCAATAGCCAGCGCGGCCACAAGCGCGAGGCCGCCTACGACACCTTCCCAGGTTTTGCCGGGGCTGATTGCCGGGGCGAGCTTGACGCGTCCGAACGCTTTGCCGGCGAAATAGGCACCGCCATCGGCGACCCAGACGATCAAGAGCGTGAAAATCAGGTACTGAACGCCCTGCCGCAGCAGCAATATCAATGCCACGAACAGCGGTACGATGACGAGCAAGCCGCAGATCCAGCGCAGTGCATTCGGTATCGGGGTGGGGAAACGCAGGTTCCAGAAGAACGCGAGCACCCACCAGGCGCAGGCGATTAGCAAGATTGCCTCGGAGTAACCGTCGATCCCAAACCAGGCCGCGATCAGAGCGACGCTGATCAGTCCCGTATATATAAGGCGTTGCGTTTTGCTCTCGGTGTCGAGGAATGCCGCCCATTCCCAGGCCCCTGCAACCATGAGCAGACCGATGACCAACTCGGTGTACAACGGTGGAATGACGAACAGGACAATGCCGACGGCAATTAATGCGATGACGGCTGTGATCACTCGTGTTTTCAGCATTTTGCCGCCTCTACCTGCTCGCCTGTATGGCCGTACCGTCGTTGTTTGGCACTAAACGCCGCTAACGCAGCATCGAATTCCTGCTTGTCGAACTCCGGCCACAAGACATCTGTAAACCAGAGCTCCGCGTACGCAAGGTTCCAGAGCAGGAAATTGCTGATCCGTTGCTCGCCACCTGTGCGAATCAGCAAATCCGGGTCCGGCGTATCGCCGAGCTGCAGCGCCGAAGAGATTGCCTTCTCATCGACCTCGCCAGCCGCTAACTCGCCACGTGCGACACGCTCAGCAACGACGCTTGCCGCATTGACGATATCCCAGCGACCGCCATACGCGACGGCCACATTCAGCATCAGCCCCGTATTGCCGGCCGTTGTGTCCTCGGCTGCCGCAATCTTGCGCTGCAGGCTGTCGGACAACTGCTCGCGGGCGCCGATAAATCGTAGCCGTACATTATTACGATGCAGCTCACTCACTTCCCGTCGCAACGCCTCGACGAACAGCTTCATGAGGCTCGACACTTCTTCTTCCGGTCTGCGCCAGTTTTCGCTGCTGAACGCAAACAACGTCAGGTGAGAAACGCCCCGCTCGGCGGCCGCTTCGACGGTCGCGCGAACCGATTTAACGCCGGCCCGGTGGCCCGCATGTCTGGCTTTACCCCGCGCACGAGCCCAGCGGCCGTTGCCATCCATAATGACGGCAACGTGGGTCGGTATATTCGCTGGCTCGGCGGTCACGGATGTCATCGACAGGCGGTGCCTGTCAGATCTCCATGAGCTCTTCTTCCTTGACGGCGAGCACCTTGTCGATTTCGGCCACGTACTTGTCCGTAATCTCCTGGATCTCGCCTTCGGCGCGACGCTCTTCGTCCTCGCCGATCATCTTCTCCTTCAGGAGTTCCTTGACGTCATGCATGGCATCGCGGCGAATATTCCGTACCGCGATGCGTCCGCCTTCGGCTTCCTGGCGCACAACACGAATCATGTCCTTGCGGCGCTCTTCGGTCAGCGCGGGCAGGGGCACGCGAATGACGGTACCCGCCGACATCGGATTCAGCCCGAGATCCGAGGCCATGATGGCCTTCTCAATCGGTTGCACCATGTCCTTTTCCCAAGGTGTGACCGTGAGTGTGCGTGAGTCCTCGACGCCGACGTTTGATACCTGGTTGAGCGGGACCTGGCTGCCGTAGTACTCGACCGTAATGTGATCGAGGAGGCTCGTGTGCGCACGGCCCGTGCGAATCTTGGTCAGCTCGGTTTGCAGCGAGGCAACGCTTTTTGTCATGCGCGTCGCGGCATCTTTCATGATTTCGTCCAACACGATGAATAGTCCTCTCTAAATTAAGCGGATACCAGGGTGCCAATTTCGTCGCCCGACATGGCCTGCACGAGTGCGTTGGCACGGGTCAGATCGAATACACGTAGCGGCACGTGATTGTCGCGACACATGACGATCGCTGTCGCGTCCATAACGCCGAGTTTGTCAGCGATCACCTGGTCGTAGGTCACGGAGTCGTAACGATTTGCCTCGGCATTCTTAGCCGGGTCGGCGTCGTACACGCCGTCGACCTTGGTCGCCTTGAGCAACACGTCGGCGCCGATCTCTATCGCCCGCAGGCTTGCGGCCGTATCGGTTGTGAAGAACGGGTTACCCGTACCGGCGGCCATGATCACGACTCGCCCTTTTTCGAGGTGCCGGATAGCACGGCGACGAATATAGTCTTCGCAGACGGCATTGATGCGGAGCGCCGACATGACGCGTGCGTGCACCTCGAGCGACTCCAGCGCGTCCTGAATGGCCAGCGCGTTCATGACGGTCGCGAGCATGCCCATGTGATCGCCTGTGACGCGGTCCATGCCGGCGCGAGCCAGGCCGGCTCCGCGGAAGATGTTCCCTCCACCGACAACAATGGCAATCTCGACGCCCGTCTTGCGCGCCGTCGCGATCTCGGCAGCTATGCGTTGAATGACGCTCGGCTCGATGCCGTAATCCAGTTCACCCATCAGCGCTTCACCGCTGAGTTTCAGCAATACACGTCGGTATTGAACCGGACCGTCACTCATACACTGGCCTCAATAATCTGTATCTCGTTGAAGCGGCCGTTGATTCTAGCGTAATCCCCATCGGTTCTCACTAAAATCAACGGCTTAAACTCACTTCTTAACTTGCGCCCTGAACCTGGGCCATGACCTCTTCGACGAAGTTGTCTTCCTTCTTCTCGATGCCCTCACCGACTTCGAAACGAACGAAAGACGCGGCCTCGGCACCCGCGCCCTTGAGCAACTTGCCCACGGTCGTGTCCGGATCCTTGACGAACGGCTGGCCAACAAGCGTGATTTCTTTAAGGAACTTGGCAACGCGGCCCGTGACCATCTTCTCAATGATCTCGGCCGGCTTGCCCGACGCCTCGGCCTGCTCCGTGAAGATGCGCTTCTCGGTTGCAAGCGTCTCGGCTGGCACACCAGATTCATCAATGCAGACCGGGTTAATCGCAGCGACGTGCATGGCGACGTCACGAGCAAGCTCCTCGTCACCACCCTCGAGCGCGACGATCGCACCGATGCGCGCACCGTGCGTGTAGAAACCGATCGGGCCGGAAGCCTCGACAACCTGCGCGCGGCGCACGCCGATGTTCTCGCCGACCTTCTGGATCAGTTCCGTGCGCGCCGTTTCAACCGTGCGCCCGTCACCGATGTCCTGGCCAGCCAGGGCGGCAACGTCAGTCTCGCCCGTTGCGAGGACAACGCTTGCGACCGCCTCGGCGAACGCTGCGAAATTCTCGTCTTTCGCGACGAAATCGGTCTCGGAATTGACTTCAACGATGACGGCCTTGGTGCCATCTTTCTGAATGACCACCCGGCCATCCGCGGCAACGCGACCGGCCTTCTTGTCGGCCTTGGCAGCGCCCGCCTTGCGCAACGCTTCCGCTGCGGCGTCGAGGTCACCATCTGCTTCGACGAGTGCCTTCTTGCACTCCATCATGCCAGCGCCGGTGCGCTCGCGAAGCTCTTTCACCATAGATGCAGTGATAGACATTACTTTTCCTCCGCCTTGTCGTCGGCTTTGGCCTCCGCAGGCTTCTCTTCTTTCTTGGCCTCGGCTTTGTCGTCAGCCTTGGCCTCAACCTTTTCCTCGGCCTTCTCTTCGGCCTTCGCTTCCTTGGGTGCCTCAGCCTTCTCTTCAGCCTTGGCTTCCTTGGGCGCCTCAACCTTGTCTTCGGCCTTGGCTTCTTCCGCCTTGGGAGCCTCTTTCTCTTCAGCTTTCTTGGCCGGCGCTTTCTTGGCGGCTGGCTTCTTGGCAGCCTTCTTCTTGGCTGCCGGTTTCTTGGCGGCTTTCTTGCGCGACGACTTCTTCGGCTTACCTTCCTCGTCGAGCTCAACAAACTCGTCTTCGCCCAGAGCGACTTCAGGCAGCGACGCCTTGCCGTCCAGTACCGCGTCAGCAACCAGCGCCGAGTACAGCTCGATGGCGCGCATAGCGTCGTCGTTGCCCGGGATGATGTAATCGACACCATCAGGCGAGCAGTTGGTGTCGACGATGGCGACGACGGGGATGCCGAGTTTGCGACCTTCGCGAATCGCGATGTCTTCATGGTCGACGTCAACCACGAACAGCACGTCCGGCAACGAACGCATGTTCTTGATACCGCCCAGGCTGCGCTCGAGCTTTTCCTGCTCGCGCGTCAGGCCGAGGACTTCTTTCTTGGTAAGCCCCTCGAAACCGCCCTCTTCAGCCATCTGCTCGAGCGTCTTCAGGCGTTTGACCGACTGGCGAATCGTCTTGTAGTTCGTGAGCATGCCGCCAAGCCAGCGCTGGCTGACGAACGGCATTTCGCAACGCGTCGCGTTGTTACGAACGGCCTCGCGCGCGGCGCGCTTCGTACCGACGAACAGCACGGTGCCGCCATCGGCAACGGTGCCCTTGATGAACGCACACGCTTCGCGCGCCATCGGCAGGCTCTTTTCGAGGTTAATAATGTGGATTTTGTTACGCTCGCCAAAGATGAACGGTGCCATCTTCGGGTTCCAGTAACGGGTCTGATGACCAAAATGCACGCCAGCCTCAAGCATCTGGCGCATGGTTACGTCTGCCATGAGATATCTCCGGGTTAGGCCTCCGCATACCCCGGCTCACAACCCCTTTTCAGGCAGGGCACCCAGTGAACAGTGTCGGTATGCGTGTGAAATAATTTACGCGCTGGAGCCAACAGGTTGCCCCCGGCGCGCGCGCTTTATACCATAGCCGGCCGCGCCCAACAACGTGATTTTTCAAGGAACATTTTCGTGGTGGCAGTCGTCTGAATGGGCACTGCGACCCTTTAACCATGACCGTTACGATTAAAAACCCTGAGCAGCAGGAAAAGATGCGTGTGGCCGGCCGCCTGGCCGCCGATGTGCTCGATATGATTGGTGATTATGTAAAACCCGGTATCACGACGGGCGAACTTGATCGCATCTGCCACGAGTACATCACGGGCGAGCAGGACGCTATCCCTGCCCCGCTCAACTATCGCGGCTTTCCGAAGTCGATCTGCACGTCCGTCAACAATGTTGTCTGTCACGGTATCCCAGGGGACAAGACGCTCAAGTCGGGTGATGCCGTGAACATCGATATCACGGTCATCAAGGATGGATTCCACGGCGATACGAGCCGTATGTTCATGGTGGGCAAGGAAAATATCCTGGCAAGCCGACTTTCGAAGATCGCCAAGGAGGCGATGTGGCTGGGCATCCAGGAGCTCGGTCCGGGTAAACGTCTCGGGGACGTCGGTGCGGCGGTTCAGCAGCATGTCGAGCGGCACCGCTACTCGGTGGTGCGCGAATATTGTGGCCACGGCATCGGCCAGGTCTTTCACGAAGATCCGCAGGTATTGCACTACGGCCGTCGCGGCACGGGCATGGAATTGCGCGAGGGCATGACGCTGACGGTCGAGCCGATGGTGAATGCGGGCAAAGCCGGCGTGCGGCTGCTGCCCGATGGCTGGACGGTTGTCACCCGGGACCGCAGCCTGTCGGCCCAATGGGAACACACCTGCCTGGTTACCAACGATGGCTTCGAGGTCCTGACCCTCGGTGCCGCTGATCGCTGATATAACAATGACTTACGCTGACATTCGCGAATCGCTGGCAGTTGCTGGCGAGGACTTGCGCGCGCGTTTCGAGGCTGGCGACTCGGTCATCGAGCTCGTGCAGGAACGCGCAAAGGTAATTGACGGTGTCATGTACCGCCTGTTCGACGAGACCATCGCCGACACTGGCGCGGCGCTCGTTGCCGTCGGCGGTTACGGTCGTGGCGAGCTGCACCCGCAGTCTGATGTGGACGTTATGGTGCTGCTGCCCGACACACTGCCGGACGGTGCCGAAGATCGCCTGTCCGCCTTCGTAACAGCGCTCTGGGACATCGGCCTGGAAGTCGGCCACAGTGTTCGCACGCTGGAGCAATGCAGCGAGGAAGCGGCGGCGGACCTGACCGTCGCGACGACATTGATGGAATCTCGGCTTCTGGCTGGCGCCGAGTCGCTGTTTGCGGAGCTGGAGGCGCGGGTGTCCGGCGACAAGATGTGGCCGTC
>JAAUXY010007969.1_pt1 | contig 13036 bp, 16 predicted proteins | sample 7278121 | NCBI WGS metagenome assembly JAAUXY01 (sample SAMN14350117, study PRJNA611818) | marine sediment metagenome | isolation source: surface marine sediment (1.8m) | place: French Polynesia: Moorea | collected 2018-08 | reverse complement strand
GACATAGCCCTTGGGCCAGGACACGGCGACGGTCAGACCCTCTCCGGGCCTGAGCGCCCGCGTGGTCGTTGCGATCACCGTGCCGGTCACATCCTGGCCGATCGTGAGATCCTGTTGGCGCGAGCCCTGCGGCCCGGTCCAGCCCACGCTTTCCAGGACCGGCGCGCCGGTGGGCAGCTCGATCACCGCCCGCACGCTCTCGATAACGAAGGCCCAGCCATTGCCGGTCACGTTCCAGTAGAGCTCGTCGAAGTCCTCGAAGAAGCCGAGCTGCCGGTCGGTCCCGTAGGTGATGGTGTAGGTGTAGCGGCCCGGCTCCAGGAACCTGTCGGCGTCGCCGATATAGAGGCGCTCGCCGTTCGACGCCGAGCGCCGGTGCCAGGGTTCCGGGCTGCCGTCGCGCAGCACCTCGAGCACCTGGAAGCCCACCCGGACCGTGTTGCCGAAGCGGTCCTTGTAGCGGGTTGGGAACTCGCGAAAGATGCCGCGCTTGATCTGTCTGCCGGCGGCGGTGACGGTGATCGTCTCGGTCACCGTCATGGCGCCGTTGTCGTGAATTCGGATACGGCTCTCGAAGGCGTGGATGCGCTCCTGCGCCGCCGACGCCGACGTCGAAACGATCCAGGCGGCGAGCGCCCAGAGGGCAATGCGCATTACGCCGGGCATCGGCTCTAGAACTGCACCTCCGGCACGGCGCGATCGGCGGCCTTGTCGAGCTCGAAGAACTGCGCCCTGGTGAAGCGGAAGACGCCGGCCACCAGGTTGGAGGGGAAGGAGGCGACCAGGATGTTGAAGTTGCGCACGGTGCCGTTGTAGTAGCGCCGGGCGCTCTGGATCTGATCCTCGATCTCGCCGAGCTGGCCCTGCAGATCGGTGAAATTCCGGCTGGCCTTGAGCTCGGGATAGTTCTCGGCGACCGCAAACAGGTTGGCGAGCGCCGTCGACAGCGCCCCTTCGGCACGGGCCCGCTCCTCCGGATCCTTGGCCCCGAGGGTCTGCGCGCGCAGCTCCGTGACCTTGGTCAACACAGTGTCCTCGTGGACCTTGTAGCCCTGAACCGTGCTGACCAGGTTCGGGATCAGATCGGCGCGCCGCTTCAGTTGCACGTCGATCCCGCTCCAGCCCTCGCGCACCAGCGCACGAAGCCGGATGAACCGGTTGTAGATCACAATGCCCCAAAGCAGGAGCAATGCCGGCACACCCAGCAGGACGATCGCTTCCAGCATCACCAGGTCCCGTTCAGTCCGATATGTCAAAGAGGAGCTGTAGACCCTGCGCGGCGATCATGTCACCCGCTCGCGGCCGTCATGACGACGGCCAGGACGAAGACAGCGCCGACGAAGGCAATCCCGAACTTCTGCCAAATGCTCAGCCTGCTCCAAAGCTCCATGGCTGGTCCTTCATTCTTCTGTGTCCAGTGAACACCCGTTCCGTGGGCAATCTCACGCCGCGGCCCGGGCGGTTTCGGCAGGCGGATCGGCGAAGAGCCGCCGCAAGGTGTCGAACACCGGCCGCACCTCGGCGCCCTCGAGAATCCCGCGGGCCATCATTTCCCGGTGACATTCGGCCAAATTGTAGTGGGGCACCGCGGGGTACATGTGGTGCTCGACGTGGTAGTGCACATGATGCGGGTAGAACAGCCACATCAGCCAGCCGGGCCCGGTGTTGGTACGCGCCGCCGTCAGAGGCGAAGAAAGATCGGTGACCGCGCCATGCTCGGTGATCGCCCGCAGACGCAGGATCGGTTGCAGCACCGTGACCAGCGGCAGCACCCAGAGAACCAGGTATTCGACCCACCAGCCCGTCGCGATCGCCAAAAGCAAGAGACCGACCTGGCCGCCGACCATGATCCACCGGTCCTGTAGGGCTGCCCGACGCAGCGCCGGCGAGGTGTCGTCGAGCGGGCGGTTGCGCTCGTCGGTGCCAAAGTCCTGGAACGGGGCGCCGAAGAAATAGGCGTAGTTCTTGTGCGCGGTGAACCCGAAAAGATCCTTTGCCAACTTGCGCAGGAGATACAACCGGCCCCTGGGATAGCCGCCATGGATGGCGATGTCCGGGTCCTGCGGTCCATAGAGGTGATTATGGTGCAGCCGATGCACGACGCGATAGGCGCACATGGAGATGCCCGCCGAGCCACCGACGAACCGCCCGAGCAGATCGTTCAGCCAGCGCGTCTTGAAGAGCCGGTAGTGGGCCGCATCATGGGCCAGCACGAACAGAGCCTGTTGCCGCGTGGCGATAAAGACCACCGCCGGGATCACCACCAACGGATGCCACCAGGTTACCGCGACGGCGATCGTCGCCGCGATCAGGCCAACGGTCTCGACCACCGCCAACGTCGATTTCACCGGATCCAGCCGGGTAAGCCGCTTGACCACGTCGGGCGGCAGGCTCCGGTGCCGCCGTTCGTCGTCACGAAACTCGCCCCCCCGCTGGGGCCCCCTGGCCGCACCTTCGGCCGCGTCATGTTGTTGCGCCATCTCGTCTGCTCCCAACCGAGCCGGGCGGCACTTGGCGAGTGAAGTCTATCACATGCGGTGTCGATATTTCGACCAAGCCTGTCTTGACCCCTATGCGTCAAGAATTCGTTAACTATCGTAAGGCATTACTTGCCAGCGAATTGGGGGCACGCTGAAACCGATCCATCACTGATGGCCAAAGCACAGGCGAAAAAGAGCACTGCCGATACCGACCGCCGCACGGGCGCCCGTGTCGAGATCGATGGCCACACCACCGTCACGCTGGCAGTGGCCGGTAGGGTCTTCGACGCCCTGATCGAGGACATCTCGCTCAAGGGCGCCAAGCTCAAGATCGACGGGAACCCGGCGCTCGAGGACTCGGCGATCCTGGAGCATCCGAAAGCCGGGCAGTTGACCGGCCGTTGCAAGCGGTCGCGGGGCGGCACCGTGGCCATGGAGTTCGACGTCCCGGAAAGCCCCCTCGAACGGGCGCTGCAGTGCATTGCCATTACGCTCTTCGCGGACGAAGAACACCAACCTGGATAGGGTCGCCCGGCTGCCGGTTTGGCTCCCGCCAACGATCAAACGGGACCGTACGAGCCCTCAGTCCTTGGCGTACCAGTCCTCCATGGTCATCTGCTGGGCATTGGTCGTGTCGAACACGCTCACGGCGCCGCCCTCGAACAAGAGCCGCATGTTGTGGCGCGGGAACGTGCCGATCTCAACGGCGCTGCGCTCGCCGCCCATGAGATAGACCAGATCCTCGTCTCCAGTGTTGACGAGATGGTGGCCGACCCCGTCGGTCGGGAACCCCATATAGTCGCCTGGCCCGACCGCGATGCGCTGGTCGCCGATCTCGGCGGTGCCCGCACCGCTCAGGATGAAGATGAACTCCTCTTGGACGGCGTGGCTGTGAAAGATGAAGCTTTCCTTGCCGGGCGGCACCCGCGCGAGGCTCATATGCGCCCGCTGCATGCCAGCACGATCGCTCAGATGCCGGATATGGACCTCGGAGTTCGGGTTCATCGGGTGGCGAACGCGGACTTCCGTGTCGGGTCCCAGATCCCGAGTACGGACCAGGTGACGGGGGTGTTCCATTGCGACGATCCTCCGAATCAGATCAGCGAGCCTAGAACCGTACGCTCAGGCTCAGCGCGCCAAAGCGGTCCGCCTGGGGCTGGCCGACGAACTCCTCGGTCCGCACCACATGGGTATAGGCCAGGCGCAGGTTCTCATAGACCAACGCTGCGCCGAACTGGAAATCGCCCACCAGGGTCCGGCTGGCGACGCTGGGGCTGTCGCGCCAATTGTTGCCGTCGAGAAAGATGTTCCGCGCGACCAGGCGCCCCTCGCCGCCGACAAACAGATACCATCCCAAGGCGCCGGCATACTCGAATCCTTCCGAGCCGGGCAGGCTCGGCCGGATCCGCGGCGGGCCGAAGTCCGTCTGCAGCTCCTGTCCGATTCGCAAGGTACCGCCGGCGCCAAAGGCGGTCAGCACGTTGCCCAGACTCATCGAATAGTGCGGGATGAAATCCAGGGACAGGCCCAGCGGCCTGAACGGGGCCAGCGCTGCGGTGCGCCACCTGCGCTCGAAGATAAAGTTGAAACCGGGCTCGTTCTTGAGTTGGTTGTCCCAGCCGTTCGAGCGATCGGCGCCGATGATGTCGTGCCAGGTGTTCTGCACGTCCTCTCCGCCCGCGCCCGGCCCGACCACCCCGAGCTCGATCGCCAGCGTATCCCGGCGCGCAGGCCCGCCCTCGGCATCGGCATGGATCGCGTGCAGGCTGAGGCCGACATAGGCCCAGCCGGCATAGGGCCGGTCGTCCTTCACAAGCTCCCGGGACTCGGTGTCCTCGGGGGTGAAGATGCTGTGGCCGAGAGAGACGCCGATGCGCCGGGTCAGGGGCTTGCTGCCGCTCTCGACGAAGACGGAGGGCAGGTTCGAGAGCCGGTCCAGGACCGCCGGCAGATCGGTCTGCTTGCGCGACAGCCAGGAAAGCTTGAAGCCGTTGGTGTAGTGCCGGTCCGTCGAAGGCACGACATACCGGTCATTCTCGCTTTGGAAGGTGAGCGTCTGGCCATCTTCCGCCCCGAGGACCGGAGGCGCGCCGGTCGGCACGATTGCCGCGACCAGCATCCAAAGCCAGCCTGCAAAGATCCGCATGCGCCGGATCTGAGTGGGGCAAGGTGTCGAAAGCAAGGCGGAAACTAGGAGAATTGCGGGCAATCGCGATCGCCCGCTAAGCGGTCTCGGCCACGGTCCCTTCGGTCAGCGCCACGAGCTGGTCCGGGCTCAGCCGAAAGACCGCGTTCGGCGTGCCGGCCGCGGCCCAGATTTCGTCGAACTGCAGCAGATCCCGATCGATGAAGATCACGACCGGCTGGTCATGCCCGACCGGCGGCACGCCCCCGATGACGAAGCCGGTGCGGCTGCGCACGAACTCCGGGTCGGCGCGCCCGAGCTTTTCGCCGAGAAGCGCCGCCACCTTTTTCTCGTCGACCCGGTTGCTGCCGCTCGCGATCACCATCACCGGGCGGTCAGATGCCTTGGCGCGGAACAGGATCGACTTGGCGATCTGACCGACCGTGCAGCCCACGGCCGCCGCGGCCTCGGCCGAGGTGCGGGTGGAGGCCGGCATCTCGACCACGGTCAGCTCGAAGCCCTTCGCCGCGAGGGCGTCCTGGACCCGCTGTGCGCTCGGCTTGAGCTCGCGGTCCGTCATCCGGCCAGCGCCCGCGAGCGGCGGGTGGCCGCCGCGATCGCCTCCACGAACAGCGGGGCCATGCCGTCCTCGGCCATGAGCACGGCAAGCGCCTGCTCGGTCGTGCCCTTGGGGCTGGTGACGTTGATGCGCAACTGGGCGGCGCTCTCCTCGGAGCCGTCCAAGAGCGCGCCCGATCCCGCCACGGTCGCGCGCGCGATGCGCATGGAGAGCTCGGCCGGAAGCCCCGCCGCGACGCCGGCCGCGGCCAGGGATTCGACAAGCAGGAAGACATAGGCCGGCCCGCCGCCGGAGACGGCGGTGACCGCGTGCAACAGCTCCTCGTCCTCGATCCAGGCGACCTGGCCGACGGCTTCCAGCAGTTCCTGGCAATCGGCGCGCTGTGCCTCGGTGGCCTTCGCGTCGGCGCAGACCACCGACATGCCCCGGCCGACCGCGGCCGGCGTGTTGGGCATGGCCCGGGCGACCACCGCGTCGGCGCCGAGGCGGTCATGGAAGTAGCCGATCTCTTTGCCCGCCGCGATCGACAGGAAACAGGTCTCCGGCCGGACGAAGCGCCGGTAGCCGCCGATCACGTCGTCCATGGCCTGCGGCTTGACCGCGATCACCACGGTCCGGGGGGTGAAGTCTGGGTCGACGGCCTCCGGGTTGGCCACCACGGTCACGCCCTGCCCGGCCGACAGCGCCGCGGCGGTCTCGGCATGGGGCTCGACGACGACGACCGCGTCCGCCGCGACCCCGCGAGCCAGCCAGCCGGCCAGCATGGCGCCGCCCATCTTGCCGCCGCCGACCAGCACGAGCGGCGTCATCGCCGCCGACTCCCGACACAGTGGTACGCGCTCATCATGGCGTGTCCTCCCCCGAAGCGTTCCGGATGGGCCCACTATACCGCCCGGCTCTGCCGCGGGGGAGAGGCTGGTCAGGCTTCGCCGACGGTTTCGATCAGGGCGGCGGCGACGGCCTCGTCGGGATCCTTGCCGGCCCAGGCGACATACTGGAATGCCGGATAGAAACGCTCGCACTCGGCAACAGCGATGTCGACCAGATCCTCGAGCTGTTCGACGGTCGCGCCGCGCGAGCCGCGGAACAGCACCGCGTGCCGAAAGACCGGCAGGCTGGCGTCGGCGGCGAGGTCGAAATGGCCGAGCCAGAGCTTGCTGTTGATGACTGCCAGCAGCTCATACACCGAGCCGCGCCGGGCGGCGGGGAAGCGAAGATCGATGGTGCTCGCCAAGTGCATGGCGCTCAGATCGTCCCGCCAGCTGAAATGCAGCGAGTAATCGCACCACTGGCCGGAGCAGCCGGCCAACAACTCCTCGTCGCTGAAACGCTCGAAGCTCCAGTCGTAACCACCGACGATCTCTTCCACGATGTCCAGCGGGTTGCGGCAGAGTTCTCCAGACCAATGGATAGCCGCCGCCATTGTTGCGCTCTCCCCTGAAACACCAGATTTTGCGGCGCACCCCAAAATCTGGTGTGGTTGCGCATGAGACCCACTATAAGAGCTAGCCTGCCAAATTGGCTGTCGGGCTGCAAGCAAAGAATTTCGCCGGCTGGGGAAGATCTGGCAGGTCAGGGGGTTAGCTCGGGCCGCCCGGGGCCGGGCAGGCCAAGGGCGCACAGGGCGACAATAGATTTGGCCTGCGAAGGCGCCGAGCCGTGCCGATCTCAGGCTCCCGATTCGGGTTTGGCCGTGCCGGTGCCGCTGCGCTTGCGGCGGGCCGCTCGCTTCGGCGCGGGCTTCTTGCCCGCCGCCGCTTCCAACGCGGCGACCCGTTTCTCCAGCCGTTCCTGCTCCTCGCGCGCGGCAGCGGCCATGGCCTTGACCGCCTCGAACTCGTCCCGGGTCACCAGGTCCATGTCCGCGAGGAAACGCTCGAAGCGCTGGCGGACCAGGGATTCGGCCTCGGCGCGCATACCGGCGGCGACTCCGAGCGCGCCGGTCGCCACCCGGGCGAGATCGTCGAGAAAGCGATTGTCCGTTTGCATCTGCCTGCACCTCCGGCCAATGGTCCCACCATTATTATGGACGGCACCCCCGGGACAGGCAACTTGCGGCCCCGGAACCCGCCACCTATAACCGCTGGCAGCAGGCCAAGGCGACGGACGCATGATCCTCATTACCGGCGGCGCCGGGTTCATCGGCTCCAATCTTCTCGCCGCGCTCGAAGCGCGGGGCGCGCACGAGCTGGTCGTTTGCGACCGGCTCGGCAGCGGCGACAAATGGCGCAACATCGCCAAGCGGGAGATCGCGGCCCTGGTGGCGCCGGAGGACCTGGCGGCTTTTCTCGCCGACGCGCCGGATCGTCTCGAGGCCGTGTTCCACATGGGGGCGGTGTCCTCCACCACCGAGACCGACGCCGATCTGATCGCGCACAGCAATTTCAGCCTGTCCTCGCGGCTCTGGGAGCTCTGCGCGGCGCGGGACATCCGGCTGATCTACGCCTCGTCCGCGGCGACCTATGGCGACGGCGGCGCGGGCTTCGACGACGACGGTTCTGTCGAGGGTCTGGCCCGGCTCAGGCCGCTGAACGCCTATGGCTGGAGCAAGCACGTCTTCGACCGGCAGGTCGCCCGCATGGTGACCGAAGACCGGCATCGACCCGCACAGTGGGTGGGCCTCAAATTCTTCAACGTCTACGGCCCGAACGAGTATCACAAAGGCAGCATGAAGAGCGTCGTGGCCCAGATCTTTCCGAAGGCGCAGGCCGGCGAGCCCGCGGTCCTGTTCAAGTCACACAATCCGGACTTTGCGGACGGCGGACAGAGCCGCGACTTCGTCTGGGTCGGCGACTGCGTCGACGTGATGCTGTGGCTGTGGGACAATCCCGAGGTGAGCGGGCTTTTCAACATGGGCAGCGGCAAGGCGCGCAGCTTCGCGGACCTGGCGACAGCCACCTTTGCCGCACTGGGCCGCGAGGCCAAGATCACCTACGTGGACACGCCGCCGGAGATCCGCGAGAAATATCAATACTTTACCGAGGCCCGCATGGACCGGTTGCGCGCGGCGGGCTACACCGCCCCGTTCACCGAGCTTGAAGACGGCATCGCCCGCTATGTCCAGGGCTACCTGGCCGCCGACGATCCGTATCTTTGACGCGCAATGGAATCGCTGGTCCTCCTCGCCATTCCCTTTCCCGACATCGATCCGGTTCTGGTCCGGCTCGGCCCGATCGCGATCCACTGGTATGCGATCGCCTATCTGTGCGGCCTGCTGCTCGGCTGGCGCTACATGTACTACCTGAACCGCCACCCGCCGACCGCGCTGAGCAAGCCGGAGCTCGACGATCTCCTGGTCTGGATGATGTTGGGCGTCGTGGTCGGCGGGCGGCTCGGCTATGTGCTGTTCTACAACCCGATCTACTACCTGCAGCACCCGGTCGAGATCGTCTTTCTGCAGCGCGGCGGCATGTCGTTCCATGGTGGGCTGTTGGGCGTTATCGGGGTGATGATCTGGTTTTCCCGGCGGCGGAATATGGGGTTCTACGTCCTGTCCGACCTGGTCGCGGCGGCCACGCCGATCGGTCTGTTCCTCGGACGCATCGCCAACTTTATCAATGGCGAGCTGTTCGGCCGAGTGACGGATGCCCCCTGGGGCGTGCTGTTTCCGCGCGGCGGCCCCTTGCCCCGGCATCCCAGCCAGCTCTACGAGGCGGCGCTCGAAGGCTTGATCCTGTTCATCCTCTTGTTCTACCTGGCCCGGTTCACGGAGGCGCGCCAGCGGCCCGGCCTGATCTCCGGCGTGTTCCTGGCCTGGTATGGCGCCGCCCGCATCCTGGTCGAGCTGGTGCGCGAGCCCGACGGGCACATCGGTTATCTGTTGGGTGGCATCACCATGGGCCAAATCCTGTCGCTGCCGGCCCTGCTGTTCGGCGCGTGGCTGATCATGCGGGCGCTGCGCGGTCCCAGGTTCAGCGGCCGCGAAATCGGGCAAGCGGGAGAACGCGCCCGTGGGAAACGTGCCTGACCTGTCCCACCATCTGCGCGCGCTCATCGGCCGACAAGGGCCGATCAGCGTCGCACGGTTTATGGAGCTGGCCCTCGGCCACCCGGAGCTCGGCTATTACCGGCGGCGGGATCCCCTGGGGCTGAAGGGCGACTTCGTCACGGCGCCGGAAGTCAGCCAGATGTTCGGCGAGTTGATCGGGGCTTGGTGCGCGGTGGTCTGGTCCCAGATGGGACGGCCCGACCCGCTGCGGCTGGTGGAGCTGGGGCCCGGTCGGGGAACGCTCATGGCCGACGCACTGCGCGTCATCCGCCAGACCGCGCCCGCGTTCCATCAGGCGCTTCGCCTGCATCTCGTTGAGACCAGCCCGGTGCTCAAGGAGAAACAGGCCGCGCTCCTGACCGACGCGGCGCCTTCCTGGCACGACACGTTTGGCGACGTGCCGATGGGTCCCTTGCTGCTGATCGCCAACGAGTTTTTCGACGCCCTTCCGGTGGCGCAGTTCGAGCGTCAGGCGGATGGCTGGCACGAACGGTTGGTGGGCGAAGACGGGGACGGCTTCCGCTTCGTCCTGTCCGAGACGACGGTACCGGCGCCGCTGGACGACGGGCCTGCGGCCAGCGTCTTCGAGACCTGCGACAGCGGCCGACGCCTTGCGCGGGAGATCGGCGGCCGCCTCGCCTCCGCAGGCGGCGCCGCGCTGGTGATCGATTATGGCCACGCCAGGCCAGCCTTTGGCGACACGCTCCAGGCCGTGCGCGGCCACCGCTACCGTCCGGTACTCGAGTCGCCGGGCGAGGCCGACCTCACCGCCCATGTCGATTTCGCCGCCCTGGCCGCCGCCGCCCGGGATGCCGGTGCTGCGGCGTACGGCCCGATCCCGCAGGGCGAGTTCCTGACCCGGCTGGGCATCGGCCAGCGGGCCGAGCGGCTCAGCCAAGGCGCCGGCCTGGCTCAGGCCGCTGAAATCGTGAAGGCTTGTCGGCGCTTGATCGACCGGCAAGAAATGGGCACCTTGTTCAAGGCCCTGGCCATGACCGGTCCGGGACAGCCCGCACCACCCGCCTTCGGCGCCACGTCATGACCGAGCCGCCTCCCATCCTCACTGCCCGTTCGCTCGCCAGCCTAACGAACGTTCGGCATGGTTTCTTCACCCGGCGCGGCGGCGTCAGTGAAGGCATCTTCGCGTCCCTGAACTGCGGCCCCGGCTCGCAGGACGACGTGATCAAGGTAGCCGAGAATCAAGCCCGCGCAGCCGCGCGTCTGGGCGCCGCCGGCGCGGACTTGCTGACCGTCCACCAGGTTCACGGAACCGATGTGGTCGCCGCAGAGACGTCCTGGCCGATGACCGACCGGCCAAGAGGGGACGGCCTGGTCACCGACCGGCCGGGGATGGCGCTGGGCATTCTCACCGCCGACTGCGCGCCGGTGCTGCTCGCCGATGGGCAGGCCGGGGTGGTTGGCGCCGCGCACGCAGGCTGGCGCGGCGCGCTGGACGGCGTGCTCGAATCGGTGGTCGACCGCATGACGGCGCTCGGCGCCCAGTTGGATCGGATGGAGGCGGCGGTCGGACCGTGCATCGGCGCACGCTCCTATGAGGTCGGCCCCGAGTTCCCGGCCCCGTTCCTTGCGCAAGACGCGGACAACGACACTCTGTTCGCCCCGGCGCCGAAAGAGGGGCATTTCCTTTTCGACCTGGCGGCCTATGTCGCCCGCAGGCTCGCGCGATGCGGGCTCCGGCGGGTCGAGATTTTGGACCGGGACACCTGCACCGAGGAGGGGGATTTCTTCAGCTATCGGCGCACGGTCAAGGGCGGCGGAGGGCGGTATGGCCGCAATCTGTCGGCGATCATGCTGCGGGCGTAAACAACAAAAAGAGGGGCACGAATGGCGATCCACTTTACCGGGGAAGAGCTGGCGCAGCGCCGGACGCGGACGACCGAGGCGCTGGCGGCGGCCGGCCTGGACGGCCTGCTGATGTTCCGCCAGGAGAGCATGTACTATCTCACCGGCTACGACACCTTCGGCTATGTCTTCTTCCAGTGCCTGTATCTCGGTACCGACGGAACGCTGACGCTCTTGACCCGGCCGCCGGATCTGCGTCAGGCCCAGCACACTTCGGTCATCGAAGACATCCGCCTCTGGGTCGATGTGCCCGGCGTCAGTCCGGCCGACCGGCTGCGCGAGATCCTCGACGAGCACGGCTGCAGGGGCAAGCGGCTGGGCGTCGAATGGGAGGCCTACGGCCTGACCGCGCGCAATGGCCAGCGGCTCACCGCCGCGCTCGACGGGTTCTGCGAGCTGGCCGAGGCGTCCGAGCTGGTCTCGCGCCTGCGCGCGATCAAGAGCCCGGCCGAGATGGCCTATGTGCGCGAGGCGGCAAAGCTGGGCGACGAGGCCCTGGACATCGCCAACCGCAGCTCAGTCCCCGGCGCCTTCGAGGGCGATATCCTGGCCGACATGCAGGGCGCAATTTTCCGCGGCGGCGGCGACTGGTCCGGCAACGAGTGGATCATAGGCTCGGGGCACGACGCGCTGTTGTGCCGCACCAAGACCGGCCGGCGCCACCTCGAGGCAAGCGACCAGTTCACCCTCGAATTCGCGGGCGCCTACCGGCACTATCACGCGGCGCTGATGCGTACCATCCTGACCGGGAAGCCGCCGCAGGCCCAGGTCGACATGCACAAGGCGGCGGTCGAATCGTTGCACGCGGCGGCCGACGCCCTGCGGCCGGGACGTCCGGTCGGCGAGGTCTTCGACGCCCACGCCCGGGTGCTGGACGCGCATGGCCACGAGAAGAACCGCCTCGCCGCCTGCGGCTATGGCATGGGCACGACCTTTGCCCCCAACTGGATGGACTGGCCCATGTTCTTCCACGGCAACCCGGTCGAGGCGCAGCCGGGCATGGTGTTCTTCATACACATCGCCATCTTCGACAGCGACAACGGTCTGGCCATGACTACCGGCCAGTCCTATGAAGTGACCGACAAGGATGCCAAGACCCTGTCGCAGGCATCCCTGGAGCTGGTCGTCAACTAGAGCTCTAAGCGATTGGGGGGAGACATGGCGGATTGGATCGAGACCTATAAGGGCGCCGTGCTGGCGACCGAGTACGACCCGGACGCCCATATGAACACTCAGCTCTACGTCTCGCGCTTCGATCAGGCGACCTGGTTTCTGATGGCCTCGATCGGCATCACGCCGAAGACGATCAAGAAGCAGAACCGGCGGATCGCGGTGGTGCGGGAGAGCTTTCAGTTCCTGCGCGAGCTCACCGGCGGTGAGCTCGTGGTGATTCAAAGCGGCTTCATCGCGGTCGGCAAGAAGTACCTGCGCTTCGTGCACCGGATGTTCGACGCCGAGAGTGGCGACATGATCGCGACCAGCGACTGCACGGCGGTGGAGGCGAGCCTCAAGTCCGGCAAGTCGGTGACCCTGCCGAAGGAGTCCGCCAAGCGGGCCAAAGCCCTGTTGGTCACCTGGAACGCGGCCACCGACTGAGGCGGCCTTGCCCCATCTCTGGATGTTCCTGGGATTCTGCCTGATCGCGTTGTTGGTCACCTGCGCGCTCTGACCGCCGATATGCTGGAACGCCCCGAAACGCCCCCCGCCGGACTTCGCGCCGCGTTGCGTGAGTTCGGCGGCGTCTATGCCGTGAACGCGGTGGTCGCGTTCATTTTCGCCGCCTCGGGGCCGGTGGCCATCATTCTCTCGGTCGGTGCGCGCGGCGGTCTTTCGGAAGCGGATCTGGCCTCCTGGATCTTCGGCGCCTTCTTCGCCAACGGGCTGATCTCAATCGCCTTCTGCCTGTTCTACCGAACGCCGCTGGTCTTCTTCTGGACCATTCCGGGAACCGTCCTGGTCGGCCCCGCCCTGGGCCATCTGAGTTTTGCCGAGGTGATCGG
>JAAUXY010021467.1_pt1 | contig 13038 bp, 8 predicted proteins | sample 7278121 | NCBI WGS metagenome assembly JAAUXY01 (sample SAMN14350117, study PRJNA611818) | marine sediment metagenome | isolation source: surface marine sediment (1.8m) | place: French Polynesia: Moorea | collected 2018-08 | reverse complement strand
GGCTGGACCGACGCGAAGCTGAAGTCGGAGCCCAGCGCCTGGGTCAGCGGCGAGCCCGGCACGACGATCGATGCCGCCGAGTATCTCGCCTCGAAGAACATCATGGCGGTCGGCGCCGACACCTGGGGCGTCGAGGTCTTTCCGGCGGCCAAGGGCGAGAAGGTCTTCTACGGACACGTCATCCTGTTGCGGGACAACGGCATCTACATCCTGGAGACCATGAACACGGGCCGGCTGGCCAAGGAGGGCGTCAACGAGTTCATGTTCGTCCTCGGCCAGGCGCGCATCAAGGGCACGGTCCAGATGATCATCAATCCGGTGGCCATGTGGTAATCGCGGGCGGGTGGATCGGCCGGCCGGCGGTCCGCCGCGCCGGGCCGCCTGCTCAGCGCTTGGGTTTCTGGAGGTCCAGGAGCATTTCCACGGCCTCGTGATCGATCATGCCGATGCGCTCGAAGCCGAGGCGCTTGGCCAGGCCCAGCATGGCGCGGTTGTTGGTCAGGATCTGACCCACCATCTCCCGCGTGCCGCGCGCCCGGCAATAGTCGATCATCTTGACCAGCAGGGCCGTGCCGAGCCCCTGGCCCTTGAGATCCGAGCGCACCACGATGGCGAACTCGGTCCGTACGTTGTCGGGATCCGACACCGTGCGCACGACGCCGAGGGTTTCGGGTCTGCCGCCCCGCTTCTTGCCGGTGGCGATGAAGGCCATTTCGCGGTCGTAGTCGATCTGGGTGAACCGCGCCATCTGGGAATGAGGCAGCTCCCGCACATGCCCGAAGAAACGGAAATGGATGTCCTCGGAGGAAAGCTTGGCGATGAACTCGTGATGCTGCGGCTCGTCCTCGGGACGGATCGGGCGGAACAGGACCTTGCGGCCCGACTTCATCGTGAACTCTTCCTCGAGATCTTGCGGGTAGGGCCGGATCGCCAGCCGCTTCACGCCGGGCTTGCGCGGATGGGCCACGGCGATGCGGGCGTCGAGCGCCAGCACCCCGTGCTGGTCGGTCAAGAGCGGATTGATGTCGAGCTCGGCGATCTCGGGCACGTCGATGATGAGCTGCGAGACCTGGATCAGGGTGCGGCAGAGCGCGTCCAGGTCGACCGCCGGGCGGTCGCGATAGCCCTGTAGCAGGCGGGCGATGCGGGTCCGCGACACGAGCTCGCGCGCCAGCGTCATGTTAAGCGGCGGCAGGCCGATGTTGCGATCCGCGATGACCTCGACCGCCGTGCCGCCCTCGCCGAACAGGATCACCGGCCCGAAGACTGGATCGGTGGTCGCCCCGGCGATCAGCTCGTGCGCGCCGGGGCGGTTCGCCATCTCCTGCACGGTGAAGCCATTGACGCGCGCTTTCGGCTTTTCCTTGCCGAGGCGCTCGAGCATGGCTTCGGCGGCCATGCGCACGCCCTCCGGAGTCTCCAGGTGGAGCGCGACGCCGCCGACGTCGGTCTTGTGCGTAATGTCGGGCGACAGGATCTTCAAGGCGACGGGAAAGCCGATCTCCTCGGCGGCGCCGACCGCGTCGTCGGGCGAGGCGGCGATATGCGTCTCCACCGTGGGAATGCCGTAGGCGGCCAGGACCGCCTTGGCCTCGGGCTCGCGCATCAGCTTGGCACCCCTGCCGCCGGGCTCCGCCAGAGCGCCCTCGACCAGGATTCGCGCGGCATCGGTCGCCGGCTTGATCTCGGCGGCGACCGCGGCGGGCGTCTCCATGAGCAGTTCCTGGTTGCGCTGGTACTGGATGATGTCGGCGAAGGTCTTGGTCGCCTGTTCCGGGGTCGGATAGCTCGGAATGCCCGCTTCGAAGAAGCGATCGCGCGCCGGGCGCACCGTGTCGCCGCCGATCCAGGCCGTCAGCACGGTCCGCTGGGTGCCCTTCGCCGCCGCGATCACCGCCTCGGCGGCCTCGGTACTGTCCGCGGTCGCCGTCGGCGAGTGCATCACCAGGACCGCGTCCACCTCCTTGGCCTTGAGCAAGATCTTCATGGCCTCGGAATAGCGCTCGCCGGGCGCGTCGCCGATGATGTCGACGGGATTGTCCCGCGACCAGGTCGCCGGCAACACGGCGTCCAGCTGCGCGATGGTCTCGGCGCTGAGCCGTGCCAGCGTTCCCCCGCCCTCGATCAGCGAGTCCACGGCCATCACGCCGATCCCGCCGCCATTGGTGAGAATCGCCAGACGGTCGCCCCGGGGCGGCCGCGCCCGCGCCAGGGTTTCGACTGCGGTGAACAGCTGCGCGTTCTCCTTCACGCGCAGCATGCCGGCCCGGCGGATCGCGGCCTCGTACACTTCGTCGGCGCCGGCCAGCGCGCCGGTATGGGAGGCCGCCGCGCGCGCCCCTTCCGCGACGCGCCCGGCCTTGATGGCGAGCACGGGCTTGTTGCGCGCCGCCGCCCGCGCCGCCGACATGAATTTGCGACCGTCCTTGATGCCCTCGATGTAGAGCAGGATCGAGCGCGTGCTCGGGTCGCTGCCCAGGTAGTCGATCACGTCGCCGAAATCCACGTCCGCCTTGTTGCCCAGCGAGACGAAGTGAGAGAAGCCGATGCCGCGGGACCGTGCCCAGTCCAGGACCGCCGTGCACATGGCGCCCGACTGGGAGACGAAGGCGATGTGTCCGCCGCCGGCGGGCAGGTGGGAGAAGCTGGCGTTGAGCTTGATGCCCGGTACCAAGAGCCCGAGGCAGTTCGGCCCCAAGATGCGCAGCTGGTGGCGGCGCGCAGCCTTGATCAAGGCCTTCTCCAACGTCTCTCCCCGTTCCGTCTTTTCGCGTGAGAGCCCCGCGGTCAGGACGATGGCCGCGCGCGTGCCGCGCTTGCCCAGCGTTTCAATGAGCCCGGGCACGGTGGCCGGGGGGGTACAGATCACGGCCAGATCCGGGACGATCGGCAGGTCCGCGGCCTCCGCGTAGGCGAGCACGCCGGCGACGGCTTTGTATTTCGGATTGACCGGCATGATCGGGCCCTCGAACCCGCCCTCGAGGAGGTTGCGCATGACCAGAGCGCCTATCGCACCGGGGCGGTTCGACGCCCCGATCACAGCGATCGACCCCGGTTTGAACAGTTTGTCGAGGTTGTGAACGCTCATCTCGCCAGGAGAAACAAATGTGAGGAAAAGCCGTACCGAAGGTCTGTGACAGTTTCACCACGCTGCAGTCCCGGTTGGCAAGGTCCGACAGCATTTCGGCCGCGGCATCTGAGGCCCGGGCGCCCGGCATCGATCAATCGCGCAAGATGGACTCGCCGGATTTCATGCGTGTGCACTTGTTCGTGTGGGAATTGCCACAGTGCCTGCCTCCAAGACTAAGTAGGATGACCGGGTACTGATAGTCCGCAAGCATAGAGGGAGATGGAACGGTAAGATCGCCCATTGGCAATTGGTTAGAAGCAATACGCAAAAATAGAAGTATATAACATAAGTATGATGTCGGAGTTTGGCCGCGCGTTGGCCAAGGGGGGGTTATGGAGAACCAGGATGGGCAGCGTGCTGCGCCCGAATATCAGACCTCGGACTCCCGGGACGATGCGATCGTCGACGCTTACATCCTGGAAGCGCAGGTCGGCCATCTGTTTCGCCGTGGCCATCAACAGGCCAAGGCCATGTTTGCCGAGCGGATCGGCGAACCTAAGCTGACGCCGCGGCAGTTTGCTGCACTCGTAAAGATCCGCGAACACGACAAGGTGTCACAGAACTTGCTCGGCCGGATGACGGCGATGGATCCTGCCACGGTGCAGGGGGTGGTCCGGCGGCTCTCCGACAAGTCGCTGGTGACCCGTGAGGACGATCCGGACGACCAGCGGCGGACACTGTTGCGGCTCACACCGGCTGGCCGTCGGGTAATCGAAGACGCGATCCAACGGGTGGGCGTCATGACGCACGATCTCCTGAAGCCGCTCAGCGCACAAGAGCGGGAGGTGTTCCTGGCGATGCTTCGCCGGGTCGTCGTGAGCAGCGAGGAACGCCGCCCGCGCAATTGAGGGCCGTTTACGCCGCAGGACCGCGCTCGGAAATCCGGTCACTTTTCCCGCCGGGACTTGCGAACTGGTGCCAGCCGGCCATGGCGGCGATGCATGCTGTGGGGTGTCGCGCGTACCGGCACGGTTGACCCGTGTCCCGCGTCCACGAATACTCCGGATCGAACCTTTGCAGCAGTGATCGAGGGGGCGGTGGCATGCACGGCTGCGCTCGGAAGCGACCATGACGGATCGAACCAAAATCGCGGCTCGGCAGCCGGAGCCTGCCTCAGCGGCAGACGAGACCCGGTACGTGTTGGAAGATCAGATCGGGCATTTGCTGCGTCGCGCCCATCAGCGCGCCTCGGCGATCTTCATGGACAGGATCGGCAACGCCCGCCTGACTCCCACGCAGTATGCGGCGCTGGTCAAGATCCAAGACGAGGGCGAGGTTTCCCAGAACCAGTTGGGCCGTCTCACCGCGATGGATCCGGCCACGATCAAGGGGGTGGTCGAAAGGCTCTGCGCGCGCGATCTGGTCGCCTCCCATCGCGACCCGACGAACCAGCGCCGCCTGATCTTGACCTTGACCGCGGCCGGCCAGCGCGTCGTGGACCAGGCCATCCCCAGGGGACGGGAGATCACGGACTCGACCTTGGCGCCGCTGAGCGCCGGAGAGCAACGCAGGCTGATCGCCCTGTTGAAACGGCTCGCGTGACCGCGCCGGAACCGCCGCCAGTGATGCATTGACAAGCACGCAGGGTTGGCAACATAGTGTATGTATACAAACACGAAAAACGACTTCGGGAGCCGCTTAGCGAGGGGAGGGTCAAGAGATGGGCGGCTATTTGCGTCCCGGGGCTGTCCAGGACGCGCTTGAGGCTCTGGACCGGCGCGGACTGACGATCGTCTCCGGCGGAACCGACTTCTATCCGGCCCGGGTCGGGCAGCCGCTCGACGACGACATACTCGACATCTCCGGACTGGCGGAGCTGCGCGGCATCACCGAGACTGATAGCCATCACGTGATCGGCGCCATCACCACCTGGACCGACGTCATCCGGGCCTCGCTGCCGCCCTACTTCGATGGGCTCAAGCTCGCGGCGCGCGAGGTGGGCGGGCTTCAGATCCAGAACGCGGGCACGGTCTGCGGCAATATCTGCAACGCGTCACCAGCGGCCGATGGGGTGCCGCCGCTGCTGGCCCTGGATGCCCGGGTCGAGCTGAGCTCGCGGAACGGCGTCCGCAGCCTGCCGCTGACCGAGTTCATAATCGGAAATCGCAAGACGGCCCGCCGCCCGGACGAGCTTGTGACCGGCCTCACCATTCCAAAGCCGGCCAATCCCGCCATGAGCGGCTTTCTCAAGCTCGGCGCGCGCCGCTATCTGGTGATCTCGATCGTCATGGTGGCCGGCGTGCTCGAACGGGCACCGGACGGCACGGTCGCGGCGGCCAGCCTCGCTGTCGGATCCTGCTCCGAGGTGGCCCGGCGTATGCTCGGGCTCGAACGCGTCCTCGCGGGCCGCCCGATCGGCCCGGAGCTGGCGTCGGCCGCCATGGAGGAGCATGTCGAACTTCTGGCGCCCATCGACGATGTTCGCGGAACGGCGGAATACAGGCAGGAGGCTGCCTTGACGCTGGTGCGTCGATTGCTCCGCGCGCTGGGGAGTGCCCCGTGAGCCCGCGCTTCCCCGAGGTCGCCTTCACCGTCAACGGCCGCAAGGTTGCGGTCGCCCGGTCTCCGATTGCCCGACTGGCCGACGTGCTGCGCGACGATTTGGGGCTGGTCGGCACCAAGGTCGGCTGCAACGCGGGCGACTGCGGCGCCTGCACCGTGCTGCTGGACGGTGCCCAGACCTGCGCCTGCATGGTGCCGCTCGGCCAGGCGGCCGGCCGGCGCGTGACCACCGTGGAGGGCCTGGCCCAAGACGACGGCTTCGCCCGCCTGTTGAGCGCCTTCCACCGCCATGGCGCGGCGCAATGCGGCATCTGCACGCCGGGAATGCTGATGGCGGCGGCCGACCTGCTGAACGGCAATGGCGCTACGATCGATGAAGGGCAGGTGATGGATGCGCTGGGGGGCGTGCTGTGCCGCTGCACCGGCTATCGCAAGATCGTCGAGGCGGTGCTGGACGCGGCCAACGTCGGTGCACCCCCCTCCGACGATGACGCTTGCCCCACCGGGGCCGCGGTCGGCGCCCGGCTGCCCCGCGCGGACGGACGCGCCAAGCTGGACGGCGGCGAACGGTTCGGCGACGACGTCGCGCCGGAAGATGCCCTCTGGTTGCGGGTCGTGCGCGCACCGCATGCCCGGGCCCAGTTCCAGGTCGGCCCGCTCGACGAGCTGTTCGGGCGCTTCCCCGGCCTCGAGCGGGTGCTGTCCTGGGCCGACATTCCAGGCAACAACGGCTTTGGCATCTATCCCGACATCAAGGACCAGCCGGTCCTGGCGCGCGATGGGGTGCGCTATCGCGGCGAGGCGGTGCTCGCGCTGGTGGGCGAGCGGGCCGCGATCGAGGCGATCCGCGACGCGGATGTGCCGATCACCTGGCAGCCTGAAACCCCGCTCACAGACATGGACGCGGCGCTCGCCGAGGGCGCCCCCGCGCTGCACGCCGACCGGGACGACAACGTCCTGACCCGCGGCTATGTGCGCAAGGGCGACCCGGACGTGTCCCTGGCGAGCGCCGACGCGGTCGCCGAGGGCAGCTGGCGGACGGCCTATGTCGAGCACGCCTATATCGAGCCCGAGGCGGGCTATGCCGTGCGTCGCGACGATCGTATCGAGATCCACGCCTGCACCCAGACGCCCTATATGGACCGGGACGAGGTCGCCCAGGTGATGGGCCTGGCGCCGGAACAGGTCCGGGTGGTGCCGACCGCCTGCGGCGGCGGCTTTGGCGGCAAGCTCGATCTGTCGGTCCAGCCTCTGATCGCGGTCGCGGCCTGGCTGCTCGACCGGCCGGTGCGCTGCGTTTACACCCGACCCGAGTCCATGGCCGCCTCGACCAAGCGCCATCCCGCACGCCTGCAAGCGCGTTTCGGCGCCAATGTGGACGGCAAGCTCGTCGGCGCGGTGTTCGACGGCGACTTCAACACTGGGGCCTACGCATCCTGGGGACCGACCGTGGCGGATCGGGTGCCGGTGCACGCCTCGGGCCCCTATTATCTCCCGGCCTTCGAGGCCAAGACCCGCGCGATCTTCACCAACGGCCCGCCGTCGGGCGCGTTTCGCGGTTTCGGCGTGCCCCAGGCGGCGCTGGTCCACGAAGGGCTCATGGACGAGCTGGCGGACCAGCTCGACTTCGATCCGCTGGAGTTCCGCCTGACCAACGCCCTGCGGGTGGGTGACGACACCGCGACCGGGCAGACCCTCGAGGCGAGCGCCGGCCTTGCCGGCTGCCTTGAAGCCCTAGAGCCGCGCTGGCGCGCGCTGCGCGCCGCGGCCGAGGCGTTCAACCAGGGCTCCGAGACGGTCAAGCACGGCGTCGGGATCGGCTGCATGTGGTACGGCATCGGCAACACGTCGATGTCGAACCCGTCGACCATGCAGGTCGGCCTCGCCGCGGACGGGCGGCTCACCCTCTATAACGGAGCCCAGGACATCGGCCAGGGCTCGGCCACGATCATGCTGCAGATCTGCGCCGACGCGCTCGGCGTGCCGGTCGCGGCGTTCGATTACGTGCTGGGCGACACCGACCGCACGGCCGACGCCGGCAAGACCTCGGCCTCGCGGCAGGCCTTCGTCTCGGGCAAGGCGGCCGAGCTGGCCGGCGCGGATCTCCGGACCCAGATCCTGCGACTCGCCAACACCGGGTCCGAGGCGGTCATCGAGATCGAGGGCGGTAGCCTGGTGGTGCGCGAGGGCGACGCCGCGCGGCATATCGACCTTGTCGACCTGCCGCCCAACCCCAAGGGCGACGTGCTCACCGGCAGCGGCACTTTCGATCCGCCGAGCACCAAGCTGGACGCCAACGGTCAGGGCAACCCTTACGCCTGCTACGGTTTCGCGGCGCAGATCGCCGAGGTCGAGGTCGACGTCGAGCTCGGCACGGTGAAGCCCCGCCGGATCGTGGCGGCCCACGACGTTGGCCGGGCGATCAACCCGATGCTGGTCGAGGGCCAGATCCACGGCGGCATCGCCCAGGGCATCGGCCTGGCGCTGATGGAGGAGTACGTTCCGGGCAAGAGCGAGAATCTGCACGACTACCTGATCCCGACCATCGGCGACGTGCCCGAGATCGAATGCATCCTGATCGAGGACCCGACGCCCTTGGGCCCGTCGGGGGCCAAGGGAATCGGCGAGCCCGCCCTGATCCCGACCGCGCCGGCGATCCTGGGCGCGATCCGGCACGCGACCGGCGTGCGCATACGCCAGGTGCCGGCGACGCCGGACCGGGTGCGCGCGGCGATCCGCGCCAAGGCGGAAGCGGAGGGATAGACGAGATGGCAAAGACCGAGGCTGAGACGAAGCAAAAGGCATCGGGCAACGGGCCCGCGGCGGATCTGGTCGTCTGCGACGCTTGCCCGGTGCTCTGCCGTATCCGGCCCGACCGGACCGGCGCCTGCGGGCGCTACGGAAACTTGGGAGGCGTGCTCACGCGCATGGATCCCATGGTGCTGGCGCAGAAGGTGGCCAAGGACGACGGCGAGATGGTGCCGTTCCTGACCGACGGGAGCTGGGACGGGCGCATCCTGCCCAAGGGCGAGACCTTCGTGACCGGCATCGGCTCGGGCACCACCTATCCCGACTACAAGCCGGCGCCGTTCATCGTCTCGAGCCGCTACGACGAGGTCGACATGGTCACGGTGGTGACCGAGGGCATCTTCAGCTATTGCGGCCTCAAGGTGAAGATCGACACCGACCGCTATATCGGCCCCGAGACCGCGGCGGTACGCTGTGAGGGCGAGCAGGTCGGCCATGTCACCACCGCCGAGTACGGCTCGCAGATGCTGGCGCTCGGCGGCGTCCGGCACCTGACCGGCGGCAGCAAGAAGGAAGGCAACGTCACCTGCCAGATGATGCTGATGCTCTGCAACAAGGGCGAGGTCGAGCTGACCGTGGACGGCGGCGCCAGCCTGACCATCCAGGCCGGCGAGCCGCCGGTGATCAACGGCAGCCGCGAGGAACGCATGCGGGTGGGCTGCGGTTCCGCCACCATCGGCATGTTCGCCAAGCAGTGGCACGGCCATGTCGACGAGGTCATCGTCGTCGACGACCACATCACCGGCGTTCTGACCGAGCACCAGGCTGGCCGCTTTCTCGACATGGCGCCCGGCGGCATCCGCGTGCGCGGGCGCAAGTCGACGCCCGGGCGCTACTTCCAGGTGGCCGAGCCCGGCACCGGCTGGGGCGGCACCGACATCACCGAACCGCTCAGCATCATCGACACCATCGACGCCAAGGCGGCCCATCCCGGGGAGCGGCTGCTGATGGTCAGCACCACCGGCGAGGATGCGGAATACTTCATCCTGGACGACGACCTGATCCCGGTGCCTGCCGAGATGCCTGCGCCGATCCGCAAGGTGGTCGACCGCATCGGCGAAAACTGCGAGCCCGCGATGGCGTCGGTCCTGTTCATGGCGGGTGCCGGCGGCAGCCTGCGCGCGGGAGTGACCGAGAACCCGGTGCGGCTGACCCGCTCGGTCAAGGATGCGCTGACCCGGGTCACCTGCGGCGGCGCGCCGGTCTATGTCTGGCCCGGCGGTGGCATCACGCTGATGGTCGACGTCACCCGCATGCCGGACAACGCCTTCGGCTATGTGCCGACGCCGGCGCTGGTGGGTCCGATCGAGTTCACGATGCGGCTCGGCGACTACCGCGAGCTCGGCGGCCACATGGACGCGGTCCAGGGCCTCGACGACGTGACCCATGGCGACCGGCTCAAGCTCATGTCCTGGCGGGACGACAATCCCTGGCCGGCCGACGTGGGGAAGAAGCCGTGACCGGCGGCGTGCAGATCGCGCGCCTGGCCGATGGCCGGCTGCATCTGCAGCACGGGCCCATCGACCTGATCATCGAGGCGTTCGGCCCCGCGCAAGAGGTGGCGGCTGCATATGACCAGGCCGTGGCGGCCTTCGATGGCCTGCTGGCGCTTCTGGTCGAGGAGCTGGCCCTGTTGCGGGCGCCGATCGGCGCCGAGCCGCCGGCGCTGCGTGGGCCGGTCGCCCGGCGCATGAGGGCCGCCGTCTGGCCGCACCGGGCTACGTTCGTTACGCCGATGGCGGCCGTCGCCGGCGCCGTTGCCGACGCGGTCCTGGAGGCCATGGTGGCCGGGCGGAGACTGCGGCGCGCCTATGTCAACAATGGCGGCGACATCGCCCTATACCTGCGGCCGGGCGAGCGGCTGCGCGCCGGCCTCGTCGGCTCGCTGGACCATCCCGTGCTGGACGGCATTGCGGACATCGAGGCGCGTATGCCGGTGCGCGGCATCGCCACCAGCGGCCGCGGCGGGCGCTCGTTGTCCTTGGGGATCGCGGATGCGGTCACGGTCCTGGCACGGCATGCGGCCGCCGCGGACGTGGCCGCCACACTGATTGCCAACGCGGTCGATGTGGACCATCCTGCCGTCCTGCGGCGTCCCGCCGCGGAGGTGGACGAGATGACCGATTTGGGGGACCGTTTGGTGACCGTCGCGGTCGGACCGCTGGAGGACGGCGCGGTCGACGCGGCGCTGGCGGCTGGTGTCGCCGCGGCCGAGGACATGCGGGGCCGGGACCTGATGCACGCGGCGGTGCTGCTGCTGGCCGGGCAGGTGCGGGTCGTCGGCGCGGACCCGGCGCTCGCGGCGGCGCGGGCGGCCTGAAGGGAGCGGGCGATGGCGCAGTTCGTTCGAAACCAGTGGTACCCCGCCGCCTGGGAGCAGGAGGTGGGCCGCGATCTCTTGGCGCGCACGCTGCTGGGTGAAAAGGTGGTGCTCTACCGGACGGAGGCGGGCGCCCCGGTGGCGCTCGAGGACCGCTGCTGCCACAAGTTCCTGCCGCTCTCCATGGGCGCGCTCAAGGGCGACGCGCTGCAATGCGGCTATCACGGCATGACCTACGACCCGAGCGGCGCCTGCATCCGGATTCCCGGCCAAGCCTCGATCCCGCCGATGGCGCGCGTGCGCAGCTATCCGGCACGCCGACATCTGGGCATGGTCTGGCTTTGGATGGGGGACCCGGCGCTGGCCGACGAGGCCAAGCTGTTTCAGCTTCCCCAGTACGACGATCCGGACTGGACCCTCAGCTGCGGCCCCTACACCTACGTCAAGGCCTGCTATCAGCACATAACCGACAACCTGCTCGACCCGGCGCATGTCAGCTTCGTCCATGAGTCGACCCTCGGCAGCCCGGCCAGCGAGGACGTGCCGGTCGAGACCCGACAGGACGGCAATTCGGTGATCGTCAGCCGCTGGACCTATGACGCGAAACCGATCCCCTTGCTGGAGAAGTTCGCGGACTTCCGCGGCAACGTGGACCGTTGGCAGTACTACTATTTCCACGCGCCCTCGATCGCCATCGTCGACTTCGGCAGCGGCGACGCGGGCATGGGCGACAGTGACGAGGACCGCGACCGGGCCGTGCGCATCTACTCATGCCACTTCATTGCGCCCGAGACCGAGCAGACTTCGCACTACTTCTGGTTCCAGCTCCGGAACTTCGCCCCGGGAGACGACGCGGTCTCGAAGGCGATGACCGAGCAGTTCATCCTGGCCTTCGATGAAGACAAGGCGATTCTGGAGGCGGTTCAGGCGGCCGAGCGCGAAGCATCGGAGCGGCCGCCGGTGAAGCTCGCGATCGACAACGGACCGACACGCGCCCGGCGCTTGGTTGAGCGGATGATCCGGGCGGAGGAACAGGCTACGATCGATGCAGACTAGAATTGGGGGAGACCAGCCTGGCGTGGACAGTGCCAGGGCGAGACACCTAGCCAACGAAATGAGCGAACAGGAGGGAGACAAGATGACCTTCACGAGACGTGCTGTGCTGGCCGCGGCGGCGGCCGCGATTGTCGCGATCCCGGCCCTCGGCGGCTCCGTCGCCCACGCGGCCGATACCATCAAGATCGGCGACATCAACAGCTACAAGCGCCTGCCGGCGCACACCATTCCCTACAAGAAGGGTGTCGAACTGGCGCTCAAGGAAATCAACGCGGCCGGCGGCGTCATGGGCAAGCAGCTCGAGCTGGTTTCGCGCGACGACGGCGGCAAGCCGGGCGAGGCGGTCAAGATCGCCGAAGAGCTCTTTGCCAAGGACAAGGTCGCCCTGATCTCGGGCTCGCTGTTCTCGCATGTCGGGCTGGCGCTGACGGCTTTCGCCGGCCAGAACAAGAAGCTCTATCTCGCGGCCGAGCCGCTCGCCGACGCCCTGGTCTGGGCCAAGGGCAACCGCTACACCTTCCGCCTGCGACCCTCGACCTACATGCAGGCGGCCATGCTGGCGGAGCAGGCGGCCAAGAACCCGGCCAAGCGCTGGGCCACGATCGCGCCCAACTACGCCTATGGCAAGGACGCGGTGGCGGCGTTCAAGAAGGTGCTCAAGCAGAAGCGTCCGGACGTCGAGTTCGTCGCCGAGCAATGGCCGGGCCTGTTCAAGATCGACGCCGGTGCCGAGGTCCAGGCGCTCGCCAAGGCCAATCCCGACGCCATCTACAACGTCACTTTCGGCGGCGATCTGGCCAAGTTCGTGCGCGAGGGCAAGACCCGCGGCCTGTTCAAGGACAAGCTGGTCGTGGGCCTGTTGACCGGCGAGCCGGAATACATCGACCCGCTCAAGGACGAGGCTCCTGAGGGCTGGCTGGTCACTGGCTATCCCTGGCAGTTCATAAAGACCCCGGAGCACAAGAAGTTCCTGGACGCCTACCAGGGAGCATACGGCGAACATCCGCGGATCGGCTCCATCGTCGGCTACAACACCATGCTGGCCATAGCCGCGATGCTCGAGAAGGCCGGATCGACGGAAACCGAGAAGATGGTCGACGCTATGAAGGGCTTGAGCTTCGACTCGCCGACCGGCCCGATCACCTTCCGGGAGATCGACCATCAATCGACCATGGGCGCCTATGTCGGCAGGACCGCTGTCAAGGACGGCCAGGGCATCATG
>JAAUXY010100076.1_pt1 | contig 13042 bp, 14 predicted proteins | sample 7278121 | NCBI WGS metagenome assembly JAAUXY01 (sample SAMN14350117, study PRJNA611818) | marine sediment metagenome | isolation source: surface marine sediment (1.8m) | place: French Polynesia: Moorea | collected 2018-08 | reverse complement strand
TGGCCGCGGCCGATCCTGACCGATTCCGGCGGCTTCCAGGTCATGTCCCTGGCCGAGCTGCGCAAGATCACCGAAGACGGAGTCACCTTTCGCTCCCATGTCGACGGACAGCCGCACGAGCTGACCCCGGAGCGGGCGGTGGAGATCCAGGACCTGCTGGGAGTCGACGTCACCATGGTCCTGGACGAATGCACGCCCTTCCCGGTCGGCGAGGCCGAGGCGGCGGAGTCCATGCGCCTCTCGCTGCGCTGGGCGGCGCGCTGCAAGGAGGCCTTTCCCGGCCATCCCGGACGCGGCCTATTCGGCATCGTCCAGGGCAGCGTCTATCCGGAGCTGCGCCGGGAATCGGCCGCCGGTCTGATCGAGATCGGCTTCCAGGGCTACGCGGTCGGCGGCCTGGCGGTCGGCGAAGGCCAGGCGACCATGCTGAGGGTCCTGGAGGAGACCGTCCCGGCCCTACCCGAGGACCGGCCGCGCTACCTGATGGGAGTCGGCAAGCCCGACGACATCGTCCGCGCCGTGCAGCGCGGCATCGACATGTTCGACTGCGTCCTGCCGACCCGCAGCGGCCGGACCGGCCAGGCCTTCACCCGGCGTGGCGTGGTCAACCTGCGCAACGCCCGGCACAAAGACGACCCGCGGCCCCTGGACCCGGAGAGCCCGAACCGGGAGCTGCGCCAGTACAGCCGCGCCTACTTGCACCACCTGATCCGCTCCGGCGAGATGCTGGGGCCGATCCTTCTGACCCTGCACAATCTGACCTATTATCAGGAGCTGATGGCCGGGCTGCGGGCCGCCATCGCCGAGGGCCGCCTGGAGGCCTTCGCCGCCGAGTTCGAGGCGGCGCAGGCCGCCGGCGACCTGCCGCCGCTGTAGTCCGAGCCGCCGACACCGGAGACGCGGGACGCCATGACCGAGAAGAGCCCGCCGGACCCCAAGGCCGCGATCCGCGACCAGGCCCTGGCGCTCGGCTTCGATGCGGTCGGCTTCGCCCCCGCGGCCCTCTCGGAGGCTGCGCGGGACGGCCTGGCCGGCTTCCTGGCGGCGGGCTGCCACGGCGACATGGGCTGGCTCGCGGACACGGCCGCGCGGCGTGGCGATCCGCGAATCCTCTGGCCGGAGGCCCGCAGCGTGATCGTGCTGGCGGCGAACTACGCGCCCCCGGGTGACCCGCTCGCCCTGCTGGCCGCGCCAGAGCGCGGCAACATCTCAGTCTACGCCCGGGGCCGCGACTACCACGACCTGCTCAAGCGCCGGCTCAAGGCCCTGGGCCGCTGGATGGCCGAGACCCTGGGCTGCGAGCTCAAGGTCTTCGTCGACACCGCGCCGGTGATGGAGAAGCCGCTGGCCGAAAACGCCGGCGTCGGCTGGCAGGGCAAGCACAGCAACCTGGTGTCCCGCGACTTCGGCTCCTGGCTGTTTCTCGGAGAGGTCTTCACGACACTCGAACTGCCCCCAGACTCGGCCGAGGCCGACCATTGCGGCTCCTGCCGGCGCTGCCTGGACGCCTGCCCGACCGACGCCTTCCCGGCGCCCTACCGTCTGGACGCCCGGCGCTGCATCTCCTACCTGACCATCGAGCACAAGGGCCACATCCCTGAGGAATTCCGTGTCCCTCTGGGCAACCGGATCTACGGCTGCGACGACTGCCTGGCGGTCTGCCCCTGGAACAAGTTCGCCCGGCGCAGCGCAGAGGCCGCCTTCCTGCCCCGCGCCGAGTTGACCGCGCCCCGGCTCGCCGACCTGGCCGCGCTGGACGCCGCCGGCTTCCGCAAGGTCTTCGCCGGCAGCCCGATCAAGCGGACCGGGCGCGACCGCTTTCTTCGCAACGTCCTGATCGCGATCGGCAACAGCGGCGCGCGGGAGCTCGTGGCCGCGGTCCGCGGGCTGCTCGACGACCCGTCGCCCTTGGTCCGGGCGATGGCGGTCTGGGCCTTCGGCCGCCTCGCCGACCCGGCCGCCTTCGATGCGGAGCGTAAAGGCCGGCTGCCCCGAGAGGCGGACGGCGAGGTGCGCGCGGAATGGACCCGGACCGGCTACTTGCAGTAGTCGTCGAAGGCAAAGATGAAGCGCGAGGCCGCAGCCGAATCCCAGTCGCCGCGGTCCTGCTCCAACCGCGCGGTGAAGAGCGTCTCGATTTCCTCGATCTTCATGGGCGAGGTGCAATCCAAGATCCGTGCGACCGTCTCCGACAGGGTTTCGCTGGAGAACAGCCCGGCGTCATGAAGCGTGCCGAAGCTGTCGTAGACCCCTGTCAGAAAGGACCGGCGCGCCTCCCGGGAGGCCGCCATATAGTCGTCGACGGAGACGAAGGCCTCGAAGGCCGGGGCCGGGGCCGCCCAGAGGGCGAGCGGCAAGGCGGCGAAGAAGCGGCGCAGCTTGGGAGTCATCGCGACACCCGGTCAGGACGGCGGGACGCTGCGCCGACCGCCGGCCCCGCCAGGCGGGAGCGGCCGGCACTGATAGGTCACGCGGGTGTTCTGCAGCAGCGGGCAATCGTTGAAGAACATGGTCTGCCCGACGAAGACCAGACGGCCCTTGCAGAGCTCCTGGGCCCTCGCCTTGATCTCTTCCTCGTCGTTCATCTCGGTGCCGTAGCACAGGGAGATCAGGTTGCCCAGCGGCTCCCCGCTCTCGGAATCAACCGCGGCCGGAGATCCGGTCGGGAAAGGCTCGGAGCATCCCGCCAGGCCGATCCACGCCAGGCCGGCGCAGAGCAATCCAAAGCGTCCGCGAACCGGCCGCTTGAAAGTCTCCCCAAGGGGCATTGTCGGACAGGCTCCCGGATTGCCGCAGTCGCAGTCCGCCGTGGGACGCAATTCGCGCCACGCGGCGAGCGCGTTCTCTGATAGCATAGCTGGCGATCCTGGCCATACCGGGAAATCCGGACGGCTCCGACGGCGAGGCTGTGGTGACACGAAACTCGACCATCTTCACGAGCTTGCGCCCTCGGCTTTACGCCTTCGGCCTGCTGGCAGTGTTGCTGATCGCCTCCGCAGGACCTGCCGATCCCGCGGGGACCGAAGGCACGGAAGGCGAAACGGAAACCTTCCTGGCGGGCCGGCTCCTGATCGCGCGCGAAGATCTGCGCGATCCCAACTTCGACCGTACGGTGGTCTTCATGCTGCGGCACGATCGCCGCGGCGCCATGGGCCTGGTCATCAATCGCCGCCTGGGCCAGGTCCCGCTGCAGGTGCTGCTGGACGAGATGGGCGTCGAGATCGACGCGGCCGATGCCGAGATCGCCGCGCACTACGGCGGGCCGGTCGAGCCCGGGCGCGGCTTCCTCCTGCACAGCGACGATGCCGTGCTTGAGAGCTCCCAAAGGCTGCCCGGCGGCTTCGCCGTCTCCGGGGATCCCGAGATGCTGCGCCGCATCCTGGAGGGCAGCGGCCCCAAGGACTTCCGCTTCGTCCTGGGCTATGCCGGCTGGGCGCCGGGCCAGCTCGAATCCGAGATCGCGCGCGGGTCCTGGTGGGACGTCGAGGCCGACCCGGCCCTGGTCTTCCATGCCGATATCGCCTCGATCTGGCGGCGGGCCATCGACCGGCGCGGGGTCGATCTCTAGCAAGAGACGCGCCGGCAGCCGCCGACCGGGACCCAGCTTGCTCACAGCCAGGACAGACCTTTGCCCCAGCGGCGCGCTTAACCTTGCCGTAACTCTCGCGGCCCTGCGAAGCGGCCGCGCTGCGGATTGGACCTTTGCCTATGAAAGCAGCTCCGGGACTGGGACAGGTCATGGCCTGGACCCTCGCTGGCGTCGTCCTGGGCGCCATGGCGGCCTATAAGACGACCGCCGAGAACAAGGCCCCCGTCCGGGCGGACGACGACGACAAGCCCAAGGACGAGCGGGAGACCTGACTCCGCACGCCCGGCCGCGGGCTTCAGGACGCGGCGGGAAATCCGGGATAGAGGGCGCCGTGGTCGCCCTCGAAGTTCGCCATGCCGGCCTTGGTCAACAGGCCGCTCCGCGTGCCGTCGTGGAAGGCGATGGCCCGCTCGCTTGGCCCCTCGTACCAGCGGATGTTGAAGGCGCAGAGCCAGGGATAGAAGCTGGCCTCGGCATAGCCCGGCAGCTTGTCCCTGATCCACCAGGCGAGCGGCTGGAAATCGCCGCTTTGCTCGAAGCGCGGCAGGTACCAGGGGATCACGATGCTGGCGGTCGCGCCTAGGTAACCTGCGGCGTCGCGCCGGTCCCAGATGTGCCGGGCCCGGTTGAACTCGTTGTCCGAGCAGAAGTAATCGGTCTTGCCGGGCGCGCGCCGGCGGTGGCAGAAGTCGTTGACCGCCGGCGAGCGGTAGGCGCTGCGCACGGCGACCCCGCCGAAGGCGCGGTGCAGCGGCTCCAGCACCGCCTCGCAGAGCCGCCGGCCCGCGGCGACGGCCAGTTCCGGGTCCTCGGGGAGGTTCTGCAGGCCGTGGAAGTTGGCGACCTCGCTATAGAGCATGTCGCGCATGAAAAAGTGCTCGGACAGCTGCTCGCGCCCAAGCTCGGTCAGCGCGGCGACGGATCGGATCTGGCTCACGGCTGCGGCTCCGTCCTTTCGAGGAACTCCCGCGTCACTATCGCCTCCAGCGACTCGAAGTCCGGAAAGCAGCGGGCCCGCCTGGACAGCAGATCGTCGCGCTCGCTGGGGTGAAAACGCAGGGTGGCGCGGCGCGGCAGGGTCCGGCGCCTGACGGCCCGATCCCTGAAGGCGGGCCGCAGCGGGTCGCGGTCGACGTTGGGATTCACGTAGAGGACCGAGGTCGAGAAGAAGTCCAGGAAGGTGGCGTGGAGCGTGGTGGTCGGAAAGCGCCAGACCAGCTCGAGGCCGGTGGGGTTCCGCTCGGACAGCAGGCAGGCCTGGGAGGCGGGGCCGAAGCGCGCCTCCAGGGCCTTCCTCAGGGCCTGAAGGACGGCCGGATTGGCGGCGTCCTGCTGTCGCCGCTCCAGCAGCACCTGCTGCAGGCGGCCGCTCTCCGCGTTCATCTGGAAGTAGGCGGTGAAGGCGAGACCGCCGACTCGGGTCTCCAGGACCGCCCGTTCGGCGTAGGCGCCGCCGTAGATCCAGCGCCCCGGCAAGGTGGTGAGCCTTGCCCCGAAGGCGGCCTCGATCTCGGCCGTGGTCATGCCCCAGCGCGCCGCATCCCAGCCGGCCAGGTCGGCCGGTGCCGCCAAAATGGGCGGTGGGGCAGTGAGCGAGAACGCCAGGATGACGGCCTGCAGGCCTTTCTGCAGCTCCCCTTCCTCCCATCTCCCCGCCGTGGCCGGGGGCTCCGGCCGGTGATCCTGCTCAAGACTTGGCCTTCCTGAGTGGCAGCGCAAGTTTGCCGTGGTTTTTCCACATTCACAGCGGAGGATCCGCTGCGAACTTGGTGCGCGGACGCGTTCCGGGATCGGCAAGAGTATTTTCTCCGCCGCCGGGAGCCGCCACCATAGACGCTTCACCCGCCGATTCGCGCGGCCCGCGCGCGGAGCCGGTGCCCAGGTCCAGACCTCCCGGGAACTCCGCGGTAGCGCCGTCTTGAACGCCGTCTTCTTCGCCATCGTCATCATCGCCTTCGCGGTCGCGGCCTTCCGCCAGGTGATCTATACAGGGGTCGATCCGACGCCCATGGCCGCGCTCTCCGAGGCCATGATCGCCGCCGCCAAGGATTCGGTGACCCTGGCGATCGGCTTGGTCGGGGTGATGGCGCTCTTCCTCGGCCTGATGAAGGTGGCCGAGGCCGGCGGCCTGCTGGTGATCATCGCCAAGGTCGTGCGCCCGCTGATGACCCGGCTGTTTCCGGAGGTGCCCGGCGACCACCCGGCCATGGGCGCGATGATCCTGAACATTTCGGCCAACGTCCTGGGCCTGGGCAACGCCGCGACGCCCTTCGGCATCCGCGCCATGCAGGAGCTGGACAAGCTCAACCCCCACAAGGGCACGGCGAGCAACTCCATGGCCCTCTTCCTGGCGATCAACACCTCCAGCGTGACCCTGCTGCCGACCGGGGTGGTCGCCTTGCGCGCCTCGCTCGGTTCGAACGATCCGGCGGGGATCATCCCGACCACTTTGGTGGCGACCATCTGCTCGACCACGGTGGCGATCCTCGCCGCCAAGACCTATCAGCGCTTCTCCGCCCTGCCGCCCGCGCCGGACGCGGCAGCCGGGGGAGACCCGCCGGCGGCGGCAGAGGACAGCCAGCCCGAGGCCGCGGCGCCTTCCGAGGACGGCGGCGCCTACCCGGCCTGGGTGTCCTTCCTGGTTCTGGCCTGCGTCCTGGCCCTGGTTCCGGTCACCATCATTTTCGGCCGCGAGATCGCGCCCTGGATGGTGCCCGGCATCGTGGTCGGGCTGCTGACCTTCGGCGTGCTGCGCGGGGTGCCGGTCTACGAGGTCCTCGTCGAGGGCGCCAAGGACGGCTTCCAGGTCGCCCTGCGGATCATCCCCTACCTGGTGGCGATCCTGGTCGCGGTCGCCATGTTCCGGGCCAGCGGCGCGCTCGACCTGCTGATCCGCCCGCTGGGGGCGGTCACCACCCTGTTCGGCATGCCGCCGGAGGCGCTGCCGATGGCGATCCTCAGGCCGCTGTCCGGCAGCGGCGCCTACGGCGTCATGGTCGGGATCATGAACGACCCGGCGACCGGCCCAGACACCTACACCGGCTACCTGGTCTCCACGCTTCAGGGTTCGACCGAGACCACCTTCTACGTCCTCGCCGTGTATTTCGGCGCGGTCCAGATCCGCCGGGTGCGCCACGCCCTGGCGACCGGCCTGACGGCCGATTTTGCCGGAATCATCGCCGCAGTGGTCATCTGCAGCCTGCTCTTCACTTGAAATCTCAGGATTGGCGAACAACTTGAACGGGCGTGGCGCTGCCATGTTCTGGCCACGTAAATGCGCCACGTTCATAGACAGTTATTGTTAGCCTCTGGCGCCTATCCTGCCCTCCCGGCCCGTCGGGGCCGGTGAATCGAGGAACAGCGGTCATGGCATTCGGTTGGACCTACGGCTTTCAGGCTTGGCTGGCGAGGCGGCGCGTGCCGCGGGTCCGCGCCCGCCGGCCGGCCAGCCTGCCCGATCTGAAGCTGCGCACGCCCCTGGTCCTGGCGCTCTTCATCACCCTGGTCTACAGCGGCGGCTGGGTGATGGTCCTGCGCTCCTCCCTGCCGGTGCCGAACCCGGTGCGCGTCGAGCAGGAGCTCTCCTGCCTGGCCCTCAACATCTATCACGAGGCCCGCGGCGAGCCGGGCGAAGGCAAGCTCGCGGTCGGCCACGTGGTCCTGAACCGGGTCGAGGACGCCCGCTTCCCCGACAGCATCTGCGGCGTGGTCCAGCAAGGCGGCTACAAGCGCCGCTGGCGCTGCCAGTTCACCTGGTGGTGCGACGGCCGCTCGGACGACCCGACCGAGCTCGCGGCCTGGGAGGACAGCCTCTTCCACGCCCGGCGGGTCCTGTGGCGGGCCACCGAAGACCCGACCCGGGGCGCCCTCTGGTACCACGCCGACTACGTTTCGCCGGCCTGGCGCAAGAACAAGGTCGAGGGCCCCAAGATCGGCAAGCACATCTTCTACACCTCGCGGACGCGCGGATAGCATTTCGTGACGCAAATCCGCCGGACGCCGTCCCCGCCATCGGCCAACCTGCGCCAAACCGCTGGGAGGTCGAGGCCATGGCAGAGGAGACGGCGGCGGCCATCGCGATCGGGCCGCGGATCCGCAAATCGCCCTTCTACGACGCGACCCGTCGCCAAGGCTGCAAGGCCTTCACCATCTACAACCACATGTACCTGCCGGTCTACTACGAGAGCCCGGAGGCGGACTACCGGCGCCTGATCGAGGCGGTGACCCTCTGGGACGTCGGGGTCGAACGGCAGGTGGAGATCACCGGGCCCGACGCCGCCCGCTTCACCCAGTTCCTGACCCCGCGCAACCTCTCGACCTGCGCCGTCGGCCAGTGCAAGTACGTGCTGCTGACCACGGAGCGGGGCGGCATCGTCAACGACCCCGTGCTGCTGCGCCTGGCCGAGGACCGCTTCTGGCTGTCCCTGGCCGACAGCGACGTCCTGCTCTGGGCCCGGGCCCTGGCGCACGCTCTGGGCTACGATGTCGAGGTGCGCGAGCCCGACGTCTCGCCGCTGCAGGTCCAGGGCCCGAGGTCGCTCGAGGTGATGCGCGACCTCTTCGGCGGCTGGATCGAGGAGCTCCGCTACTTCTGGTTCCGCGAGACCGAGCTCGACGGCATCCCCCTGGTGGTCTCCCGCACCGGCTGGAGCGCCGAGCGCGGCTACGAGGTCTTTCTGCGCGACGGCCGCCACGGCGACCGCCTCTGGGAGACGATCATGGAAGCCGGCCAGCCCTACGGCATCGGACCCGGCGCCCCTTCGACGATTCGCCGCATCGAGGGCGGATTGCTGTCCTACGGCGCCGACATGGATCTCGACACGAACCCCTACGAGCTCGGCCTGGGCCGCCTGGTCGACCTGGACCAGGAGGCGGATTTCATGGGCAAGGCGGCACTGGCCGAGATCGCGCAGAACGGCGTCGCGCGCCGCCTCGTCGGTCTGGAGATCGAGGGCCCGCGGCTGCCGACGAGCGAGGAGCCCTGGGCGGTCGCCGCAGGGGAACGGGGGATCGGCAAGGTGACCTCGGCGGCCCACTCCCCGCGCCTCGGCAAGAACATCGCCCTGGCGATGCTGGCAGCCGAGGCCATTGACCCGGGCAGCGCCGTCGAGGTGTCGACCCCGCTGGGACGGCGAGCCGCCGAGGTGGTCGAACTGCCGTTCTTCGACCCCAAAAAGCGCCTGCCGTCACAGTCCTGAGCGGCCGGGCGCACCTCCTAGCCCGAAAACCCGCAGGAATCCAAGGAACTCGCCATGAATTATGGTTAACAAAATCAATATTCGGCCTGGGGTTATATTTACAATTTGATGAGTTTTGTTGACAAATTGCTTATCCCAGTATAGAGATAAGGGGCTGCGGCAGAGCCTCAGCCAAAATAAGAAAAGCCATCCGGACACTACCCTCGAGCGATGAGTCCACCGGCTCAAAGGTGATGGACCCCCCTCTGCGTCGATGGACTGTCCTGGCCGCCCTCTGGTGCCTATTTCGGCGCCGTGGGCGGCCTTCTTGATCCAAATTGTCACCAAGGCAGCTCAGAAGGCCGCAGCCAGTAGCCTGCAGCCGCCTGCGGCGAAAGCGCGCGCTCGAGCCAGGAAACGGGAAAGCCGACCGCCGATCTCGGTCCAGTAGCAGCGCCCTTAAACCCGGCTTGTTTCTCATCGGAAAGATGAAGACTTTGGGCACAGATCTCAACGATCATGAACCGAAATTTACAGGAATTAAGAACAACTTAATAAATCCATAGTATAATTGCCATTAATACAACCGGATCTTCGGTCCGGTGAAATAGTCACACTGAAATGGGGAACAACATGTTGAGAAAGGTCATCGCCTTTGGCTTGGCTATGGCGGGGCTGCTCGCCGGCTCCACCACCCCAGCGCTGGCCGCCGAAGTCAGCATCTCCGGATCGACGACCGTATCCAGCGCCGTGGTCGACCCGAATGCCGAGGCAATCGAGCAGCAGTCAGGCCAGCTTCTCCGGATCTCCGCCGTCGGCAGTGGCCGGGGCCTCTTGGCCCTGGTTTCAGGTTCCGCCGAAATCGCCATGATTTCGGCCCCTTTGGAAGCCGTGATCAAGAAGCTTGAGAAGAAGGGCAACGGCAGGATCGATGGAAGCCAGTTCACGGTGCACGAGCTCGGCAACGCCCAGGTTGCCTTCGTGGTCAGCAAGAAGAACCCCGTCAAGAAACTCAGCTTCCAGCAGCTTGTCGACATCATGGCCGGCAAGATCACGAACTGGAAGCAGGTTGGCGGCGCGGACCTTGCCATAGAGATCTTTGCCGAAAGCTCGGGCGGCGGCGTTCGCACGATGGTCGAAAAAGAGCTCAAGAAGGACGGCACCGAACTGGTGAACGCGAACGACGCGATCACCACCGCCGTCGTCGTGCGCAGGGTGAAGCGCTCGCCCGGCGGGCTCGGGATCGTCGCGCGCCATCAAGCGAACGACTCGGTCCGTATCATCGAGACCGATAGAGCGATCAAGCAGCCCTTGTTCCTGGTCACCCGCGGCGAGACGAAAGAGAGCGTCGCCAAGGTGGTCGCCGCCATTCGCGCCGTCGCCAAGGGCCTCTAGGCAGGCCCTCGGTGGAGTGAGCCGGCAGTCAATGCCCACCGTCCCCCGGGGTAGGCCCCAAAACCGCAAGACAAAGGTATAAAAGAGCCATGAACAAGAAACCCCTATTAGTTTCCGTCGCGCTCGCCGCCGCCCTGTCGTCGGCGGAGCTGCTAAGCGCGGTCCCCAAGATCCCGCTTGTGGAACCGGCCTTTGCGCAAGAGAAGTTCGACTACAAGCATACGATCAATGTCGCCGGCCGGCAGCGGATGATCACCCAGCGCATGAGCAAGGAACTGCTGCTTCTTGCCCTGGGGCACAACCAGCGCGAAAACCAGAGAAACCTGCGCTACAACTCCAAGAAATTTGACCGGATTCTCAAGGGATTGCGCTACGGCGACCCGGAGCTTGCGCTTCAGGGCACGGAAGATGCCGAGGTTCTCGCAAGCCTCGCCCGTGTGGAGCAACTGTGGCCGTTGTTCCACGAGGCGCTACAGGAGGCCACGAGTTCTGCCGAGGCCGCCGGCGATTCGGTCGGCCTCGTGTCGGACATCAGCCTGCCGCTGCTCGCCGCCATGACGGATACGGTGTCGGCCTACAAGAATGCCGCGAAACGCGGCGGCGTCTTCACGATGCTGGAGATCGCCATCGATCAGGCCGACCGTCAGCGCATGCTAATCGAGAAGATGTCCAAGGACTTCCTGCTGATCGCCTACAACGAGAGCCCCCAGAAACAAAGGCGGGAGCTTTCCCGTTCCATGCAGCTCTTTGAGGCCACCCTGCAGGGGCTAATGGTCGGCGACTACGAGCAGCGCCTCATGCCGCCGCCGAACCAGCAGATCCTGGCCCAGCTCAAGTCGGTCAACAGTCTCTGGCGAGAGCTGAAACCGATCCTGCAAACCGCCCTGGCGTCGCGCAACATCGATCCGGAGGATATCGCCGACCTCGCCAGCCTCGACACGACGCTCATGTCCGAGCTGGACGCAGTCGTCGGCTTGTACGCAAGGCTCTAACCCCGCCGCTCGCGGCTCGCGCATCGTCTGATCCGGTTCGCGAGCCGCGAAGCCGGGACCAAGCTGAGCGGCGGACCCAGGAGCCGCTCGCGTTCTATCGAACGCAGGCGGCTCCATATCTATGAAGTGGGTCGAGTTGTCTGCGTTCGGTCGATCCCGATTGAGCGCAGTTTGATTTCGCCAGGACAGCCGAAATGCCCGTTGCAAGCCCGGCCCTCTCGATCCCCGCGGCCTTGACGCTTTCTTTACCTTAACCGTCAACAGTGGCGCCATGGCAACGCACGCAGAACTCGCCGCCCAGCTGCTGCGCGAATGCGCCCGCTTCTTCCGGGCCGTCGGTCCGCAGCAAGACGACGGGCAGGCCGATATGGCCGCCTTCGCCGAGACCTGCGAGGTGGTCGCCGAGCTCGTGGTCAAGGATCCTGCCGCCGAGCTCTCGGTCGACAGCTTCTCGGAGCAGCCCCAAGCCTAGCCCACAACGAGTGCGAGCGCGGCGCCCGCCCCGCTTGAGAGCCCTGTCAAAGCCTGGCTAACATGACCCTGGACCGGGGGCCCGCCACCATCGAACCGGGATGGCGGGGATCCGTTTTTCGGGTGACGGCGGAGCGCCATGCACAGGGGCCAGAGCGGCAGGGACGTCACCAAGCCAATGCCGGCAGCTGGGCCCGGCATGGCAGCACCGACGCCCGCCCCCGGGATCTCGTCATGATCCGGGTCGAGCGCCCCGCCGAGATCGACACCCCGTTGGTCTTCGACAGCCCGCACAGCGGCCGCGACTATCCGCCGGACTTCGACCACCGGATCGACCGCCAGATCCTGCGCCAGGCCGAGGACAGCCACGTCGAAGCACTCTTTGCCGGCGTGGTGCGGTTGGGCGCGCCCCTGCTGCACGCGCTCTTCCCGCGCAGCTACATCGATCCCAATCGGGCGCTGGAGGACCTGGACCGCGACATGATCGACGGACCCTGGCCCGGCACCACGTGGCCGGGCGACAAGACCGAGCGCGGCGTCGGCCTGATCTGGCGCCGGCTGCGCGGCCTGGGCGAGATCTACGACCGCAAGCTGACCGTCGCCGAGGTGCAGCGCCGGATCGAGACCTGCTGGCAACCCTATCACGCCGCCCTGCAGGAGCTCCTGGACGCGGCGCACGGCCGCTTCGGGCAGGTCTGGCACCTCAACTGCCATTCCATGCCGGCCATGGGCGACGAGACCACCCCCGATGGCCCGGCGGCTCGCGCCGACTTTGTCCTTGGCGACCGGGACGGCAGCTCCTGCGACCCGGCCTTCACCCGCTTCGTCGCCGCTGAGCTGACGGCTCTCGGCTATCGGGTCAAGCTGAACGACCCCTACAAGGGGGTCGAGCTGGTCCAGCGCTACGCCGAGCCGTCCAAGGGCCGCCACAGTCTGCAGATCGAGATCAACCGTCGGCTCTACATGGACGAGGTCAGCTTCGCCCGGGGTCCGGGCTTTGGCCGCCTGCGCGCCGACCTCGATACCCTGGCCGCCGCCATCAAGGGCTACGCCGAGGCACGGCTGGGCGCCTGAGCCGCCTGCCGGCCTAAAGGAACTTCTGGGCCAGGTCGACGGTCGCGTTGTAGCCGACCTGGCGGTGCTGCTTCTTCAGCCAGGCCTCGGCGGCACGGCGGCCGCAGTCGCGCAGGTGGCACAGCAGGTCCCAATCCGGGGTCAGGCGGCTGTGCTCCTCCAGGTCCTTGGTGTAGGGCGCCGCCTCGATGAGGTGGAAGCGATGCCGCTTGACCCGGCGGCGCAGGCGGCCGCCGATCGCAATGCCCTCGCGCGCCACCCGGCGGCAGAGCTCTATGGTCTCGATCTCGCGGCGGAAGGGCTGGTTGAAGGTCATGCGCATCATCCGCGCGGTGATCTCGCCG
>JAAUXY010164431.1_pt1 | contig 13043 bp, 9 predicted proteins | sample 7278121 | NCBI WGS metagenome assembly JAAUXY01 (sample SAMN14350117, study PRJNA611818) | marine sediment metagenome | isolation source: surface marine sediment (1.8m) | place: French Polynesia: Moorea | collected 2018-08 | reverse complement strand
GTCGACCAGCAACACGTCTGCGGCCCGGTGGCCGATCCGTCGCAGCGCTTCGGTGTAGCACCGCGGATCGGTCTTCTCGACCCCCAAGGTCCAGGAGAACAGGCACCCCTCGGCCCAGCGCTCCAACGGCCCGCCGAACACCTCCGGGATCGCCTCCTGGATCAAGGCATCGTTGTTCGAAAACAGCAGGCGGATCGCTTTCCCCTCCGCCCGCGCGGCCACCTCAAGGACCTCCGGCTCCGCCCGGAAAGCACTTGCCCAGAGCGCGCGGATCTCGGCATGCGGCCGCGACAGCCCCAGCCGCCGGCTCAACTCCTGGCCGATCGCTTTGGCGTCGTAGCGTCCGATGTCCGCGTCCCGCACGAACCCGGTGTCATAGAGCAGCCGATGTATCTCGCGTTCGGTGAGGCCGGAGGCCTGGGCCAGCGCCGTTTCCCGCCAGCCCCGGTCAAATCGGCACAGCACACCCCCGATATCAAAGAAGATATGCGTGATCGCCATGACCTCCGCTCCCCCACACAAGCCTAATCCCGGCGAATGTGCGAGGCTAGGAACCTGTACTCACAGTTGACTGATCGAGGCGAGCGCGCCGAATGACTTCGTATGATCGGACAGGCCGGTGACAACCGGCGAAAGGGTTTACTGGGCCGAGCGCGCCTTGCTGCCATCCGGCTGGGCGCGCGACGTTCGGTTGAGGCTCTCCGCTGACGGGATGCTCGCCGAAGTCGAGGCCGGCGCTGCCGCTACAGACGCGCGCCGGCTTGCCGGACCGGTGTTGCCCGGCATGCCCAACCTGCACAGCCACGCCTTTCAGCGCGCCATGGCCGGACTGGCCGAGCGCCGCGCTGGCGCGCAGGAGGACTTCTGGTCCTGGCGCCAAGCGATGTACCGCTTTCTCGCCGGGATTGGGCCGCAAGAAGTACACGCCATCGCCGCGCAGCTCTTCGTGGAGATGCTGAAAAGCGGATATACGCAGGTCGCCGAATTCCACTACGTGCACCACGCGCCAGACGGCCGTCCATACACGAACCCGGCCGAGCTCGCGCTGCAGGTCGCGCACGCCGCCGAGCGGACCGGCATCGGCCTTACCCACCTGCCGGTGCTGTACCGCTTCGGCGGCTTCGGAGAACACCCCCCCGACGACAGTCAACGTCGGTTCATCAACGAGCTCCAGGACTATTTGAAGATCTTTGATGAACTGGTGCGACATGGCGGTTCGCAACCCAGGCTGCGCATAGGTGCGGCGATCCACTCACTGCGCGCGGTCTCCCCGCCCCTGCTGAGCGAGCTGTGCGATGCCGTTGCCGAGCGCGATCCGGCGGCACCGATCCATATCCACGTGGCCGAACAACGCAAGGAAGTCGACGCCTGCCGCGCATGGTGCGGGGAGCGCCCGGTTGCCTGGCTGCTCGACCACGCACCAGTCGACGCACGGTGGTGTCTGGTCCACGCGACCCACATGGCCGAGGACGAGACCAGGCGTCTGGCGGCGACCCGCGCCGTGGCCGGCCTGTGCCCGACCACCGAGGCCAATCTGGGCGACGGGTTGTTTGCGTTGCCGCTCTATCAGGCCTGCGGCGGAGGCTGGGGCATCGGATCGGACAGCCACATCACCGTCGATCCGTTTCAGGAGCTGCGCTTGCTCGAATACGGCCAGCGCCTGACCCTGCGCCGGCGCGGCGTTGCGGCGACCGAGCAGCGACCCTCGACCGGTGCAGCGCTCTTTGCGGCCGCACTGGCAGGCGGTGCGCAGGCGTGCGGCGGCGGGATCGCGGCCCTGGCGCCGGGCCATCGGGCCGATCTGGTCGTGCTGGAGGCCGACCACCCGGCACTGTTCGACAAGGAAGACGACGCGCTGCTCGATGCGGCCATCTTCGCGGCCGCGAACACTCCAGTGCGCGACGTGATGGTCGGCGGGACCTGGGTGGTCGAGGACCGACGGCACCGCGACGAAGAAGCGGTCTTCGACGCCTATCGCGCGGCGATGAGCACATTGTTGAGAGGCTGAGCTGCCTTAGGGGATCACCCCGCCGGCCCGGTATTCCTCCAGTAGCCCAATCAGCATCTCGTCGGTATCGACCACATCGTGGAAGCCGAATCGCCGCGCCTTGGTCGTGCTCGACATGATGTCCCAGTCGGGTTGGAACACGAAGTCGCCGTGGTTCCAGTTGACCAGGCTTTCATACGCATAGGGCTGAAGCCCGTACTGCTTCTGCATGCCCGCCCACAAGCCGGCATGCTGCGGCATCACATCGGCCAGCCGCATGGTGCGGATCCGCCCCGGCTCCATGCCGAACCAGCGGGCGATCTTGGGCCAGCTATGCTCCCAGCGGATGAAGTCGCCATTGGTGATGTTGAACGCCTGGTTGGCACAATCGGGCTCGGTCGACATCCATTCGATTGCGCGGGCCAGCAGGCGGCAGTCGGTGCACTGGTAGACCGCGCGGTAGTTGCCCGGCGTGCCCGGGAATTCGAGCGGCATGCCAAGCTCGCGCAGGATCGCCGCATAGACCGCGATGTTGAGCGTCAGGTTCATCGGGCTGCCGACCGAGAATCCGCTGATTCCATGCGGACGGCAGATCGACCAGGTCCAGCGCTTGCCCTCCTGGCGGGCCGTCATGTGGTCCTGCTGGTCATAGTAGAAGTTCGGCGGCAGATGACGGGGGTCGTCTTCCTTGGCCGGCGTCTTGTACGGCCCGAGATGGCAACCGTAGTACTTGCTGCCCTGCACCAGATGGACGTGCTGCAGGTTTTCCGCGGCCGGCTCGACCGCATCCAGCAGATTGCGGAACAGGGCCAGATTGTCATCGACCAGCGCGGCCGGTTCGTCCCGCGCGACATAGGCAGCAAACAGCACGTGGGTGAGCCCGCTCAACCCGGCCAGCTTGGCCGCCGCATCGGCCGGGTCGAGCAGATCGGCCGCGATATGCGTATAGCGGCCGGGAACGTCCGGCGCCCGGCGCGACACGGCGATGGTCCGCCAGTCGTCCCGTTCGGCGAAATGGCGCAACAGATAGCCGCCGACCACCCCGGTGGCGCCGGCGATCAGGACGGTGCGATTGGTCACTTCCCTCCCCCTGCCGAACAGGCATGCCGGCGCGGCGCGCCGAGCGGCGGAGCCTACCCCGGTCAGACGGGCGCGGGCTAGGCCTGCGGCCGCCGAGCAACAGTCTGGGGCCGATCAAAGCCCCATGAAGGCCCAGCGTCTGCTGACGATCTCTCCGGTGCTGGGGTTGAGCCGAACCTTCATCACCATGCCGCGGCCGTCACGCGCTAGCGCCACGTAGCAGCCGTGCTCGAAGGTGATCTCCTGCGGATCGCTGTAGCCAAGCGCCGCCAATTGCTTCGTGACCCCGACGCGGGAAATCCGCAGCTCATTGTCGCACGTGACCACTCCCGATTCCGGACCAAGCAGCCCCGCGACCAGAATGAGCAGAAGGACAACGACGGCGATGACAACCGGTCGCATGCCGGCACCGATGCGTAACACCTGAGGAGCCTGATAATACGATAGTAGGTTAGGCTTTGCAGATCAGTTTGCCCATAGTGGGATGGTTTGGCTTGCGGCATTGAAGCCGCTGGCGCCAGTTGGAAAAATTCGTCAATGTCGCCCCGCCGCGCCGAGCGGCCGTCGGACCGGTTCACGATGCGTTCAAAGCGAATCGGCCATTCAAGCGAGAAGCGCTAAGCCCGGAGCACCGATGACGGACTTGCCGCAAGACGTTTCGCCGTTGCCCAACGGCTACCGGCTCTCCCACTACCGGATCACCCAGCTGATCCGGACGGACGTGCTTGGCCCGCTGTATCGGGCGTTCGATGAACGTCTGCAGATTGGCGTGCTGATGCGCGAATATGCGCCCACCGGTCTAATCGAACCCGGTGCCGGCGCCCGGTTCGCGGTGCCCGAGCCGGCGCGCGAGGCCTACGATCTCGGCCTGTTGACCTTCGTGCAGGAGGCCGGCCGCCTGGCGCCGGTGCGCAGCCCCGGCGTCACCCGCACCATTGCGGTCCACGAAGCCAACGGCACCGCATATTGGATCACCGAGGATTTGGTCGGCGAACCGCTGATTGAAACGCTCGGCACGGAGGAGCCGCCGGATCTGCATGACCTGTCGCTGCGCTTCCTGCCGATGATTGAAGGGCTGCTCGAGGCCCATCGCCGCGGTGCCGTACATGCGAGCATTCGTCCCCAGGCCGTCGTGATCGACGGAGCCGGGCGCGCCGTTCTTGGCGATTTTGGGTTCACCCGCTGGACCTTGGCAGTCGGCCTCGACCAAAGCGCGGCCATGCTGAACGCCGGGTATTCCGCCCCCGAACAGCATCGGGGCATGGTCGAATTGCGGCCCTGCGCCGACATCTACGCCGTCGGAGCTTTGTTCTATCAGGTGATCACCGGAGCACCGCCACCCAGCGCCGATCGACGCCTGGAGCGTGACCGCTACCTGTCTGCGATCAAGGCTGGACAGGGCCGCTATCCCTGGCATCTGTTGTCGGCGATCGATGCCGCCCTCACCCTCGATTATGAAGCACGACCGGCGTCGTTGGACCCGCTGCACGAGACCCTGTCGATTGCCGCGCTGCCAGCCGGCGTCGCCGGACCGGTGTTGGCTGCGTCCGGAGCGGAAGACGGCGCGATCGGTGAGGCTGACAAGTCGGAACCCGCGCCGCCCAAGGCCGCGCTGGCCGAAGCTATGTCGGCCTCGGTCGGCGATCGCGAGGACCGGCGCCGCTGGGGCCCGCTGCAGACCGTGGTCGCGATGGCCATCATCCTGGCCACCGGCGCGGTCGGATGGCTGGTCTGGACCCGCGTTCAGCCGACCGAGGACCCAATCGTGGCCGAGGCCACCGATCCGGCGGCGCAGCAGCAGGATCCAAGCGCGCCGCTGCCAGGGACCGGCGGCGCCGCGACCGGTCAACCGGCCGACCCCGCAGCAAGCGGCGACGAAGATGCTCAAGAGGCCGCGGAGCAACTGGCCGCAGCCATGGACGATCAGGCCGCAGAGAACGATCCTCAGACGCCGGCGGTGCCCGACGAGCCCGACCAGACTGCCCCGGACGAGCTTGCGGCAGCCGACCCGGCCGCAGCCGACCCAGCCGCGGACGAGCCGACTGCAGATGATCCGGCCACGGATGATCCGACCGCGAACGATCCGGCCGCGGACGAGCCCCTCCCCGACCCGACGGCGACCGACGAGCCGGCCCCCGACCCCCAACAGCCGGACCAGCCGGAGCCGACCCAGACTGCCGTGCAACCCCCCGATCCGGCGCCGTTGCCGCCCAGCAAGGACGACCCGGTGCGGGACTGCCCGGAGTGCCCGGAGCTGGCCGATGTCGCCGCCGGCGGCTTCTGGATGGGATCGATTCCGTCGGCCGACGGCTTCGAGGAAGACGAGGGTCCGGTCCGCTACGTGGAAATTCCCAAGCCGTTCCGGATCGGCCGCTACGAGGTCACCATCGGCGAATGGGAAGCGTGCGTGGCGGCCGGCGGCTGCGACCCTGTGGACCCGCCGCAGTGGGCGACCAAGAACGACCACCCGGTGACCGGCGTGAGCTGGGCCGACGCCAACGCCTACGCTGACTGGTTGAGCGAAAAGACTGGCCGGCGCTATCGCCTGCCCAGCGAAGCCGAATGGGAATACGCCGCACGCGGCGGCGGCACGACCAAGTTTCCCTGGGGCGACAGCGTCGGAAGCGGCAACGCGCGCTGCATCGATTGCACCGATCAGCCGCAATTTCAACCGACCGCGGTGGGATCGTTCCAGAGCAACGCCTTCGGCCTGAGCGACATGGCCGGAAATGCCTCGGAGTGGGTCGCCGACTGCTATCGGCCGTCCTACCGCAACGCGCCGTCGGACGGCTCGGCCGTCACCGGTGGGGCTTGCAAGGAACGGGTTCTGCGCGGCGGTTCGTGGAACTTCCTGAGTGACGCAGCCCGGTCGGCGGCGCGCGACAGCGGCCCGGTTCAACTGCGCAGCCCCTATAACGGCTTTCGAGTGTTGCGTGAAATCGAATCGCCCTAGGCGGTCGCACCGACCGCCATCGCCTCGCTCAGTCCCAGGCGAAGTGCGGGCCGCACAGGGGCACGAAGCGCAGTTTTGTCGCTCCCAGGCCCATCGTCTCGCCGCCCGTCAACTCGCGCTCCCCGGACACGATGTCGCCGTCGAGCGTGACCGTGAACCCGTCGCGCTGACAGGACAGCGCAAAACGCCGGCCAAACGGGTCATAGGCAATCACGGCGTGGGACAAGTTACCGATTTCTTCGTCACCGAAGTCCAGGCGCACTCGGCTGGTCGCGCCGCGGCCGATGTCGTTCTCGCCATAGCCCAGGGTGATCGTGCTGCCCTTGCCCGGGCCATCGACCACGACCACCCAGCCGACCACCGGGTCGGGTGCCGCCTCGGCGATCTCACCCGCGCGCGAGACCGCCTGGCCGACCGCATCCGGCGCGCTCGTGGCCGCGCGTGCCGCGGACTCTGCGGTGATCGGACGTCCCTCGGCGTCGCGAAACCGGGCCATCGCTCAGCCCTCCATCGCGCTGGTTCGGAGCGCGAAGTTCCGGCCTCTCAACAGGATTGCGCGGAGGTGCATGGCTCAAGTCCCTTTAGGAGATGGGTCTGTCGGTTTGGTGGCCCGATGGCGCGGCCACGCAGGTCACTCGCTCTTGCCGTACAGCCGGTTGATCAGGTTGTCGACGCAATACTGGCCGGCCGCATTCAGCGCGGACTCCTCTTTGGACTGCACCAGGTTCATCAGCAGCACGATCACCGCCGACAGCAACAGCGCCAGCAGCGTGGTGTTGAACGCCACCGCCAGGCGGCGCGTGGTCTCGGACAGGATTTGCGGGTCCTGCACGTCGGCTTGGCCGGCATAGCCGAGCGCCAGGCCGATGCCGATCACCGTTCCGATGAAGCCCAGGGTTGGCAGCAGCCACTGGATATATCGCAGCACACCATAGCGCAGGTCGATCTCGTGCATGTACAGCTCGAGGCTGGAGTTCAGCAGCACGTTCGCCTGCTCGGCGGAGTGAGAAACCTGGAATTGCAAGGCCAGCCGCTGGATCAGCCGGGGCAGAAACAAGTCCATGGCCCCTTCGCTATCCCGCACCCGGCGGTAGATCGCGCCCAGGTCGTCCGCCTCCAGCAGGGTGCGCTCATCCTCGGGCAGGAACGCCAGCGAAACCTGCTTGGATTCCGCCCGGCTTGCCGAATAGCGGATCGCGACCTCGCCCAGCCCGATCAGAAAGACGATCCACATCACGTTCTGGATCGACCACGGATAGGTCAGGCCGTCCCGGTCCAGCAGGATCGTGGCGAGGTCGGACGGCAGATACCGGTCCAGGCCGATCACGACCAGGATTCCCAGCACCAGGCTGAACATGGCCACCAGCAGGCGCGGGATCCGATTTCGCCGCCGCGCCGGCTCGACCTTGAGATTTTCGCTCATCACGGTCATCGCTACGATGGCCTTCGTAGTGTTGATTTCTCAAGGATGCAACGCGACTTATTATCAGACCGAAACATTAACTGCGACTGAGTGCACGATAAGGTGAGGCGGCAGACCCGAGAACTCAACCCCTTCACGATGTCGGCGGTGGATCTGTTCACCGCCGCGCTGGGCGCGTTCATCGTGCTGTCGATCGTGCTGATCCCCTATTTCACCAAGAACACCCGGATCGAGGTCGACATCGACGCGCTGCGCGCGCAGATCGAATTGCTGAACCAGGATCTGGAGGTGCTTCAGGGCCAGCTTGCCGCCAAGGAAGAGGAACTGGACCAACTGGCTGAGGAGGCCTCGGCCAGCAGCGCGGAAAGCGTCTCGGCGTCTGCCGCGGCCGATGCGCTGATGGAGGCGCTCAATGAGGCCGAAAGCGAGCTGGAGAATGCCCAGAATGAGCTGAAATTCACCGGTGCGGAGAACGAGGCTCTGGAGGAGGAGATCAAGAAGCTCAAGGCCCAGGCCAGGGCGATGTCCGAAGAGCTTGCCAAGTCGAAGAAGAAGGAAGGCACGCTTTTGGTGCCGGGCATCGACGTGGTCTACGTGATCGACACCACCAACTCGATGGGCGTCGGCGTCGACCAGGTTCGCTCCGGCCTGGTCGGCATCGTCTCGGTGCTGCGCCAGATGGCCAAGCAGGTCAGGGTCGGCTTCGTCGCCTACAAGACCAGCAGCAGGCGTTCCGACTACGCGGTGATCAGCAAGGACTTGACCGACGCGCGTGGCCGCGGACTGGACAACCTGGTGCGCTGGGTCTCCCAACTCTCGGCCCAGGGCGGCGGCGAGGAGGTCATGTTCCCGGCCATGCGGCGCGCGTTTCAGATGGCTTGGAACCCGAAGGCGATCAATCTGATCGTGCTGGTTGCCGACGAGCCGGGCGAAGCCGGCAGTCTGCCGCCCTTGGTCAACATGGCGCGCGCCTTTGCCGGCCCGAAGCGCAAGATCGCGACCTACATGCCGCCGCTTCCGCTGATGCTCCCGATTTCCCCGGCCGACCGCAACTACATCGAACGCCAGCGCCAGGAGGCCATGGGCTGGCTGCAGCAGATTGCGCAAGCCGGCAACGGCCGCTTCGTGCTGCCGGAAAGCGGCGACGTGTCGTCCATCACCCTGCTCACCCTGCTCGGCGACGTGATCAAGCAGACGGCGCAGCGTTAGAATTGTCTGGGTTGACGCCGACTGGCGACGCGGCGCTCACTCGCTGCGGAACGCCATCAGGATCTGCGCCACGTTCGAGTTGGGCGCCGGCCACTGGGCCCTGAACAGTTCGCCATAGAGAACATCCAGGGACGGTGTGCCGAGCTGCGGCTCGGGCCAGCTCTCGGGCGAGCCGGCGGCTTCGCGGGCTCGCGCGGAGCGTTCGAGGTTGGCGACGTGGCTGCTCAGCTTGTCCCGGCTGACCGACCAGGCCGCGACATCCTTCGGAATCGCCCACTCCGCATGGTCGGGCATTTGAGCGACCACGTCCGCGCTGACGAAATAGGCCCAGCCCTTTGTCATGTCCGGCTTGGCCCGGGCCAGTTCCAGCACCAGGCGTTGATCTTCAATCCTGGCTTCAAGCCCGGGCGCGTTCTTGCCGACCGGCTGCCAAGCCGAGCCGCAGTCGCCGCTCTTGGTGTGCAGCCAGTAGCGCGAGTTGGCATGCAGCACGGGCGGAACGGTGGACGCCGGGATGATCTGCTCCGACAGCGGAATTTCCAGCGTCAGCGCGCTCTCGCCTTCGGCCAGGACCACTTCGATTGCCGCATCGCGCCGCTCCGTGCTCGGTCCAAGCACCGCCTCGAACGCCCCCGAGCGGACCGTGGCGGCACCGCGTTTGATCTCTTGCACGATCTTTCGGCTGGTCAGGTTTCCGCTCTCTTGCTGGCTGGTAAAGACGGACAGGCCCGCGCCGATCTCGTCGAAATCCCCGAGCACCTCCCGATGGAGATGTGCGATATGGTCGGCGCGGCCGATCAGGATCAGGACCAACGCTCTCTGGCCCTCAAAGTGATAGCTGGTTTCGTGCAGGCCTTCTGGCACCACGTCAGCCTCCGCGGCACTGTCATCCGGCGTCGGTTCGGGTTCGAGTGGAGCCTGCTGCGGCGCCTGTTGCGGAACCGGGCATTCCGCGAGCCCCGCGCTCGGGATCTCGGCAAGCTTCTCCAGGGCCATTTCCACAAATGACTGGGCCGAAAGATTGCCAGCCGCCACCGCTTCACAGGCCTTCTGCAGCGCACGGCGGAAATTCAGGATCGCCGCGCTGTAGTCGCTGATGCCGAGACGTTCGTTTCCGTCATCCAAAAGCTGCTCGATATAGGCCGGATCCCAATCTCCGCCCTTCCGCGTCGGAGATGTCGGCTCCACGTTCGGCGTGGTTCGGCCGAGTTCGGCTGCGAGGTGCAACAGATCCGGGCTCGGCAGCTTCACCTCGCCCACGAACCGGCTCCGGATCGGCAGGACGCCAACCGACGCGCCGTTCTCGACCAGATACCGCAAGCGCCGAACCAGTCTGTCGAAGCCATAGAACCGGTCCTGTTCCAGCATCCACAGGTCGGTCAGCAACAGGGTCACGGTCTGATCGGCGTTCGGGTCCTGCCAGTCGCGCTTGCCCAGTTCCACGAGGACGGCGTTTAGAGCACCGATGCTCTCGGACTCAAACTCCCGATAGGGGTCGGCATCCTCGACACCGGCCGGCTGATAGCTGCGGATCGCCTGGCGGAGCTCTGCGTAGGCGGTATCGGCCCCGGCAGAGCGCTCTTGGTAGCCGGACATCGACGGCGATCCGTCGACATGCAGCGCAACGGACGTCAGCGGTCGCGCGTCTCCCAATGAGTCCTCGGCCTCGAATGCGGCGTCATCGAGGACCTGCTCCGCCAGGGCGTCCGCTACCTCCTGCGGCAAACAGCTGATCTCGATCCCTTGCTGCGGAAGACAGGATGCAGTGGCCCCGCACAGGATCAGACTGAGCAAAACCCTGGATGATCTTCTCGCCCAAGCTCTCTCAGAAACCATGACGATCCCCTCCCCCGGGTCGGAACTCACTCAGAGACCAACACTCCCTGAGTACCGAGGACCACCTGGGTGCTTGGTTGACCCATCCGGCCGGACGCTGGCCGGAACGCTGCCCTCCCCCTTATTTGAAGCCGTGGCTGGCCCGGAAATCCGCGAACAGCTTTTGTTTGCTGACCAGCGGCAGGTCTCCCAGACCGCGCACCTTCAGGTAGCGCTTATCGAAATCCTCAAACGAGCCAAGGTAATCCTCGGGCGCCTTAGCGATCGCTCCGGCTCCGGGAGACCGCGTCGCCAAGGCCTCGGAGGCCGGCTTGAACCGCGTCCAGCCGCCGACTTCCGCCTCGAGATAGACTTCCTGCCACTTGCGGTGTCGCAACGGCTTGCCGTCCTGATCAAGTTTCCGGAAATCTTCGAAGCGCTCGAAGAACGCCTGGACGAATTTAGCGGTCCGCTTGTACCGGACTTCGCCGGGCGCCCAATTGTACACGGCCATCACCGCACCGACCGCGATGGTGTCGATCGTCTCCCCGGTTGCAATGATCGCCGGATAGTCGTCCGCGGTGAGCGTGCCGGGCAGATAGGACTTGCTCGCCCAGGACGCGTCGTGCGGCACCGTTATGAATCGGGCGTAGCTTCCGATCGAGGGATCGGAGAACAGCTCGGTCGGCTTGCCGGCCACATACACCAGCGCGTCGATGTTGCCGGCTCTCAGTTCGGCCAACGCATCCTGTTGCGGCATGTTGACCGGTTTCACCGCCACGCCACCGGCATCGAACACGATCTTCGCGGTCATTGCGGTGCCGCTGCCTTTCTTGCCGAAATTCACCGTCCGACCCTGCAGGTCGGCCAGGCTGCTGATCTCCTTGCGCGCCAGGATGTGAATCTCTTCGTTGTAGAGCTTGGTGATGTAGTGGATCTTCCGCGCGATATATGCGCCACGCTCGGTCTGCCGGATGGATTCCAGGACGTCCGACTGCACGATGCCGATGTCGACGCCTTCAAGCAGCAGGATGTCGACGATGTTCTGCACCGATCCCTTCCCGAGCATCGGGACGATCCGCAGGCTGTTGCCGTCGTCCAGGACGTTGGCTAGGTCGGCCGCAAATTTGACATAAGTGCCCTTTATTCCTCCGGAAATGATACCGACGCGGCCCTGGTTCACTTCCGCCTTATCTAAGTTCGAATAGTCCTGTCCCCATGATTGTCCCGAGCTCGCCGCGAGAACGAACAAGAAGACGAAACCGAAGAGCCTAAGCGCTGCCGAGTGTAGTGATGCGAGCATTCTTCAATTCCCTCCCGCATAAGATGCAACGGCGTCAAAACTGTCGATGCCAGTTGCTGCTTCCGAACCCCGTAATAGGGCTCCGCACCTGGCTGAGGGCCGACCACGGACTCTTCGCCGCGCGCCCGAACGTTCAATTTGATCAATCCACCCAGGGTATACGCTAGCACAGATTTCTACTGTGTCGCGTGAAAAATTAACCAGTTCTAGCACTTTTTTAGTGCTATAGCTGAACTCGTCACGACTATTGCGGTAGTAACGGGCGAAATTTTATCTTTCTGGTTATGCAGCGGTGATGGACGTTTGCGCGCCGTTCATTGCGCCACGATCACGTGCGACTTTGCGCCGCAGTGCACGGCGACAAACAACGGCAGCCCGTAACGCCAAGACCGTGTGCAAAAGGCCACCGGTTCACCCGATATTCAGGCCATACGCGATATTGATCGCCTATGTGGCAATGCCCAGGTTACTATTATGTCCGCTGGTGAGGAGGTCTTGAACATGGCGATGACGCGCAAAGCTATCGCGGCTATTGCTGCCGCCACGGTGGCTAGCGTCGCGGTTGTTCCGGCGGCGCAAGCTCAGTCAAATGAAGTCTATCTGCGCAACGGGCTTCTTGGCGGCTTGCTGGGTGCCGGCATTGGGGCGGCTGCCGGTGGCGGACGCGGGGCCGGGATTGGCGGCGCCATCGGGCTTGGGCTCGGGCTGTTGTCGACCGGATTGGCGTCTCAGGGCCGCCGAGGCGGATATTCGCAAGACGACCTCAACCAGCAGACCTACGCACAGCAGGGCCTGGTGCAGACCATCGAGAGCGAACTGCAGGCCATGGGCTACAACCCGGGACCGGTAGACGGTCAGTACACGGCCGAAACGCGGTTCGCGATCGAGAACTTCCAGCGCAACAGCGGACTTCCCGTGGACGGACAGCCAAGCCAGTCCCTCCTGCAGGAGTTGCAGCAGCAGCGTGTGGCCGCCTACGCCAATGGCGGACCGCCCGCGCCGCCTCCCCAGCAGTTTCCTCAGGGCGGCTTCCAGCCTCCGCCTGGCGCGCAGTCCGCGCCGGACCAGATCAATATCTATCCCGCCCCGCAGCCGCAGTACGGCCCGCAATCGGCGGGAGCTTCGCAATCCGGCCAACCACCGTCAGGCGCTCAACGCAGCGGCTCTTCGCGGCCTCCGGCATCGGACCAAGGCTGGTGCACGCCGCCATGTCAGGACGAGCGGCGCGACACGTTCTTCGACACCAAGGGCACCAAGGTTCAGGAGTACAACG
>JAAUXY010182839.1_pt1 | contig 13049 bp, 8 predicted proteins | sample 7278121 | NCBI WGS metagenome assembly JAAUXY01 (sample SAMN14350117, study PRJNA611818) | marine sediment metagenome | isolation source: surface marine sediment (1.8m) | place: French Polynesia: Moorea | collected 2018-08 | reverse complement strand
CTTTCGTGCGCCATGTTGGCCAGCGCCTCTATGTCGACGATGTTGCCCGCCGGGTTGCCGATAGACTCGCAGAAAACTGCCGTTGTCTTGTTATCGATGAGCTCGCGCATGGCTTCGGCGGAGTCGTCTTTGGCAAAACGCACTTCGATTCCCTGCCGCGGCAGCATGTGTTTGAACAGCGTGTACGTGCCACCGTAAAGCAACGGCACCGATACGATGTTGTTGCCTTTCTCGGCGATGTTCAGGATCGAGTAATTGACGGCCGCGCTCCCGGCGCTGAGGCACAGGCCGGCTACACCGCCCTCGAGTTGCGCGCAACGTTGCTCGAGAACGTCGACGGTAGGATTCATGATCCGCGTGTAGATGTTCCCCGGAACCGCGAGGTTGAACAGGTCGGCCCCGTGCTGGGCGCTGTCGAATTCGTAAGCGACCGTCTGGTAGACGGGTACGGAAACCGACTTGGTCTCCGGGTCCGATTTGAAGCCTGCGTGTATCGCGAGTGTTTCGTCTTTCATTGGTTGTTCCTTGCGTGAATTCCGAGCGGGTCGTCCGGATCGATCCCGGACATGAACTGTTTCTTGCGATCGAGATTGGTGGTCTGGTAAACGAGGCCGAGCCAATTATTGACGATGGCCTTGGCGGTGTCTCCCCAGGTGTTGTCGAGGTGCGTTTCAATGCCGGCATCGTCGAAACGCAGTTCGTTGTCGCCGGAATCGCGGTGTCGCTGCGCGACGTCGATCCAGTCGCGCGCGATTGCGGCAGCCTCGGCATCGAAATAGTGCTCCGGGAATGGCGGTGGTTCGTCGATTTCATGCCGCGCGTAGCGCGTGAGCTCTCGTTTGAATTCCTTGAGCAGGCTGTTGAAATCGTACTCGGGGTGGCCCTGGAAGTAGATTACCCGAAACTGGTCGCCGCTCGCTGCGACGTGCACGCCGCCTGCCTCACTTTCGGCGAGCACCGTAAGCCCGGCTGACTCGAATTGCTCGCGCGAGATATCGTTGTAACGCGAATGCGGCGCATCGAAACGGGTGTTGATCTCACGCAGCAGCGGGTGTCCCGGCGCCTGCACGCGGTGACTGTAGACGCCCCATTTTTTCTGCGGCATCGGCCGCCTGTCGATGTCGTGGAAGAGTTTGAGCAGTGCGTGCGTCGCCAGGCACGAGCACAGGATGGAGGTCACGTTACCGCGAGCCCAGTTCACAACCTCGACCAGCGGTTCCCAGAAAGGCTCCTGTGGCAGAGAGGGATTTGCGACGTTCGCCCCGGTAATGATCAGTGCGTCGAGGCCCTGCGCACGGAGTTCGCCGAAATCCGCATAATAGCGATCGATGTACTCCCGCGTTTCTTCGCTGCGCGGCAGTTCCGGCAGCGTGAAAGGGTAGACGAAGAACTGAGCGATGCGATTGCAGCTTCCGACGAGCCGGATGAACTGTCTTTCCGTTGCCTGCAGAGCAGCGTCCGGCATCATGTTGAGAAATCCGATATGCAGCTCGCGAATGTCCTGGTGCACTGCCCGATCGAGCGACAGCATCTCGTGACCCCGCTTGCCGAGCTCGGCAAACGTGGGAAGGTCGGAATGCGCGACGAGCGGCATCAGGTCTCCGCGAGCGCGATCGCTGCTTTGTAGGCCGGCCGGGACAGCGCACGATCGGCGTACGCTTCGATGTTCTTTGTGGCCGGTAGCATGTTGAATGCGCGCAGGAACACGGCGCTCGACCCGAGCATGACGTCCGCGGCCGTGAAGTCGTCGCCAAGTATCCACTGGCGCCCCTCCAGGGCGTGCTCCCACGTTTCGATCATCAAGTCAAAATGGCCCCAGCCACTGCTGGCCCGGTTAGGCTTGGTTTGGTTGATCTTCTCGGACATTGCCGGCTCGATGACCGCCGGCGTGTACATCAGCCAGTACAGGAATTTGCCGCGGCGAGCGTCGTCTGCCGCAGGTGCCAGATTGCCCGGGCTGTAGCGGTCGGCGACGTAGAGGCAGATGGCCGCCGATTCGGACATGCAGACGTCGCCATCGACGATCGCAGGTACCTTGCCCATCGGACTGGCCTTTAGAAACTCTGCCGGGTCGTCGCGTTCGGGACTGCGAATATCAATGAGCTCGCTCTCGTATTCGATGCCGGCCTCCTCGAGCATCCAGAGCGCGCGAGTCGATCGCGTCTGCGGTGCCCAGAATATCTTCATTGGCGTGTCTCCTGCGTTGAGGGAATGACCACTTCGGGCGCAACCTCACGGCGATTGTAATTCGAACTCATGACCTGCCCGTAAGCCCCGGTATTGGCGATCAGGATGACGTCCCCTTCCTCGGTCGGGGGCAGCAGCCTGTCCGTGCCGAGCCTGTCCCCTGTCTCGCAAATCGGACCCACGACCGTAACCGTCTCCCTCGGCGCCTCGCCGAACTTCGTCAAGTTTACGATCTCGTGATATGCGCCGTAGAGCGCCGGGCGAATGAGCGAATTCATTCCGGTGCCTACTCCCACGTAGCGCATGTCGCCTTTGCCCTTGACCTGCGTAACGCGCGTCAGCAGCACTCCGGCCTGGGCAACGAGGTAACGACCCGGCTCGATCCACAGCTTGTATTGCGGGTAAGACTCCCGCACCTCGGCCAGGTTCGCATCGAGCTTCGCAAGATCGAATGGCTTGTCGCCCGGTTTCTCCGGAATGCCGAGACCGCCGCCGAGGTCGATAGTTTCGACCGCGGGAAACTGTTGCGCCACCGTGACCAGTTCGGCGGCCACGTTGCGCCAGTTCTCCGGATCCAATATGCCGCTGCCGCTGTGTGCGTGAATGCCGATCACCTCGGCGCCGGCTGCGTCGACCAGCGACCGGAGCTCGTCGATCTCGAAACGCGGGATGCCAAACTTGGAGTGGACGCCCGCCGTCTTGACGTGCTCGTGGTGACCGCGCCCCTGTCCCGGATCGACGCGCACGAAGAGCTTTCTGCCCTCGAAAACCTCCGGCCACGCCTTTAGCGGATACAGGTTGTCCAGGGTGACCTGGAGGCCCTTGGCGAAGCCCCACTCGTACTCGGCCCGGGGCGCGAAGTTTGGCGTGAACAGTACCCGGCCGAGGTCGAGACCGGGAAGGACCTCCTCGAGCCATTCGACTTCGCCGGGCGAAACGCACTCGAAGTCGACGCTCTCGGCGTCGAGCGTGCGCAACAGCTCTCTGTTGAAATTTGCCTTGACCGCATACAGCACGCGGTCCACGTTTCTCAACGCTTTGAGCGAGCGCGCCTGTCTCCGAACGCAATCGACGTCGTACACGTAGGCGTTGAGTTGGCCGCCTGCCAGGTCGAGCAGCTGCTCGCGCTTGTCCGCCCACCACGTCGTGCCGTGCTCTGCGTCCGGCTGCTCTGCGCGGAAAAGCGATTCCCAGCTGGGCCCGAATGCCGGACTGCCGCCGCTCTTGCGGATGATCGAGGCGTGCAGCTTCGTGACCAGGCGTGCGCCCTGCTGCCGATCGACGACAAAGGTCAGGTTGAGATCGTTCGCCGCCTGGGACATCAGGTGGATGCGCTCTTCCTCGAACACCTCGAGCGCCGGAGCCAATCTCGGCAGGATCGTCCTGATCTTGCGCCCCACGAGGCTGACGGCAGCGCAGCGGTCGATGATCCGGACACGACAAAAGCTTCCCAGGTCTTCGATCAGACCCGCTTGTGTATCTTCGGCCAGGTGACCGTCTGCCGTGTCGATCGAGACCGTGACGTTGGTTTCAGACGTCGACACGAGATCGATCGACACACCGTAGTCCGCGAAGATCGCAAACGCCCGCGCGAGAAATCCGACCTCGTGCCACATGCCTACCGAATCCATCGATATCAGCGTCAGGCCGTCGCGAGTGCAGATTCCCTTGACCTGAGGTTCGACCTCGTCGGTTACCGACGAGATTAGCGTTCCCGCTATCTCGGGATGCCCGGTACTGCGGATGAATAACGGTATGTCGTAGCTTCGCAGCGGCGAAAGGCAGCGCGGGTGCAGGACGGCGCTGCCGGCAGAAGCAAGCTCCTGCGCTTCGTCGTAGTGCAGCGCGACGAGTAGCCTGGCCGACGGCACGACACGCGGGTCTGCGGTGAACATGCCGGGCACGTCCGTCCAGATTTCGAGTCGCCGCGCCTGCAGTTTCGCGGCGAAATACGCTGCGGACGTGTCCGAGCCACCCCGACCGAGCAACACCGTTTCGCCGCGATCGTTTCTGGCAATGAACCCTTGTGTCAGGACGACCTCGCCGGACTCGGCCAGCCGTCGTGCGAGCGCGTCGTCAGCCTCGTAGCTGCAGGTCGCAGACAGATAGCCGCGGCTGTTACGCCTGCCATTGCGGGGCTCACTGCGGAGCACGTCGCGCGCGTCTACCCATTGCACGGGCAAGCCCTCGCGCTCGAGGAATCGGGCACCCAGGGTCGTTGCCATGAGTTCGCCGAGCGACATGATGCGTACACGGACCCTGACGCTCACTTCCCGCACGAGTCGCACGCCGGCTGTGAGCTGCTCCAGTTCGTGAAGGGTCTCTTCGAGCAACGCCGGGCCGTCGAGGCCGAGATCGGCGGCCAGCGCATAATGCTGCTCGCGAACCGATTCGAAAATGCTGTCGCTCTCGCCTGCGACGGCGTGCTCGAGCATGGTTTCCAGCTGGTTGGAGACGCCTTTGAGTGCGGAATGAACGATGACCGGCTTGAGACCGTCGTCCAGGCGATTCCTGGTCAGCGCGGCGATCGTTGCCCAGTTCGCGGCGCTCGAAACGCTCGTGCCGCCGAACTTCATTACCACCCACGGCGAATTCGCAACCTGGCTCGGGGCACCGAGTTCGGTGCTGCCGTCGAATGCTGCTTCCACCCGTCTGTCGCTCATCTGCTCGCCTGCGCCGCTCGGCAAAAAAAAACCCGCCAGGATGGTCCTTGCGGGTTCGTTGACAATGTCCGAGCCTTATTGGTTAGCCGGTACTCTTGCCATTCGCACCCACGCACCTCTGGCGCGCCATTCGTTTTAGGTGTTTTTTCACATCGAACATGGGATGTGCTGGCACTCTACGTGGGTGTCGGTAAACCGGTGTACGGAGTAAAGCCCGCCTGCCTCGAAAGGTCAAGCGTTAATCGCCCCAGGGCTCCGGAATCGTAACTGCGCCCTCGGACGCAGACGACACCTCGGCCCGGTACTTGGCGAGGACGCCGGTCCGGACGTCGGATTTCGGGCGGCGCCATTTCTTGCGTCGTGTCTGCAGCTCCTCGTCGTCGAGGTCCACGTTGATTTGTTTCTTTTCCGCGTCGATCACGAGCCGATCGCCGTTCTCAATGAGCCCGATCGGGCCGCCCATGGCGGCTTCCGGAGAAACGTGCCCGACGACGAAGCCGTGGCTGCCACCCGAGAATCGCCCGTCCGTGATGAGGGCAACGTCTTTGCCGAGTCCCCTGCCCATGATAGCGCCCGTCGGGCTGAGCATCTCCCTCATGCCGGGCGCGCCTTTCGGTCCCTCGTAGCGGATCACGACGACGTCACCGGCGGTGACCTCGCCGTCGAGAATCGCCTGCAGCGCGTTTTCCTCCGACGCATACACCCGTGCCGGGCCCTCGAAACGCAGCCCTTCCTTTCCCGTGATCTTCGCCACCGCGCCCTCGGGCGCGACATTGCCATACAGGATGGCAAGGTGACTGTCCGGCTTGATGGGGTCGTCGAAACTGCGAATGATCTCCTGGCCATCCGGGTAATCCTCGACGTCCGCGAGGTTCTCTGCGAGCGTTTTGCCTGTCACGGTCATGCACTCGCCATGCAACAGTCCCCGGTCGAGCATGCGTTTCATCAGCGGCCTTATGCCGCCGATCTCGATCAGCTCGGACATCAGGTACTTGCCGGACGGCTTCAGGTCCGCAAGGACCGGTACGTGCTCGCCGATACGGGTGAAGTCGTCGAGTCCGAGCTCGACACCGGCCTCCTTGGCAATCGCAATGAGGTGCAGGACGGCGTTGGTCGAACCGCCGAGCGCGATAACCAGCGAGATAGCGTTCTCGAATGCCTCTCGGGTCATGATGTCGAGTGGCTTTATGTCCTCGCGAATCAGGTTGACGACGGCGGCAGCGGCACGCCGGCAATCGTCTTTCTTCTGCCCGGATACGGCCTCCTGCGCGGAGCTGTTGGCGAGGCTCATTCCCATCGCCTCTATGGCCGATGCCATCGTGTTGGCCGTGTACATGCCACCGCAGGCTCCGGGACCCGGGATCGCCGTTTGCTCGACCTCGAGCAGTTCCTCCTCGCTGATCGCGCCGCCCGAGCGGGCGCCGACCGCCTCGAAGACCGAGACGATATCGCGACGCTGCGCCCCTGGCTTGATCGTTCCGCCATAGACAAACACGGCGGGTCGATTGAGTCGCGCGAGCGCCATGACGCAGCCCGGCATGTTCTTGTCGCAGCCACCGATGGCGACGACGCCGTCGAATCCCTCGGCACCGACCACCGCTTCGATGGAGTCCGCGATGATCTCCCTGGACACCAGCGAGTAGCGCATGCCGGGCGTACCCATCGAGATGCCGTCGGAGACGCTGATCGTGTTGAATATGACGCCCTTGCCACCGGCATCGTCAGCGCCACGGGTCGCCTCTTCGGCAAGCCCGTCTATGTGCATATTGCAGGGCGTAACCATGCTCCAGGTCGATGCGATGCCGACCTGCGGCTTCTGGAAATCGTCTTCTTTGAATCCCACGGCGCGCAACATGGCGCGACTGGGGGCTTGTTCGTCGCCGTCGACAACGACGCGGGAGTAACGCCGCAATTCCTTCTCTTCCATGGGGCGGAAGTCTAGCAGGCTGCCGGCAACGAATGGAGGAGTAAGCTACTCGTCGTCGCGGATCATGACGACAATGCGATGGTAGATGTCAGTGCCGGTTACGGTGGACTCTGTGTCCAGTTCCACGATGAAGGCCTCGTCGCCCTCGATGCTCGAGTCCTGGACAAGGGGAATCAATAGCCGAGCCGATCGCTGGCCGGGACCGAACGAAACCTCCTGCCAGGCAGGCGGGAAATAGTCCTTGTTTTCGGTCGCCGTTACGCTTTCGATCCGATAGCCGACGACGATCTCGGTGCTGTCGGGATTGAATCGCAGAATGTCCAGCTGCGCGGCCGGGTCGGCCTCGCTAACTGACGCCTGGCTCATCGCAAAAGCTACCGTGTTGGCGGGCAACATCGTCTCGAAGGTGCGCTGATCGTCGTCGCGCAGGAATACCGTGATGGTCGCGAGCGCTGACGAGGGGCTGTCGACGTCCCGCACGCGCAGCGTCGACTGCTGGTCGGCTTCGCGCAGCGGATCGGGATTCATCGAAAGGCTGATTCGGCCACGATCCTGCCCGATCGGAAATTCCACGACGCCGTCGCCGCTGAATCCGTACTGCCCGCTCGCCCAGGGCGAGCGATTGCCGCTGTACCCGATTTCCTCGAGGCGCAATGCGAATGCGTCACTGGCGTCGCTGCGCACGAACTCTATCTCGGCGGCCTCGCCGTCTTCATCGAGCGATATCGTGTAGGTTTCGGCCCGGCCGCCGCTCCGCGACAGCGGAACCTCGAGCGCAGGCGGCGGGAACGTCGTGTAGTCGACGAGCGGCGGGCCCTCGCGCACGGGTGTGCCGTCCACTTCTGCTCGCGGGACGAGCAACGGGTCCGGCTCGATCGCCTGAATCTCCAGGTCCTGCGGCGACTCGAGTTCCTCGATCGCGGGATCCGCGTCCGCCGTGGCCGCCGACGTGTCTCCAGGCTCCAAAGTGTTGCCGCCCTGAATTCTTTGCTTGAACTCGTCGAGGTAGCCCAGCTGATTGGCAACCACGCCAAGGCCACCGAGTATCATGACGGCGGCAATCAGCCATTTCGCCGTTCCGCCACTGGGCTCGACCACGTCGAAATTCCGCTCGACCTCGAGGTCAGCCGGTACGTCCGTGCTCGGGTCCAGCGCAGTCAGGAATTCGTCCATCGAATCGAAACGCGTGACGCGGGCATAGGACAGCGCTTTCTTGAGCGCACTCCATTGCGCGTCGTCGAGGAGCTCGATCCGCTGCGGCTTCATGCCCTCTTCGGCGGCTTCGGCCGCATTGCGCGGGCCGAATACCCGGTAGCCGGCCAGCATTCGGTAAAAGAGGCAAGCAAGCGAAAACACGTCATCGGAAGGTGCGGGTTCCTCACCCGTGAGGACCTGCATGCTCGAGTACGCTGGCGTAACCGCGCCGAGGTCGCCGGGATCGAAGTCCTGCTCCTCGCTGCGCTGCGCCTGTTTCACGCGGGCCACGCCGAAGTCGAACAGCTTGGCCTCGCCGTAGGGCGTGAGAATGATGTTCCCGGGCTTGACGTCGGCGTGGACGATACCGCAACGGTGAGCGTACGCCAGCGCCTCGCCGATCTGCTTGATGATCTTGAGCGCCTGCGGCAGCTTCATCTTCTTGGTCTTGGGATCGTCGAGAACCTGCGCGAGGTTCTTGCCGTCGAGCCACTCCATCACGATGAAGTACAGGTCGTCATCCCGATCGAGGTCGACGAAGCGCACGATGTTCGGGTGGGCGAGGCAGCGCCCCTTGGCGGCTTCCTGCTGCAATGCGCGCAGCGCGCTGCCGTTGCGCGCGAGCTTCGGTGACAGGACCTTGATAGCCACGAACTGGTCGTCGGTACCAGACTCGGCGAGGCGACGATCCAATGCCTTGTAAACCACACCCATGCTGCCGCCGGCCACTTTCTGCTGCAGCAGGAAGCGATCACGCAACAGTGAGCCGACCTGAACCCGATCCTCGGCGGAAACGGTGGGCGGCGACACGTTGTCGATGATCGTCGTCGATGAGAACTTGTCGTCGACAGGCGCCTCTATGGCCTCGTCGAGTACGTCAGTTATCGTGTGGTGAATGTCGTCCAGTCCGGTACGAGCGCCCAGTGGTTCGGTGTTTGCTTCGTGCTCGGTAACGAACGCATCGAGCATCGATTTGACCAGCTGAAAGGTTTCTTTGCGCAGGCAGCCGGATTCGTAGCGGTCCTGCAATACCCGGCGAATGTCCGCCTCGTTGTGCGCCTCGGTCGCCAGCAGGCGTCCGATGCCATCCTGGATCTCTGCGAGCATCTGCACGTCATCGGCTTTCGCTTCGAGACGATCGTCGAAGCTGGCAAGCTGTTCGGCGAGTGTATCGCGGACGTTGTTGGACTCTGCACTCATCGGAATTCCAGGCTGATCCCGTTTATTTTATGTCGCGTGTCAAGTATTTACGCGGAACTGGTCGTCAAATTACCTTTCCCGGATTCAGCAGATTACCGGGGTCGAGCGCTCGTTTCAGGTCGCGCATCAGGTCGAGCTCAACCGGGTCTGCGTATCTCTGCAGCCACGCCCGTTTCAGCACGCCGATACCGTGTTCGGCGCTGATGCTGCCGCCCAAGTCTCGCACGAGATCATAAATTGCTCCGCTTATTTCATCGCTGCGCGCCAGGAACGTGGCCGAATCGCCCCCCGCCGGCTGCGCAACGTTGTAGTGCAGATTGCCGTCACCCACATGGCCGAACGCGACCAGCCTGGCATCGGGGCACAGCCTGCTTAGCAGCTGGTCGCCGCGCTCGAGGAATTCGGCCATCGAGCCAATGGGTACGGCGATGTCGTGCTTGAGGCACGCACCTTCGGGCTTTTCGGCCTCCGAGATCGAATGGCGGATGCGCCACAGCGCGTTCGCCTCCGACTCGTTCTTGGCAACTACCGCGTCCGTTACTCGTCCGGATTCTATCGCACGCAGCAGATGACCCTGCAGAGCGTCTTTGTCGTCAGCGGCCGCTTCGACGAGCGCATACCAACGATGGCGTTCGGCAAACGGCCTCGATACGTCCGGGATGTGGCGTTCGACCCAACGCATGGGTCGATCGCCGATGAGCTCGAATGCCTGGATGCTGTCAGCGAGATCTGTTCGCAGGTCTGCCAGCAGTTCGACGGCGCGCTGCGCCGTTTCCAACCCGAGAAAGGCAACCTGCGTATCTCCAGGGGACGGGAACAGCTTCAGCGCCGCTCCGGTAATAACGCCAAGCGTGCCCTCGCTGCCGATGAACAGCTGCTTGAGGTCGTAACCGGCGGTGTCCTTGCGCAGACGGCGCAGTCCGTTCCATACCCTGCCATCGGCCAGCACGACCTCGAGCCCGAGTACCTGCGACCGTGCCGTGCCGTAGCGGATGACGTTGATACCGCCTGCATTCGTCGAGAGGTTGCCGCCGATCTGGCAGCTTCCCTCGGCCCCGAAACTGAGCGGAAACAAACGCCCTGCCTCCTCGGCGGCTCTCTGGACGTCGGCAAGGACGCAGCCCGCATCGACCGTTACCGAGAAGTCGTCGGCGTCGACAGAGCGAATCCGGTTGAGGCGCGACAACGACAGGAGAACCTGCTCGCCGGATTCGTCGGGGACTGCTCCGGCACACATGCCCGTGTTGCCTCCCTGCGGCACCAGGGCAACACCGGCTTCGCGACAGGCGACGACGACCTCGGCCACCTCCGCCGTGGTTGCAGGTGCGACCATGATTGGTGTGGCGCCGTGCACGACGCCACGCCACTCCGTGAGGTGTGGTTCGAGAGCTTTTGCATCGGTCGTCCAGCCGCGTGGGCCGACAACGCTCTTCAGCCGTTCAAGCCACATCGTCTTCCCCGAAAATTGCCTGCGACTCGAACGTCGGCCAGTCGATATTGCTGCCGCAGAACAGGAGCACCACGCGTTTGCCCGCGAGGGATTCGCGCAGCGGCCCCAGCAGTGCCGCCGTAGTGGCAGCGCAAGCCGGTTCGACGGCCATTTTCATGTTGCTGAAGAGAAAACCCATTGCCCTTCTGAGTTCCAGATCGGAAACGAGTTCGATGCGCGAGACATTTTCCCGGCACAATCCGAACGAGTACTCCATCGCGAATGGCGCGCCGAGGCTGTCGGCTATCGTCTGCACCCGCTCGATCCCCTGCGGTTTGCCTGCCGCGAAGCTGCGCGACATCGTGTCGGCTCCCACCGGCTCGATGCCGACGATCTCGCAATCAGGCCGAAGCTGTTTCGCCGCGTTGGCGACTCCGCCGATCAGTCCCCCGCCGCCGACGGGCACCAGCAAGACGTCGAAATCGTCGCATTGCTCGCATATCTCGAGGCCCACGGTACCTGTCCCCGCTGCGATTGCCGCGCCTTCGAACGGATGCACGAAGAACCGGCCCTCCTCACTGCGTATGCGCTCCGCGATCTCGAAGGCGACGTGGACATCGTCGGCCAGCACGACGTCAGCGCCGAGTTCGCGACAGGCGGCAATGCGCGCCGGATTCGCAGCCCGGATCATGACGACCTTCGCGGAGATGCCGTTCGACCGTGCCGCATAGGCGACAGCAATCGCGTGGTTGCCGGCGCTCACCGCCGTTACACCTGCCGCGCGTTGTCCGGCGTCGATCGTCGAGATCACGGACAGCGCGCCGCGTGCCTTGAAGGTTCCGGTGCGTTGCAGGAACTCGAGTTTGCCGTACACGGTGGTGCCGTTTCCCAGCGCCTGCTCGATGCCCGCACAACGTATCATCGGCGTGATGGCGATTTGCTCACCGAGCGAATCACGAAGCGTGCGGATCTCGTTAATTGTCGGTGGCTTTTGTTCCAAGGGGCCGGATTCGATTATGTTAACTATACAAAACTTGCGCTGGTACAGAGACTTGATTACTTTGCTCTGACGGCTTCGTGAACTGTGTCAGAGAATGCATCCGCGTTAAAGCCGCATTGGGCACCAAAATGGATCTTGATGAACTGTCGCAATCGGGAATTCGGCGCATAGCCGACTTCAGTCCGCACCTCGACCAGCTCGCCGGCGTTGCGCGCGAGATGCCGTTACGGCAGCGCAGCAATCTCGTTCATCTCGAGAAATGCCTTCACGAGGAATGGCGCCTGGGCCAGAACAACATCCTGAGCTGGGCGCCGCTGGACGACGGAATCCTCGTGCTGGTTGTCCCGCACTACGCCATCGCCGAGTACACGTCGCCGAGAAACGACGAACTGCCTCCGCGCGTTTCGCCTCGCTTCATTACCGAGCTGATATCCGGCGATCGGCAGCTGAGCATCTCGCAGATGCAGAAGGTCGCGCGATTGCTCGGAGTCGAGCCGACCCACCTCCGGCTGCGGCAGCCTCTGACGGGTCACAAGGTCGAGACGCAGATCATCGAGAAGATGATCCGCCGCTACGGCATCAACTACGTCGCAAACCGGGCCGTAACGCTGTTCGACATCGTCGGCTTCAGCCTGCTGACGCCGTTCGAACAGATGACCCAGCTGAACAGCCTGTCTTACTCGCTGAATTCCGCACACGCCAAGATGCTGGAACAGGACGTCGACATCAACTTTGCGCGTTCCTCGAGCGGCGACGGTTTCTATATCTGGAATCGGGACGAAGGCCTCGAAGCGAGCGTCAACCTGTATCACTTCATGCACATCGTGCTGGCGGACAATGCCATCGCCCGCAGCAAGGGCGCGCAGAAGGCGGTACCCAGGTTACGGGCCTGTTTCCACGTTGGCAGTTGCTACGAATTCCACCAGGCCGAGGGACTCAACCCGACGATGTACGACTTCATCGTCGGCGACGTCACCATCGAACTGGCTCGAATGATCGAGGCCGCGTTGCCGGGACAGATTCTGGTTGGCGAGTTCCTTGCCCATCTCTCGGGTGACATCGAAGACCCTGCCGCAACGCAGGCGCATCTCGATGCAATAACGTTCCTGCAGCGTGCGCAGGGCAACCTGTCACTGCTGAGTGGGCTGGAGTTTTCGGGTGAGCGAGTCACGGCAATCAAGTGTTACCTGACCGGCGAACGACTGGCCGACGACCAGTTCAACATCCGCCGTTTGCATATCACCGACAAACACGGACTTTCACGCGTTGCCTACAACGCGAAGGTGAACATCTACCGCGATCACGCCCGGCCGATCCTGCTCGGCATCGAGGACAGAAAACTGCCGGTAGCAGCCGAAGGCGCATAGCCAATAAATTGGGACATTCGTAATTTCACCAAAATTACGAATGTCCCAATATCAGTTCGGTTTAAGAAACTTGGGCGGCCTT
>JAAUXY010023637.1_pt1 | contig 13049 bp, 15 predicted proteins | sample 7278121 | NCBI WGS metagenome assembly JAAUXY01 (sample SAMN14350117, study PRJNA611818) | marine sediment metagenome | isolation source: surface marine sediment (1.8m) | place: French Polynesia: Moorea | collected 2018-08 | reverse complement strand
GTTAACTCGGTAGAGCTCTTACGATTGGGGCTCGCCAGACTCATTTGTAAAGCAAAATGATCAATCCCCGAGTTGCCAAGGCGAAGAAAATTGCGCAACGAGACCCGCGGCAATAAATGTCTCGGTCCGTTTTAGCCGTTGATCAGCCAGGCACGCAAGCGGGTTTCAGCGGCATCGTCAAAGGCACAAACGCTCAGAAATTCGAGAATTTCCTGACGATGACGACGTCCAGAGCGGCCCGTCCAATCGTAAGCATCCAGCGGCGTGGCTGCATCTTCGAACTGATCGAGCAGATATTCTGCGACATCTGCAGGAACTTCTCGATCGCCATTGAGGAACCGTGCATAAAGCTGGTAGTGCTTTAGCTGAAGAGCAAAGCCGAGACGGTTGCCAACGCCACGTCGACTCTCGACGAAGGCAAGCTCACCGTCGTTCAATGTCCAGCACTTGCCGAGCTCGTCCGCGGTCCAGACCTGTTTCATCGCCTCCCCCCGTTCAATAGGAAAAAAAGGGAGCGATTATAGAGCGTTAGTCAGGCTCCATCAGGCCTTATAGCCATTTTGTACAGCTATGAGGGCACTGGGCCTTATCCCGAAAAATTACAGCAATCTTGATGGTACCCGTGTATCCAGTCGAATCGGTTTGACAGGCCGGGAGCGGCCAGAAGCGGTCATACTAAAGATTTGACACTCGATACGAACTGTTTGGATGCGACTGACGATCCGCGCCTCCGCGCTCAATCAAGCTACTGCATCGAGGAATGCTCGAACCTTCGGATTAGCATCGTTAGACACGGAACGATGGAATGGAATTCTGCTTCTCGAGACTTTAAAGGGAGTCGTCGAATCGATGGGCGAGCCGGACAACTAAAAAGTCGAGAAAAGCGCGAACTTTTGGTGTCGCGCCGCGATGACTAGGGAATATCGCATAAAGCTCAATCAATTGACCCGTCCAATCCTCTAAGACACGAACGAGTCGATTTTGGTAATCGCCGAAATGCAGATAACTAGGAAGGATCGCAATCCCACCCCCGTCGGCCACCATTCGCCTCAGCGTGTTGAAGTCGTTGACTGACGCGCGCGGGGTTAGGACAACCTGTTCGGTGATATCGCCCGTTGAAAGCGTCCATTGACTGCCGTCCCTCATGTCACTCATCACTAGGCAGTCGTGGTCTCGAAGATCCTCCGGCTTCTGTGGCATACCTCGTGCCTTGAGGTACTCAGCACTAGCGTAAAGGAACAATGAATATTTGCCGAGACAGCGCGTAACCAGACTTGAATCTTGAAGGGGGCCGATCCGAACCACCAAATCAAATCCTTCATCGATGACATCAACCTGACGATTCGTCCAGACCAGCTCAAACTGCAGTTCTGGGTACTTTGTCATAAATTCAGCGGCGAGTGGCGCAAGCAGCTGTTGACCCGTCGTGACTGAGGCGCTGACCCGTAAGGTACCGCGCGGTGTCTCCATGGCTTGCTCGACGTAGAGGTCCGCATGATCCGCCTCGTCGAGCATGCGCCGACAATGCTGATAGTAGATGTGGCCAATCTCCGTGACGTGGACCTTTCGGGTCGTGCGTTCCAGCAAACGCACGCCCAGCCGTTCCTCAAGACTGGCGATTCGGCGGCTAATATTCGATTTGGGCAGCTGGGTTGCCTCTGCCGCTGCAGTAAATCCACCGTGTTCCACGACATAGGTAAAGACGGCGAGCCCGTTCAAATCCCTGATCTGATTGTTCTGCATATAAAACAGTTTATTACAATTAATCGTATTTATCGATTAGGTGGAACAGTGTAACCTAGCCTCCGAAATCAAGATAAGACCAAATCGGAGGTGAGTCATGGAAATATTGCACAGAGATGACCTTAAACGTGGCGGCTTCGGCGGATTGACCGAAACTCGACTGGTGATGGACCGGCGCGTATTTGAAGGCCGGGCGGAAGCCGGTACGTGGGAAGGTATAGGCAACTTCGTGTATCTGGCCGATGCCCGTTACATGCCAAAAGGCGAAACCGGGCTTCACAGTCACAAAGAAATCGATGTCCTTTCAGTGATGGTCGAAGGGCGAATCGCCCACGAGGGTTCACTGGAGCACGGCCAGGAAATGGAGACCGACGATGTCCAGGCACAGCGAGCCGGCGGGGAAGGCTTTTCACACAACGAAATCAACCCCGATGACACCGAAAACCGATTGATCCAGCTCTGGGTGCTTCCGGAACGGGCAGGAAAGCCGTCCGGTTACAAGTTGTATCACCTGAAGGGCACGAAACTGACGCGTGTCTACGGTGGCTCGACCGATCAGGACGAGACGTTTGATGGGCAGACGCTGATTGATGTCGGGCTTCTTGCAGCTGGCGAAGACGTTTCGATCGACGGACCCTTCCTCGCGTACGTTACGCGCGGATCCGGATACATCAACGACGAAATAGTCGCAGATGGCGACCTCGTTCGAGGCGAAAACTTCGAGTTCAAGGCGGTGGAGCCTGCGCAACTGATCGTAGTGCACACCGGTTAGTCCGGCTAAGGAGACAAAACCATGGCATACAAGCGATTTAATGCCGAAGATCTACAATCGCGAACCAAGCGCTACATAACCCCTAGCGGTGGTTAACCATTCTAATGAAGGAGGAACAAAATGAATTCCAAACCTCGAATTCTTGCGTTCGCAGGGAGTGTCCGCGCCGATTCTTATAACAAAAGACTGGTCAAGGTAGCCGCGCAAGGAGCCCAAGCCGCGGGAGCTGACGTGACTATAGTCGATCTTCGGGATTATCCATTACCGCTGTTCGATCAGGACCTCGAAGCGGCGAAAGGTTTACCCCTGAAGGCTCGCGAGTTGAAGGAGATTATGCTCAAGCACGGTGGTCTTTTGATTGCTTCGCCTGAGTACAACAGCTCAATTACTCCTCTACTCAAGAACACCATCGACTGGGTGTCACGACCGAGTAACGGCGATAATGCGCTGATCGCTTATGAAGGAAAGGTTGGCGCAATCATGAGTGCCTCCCCAGGTAGGTTGGGTGGATTGCGGGGCCTGTCTCATCTACGCTCTATCCTCTCGAATATCGGTGTGCTCGTCATTCCTGACCAGGTGGCGGTTGGCGAAGCGCATAAAGCGTTTGGACCTGAGGGGAACTTAGTCAACGAAAAATTACAGGAATCGGTGAAAGGGCTAGGAAAGGACGTAACCAAATTGCTGAACTGGAATCGTTGCCCCGAGCCATTTCCGAGTCAGCTTAGCAGCGCCGACTGCAAACCTTTTGAGAAAGCAAACTAATCTGAATCCGTGCACGAGGGTCAGGAGATGTCGCGGCGGGTTAGCTTGATGTTCAGGTCACTTCGGATGTAGATCTCGATGAACTCGGGCAGCCACACGTCGTTCGCCATGAGTGTGAACCGCTCGACCAGCCTGTGCTCCGGCCTGTCGGTGAGGTGAACGATACGCCACTTGTTCAGTGGTTGCGATTCGTCGCCGCCAACCGAGTGCTCGACGTGAAATAGAGGCTGTCTCGCACCGGCGCGAAGAAGGTTCCCGTCGCGGTCGGGAAGTTCCGCTGCTCCGATGAAAGTAACTTTCTGCTGCGTGGGGTTGAGGCAAACCTGTTCCAGGACCAACCCATACTCTGCGGGCTCAAGCCAAAGGCGCTGCTGCGATGACCGCACGAAGGAGTCGGTTCCGTCGGCTGCCGAACGCCGGCCCCAAGTGTGGGCGCTCCCCTCCCGTACAACGGAGGGGATATAGCGGTCGGGCCTCGATGCCTTCCGCACCTCCATGTCCCACAGCATGGTGCGGGTAAACGTGAGCGGTTCGCTCGTGCGGTAGTACTCGGCGAGCACTCGGTTGACGTCGTCTGGAGGCAGCTCGAATCGCGTGTTGCTGGGATCGACCCAGGCCCGCTGAAACTCGCCTTCATGATTAAGCTGACTGATCGAATTCATCGTCACCTCCTGAGATCTTTGGGAGTGCCACCTTAAGGCTGCTTTAGCGTAATTCACCACAATCTATGCTATAAGTATGCAAAACCTAACGCTTATAGCACGGGAACGAAAAATTGTCGGCTTTGGGTCGTGAAGGGCCCGATTTGCACCATTTTCCGACCCTGTCCGCTATGTCCCCCCAAAGCGGACACCCAATTATGACGAGAAACGACGGCTGGGCAACTCGCGCAACTCGCTTAGGGTGTCATTTCGCTCCCTCCCGCAACGGACCCCTAGACCGCCGACGAGTTACTATTGCTAGCACTTTTCCAACGGTACCGTTGGACTTCAGACCCCTTAATAGGTATGAAACACTTTGGATGTAATTGTCCATGCGCCGTTTTCCTTCAACAGCGTGAACTGATCGGTGAAGCGATAGCCGAGCCAACCTGTGACCTCGATCCGTGCAGTAGCAACGGTATCCGCGAGATCAATGTTGACGATTTTGGCCTCCAGATCCGGGGCAGGCGGGTTTTCGGCGACCCAGCCGAACAAGATCTCGATCGGTCCGGCAAGCAGGCCACCATCCATATACCCGTGGAGCGTGGCGTTTTCGCGAAACACGGGTTTCATGATCACCGCATCCCCCTTTCGCCCGCCTTCGGCATATGTCTGGATGATGGATGAAATGGCTGCGATATCATTTCTATTGTCTGCGGACTTTGACACCGTCGTTTCCTGCATGAAGCTATCGATCAGATGAGCGACGAGCGAGGGCTGGTCCTCGGGGCTATAGTGCCCGGCCTTGTCAATTTCGTGCACGATGCCGCTAGGGAAGGCCGAGCGGAATAAGGGGAGGAAATGTTCCCCGTGCAATGTGCGATCCTGCTTGCCCCAGATGGCCAGCGCGGGCGTGATCGCGAGGATGCCCTTGACTTCTTCAGACGGCGTTTCGAACTGATGCTGGCCTGTGGCATAGCCTTTCGCCCAGCCGATGGCGCCTAATCCGTAATCCGGGTTTGGGAACGGCGCGCGGTAGGCCTCCAGCCATGCATCGGTCACGATAGAGTTATCTACAAAACCATTGAGCTTGAGCGTGCTCAAAATGCTGTAATGGCTTTCGCCCAGGACTTTTTCGAGAGTGCCTTCGCCTTCGGCCTTCAGGATCCATTGGAACCAGGGCGAGACGGCGACATTGGCCGTGACCCGGTCTATCAGATCACTTTGTCCCATCGGAGTGGGGCCGTTGACGCTGATGATACGCTTGATGCGGTTGGGGTGGCGGATGGCCAGGCCCATCCCGGTTGGACCGCCGAAATCATGCATGACCAGCGTGATGTCGGTCAAATCTAGATCCAGCACGAGGGCTTCTAGATTGTCGATATGGTCCTGCAGGAAATAGGTGTGGTTATCCGGGGTCTCGCTTTTACCAAAGCCCATATGGTCGGGTACGACGACGCGATATTTTTCTTTGAGCGCCGCAATCTGGTGACGGAACAGATAGCCCCAGGTCGGCTCCCCATGTAAAAAGAGCAAGGTCTCACCCTTCCCCTCATCGATATAATGCATGGCGAAACCTGGGGCCTTGGAATAATGCGCCTCGTAAGGCCAAGTGCCATTAAATGTTTCGGACGCTTTAACGGCGGCCGGTTTGGACGTTTGGGTGCTTTTTGCGGCGGCGAGTGCCATAGTGGGCTGTGCATTCTGCCCCGCGGGCGACCCGGTTGAGCCAAATTTTGCGTCTGTGGTCATGAACAAAACTCCTTCTTTAATGAACGAGAACCAAATAACAGCCCTAACGTTAAATTGAAGCTGCTGGTCGTGATGGTCTTACCGTTGTACTGCACTTCCTTCGGAAGCGAGGCGTTGACAGAAAGTAGTTTCATTCGGTCATCTCCAGGTTACGGGATATCAATGTACTCAGGAAGCGAGCCCTACGGCGACACCCTCATTTTTGAGGGGGGAGGTACGAACATTCACCGACCTCCCCTACCAACTTACTGCAACGGGCTACTGCTCCTTGTGCACCGTATTTGTGGAGAGGTGCGTGTTCAAGAACCGTCGGATATGGCGGGCAATGACCTCCCCGTCCTCTTCCAGTGCAAAGTGACCGGTGTCGAGCAAATGGAACTCCAGCGTCTTGAGGTCACGCTTGTACGGGTGCGCGCCTTCTGCCGGAAAGATGTGGTCGTTCTTGCCCCAGACGATCAGCGTCGGCGGTTGATGCTTGCGGAAATAGGCCTGCCATGCTGGATAATGCGGCACGTTGTTTTGATAATCGTAGAACAACGCGAGCTGGATCTCCGCGTTTCCCTCACGCGTCAGATGCCGCAGATCCATGTTCCAGTTATCCGGGCTGATTACCTGTTCGTTTCGAACTCCATGCGTGTATTGCCACTTCACGCCCTCCGGCGCGATGAATCCCGCCAAGGCTTGGGCGTTTTCCGGGGTCCTGTCCTTCCAGTATTTCCGGATCGGATCCCAGAACTCGCGCAGACCTTCCACGTACGCATTACCGTTCTGCACGATGAGTGCCTCCACCCGCTCGGGGTGTTGGCTGGCCAAACGAAACCCCACCGGTGCGCCGTAATCCATGAGGTAGAGACTGTACCGATTCAGACCCAACTGGCGGACAAATCCTTCCATTAGTTTGGCCAGATTGTCGAAGGTGTATTCGAACGCCTCGGTTGACGGCATCGAGCTGTTGCCGAATCCCGGATAATCCGGTGCAATCAGATGAAAGTTGTCTGACAGCGCCGGGATCAGGTTTCGGAACATGTAGGATGAGGTCGGAAACCCGTGCAATAAAAGAATGGCAGGCGCATTTTTCGGACCGGCCTCCCGGTAGAAGATATCGAGACCATCGACGGTGATGGTTTTGTGCAAAGTTGGATATGCGGCGTTAGTGTTCGCTACGGGTCTAGCGAAAACAGGTATTGAGACTATACTTGACACCAATAACAAAGATAGTAGCAACAAAAATTTGCTTGATTGTTTCATCTAGTTTGCTCCTGTTATAAGCTGCTCACGGCAGCAAGACGAGTGTTTTTTTACATCCATTGTTTTTCAGATCGATTGTGTCGACTGCCCGGTACGTTCCGGTAGTAGGATGTCACGTGCCATTTTTCTACATGTCATTTCCTCCCCGGCGTATCGGGCTTCCATGAGATCACGCCGATGATTTTTAGCACCAGACGTTCCAGAACACATGGGGATTACCATTGAGGCCGTCGAACGAGGCAGCGGCTATCCTGGACATCAATACGAATACGCTCCGTTCGTGCATGGATAAGCCCGGTATCAAGCGATCAGACCTGTACCGTAAGGTTGCAAAGTGAAGATCCATCGAATCTCCCTTTGCAACAAGTCCGGTGGCGCTCGCGGTTGCGGTCGTAGCGATATTACGTTTTGCGTATCCGTTTCCGCATGTGCGCCAGAATCTTCTCGATGACCACCGCATCTTCGAGGCTTTCGATCACCTTAACTGCGCCGCTGCACGCCTCGCAGGGCTTAGTTATAGTTGATAGGGCCTGGGTTACTTGGACTGCATGGCTTGTTTGGCTTCGTGAGTGGTCCAAACCGCATTAGCCATGTACCGGAAATTCACCAGAGCGGCTGCGTAGCCATCACCTTCCTTGACCTGCGCTGCAGCCGTGGCATCGGAAACCACCGCGACTTCGAAACCTTGTTCCAGCAGCTCCCGCAAATGCGATTCGGTGCAGAGATTAGCGGACATGCCGGCCAGAATGACCTTGTCGATGCCTCGCTTGCGAAGCTGCAGTACGAGGTCGTTGGTTTCCGGCCCGTAGACCTTGTGCGGGCTGGTAACCGTGGTGTGGCCATCGTTGATGTACGGCTTGTAGCGTTCCAGCCAGTCGGCACCGGATCCCGTAAAACCATCGACACTCAATGGGTCCTTACGATCGAACATACCGATCTTGTGCATCAGCTTTTCCAGGGCACCCTCGAACTTCCAACCGTGGTCGTGCGGATAGTAATAATGCGGCGAGACAAACACCGGGATGTCGTTGGCCTTGGCCGTCTTGAACAAGGCCTCGATGTTCTCCACCGTATTGTTGGCTTCGACACTCTTGCCGACCACGCCCCAGGTGACGCCCTTGGGACTCAAGAAATCGTTCTGCGGATCGGTAATGACCAAAGCGGTGCGGCTCTTCTCAACATGCATGCCGGGATTGGGCAGCGTGGCATTGGTGGTCGGGATCACAACCGTCAGGGCGAACGCTGAGATAAGTATTTTGGTAAAGGTATTCATGATTCTATCCTCGATTGTGGGTTAATGCACATCGGTACAGGTCGGGTAACAAACGCCGCATCAATGCGTCGAAGCGCTTGTGTTTCGCGTCGGATCGCCGAAGCTGTTCCATCGACCTAGTCATCGGCCTTCTGTGAGTTGATCACGCTCCAGGTAGGCTTCAAGTGCCCAAGGCTCCTCGGCCAAATAGCCCTCGTCGTAAGCGTGGAAGGTCTCCAATGCAATGTATGCATCGTCATATAGCGCTGCCGAATATTCACGCACTTCCTGGGGTTCTATCGTGTGCGTCAGTTCATCGGGCCAATCGAAAGTATTTTCTATGTTCACAACCAAACTCCTCTCTGGTCTGTGTCTTAGGAACTGATTCAGTGGGGCATCTTTGTTGTGTCGGGTCGTGAGCCGATCGTCATGCGGTCCGCTCACAACCCGCTCGTGCGACTCAACTCGCCTTGCTAGGATCGTCGGAAATCGCCTTGCCAAGCAATGACACCGAAGCCGCGAGTAGCACGATGTCCTTCAAGAGGAATTGGCCGGGTACGACGGAGAGTGCAGGACATCCACCGAGACTCGCTTCCCATCCCGGCGCAGTGACCAGAAATGTCAACGTGATCACGAAGGTTGCAATCGCACCAAGCGCACCGATCACTGCCGCAGGCCTGAAGATCGGTCCCACGGCCAGCGCTGCGGCCGTGGCGATTTCAATCGTACCAATGACGTTTGACACGGCCTGCAGGCTTACGAAGCCGTATAGCCATCCCAGGATCGGGCTTGAAGCAACGAGCCCCTCGATTGCGCCCGCCTCGTAGGCAGTAAATTTCATCGCGCCAATCCACGCGAGAACGAGTACCACGGAATAACGAATGGCGTAATCGCCAATAACATTAAGACGTTGACCCAGGTCCGTAGAACTGCGGGTTAAGCGATTAAGCAAGCTGCTGTTTGAGTCGTAAGTTGTAGTAGTCATGTCGATGTACTCCTCATGAACTTGTTTATGAATGAGGCGAATGAAAGTGCCGCCAATGTCTATCCAGCAGCGGATGCGGCCGAACCCGCGACTGGCACTGAATTAGGGTCACTGAGCACGACGACGACAATGACGCCGGCAGCCATGACGAAGTAGTAGCCCATGACGATCCCGGCCCAACCGAATACGAGGGGGGCCGAAATGAATACCGCGGCAGCCGCAAGATCCAAAACCAGGTGTGTCTTGAACGAGAAAACCGACGCGGCACTCAAGGCGTAATCCGTGAGCAAGCTGTAGGCGATCAGTCCTATTCCACCCAAGACCGATAGCCACAGGGCAGGCCCATCGAGACCCAATACAAAGGGCAGAACCATAAGACCGGTGGCAGCGAAGTAGTCGAGCGCGCCGTGCATAGTGGGCGTTAGAAAACGGATACTTTTCATGGTGTTCTCCTCGTCTTACTCTCAAATCAAGAAATGTTCAGTTAAGCAGCGGATGCGATGAATTCCGTGTTCACCACGGGAAAATCAATCTCTGTATCAGCCACGTGATTGAAGTAATTAGTGAATAGGTTGACAGCGACATTACCGATGATTTCGACGATCTCCTCGTCGCTGAACCCGGCAGATCTCACGGCCTCGAGCTCTCTGTCGGTCACCTGCCCGCGATCGACGACCAGCGTTTGCGCAAACCGCAAGGCAGTGGCGGTGCGAGCGTCGTTGGCTTCACCCCTGAGGTTTCTGGCAACTTCATTGCTGTCCACGCCAGCGGCCTTCGCAAGAAAGCTATGCGCGGAAGCGCAGTAGTCACAGCTATTAGAGCCGGCGACGGTGAGTGCAATCTGCTCACGCAGCTTGGCATCGAGTGTGGCTCTGGACAGTGCCCCGCTAAAGTTGAGGTAACCCTCGAGTACCGCTGGCGATCGGGCAAATGTCTTGAATATATTGGGAACGCTGCCGAGCTGATTGGCGACGCCATCGAGTAAGCGCTTTGCTTTTCCACTCGCGTTAGCAGGATCGATGGACTGGATACGCTGAGTCATTTCAGATCTCCTCTGGTTAAGAACGTAAGTGAATGTAGGTGGGTCGGATAATTCAAACCCGTCGACACGCGACGTTATGTCGCGATAGTGGCTTGCCGTGTCTTGCGAGACATGGACGCCTGTGATATTTACCGATAACTTACCCATAGCGGACTAACGCCTTTCAAACCTCGCTACAAGCCGAGGACCAGGTTTGCGCCTTGGGTACGTGAGACACAAAGACACATGGAGCCCTCGCGCTCCTCGGTGTTCAGGCATACATCCCGATGCTCCGGCTGACCATCGATCACCTCGGTCACACACAGGCGGCACTCGCCTCGCTTGCAGTCGTGAGGGACGCTGACATCGGCTTCGAGAAGCGCATCAAGGATCGTCTGAGATGCCGCGACGGAAATCGTCCGTTCAGACCGGGCTAGCCGGACAGTGATTTCCCGATCTTTGCCGGTCGATCGGGCGCCGAAGCTTTCGAAGTGGATTTGACTCGGGCTCCAGCCGTGCTTGGCTGCAAGCTCTCGGGCGGCCTCAATCATGCGCCTGGGTCCACAGACGTAGACGTGAGTCCCTGAACGCGGCATCGACAGCAACTGGTCCAAATTCATTCGTGCGGCTGTCGGGCCCTCGGAGAGATAGAAACGCGCCTGCCCATCGGAGAGTGCCTGGACCGCATCCCGGTAGGCCATGCTCGACGCCGAGCGAGCAGCGTAGTGAACTTCGAGCGAGGCCCGCTTGGAGGCGAGTGAACGAAGCATAGACAGAATCGGCGTAATGCCAATGCCGCCCGCGATCAAGAGGCTATGATTTGCATCGTCCAAGAGTGGAAAATCGTTTCGGGGGGTCTCTGCCTCAATAATGTCATTTTCCCGAACCTGTTCATGCATGAACCGGGAACCACCCCCACCATCCGGCTCCAAAAGGACCGCGATCTCGTAGTGGTTTCGGTTGCTTGGACTGGAGAGGATCGAGTAGTGGCGTGGAACCCGTTTCCCATCAGCAAGCTGAATGCTCACCGGCAGGTGGGCGCCGGCAGTGAATGCTGGCAGCTCGGAGCCGTCAATCGCCGTGAGTCGAAACGACTTGATGCGATCGGTTTCTTGACGAACCCGGGCAACGGTGAGTTGCAGGGTTGTTTTTGCCACCGGTGTTACCCGCCGCGGATTTGGGTTGTAGGGTGAATAGTCGAGCAGTTCCCAACGAAGCTGAAGAGGCAGAGGCGTCTCCAGCCAGCGTTCGACTTCAAGATCCCAAAAGCGACGCGTGCCCGCGGTTTCGTCATCCGGGTCTTCTTGATCCCACAGGACTTCAGCACGCCCCGTGAGCTGCAGGACGAGACCGTTGTCAAAGTCCACAAATACGAGACCCGCGCGGGGATAGACCGTGAAGTTCCCCAGCGTGTTGAATAGGCTGTTGCCGACATAGTCGGGAATGCGGATGCGCCGATCACTCAGAACGCGGACGAAACCCGGCCGGCCGCCGCGGTGCGAGGCATCGACTCCGTGTTCGGGGTTCGCGCTAGCGACAAACAGCGTGTCTGCGGATGCAATGAGCGCTTTCTCATCTTTCCCCAAGCTGGTGCCGCAGCGTGTCGGTGCCAACCGTGGCGGAGCGATTGGTGACAGCCGGGACAGGTGGCGGCGTTGAATGTACTTGGGACAATTTGGATAGGTCTGCTCGACACCGACTTCAAATCGGGTGTCGTCGAGTCGCCGGATCTGACCATTGATGCGCAATCGCTTTCGCGTTGCCAACTCGATCACGAGCATGCCGACCGATGCGTTCGTCTCGATATTGGCCCAAAAGGGGTCGTCCTCTGAGGATCGGCGTTGCGTGACATTTAACTCCACTGCACGCTCATCCGGGGCCGCAAGGAATCCAGGCTCACCGACCAAGACGGAGGCCCAAACGTTGCCTTCCGGGTCGAGGCTGCCGAAGACCACCAGCGGTTGCTGGCCGATAAACCGAAGGGCACCCTTCGGTACGGTATCCGCGATGACACCGCCATTTCGCTGTGCCATCTCTGCCTCCCCTGCACGTCGCTGCACGAACAGCTCACCGTCGTGGAAGGTGTCATCGATTCGCATGGCCAAGTCTCCTGCTCTGTAGGATCGGGCTGGGCAGGTAACCAGTGTCACGCTGCCCGGCCGGGATTTCAGAATGTCAACACCGTGTAGCCGTCGGTGGCCAGTTTCTGCAGGCTGGGCAAGCCACTGGTGCCGGGGACCGGATTGCCCTTGATCAAGTCGAAGCCTGACTGCACCGCCTCTTCCGTACCACCAAAGACATCCGCACATCCGCAGGACACACCGGCGACGGTGTCCTTGACCTGCTCGAACAAGTCGTGGGCCGGGTGATCTGGATTGCTCACTTCCCCTATCCAGCGCGTGCCCGCACCGTGGAATAACACGGTCACTTCATCACCGCTCTGTTTAAAGTCGTAGGCCGCGGCCAGGGCATTGAACACCCGCCCCAAGGCCTCATCGGATCCGGACTTTGGGTCTGATAGAACCAAAATTGCTGTTTTCATCGTTTGTTCCTCCTTTAGGAAACACCGGTCATGTGATGGGTTTAAGTTTCGTGGTCTTAGGAAAACGCCTGGCCCAGCTGAGAATCTCCGCCTCCAAGCGAGCAAACACCGCAAGCCATAACCAGACTACGAGCGCCAGGGTGAAAGGTAGATCGGTATGCTGGACACCATCCATCAACAGGCCAGCCAATGAGAGCGCGAGTATCAATAGACGATTGAAGTTAACTAAGCGGCTGCGTTGATTGGTGCTTATGTTCGGCTCCTCACGTTCGTTGAGTACTGTGGGTTTGCTGTATCCCATGTTGTGGCCTATCACGGCGTTCAACCCTTC
>JAAUXY010008320.1_pt1 | contig 13073 bp, 11 predicted proteins | sample 7278121 | NCBI WGS metagenome assembly JAAUXY01 (sample SAMN14350117, study PRJNA611818) | marine sediment metagenome | isolation source: surface marine sediment (1.8m) | place: French Polynesia: Moorea | collected 2018-08 | reverse complement strand
TGCAGGAACACCACGTGCCCCGGCGTGTGCCCCGGGCAGTGAAATACCTTCAGGGTCTGTTCACCGACGGTCACCGTGTCACCGTCTTCCAGCCAGCGATCCGGCACAAAGGGCGGTGCTTCCGGCAGTCCCGACATGCGGCACCACTCGGGCAACTTGTCGATCCAGAAGGCGTCACCCTGCGCCGGTCCTTCGATCGGTATCTCCAGCCTGTCGCGTAGCTCCGCAGAGGCCCCGCAGTGGTCCATATGGCCGTGGGTCAGCAGGATCTTCTCGACCGTGGCATTCATCTGCTCTACCGCCGCCAGCACCCGGTCGATGTCACCGCCAGGGTCGACGATGGCGGCCCGGCCTGTGGTCTCGCATTTGAGGATGCTGCAATTCTGTTGGTAGGGGGTGACGGGGACGATGGAAACCTTGATCGACATGCTGCTAACTGTGGCCTGTGGGGGTCGAGATCATAGCACAGGCACCCCTACGGTGATGCTGCTAAGCTTGCAGCCATACTCAAGGAGAGAGCCCGCATGAGCCAGATACCGACACTGACCGACGCCAGCCTGACCCTCGAGAACCGGGTCGCTACCCTCACCTTCCAGCGCGACGATGTCCGCAACGCCCTGACCGGTACCGGACTGGTGGACGACATCGTGCAAACCGTGGCCTGGGCCAACCTCAACCGGGAGGTGTCGGCGCTGGTCATTACCGGAGACGGCAAGGCATTTTCTTCGGGCGGCAACGTCAAGGAAATGCGCGACCAGCAGGGCATGTTCGGCGGCGCCGCCGCCGAGATCCAGGAGCAATACCGGCAGGGCATCCAGCGCATCCCGCTGGCGATGCACGATATCGAGGTACCCACCATCGCCGCCATCAATGGCGCCGCAATCGGCGCCGGCTTCGACCTGGCCAATATGTGCGATATCCGCATCGGCTGCCCCAATACACTGCTGGGCGAGACCTTTATCAACCTGGGCATCATTCCCGGTGACGGGGGCGCCTGGTTCCTGCAGCGGGTGGCCGGCTACCAGCGCGCCGCAGAGCTGACCCTGACCGGGCGCCTCATCCAGGCCGCTGAGGCGCTGGAGTACGGGATCCTCATGGAAGTGGTAGCTGACGAGGAACTGCTGCCCCGGGCGCAGTCCATTGCCGCAGAAATTGCCGCCAAGCCGCCGCGCGGTGTGCGCATGACCAAGCGCCTGTTGAAAGCCGCCCAGCGCATGGAGCTCAAGGACCTGTTGGACATGAGCGCCAGCCTGCAGGCCATCAGCCACCAGATGGATGACCACCGGGAAGCGGTCTCCGCGTTCCTGGACAAGCGCGATCCCAGCTACAAGGGGGACTGAGGCAAGCTAGCCGAGCACCTCGACGCTGTCGCCGACGGCGAGCCGGCCACCGGGCTGGTAAAGCAGGTTCTGGCCGAAGTACACCTGGCGATCCTCGCCGCGCCGATAGCCGGCCAGGGCCCTGAGGATCTCCGGGTGTTTTTCACCACTGCGCTGATCCAGTGAAGGCACCACGCAGCGCGCACAGGGCTTGGCGACCTCGAACTCGACGCTGCCCACGCGAATGCGCCGCCAGCCGTCTTCCGCGTGTGGCTCGCAGCCTTCAACGATCAGGTTGGGTCGGAAGCGATCCAGGCTGACCGGTTGCGACAGGCGGCTATTGAGCTCGTCCAGCGCGCCGGCGGAGATCAACAGCAGGGGGAAACCATCGGCAAAACTCACGGTTTCACCCTGGCTCGCATAGCGCCCATCCACGTGGCGCTGGCACTCCTCTCCCATGTAGACCAGGCGCAGGGGGCGACCGAACACCTGCTCCAGCCACCCGGCCACTTCGGCACCGGCGTCACGGGCGGGTACCCGGTCTTCCCAGATATCGACGAACAGCAACTTCTCATCGGTGGGAATAGCCACCTCAATGACATCGGCATCTGCCGCCAGCCGCAGGCCTTCCGCGATGGGCTCCGCCGACAGCCGTGTCATGGCCGCCTCTTCTCGCTGAGACACGAAGCGACCGGCCTCATCGACCAGCATCCAGCGCCGGTCTCCCCGCGGCCCGAAGCGATCAAGCTCGACACTGTCGACGTCGAGCCCACGGCCGGACTTGAGCGGGTAGATGTGGATTGACTGAAGGAACATACGCATAACTCCATAGCGCTTCAGCGTGGCCTCGAGCATGCAATCGACAGGCGCAGGCCGTTTGAGTCGGTACGCGACCGATCTCACGAATTCAGGATTAGCTGCCGCAGGCCGATAAGAATAAACTATAGTTCAGGTGAGTGAACGGGGTTTCATAATGCACCCATACCGCCGCAGAGACATACTGAAAATGGCGGTCGCAACCAGTGGCCTGGGCCTGTTGGGAGCGCGATCCGCCCTACCTGCCGTCGGCGCTGACTATGACGTGGTCGTCGTCGGTGCCGGCGTTGCCGGCATGACCGCCGCCCAGCTGCTGAGCAAGGCGGGACCGGGCCTCAAGGTGATCGTTCTCGAAGCCCAGGACCGCGTCGGCGGCCGACTATTGACCCTGCGCGACAAGGACCTGCTGCCATCCCACGGCGTGGAAATCGGCGCGCAGATGGTGCACGGCAGCCAGGCGCATGTCTGGGACCTGCTAAAGCAATACGAATTGGAGACCCGGCCCCTGTTCGACGGGGTCGAACCCAGGCATCGCTTCCTCGACAACAGCAACGCCGACTGGGACAGGCTGGATGCCCTGGAAGAAGAGGCCCGGGAAGTCCTGGCCTCGGAAATTGGCCCCGATGTGTCCTACCAGACGTTTATCGAGACACTCACTGCGGACCCCCGCGAGCGGGAAATGATGTATTCAGAGGCGCTGAGCTGGACGGCGGAGCCCGACAAGGTCAGTGCGCGAGCCGTGATCAAGGATGGCGCCCTGTGGGATGAGTGGCACGACCAGGACTTCCAGGTGATCGGCGGCTTCAGCAAGCTGGCGGAGCGGATGGCGGCGGACAATTCCGGCAGGATCCAGCTCAACAGCCAGGTCACTGACATCTTTTACCGCCCCGGCCTGGCCGGGATTCGCTACAAGTACAACGGTGTCACTACTGCCCTGACCTGCCGCCAGTTGATCCTCACGGTACCGATCGGCGTGCTGCAGAGCGGCGGCGTCAACCTGGAGCCCGCCGTTCCGGCAGCCACTCAGCGCGCCATTGACAGCCTGGAGATGGGCCAGGCGGTGGTCGTGCCAATGATGTTCTCAGAGCCTTTCTGGGGCGCCGATGCGGCCCCTGGCTATTGGTCCGACTATGCCGACCGCATCAGCTTTGGCTTTCCACACCCACCGGGCGAGGGCGGCAATGCGGTGATCGGCTGGTTCGCGGGTGCGGCCGCGCAGGAACTCAGTGACCTCGGCCCCGAGGCAGGCCTGGCCCGAGTATTGCGCTGGCTGCAGGAAGCCAGTGGCCAGCAGGACATCGTCGACAAACTGCGCTGGTATCACTTCAAGGACTGGGTGACCGACCCCTACAGCCTGGGCTCCTATTCCTTTACCCGGCCCGGGGGGCACGGCCAGCGTCAGGTGCTGAGCGAGCCAGTCTCGGGCACCCTGTATTTCGCCGGCGAAGCCACTGCTCCGCCACCGCACTACCAGACGGTGCACGGGGCGTATCTCAGTGGTATCCGGGTTGCTGAGCAGGTGGCCGCTAGACTCAAGGTCGGCAAGCCAGCCTAGCGCCTTCTGTCGTCTCAGGCGGAACGGCCCTCAACTATCTCAGGCGACGACTCTCTTAACCGTCTCCGGCTGCGCGGCTCTTAACCGTCTCCGGCTGCACGCCGGGGCGGTCGCAGGGGCTCATCGTCGGCCTCGGCTTCCTCGATCTGCTCCAGGAAAGTAGGCCGCTCCGGGTCGCCGTCGGTGCTGTAGTTCTCAGCCGTCATTACATCGGCATGCCAGTCACCGAAGACACTCTTGTCGACTTGGCCTTCCAGTTCCGCCACGATCAGTGACACCGTGGCATCACCCGTGACGTTAACCGCCGTGCGTACCATATCCAGCAGGCGATCGACGCCTATGATCATGGCGATGCCTTCCACCGGCAGCCCGACTTGCTCGAGCACCAGGGCCAGCGTAATCAGGCCGACCCCGGGCACACCGGCGGCACCAATGGACGCCATGGTTGCTGTCAGCACGACAGCCGCGAGATCCCCCATGGACAGGTCTACCCCGTAGACCTGGGCGATGAACACTGTGGCCACGCCCTGCATGATAGCGGTGCCGTCCATGTTGACCGTGGCCCCCAGGGGAATAGTGAAACCCGCAACCGAGGGCTTGACGCCCAGGCGCCTTTCCACGGCCCGCAGGGTGATGGGCATGGTGGCTGCCGAAGATGAGGTACTGAAGGCAAACGCCCAGACCGAGCGCATCTTGTAGAGCAACACCGACGGTGGCAGGCCCACAAATGCTTTCAGGAGCGCGCTGTAGATCACCAGCCCGTGGAATACCAGGATGCCAAACACGGTCAGGAAGTACTTGGCCAGATCCACAATGGCCCCAAAGCCCAGCTGGGCGAACAGCTTGGTCAGCAAGGCAAACACCCCGTAGGGTGCGATCAGCATCAGCATGGCCACCATCTTCATGATCAGGACTTCGAAGTCCTGGAAGAACCGACAGATCCGGGTACCCGCCTCGCCGGCCCGAGTGATGGCAAAACCGATCAGCAAAGCGAACACGATGACCTGCAGCATGTTGCCGTTGGCCATCGCCGCAATCGGGTTGGAGGGCACGATCCCAACAATCACGTCGGCAATCGACGGCGCTTGCTTGGCGACAAAATTCGCCTCACCCGGCAGTTCGACGCCCATGCCCGGGTTGACCGTTAGGGCGATGGTCAGCGCCACCGTGACTGCGATACCGGTGGTAAACAGGTAAAGGCCTATAGTACGAAGGGCGATGCGCCCCATACGGGCGTTGTTGCCCAGCTGGGAGGAGCCACACACCAGGGAAACGAAGACCAGCGGAACCACCAGCATCTTCAGCGAAGCCACAAAAATCCGACCGACCACGTCAAACAGGCCACCGACCAGCCAGGTGTCAATAAAACCCTCGAGGGCCTCAGGCATGAAGCTGGCACTGGTGGCAAGGTTGAGCACCGAGCCCAGCAGGATGCCGGCGACCATGGCGAGCAGGATGCGCGAGGTCAGAGTCATGTTATCTCCGAGATTGTAGTGCGGTGTTGTCGATTTTCAGGCGCCGCACTCTACCCCACACGGAGGCATTGAACAACCGCCAGACCGCGCCCTGCAAGTTAGTAACCACTCTACTCACAGGGGCCTGCCCGATAGCCCGTGACCGCCGAATCAGAACAGGCCGAGCAGCCGTTTGAGTACTGCTTGCGTTCGCCGTTCCCCAGCACGCCGCAGACCGGATCGTACTGCATAGTGCAAACCTGCGGCCGCGGCGTGGGGCACCGCTCAATGGACTCTGCCAGCTCCGGTTGGGGCGCGCTCGCACAGCCTCCCAGCAGGACGGCTGCCAGTACTGCCGGCGGCGCTTGCAGTCTCAACGATCCAGCTCCTTCGGGAACAGTCGGTCGACCAGCCGGCCACAGCCGGGCTGCAGGTCCGACCAGGCGTCGATATCCAGCGCCAGCTGGGCGAAACCCGCGGTGGGGAGGTTGTCCAGGGAAGATTCACCGCAGACCCAGTTCACCAGGTCGGTGAAGGCCGGATTGTGGCCGATCAGGAACAGAGGGTCCCCAGCGTCATCCCGGCTCCTCAACCAGTCGACAAGTTCGTCAGCGGAAAACGTGTACAGGTTCTCATCGGTCACATGGGAGAGGCCCTGGAGTGCCGGCCAGCCATCCTGCAGGCCGCCGAGCGTCAGCTGGGCGCGCTGGGCGGGGCTGACGTGTATGGCCTGCGGAGCGATGCGCAGGGCCAGTGCACGGCCCATTTGCGGTGCATTGCGCCGCCCGCGGCGGTTGAGGCCGCGCTCGCGATCCGATGCGGTGGGGTCATCCCAGGCCGATTTCGCGTGGCGCAGCAGGTAGAGCGTCTTTGCCATGAGCCAGGTACTAGGGTTTTGCACCATAGTAGCGCAACTGTGATAGAGCAGCGACTCGCGAATACGACCCCGCTGCTGCAAAACACCGCCCGCAGGTTGCCGAACCGCCGCCTATACTGGTGAAAACCATGGGGCATGAGGCCCCCGGGCAGCAGAATAACAATCGGCTTTGATAACAAGACAAAGGCAGGCGTTTCATGAGCTATTTCATCACCGGCGGTACCGGATTCATTGGTCGTTTCTTCCTGGAGCAACTCGAACAGCGCGAGGGCAATATCTATGTGCTGACCCGCGCAGGCTCAGAGCACAAGTTCGAGGCGCTCACACAACGACTGGGACAGCTGGGCGAGCGCCTGGTTCCGGTAACCGGCGACCTGACCCAGCCCAACCTTGGCCTGGATGATGGGCAGTTGGCAGAACTGCGCGGCAAGGTGGAGCACTTTTGCCACTTTGCCGCCATCTACGATATTTCTGCCAGCCTGGAATCCCAGCAGGCCGCCAATATCGATGGCACCCGCAACGCCGTGGGCCTGGCGGGCGCGCTGGAAGCCGGTTGCTTCCATCACGTCAGCTCTATTGCCGCCGGCGGCTTGTACCAGGGCGTGTTCCGCGAAGACATGTTCGAGGAGGCGGAGAACTACAGCCACCCCTACTTCCTGACCAAGCACGATTCCGAGGGCATCGTGCGCAATGAGTGCCAGGTGCCCTGGCGCGTCTACCGGCCGGCCATGGTGGTAGGCCATTCCGGGACCGGGGAAATCGACAAGATCGACGGCATCTACTACTTCTTCAAGTCGCTGCAGAAGCTGCGCAGCGCCCTGCCGCCCTGGGTGCCCCTGGTGGGCCTGGAGGGGGGCAAGTTCAATATCGTGCCGGTGGACTACGTTGTGCAAGCCATGGAGCACATCGTCCATCAGCCGGATCGCGACGGTCAGTGCTTCCACCTGACAGACCCCGAGCACTACAGCATGGGCGAGGTAATGAACATCTTCGCTGATGCCGGGCATGCGCCCCAGTTCAGCATGCGCATCGACTCGCGGATGTTCGGCTTCATACCCTCCGTGGTGCGGGATACGCTCGCCAACCTGCCGCCGGTCAAGCGCATCGTGAATACCATGCTCAATGACATGGGCCTGCCGGAATCCGTGCTCATGTTCATGAACTACCCCACCCGCTACGACAACCGCGAGACCGAGCGCGCTCTCAAGGGCACGGGCATCGCATGCCCTCCCCTCCGGGATTATGCCCCCACGCTGTGGGACTACTGGGAGCGCAACCTCGACCCGGACCTGCACGTCGACCGTTCGCTGGAAGGCAACGTGCGCGACAAGATCGTGCTGATCACCGGCGCCTCGTCGGGGATCGGCAAGACCACCGCACTGCGGCTGGCGGAAGCCGGCGCCCACGTGCTGCTGGTCGCGCGCACCGCCGAAAAACTCGAGGAGACCGCCGAGGAAATTGCCGCGATGGGAGGGAATTCAACGTCGTATACCGCGGACGTTTCGATGCTGGAAGACTGCGACCGGCTGGTGGCGGAGGTACTGCAGAACCACGGCCACGTGGACATCCTGATCAACAACGCCGGCCGCTCCATCCGCCGTTCGCTGGAGCTGTCCTTCGATCGTTTCCACGATTTCGAGCGCACCATGCAGGTCAACTACTACGGCGCGATTCGCCTGGTCCTGGGCCTGGCACCCAGCATGCTGGAGCGCAAGTCCGGGCACGTCATCAACATTTCCTCGATCAGCACCCTCACCCCCAGCCCGCGCTTCTCCGCCTATGTCGCCTCCAAGAGCGCGCTGGACGCCTGGACCCGGGCCGCGGCGGTGGAGTTCTCCGACCGCAACGTGCGCTTCACCACCATCCATATGCCGCTGGTACGCACGCCGATGATCTCGGCCACCACCATCTACGACCACATGCCGGTGCTGACGCCGGACGAGGCGGGGGACATGGTAGTGGAGGCGGTTATCCACAAGCCCAAGCGTATCGCCTCGCGCCTGGGTATTTTCCTGCAGGTGGTTACCGCCGTGGCACCGAGGTTCTCGGAACTGCTGATGAACACCGTGTTCCGCATGTTCCGCGACTCCGCCGCCGCCCGCGGCGACGCCAAGCCCGAGAAGGTCGAGGCTTCCAACGAACAGGTGGCGCTGGCGGCGCTCATGAAAGGGGTACACTTCTAGGCCCTTTTCACAGACCTGCAGGAAGCGGCGGTGCGACGTTACGAGCAACTCTACAACCATGCCTGTGAGCGCAAGGGCGGGGAGGCGGCGCTGGAGGGACTGCTCCGCAAGCCTCGCAGCCAGCGCTACCTGGCCCGCCTGCCTGATGATCGCTATCTTGCCGAGTTCACCCGCAAGGTGTTCCAGTCGGGCTTCGTGTGGCGTGTGGTCGACCAGAAGTGGGACAGTTTCGAAGAGCTGTTCTGGAGCTTTGATGTCGACAAGCTGCTGCTGATGCCCGACGACATGCTGGAACGCAAGGCCCGCGATCCCGCGATCATCCGCAACTTCAACAAGGTCAAGACGATCCGCGCCAACGCGCTGATGATTGCCGATACTCGCCGCAGGGAGGGGCATGGCTTTGGCCGGTTTGTGGCCAACTGGCCTGCAGAGGACACGGTGGGCCTATGGCTCTACCTGAAAAAGCACGGCGCACGGCTGGGGGGTAATACCGGCCCCTATGCCCTGCGCACGCTGGGGGTTGATACTTTCCTGCTGACCCGCGACGTTGAAGGGTACCTGCGCCAGCACGGTATCGTGGAGGGCGGCATCGGCAGCCAGAAGTCGCTGCGGGCCGTCCAGGCATTCTTCAACGAGCTGCGAGAGGAATCCGGACGCAGTTTTTGTGAACTGGGCACGCTAGTTTCGTTTAATTTTGGTGAAAACCGGGTCGGCATTGGCTTAGACTCGGGATAAACAGAGAAGTACATCCTGGTACAGGGGTGAGTGGAGAGAATGGTAAACAAACGACGTGGCGAGCCAATGATACCCTCGAATCATAGATTGATGATGACCGAGGACCAGCATGAAGCGCTTGCAAAACTGGAAACCTTCGGCTGGCGTCTACACATTGTTCGACGCCCGAAATTCGAGCCTACAGAGGTGGTGCTGGAGCACAGCGGCGGCCAGTACGCGTTGCTCACTAAAGCCGGGGAATTGGAGCACCAGGCGCCGCCGCCGATGCGCCGCAAAGAGCCAGAGCCAGCCCCGCCCGAGGAGCCCGTAGACAGCTATGACCCTTGGGCCAATGCCAACGACGAGGGTGCCATGGAGTTGCAAGATGCGCCGGCGGCGAGGGTACCTGCCACAGGGAGCAAAGAACCGGTGCCCACCCAGACCGGCAACGGCAAACGCGCCCCGAAAATTCTCGTCTGAGCGCGCCTGCGCAGTGCCCCTGGGCGTTTAACTGCCGGGCGCCTCGCGCCAGCCGCCGTAGCCTGATATACCCATCGGCCCACGCGGGATGACCATCTGCGCCACCGTGCCGTCCTCGCGGCGCACCTCCAGTAACACCGTGTCTCCGGGCTCGCCCTGGTAGCTGGCAGCGCGCAGGTCGTCGAAGCGAAACAGGCGCTCGCCGTCGTAGGAAAGCAGCACATCCCCCTCGGTAATGCCGGCCTGCGCCGCCGCCGAGTCCGCCATGACACGCCGCACCCGCACCCGGTTTGGCCTGCCGCTGGCGTAGAGGTAGCGGTCATAGGCATCGTCACCCAGTTCCGAGCGCAAGCGATCGCGCGCGTCCGGAGCCGGATCGTTGGCAAGAAACGCCTGCCGACGCTCCAGCCACTCCTGCTCGAAGTTCTCCAGGTATAGCGCCTGGGCGCGCTGCTGCATGCTGGTGTATTCCTCGTCGGTGAGGCCGGCATCCTCGATACGCTGCACGGAAGCAGGCTCGGGAGACGTGGTCTCATCGGCCTCTACCTCTTCCATCAACTCCTGCTCGGCTGCCTGCGCCGGCTCGGGCTCCAGAACGGGCATCGAGGTGACAATCGCGAAGGTGTCCATCGCGCTCTCCAATTCGTCGAGTCGCCGACGCAGTGCGCGCCGCTCCGTCTGCAGAGCGGTTACCTCTGCAGCCAGTGCGTCGATCCGTTGACCGCCAGCGCTGTCACCACCGGTTGGCCGCGTGGCGATCCAGGCCAGCGCCAATAACATCAGGCCTGCGATCAGGGCGAGCGTGGGAATTCGGTCCATGGCTGTTTGACTGCTTTGCGCTGCCTGCGTTCAGCCCGTTAGTGGGCTGAACCGGAATCGGCGGTGAAGGCGTGGGAGACCTGCTCGGCGTAGGCCAGCACTTCATCCACCCCGGCTGCCGCGATCGGGTCAAAGCTGAATCCCTGGAATGCGGTAGTGGACAGGGCAAAAAACACTTCAAGCAGGTCGGCCTCCTCCTCGACCGCTGCCAGCGAGGCAGAGATGCCGGTGAAAAACGCCGCCGCGCGCGGATCCTGCATGTCCTCGAAGTGCTCCGCGAGAGCGTCGAGACGGGGTGCCATCTCGGCCTTGATTGCGTCCAGAGCGTCCAAAACAACCTCATTACTAGCAGCGGTGGACATTATGACGCGACCGGCGACCGCTGCCCACTGTTTACCCCACTTCACAAGCTCACTCATATGGGCTGATCGCTGCAAGATAGTTGAAGTTCACCGCAAATCGCGTCAATATTCCGACTTAAGCCACTGACAAGGCCGGAAAGAGCCCGAATGGCTTAGCACCAACTTCAAAAACGGAGTCACAGTTTGCGTTATTTCCGCGTGAACTGGTTCCCAAAATGTATCCGCGCACAGCGCGCGGATATTGCCAAAACCCCATAATTATCTTTCTGTACAAGGGGTTAGGGCCATTTGTGACGAGCGCTCTCACAGCTGGAGAGTAGATGTTGAAGTGGTGGAACCGTTGGCTAACGGATGACAGGCCTGCGAATCGAGCAGCACCGCTGATCGAGGAGCTTGAACCGCGCGTTCTGCTGTCGGCAGACGCGGCGGGAATTTTTGCGCCCGATCCCGCCGGATTGCAGCAGCAGACCCCTACCGAGCTGCTCCTCGACGACGACCTGCAGCCGGCTCCGACCCAGCAGGTGGCCCAGGAAGAACACCGCAGGCTGGAACTGGTCTTCGTCGATCCCGACAGCCCCGACTACCAGTCCATTGTCGATTCCCTGACCGACGTTAGCGACAGTGATCGCCAGCTTGAAGTCATCCTGCTCGACAATAACCGCGACGGCGTCTGGCAGATTTCCCAGGCGCTAAAGAACTACAGCGACGTCGATGCCATCCACCTGGTCTCCCACGGCGACCGCGACGGTATTGACCTGGGCAATACGCGACTCGATGCCAGCAGCCTCGAGGTGCAGCAGGACCAGTTCCTGGCCTGGGCGGACTACCTGGCGGACGACGCCGATATCCTGATCTACGGTTGCAACCTGGCCAGTGCCGACAGCGGCCTGTCCCTGATGCGTGAACTCGCGCAACTGACCGGCGCCGATGTGGCTGCCTCCGACGACCTGACCGGGCACAGCAGCCTGGGCGGCAACTGGGTGCTGGAAGCCCGCGTGGGCGAGGTGGATACCCAGATATTTGCGTCGCAGGGCCTGCTGCAATCCTATCGGGCGACACTGGCGGCGCCGGTTGCCAATGATGACAACGGCGATAGCTATTCCGAGGTGGTCGAGGGTATCAGCGACGGCTACTTCCGTCTCGGAGACGCCGGCAACATTGCTGATGAAACGGCAGGCGGCAATGACGGCACTGCAGTCGGTGGCGTGAGCACGGGAACCGGTGGTGCCACGGGTGACGGCGACGACTCAATCACACTAAACGGCACTGACGGCTACGTTTCCATTCCCCATAGTGCCGACTACGAGTTGAACGCGGGTGCCATCTCGTTGTGGTTCAACAGCACCACCATAGCCGACGGTGACACACTATTTAGCAAGGATGCCTCCGGGACCGCAGAGGGTGGCCACCTTACTATCCGCTTCACCGGCAGCGGTGCCGCAGCTGAAATCGAGGTGCGGCTACAGAACAACACCGCCTCGGGCACCGATAGCCACTTCGTCTACAGCGACCTGCCCGCCGGCTATCTGAACGACGGCAACTGGCACAACATTGTGTTTACCTTTGGCCCTGCCGGCATGGCGCTGTATGTCGACGGTGCCGCGGCCGACACCACGGGCGGCAATGCCCACCTCGACATCTACGATGGCGGCATGGCCGGTGACACCGGTCTCCAGGGCGACGGCGGCGACACACCCAACCAGGAACCCATCGCCCTCGGCGCCAGCCGGCGCACCAGTGCCAGCGGTATGACGCCGGCCTCGGGTGGCTTCTTCCAGGGCAGCATCGACGAACTGGCCATCGTCAACCAGCAATTGACCGCGGCCCAGGTCGCCGAACTCTACAGTACACCCGGTGTGCCCTACGAAATAGACGAGGATAATGCCCTGGCGGTAGATGCCGCCAACGGCGTATTGGTCAACGATACTGACGCTGATGACGATCCGCTTACCGCCAGCCTGGTCAGTGGGCCCGGCAATGCAGCTTCGTTCACCCTGAACAGCGACGGCTCGTTCAGCTACACACCGGAAGCCAACTTCAGCGGCACCGACAGCTTCATCTACCAGGCCGATGACGGCAACGGCGGCACGGACACCGCCACCGCCACCATTACCGTCAACGCGGTTGCTGACGACCCGTCGCTGTGGGACTACCACCAGACGGTCACGCTGGCCACACCCACTCCGAGCGCCAACTACCTGGTAGAGATAGCGCTGGCAAATGTGGTCAACGGCTTCCAATACAGCAATGCCGATGCCAACGGCGACGACCTGCGCTTCTACGACAGCAGCGGCATTGCTGTATTGGAAGCCATTGACCACATTTGCCAGCGTTACCTCTACCTGGTAGTTGGCGCTCGGAGTGGGTGTGGCCAGCGTGACCGTCTGGTGGGAGTCCCAAAGCGACGGGTCGTCAGCAACCGCGTTGACGGTAATGGTGGCGGTGGCGGTGTCCGTGCCGCCGTTGCCGTCATCGGCCTGGTAGATGAAGCTGT
>JAAUXY010100221.1_pt1 | contig 13076 bp, 11 predicted proteins | sample 7278121 | NCBI WGS metagenome assembly JAAUXY01 (sample SAMN14350117, study PRJNA611818) | marine sediment metagenome | isolation source: surface marine sediment (1.8m) | place: French Polynesia: Moorea | collected 2018-08 | reverse complement strand
CAGAAAATTCAGGTGGGCTTTCAACTCTTTTTTGGAAAAGAACGCCGTTCCATAAATTCGCTGGAGCTGGGCTCGGGTCGGATCCGCCCGCCAGTAGGCACCCGACACTTTGGTAAGCTTAAGGGCCTTAACATGTCCGGTATGCGGCACATGCGGACCGCGGCACAAATCGGTAAATTCGCCCTGCTGATAAATTGAAATGGTTCCGTCTTCCAATTCGGCTAACATTTCCTGCTTGTAAGGCTCGTCTTTGTAGAAGGCGACGGCTTCCGCCTTGGAGACCTCTTTGCGGTAGATGGGCAGTTTGGCTTTTATAATTTTTTTGATTTCAGCTTCAATTTTCGGGAAATCATCTTCCGATACCGGTTGCATATCGATGTCGTAATAAAAACCGTCTTCGATGGCCGGTCCGATGGTCAGTTTGGCATCTTTATAAAGCCGCAGTATGGCCTGGGCCATCACGTGGGCCGCACTGTGCCGCAAAACATGCAGCCCCTCCGGATCTTTTTCGGTGATCAGACGGACACGGGCATCATTCGTAATTGGGGTGCTCAAATCAACCAGCTGATCGTCTAACTCCATGGCCACGCACCGGCGCGCAAACTCCGCTGAAATGCCTTCGGCCAACTCCATCCCCGTCGGGGAATTTTCAAAAGCCTTTCGGCTGCCGTCTGGAAGTATTATATTTACCATTGTTTTTTCACCGCGATAACGATTGAAAGATTGATAAAATAGTTAAAAACAGTATAAAATAAAAGGATAGCATTCCTAAAAAGCTAAGCAAAGACTAATTTATAATCCCAATTGATTAAAGATTCAATTGGGAGTTGTTTGTTATCGGTTATCGGTTATTGATTTTATAAAAATATAATCTGTCCTTTTTGTGTATCAATCATTAAGATCAAATAACAAATAACGGATAACAAATAACACCGATAGGCGAAACGCTCAGAAGGGTCAAGAAAAAAATGCGAAGACGCGGTGCTCATCGGCATCTGAATATCACCAACCATTCCGAACTGAACCGGTTTGCAGAGCGACTGGCCAAACAACGCATCATCGGCGTTGATCTGGAAGCGGACTCGATGTATCATTTCCGTGAGAAGGTCTGTTTGATCCAGATTGCCACCCAGCGTACCACTGCCGTCATCGACCCTCTGCAGGTAAAAAATCTGGCCGTCTTGAAGCCGGTTTTCAAACGCGCCGATATTTTAAAAGTCTTTCACGGGGCCGATTATGACATTCGTTCCCTGTATCGAGATTTTAAGATCAGCATCAACAATCTTTTCGACACCGAGCTTGCATGCCGGTTTCTGGGAATTAAAGAAACCGGTTTGGAGGCCGTGCTTAAAAAACGCTACAATGTGCGCCTTGACAAAAAATACCAACGCAAAGATTGGTCAAAACGTCCGCTGCCGCAAGAAATGATTGCCTACGCAGCCAAGGATGTGCGCTATCTGATTCCCCTGGCAAAAAGCCTGCATCAGGAGCTTAAAAACAAAGGGCGTCTGTCCTGGGTTGAGGAAGAATGTCGCTATCTCAGCAGGGTCAGACCGACAAACAACAACACAGGCCCCCTGTTCGTCGGCTTTAAAGGTGCCGGCAAACTGGGCCCCAGAGGCCTTGCGGTTCTGGAAGAACTGCTGCAAATGCGCAAAAAGATTGCGCAGCAGCAGGACAAGCCCCTTTTCAGAATCATTGGAAACAAATCCGTGCTGAAACTGGCCGAAACACGCCCCTCGAATTTAAACAGACTTAGAAAAAGTGAAATTTTAGGATTAAAACAATTTGACCGCTATGGAAAAGACGTTGTCGCAGCCGTGACAAAGGCCCTGCAGATGCCCTCAAAGAGTTTACCCAAATATCCGCGTAAAAGCGCCCCAATGGTACCCGCGATTGTGGCCAAACGCGTTAAAGAACTCCGTACGTGGCGGGATCGGATGGCGCGACAGCTGAAGGTGGATCCGGCCATCATCGGCACCAAAGCCTTGATCAGCGCCATTGCGGTGCAGCAGCCTGTAACGATGAGCAGTTTGTCCAAGATAAAGGAGCTCAAAACCTGGCAGGCATCGGAATTTGGCCGCGAGATCATCGATATTTTAAAAACGGTCGGCTGATAATGGCGATGGAAGAAATAATGACGATATCGTCCGGTAGTTGTCCGCTGGAAGGCCTCTGGCAGGCCGGCACCACCGACAAGGGCGTGGTGATTACCCACCCCCATCCGTTGTACGGCGGCACAATGCGCAACCCGGTCGTTGAGGCGATTCAAAAAGCCTACCACCTGAACGGCTATGCAACCCTGCGATTTAATTTCAGAGGTGTCGGCGGCAGCCAGGGGGACTTTGATAAGGGTAACGGGGAGCAGGAAGATGTCCGCGCTGCGATCGCAACCATTCAAGACAGGGGCGCCCATGCCGTTGACCTGGCCGGCTATTCTTTCGGGGCCTGGGTAAATGCCGCAACCGCCGCTTCTGAATGCAAGGCCATCGCGTCCATGCTGATGGTCTCGCCACCGGTCGGATTCATTGAATTTAAAAATGTCAGCGCCCTAAGCTGTTTGAAACTGGTGGTCACCGGCAGCCGGGATGACATCGCGCCTGTTGATCAAATTCGGGCTCTGCTGCCGGCCTGGAACCCGGACGCCCTTTTTGAAATTATCGATGGCTGTGATCACTTTTACGCCGGCTACCTGGAGAGGCTGCAGGCAATTCTGACGTCTTTCCTGCAAAACCAGTAAATTCAGCAGCACGAGTCCTGCCAATATCCAATACCAAATACCCAATCAAAACCAAAACGCTCGCAATGATTTAATCCGCACGCAAAGCCGCCAAGCCTGCTGAGCGAATAATTAAATCAACTTTAAAAAAAACTCTTTGCGCCTTTGCGTCTTTGCGTGAGGCTAATATTCATTTGTTCAATTCGGCTTCAAAATACCGCATCACCACTTTTTTTCTGCCCGTCAGTCCCTGATACGTTTCATCCGGGTAGCCCATGGCGATGACGCTGCAGACGGTTTCTTCGGCCGGAATCGTTATAAACTGCTGGATGGCGGCATCACTTTTCATGGCTTCCACGGCAAAGCCGATCAGGCAGGTGCCCAGCCCCATGCTGTGGGCGGCCAGCAACATATTTTGAGTGGCCAACAGGGCATCTTCCATCGGACAGCTGCCGCCGGGTTGGGTGGCCACAACGATAACCGCCGGGGCGCCGTGAAACAGGCGGTCACGACCGTAAAGCTCCCATTCCTTTAAGCCGTCTTTCACCGACTGGTAATAGTCGCGGTAATAATTGTCCAAGGAGGGTTTGCCGATCAGTTTGAGCGCTTTGCGCATCAAGCGTTTTTCGGCCAGGCGATTTAAATTCTTGAAAAACGAGCCGATGCGCTGCCCGAAATCGTCCACCGCTGCACGATCGGGTAAAACCGTAAAGGTCCAGTTCTGACAGTTGGTCCCCGAAGGGGCCGTTGTGCCCACCTTGACCAGATCTTCCAGTATGGATCGTTCGACGGTTTGATCGCTATAATTACGGCACGAGCGCCGCGATGCCATCAATTGAACCAGATGGGCCGTATTAAAATCACCCGGGGGCAGCCAGTGGTTTTTGAGATCAATAGTATTAAACGCCAGACTTTGCGCATCGATGGCATCCACCCGTACCGCATCCACCGGGCACACGGCCAGGCAATGGCCGCATTGCAGCGAACGATCACCGGTTACCCGGGCGTTGTCGTCTTGCATACTGATGGTATCGGAAGGGCAGACCTTGACGCATAAGCCGCACCCGATGCATTTCTCCGCATCGATGACCGTGGTCACTTTTCTATTGATCATAAGGATCTCCGAGGGTTTAGTCCTTTTCTGAACCGGATCAGCCGGTTCGCTTGCTGAGTGGTTTAGGCCCGGTCAAGTATGAATAATATCTGATTGTATTTACGGCAGGCGAACGGACCCGACCCATGTCATGTCAGCGCTTTAAATCAGAACGTTTTTTTGACAACCACTATAACCAGATTGTTAAAATGGAATCCAGTTATTTTCTTTGGCCATTAGAAGTCAACAAAAAATTGACACGGATTTCCGGTGGTCTTAAGTTTGGAATATACCCTTATGCGACAGTCAGCGGTGCCGGGATGAGGCGGACACATGTGCCCAAATCCCTGTTCACATAAACCATATTTTTATTTTGAAACGCCTAGTTTTGTGCCTAAGCTGAGCCCTTGTCGAGGTTGCCGCAGCTACACGGCAGATGGCGATCCGCTTAGGTAGAAGGGAGGTCCCATGAAATCAATACCTCAGATCATTGAAGAGCAGGTGTATCGCTGGCAAATTACCCAGAAAAAAGAGGTGCCGGAAAAAGAAGGTGTTTCCATCGTCACTCTATCCAGAGAGCCCGGCAGCGGGGGGCGTATCGTGGCCGGCCGTCTGGCTGAAAAACTCAAGATCGATATTTTTCATCAGGAAGTTATCCACGAAATCGCCAAAAGCGCTGATGTCAGTGAAAAACTGCTGGAAACACTGGATGAGCGCGGCCTGTCAACTTTGGAGCACTGGATATCTTCTCTGGTCCATGAACGCCATCTGTGGCCCGATCGCTACCTGCAGCACCTGCTGAAAGTCATCGCCACGATCGGAAAACACGGCCGGGCCGTCATTGTGGGCAGGGGCGCCAACTTTGTTTTGCCGGCTGAAAAAAGATTTGCGGTTCGCATCGTGGCTCCGCAGGCATGGCGCATTGAAAATGTCTCCAAAGAATTCGACATCTCCAAAGAAGATGCGAAAAGGCGGGTCATGCAGACCGAGTCGGACCGCCGGGCATTTATCCGCAAGTACTTTAACGCCGATATTGCCGATCCGAACAATTATGATCTTGTCGTTAATACCGCCACTCTGAACCTTGATGATACCGTCAACGTCATATCCGCCGCCCTGGGCATGGTGGAATGTGTTTTGGTGGAATAATATTTTTACTTCTATAATTTGCTTAACTTGTTGCCATTAAATCGTATTTTAAGTTCGCATTAATTGTCATGCAAGATTCAGGTATTAAATTTTTGGGCTGACAGCGTCTGCAGTCGTTTAACGCTTGGCCTGTTGAGATAATCTTTGCTGAATTTTTACGCTCCTCAACTCCAGCAGCGCATCACGGGCCACCCAGCGGGCCGCCCTGGATTCCATGCGCTGGATCTCCTCTGCCACTGCAATTGCCTTGCGGTTCAAAGATAGGTTGCGTTTGCCGATCTGACGCAAAGCCCAGTTGACTGCTTTTTTCACAAAGTTGCGATCATCGGTGGCCTCTTTTTTAATTTGCTTGAAAAAGGGGTCAAACTGTCGATCGGCCGCTTTTTTGTCATGCACGGCCAAAACCGACATCAGCACAAAGCCGGCCCGTTTGACAAATTCTTCGGGTCGCTGCGACCAGGCCAGTGCTTTTTGCCGTGCAAAGGTCGTTTTGCTGAACAGCCGATTGCAACACTGGTCACACAGATCCCAGGAATCAAATTCCTTAACCCAGCGCTCAAGCTGGGCCTCGGTCATCTGCTGCGGGTCAGCGATCATGCAAGCCAGGATGCGGGCTTCATGGATGGCGCTTGACCATAACCGCTGGGCCAGTTTACGGTTTTTACCGATCTTTTCAGCCAGCCCCAGAAGTTTGGGAATCGAAACCCCCAGCGCCCGCTCGGATTTAATGCCATAGCGGGCCTTGCCGGCCACCGCCTGCGGATCCCCCATCGATTTTAGTTCCGCAATCACCTCTTCAAGCTGCATATCTCCCATCTCAAAGCGTATTGGCGGGCACGGAGGCCCGCCCTACAAGCAAGCTTGTTCCAACTCAGAAGCAGGATCGGCCTCCGCGCCGATCTTTCTGCTAAACCGCTGTAAACTCTGCGTCTCGAGCGACTTGTTGGGGCGTAGCTGAAAGCGAAGACCAAAGCGGGTGTAAATATTGCGATAGCTTCTAGCAGTGTCATGTCCCGGAAGTATGGCAAAAAATTTTGGATATCAGATACGTAATTGCCGCATGTCATTCCGGCGTAGGCCGGAATCCAGGCGACTTTTAACTGGACTCCGGCCTACGCCGGAGTGACAATAGTTTTGTAACTTATTTTCAGGACACTAAACTAGATGAGTTGATGGAGCTTCTGCTCCAACTCATCAAATTCGTCGCCCCTAAAGCAATACTGCATATCGACAAATCGCCTACGGAAATCCATGACATCTTTTTTCACATTTTTATTTTTCAGGATAACGTCGGCCATCAGCTGGGCCAACTCCGCAAAATCTGTGGCGGTCATGCCGAAGCGCGTCATTTCCTGCACGCCGGTCCGCAGCGATCCGGCAGCCGAAAAGCTTTCCTCGTCCGGAGCCGCCTGATAGTTGAGAATAATGTTGTTGCCCTCCAAACGTTGTGCGATTTCAGGCGCACGGGCATATCCCACATTAATAATCACCTGATGAGTTTCGGTATAAGAAATTTCCGGATCGCCGGCGATATCCAGTCCGCAGTCTTTTAAGGCCACAGCAAATGCCTTGGCATTGGCCATCACATTTTTCTGATAATCTTCTTTAAAAGCGTTCATTTCGTAAGCCCCCAGCAGCAGGCCCAACAGGGTGCCCAGGTGGTGGTTGCTGGTGCTGCCGGGAAAAGCCCGCCGCTGAATGGCTTCCCAGAACTCATACTGCAGATCGTCTTCGGTATAATTTACGGCTGCAATGCCGCGCTGGGTGCCGTAAAAGGTTTTGTGGGTCGAGCCGGTGACAATATCCGCCCCCTCTTTGAAGGGCTGCTGGAAATAAGGGCCCACCAATCCCAGCACATGCGCCATGTCATACATCAACATACAATCCAAATCGAGCTCATCGATGATGGCGCGCATTTCCTGTACCGGCTCTTTGTGTATGATCATGCTCTTGCCCAGGATCATCAGCTCCGGTCGGTGTTCGATTATCAATTCCCGTGCGGCTGCAACATCGATCTTGTAGGGATTGTCTTCCAGGACCGGAAAATTGACCACCGCCGGCTTTTCCCATTTGGGGTCCCGCATCACAAAATCCCGCAGGGCGCCCATGGGCTGGGCGCTGAGATGTCCGCCTTTGATAATGTGATTGTTCATCACTTTGCGGATACGGCGCTGTTCGTTTTTGCGATCGGCGCGGTTCACATAATCCACCAGGGCACTGAAGACGGCCATGTTGGCCATCTGCCCCGATATGACCCGGGTTTCCACTTCGCTGCACTCTAAAAAGCGCTGAAACTCACAGGTCAGCAGGTATTCGACTTCGGCAATAAATTCGGTGCCCTGATAATAAAAGACATTGGCTTCCTTAAAGGCTTTGACCTGTTTATGCTCGGCATACCGGCCGGCCGGATCCGTGATGGACAGCAGGTGCGCCGGGGGCGAGGCGGTCTGTTCGGAAGGAATCAAATTGACACAGTGCTGCTGCCGCCAGGTGTGGTTGTCGATGGCTTTGCCGATCAGCGTTTTGGCGTTTTGCGCCATTTTCTCAGCCGCACAGACCGCTTCACGGTCTGTGCGCAATTGGTCATAATAGATCGGCCAACAATGGGGCGGCGCTTCCGCCCGCATATGATAGGGGACGATTACGGCGCGGGTGCGTTTGCCCCGAATGTCGATGTCGATTTGATCGCCTTCCACCAGATCGCTGTCCAGCAGGGCCAGGCCGATGGCGCGCCGGCCTTTGTCTTCGCTTTGGCGGGTGGACAGCCCGACCCCCTCGCTCTGCCACAGCGGCACCATGGTCCCGCTGGTTACATACCCCACGTGCCGGTCGCCGCGAAACACCTTGGCTTCGGCCCGGGCAACGCCCTTGTCGATCAGCGCGATGGGCCGAATGATGCGCGGCAGATCGGCCATCAGCGAATAGTCTCTATCGACGATACGCCTGAAAGCTTCATACTGCTGGGTCAGCGCCGAGCGGCCGATAAAGTCACCTTTTAGCGCCGATAGACTGACGCCGAAGCGCGCCAGCATGCTGGCATACGCCGGTATTTCCTGGCCCGCGGGATCAAGACCCAGTTCATGACCATAGAGTGGCAAAACGGCTTCCAGACGCAAGGTGTCTCTGGCACCCAGACCAACGGGTTGCGCGCCTTTATCCAGCAATGCCTCCCAAATCGCCGCCACATCCGGGCGGGCGATGAAAAGTTCAAAGCAAATCGGCTCACCGGTGTATCCGGTGCGCGAAATCAGCACCTGGCTGCCGTTGATTTGGGCTGTGCTCAGGCAGTTGCGCAGCGGCTCGGGCAAGCAACCGGATGAAATCAGCTCCAGCAAGATGTCCTTGGCCTTAGGTCCCTGCAGGCTGAGCATGGCCATCTCCGTGGTCCGATCGATGAGCTCGACCTCACCGAATGTTGCGCGGATTGTTTCCAGATGGGCAAAATCTTTTTCGCGGTTGGCGGCATTGACCACTAAAGTGTATTCCTCGGGAACAAAGCGGTAAAGATAGGCATCGTCAATGACCCCGCCGTTTTCATTGGGAATCATCGTGTAATGGCCCTCTTCTTCTTCCAGCGCGGCGGCATTGTTGGTGAGCACATGCTGCAGGAATTCAAGGGCATCTTTCCCACGCACCGTAAAGCGGCCCATATGCGAAATATCGAATAGGCCGGCTGATTTACGGGTGATCAGGTGCTCCTGAACGATACCGGTTTCATAATGCAGCGGCATTTCCCAGCCGCCAAATTCAACCATGTTGGCGCCCAGTTGGACATGGTGATCGTTTAATGCGGTTTTGTTTAATTTTCCCATGGCGAATGATCCTTTTTGGGCAGAAGTTGAAAATTCTGTTGCGCTTTTGTCGCAGAAAATAATAGATAAAAGCATTCTGAGTGTCAAACGGATATCGCGCAAGCCAGTCGATATCTTCAGCCCGGAATTTTCACAGGTGACAGCATGGATGCAAAAACCGGCGAGGCATGGGATTCCCTGCGCGTCATGTTTCGGACAGGCGGTCGCAGCGTCGGATGGTGGCAGCTCGGTGCCAATCTCATCGGAGCCGTAACCGTTACATCCTATTTTGTTTTTTTCGACCAGGTGTTTCCGGCCATGCGGATTCAAAATACGTTTTTAGTTGTGGGCATTATGTTCCCGTTGCTGGCCGCCATTGCCTTTTTCTTTTTCAATTTCTGGACGAAAGACCTAGACCGGTTTTTACAATTAGCAGCCCAGAACAGACCCATTGAGGCCGATCTGAGAAAAAAGGCCCAGCGCAAAATCCTTGATATGCCGTTCATGTCGGCGCTGGTGAGTTTTTTTAACTGGTTTTTGGCCGCCATCACCATGACCACCTACAGTATCATATCTGATTCAGGCGGCGTTGAACCCTTCGCTGTTGAGCTGATTGAAGGACTCAGGGTTTTTATCGGCTGCATTATCGGTGGCATCATCACCGCTGCGATCATTTTTTTCAATACCGAAGCCAAATGCCGTCAAATTTGGCCCTACTTTTTCCCCGCAGGCGGCCTGGCCCGCACCCCCGGTGTATTTCGCCTGAAATTACGCACCCGCATGTTCGTTATCTTTTTATTGGCGAGCATTTTGCCGCTGACCTTAATGGCGGTCTTATCGTACAACAAAGCCAGCATGATGCTGGAGATGGACCCAGGCCGGGTCATCCAGAGCCTGCTGTACTTAACGGCTTTTTTATTGATCGTCACCCTGGCCGTGGCCGTCATCTTATCCCGCTCTTTTTCAACCGGCATTATCGATCCGATCAGCCAGATGGAAAAAGCCATGGCGCAAGTCGAAAAAGGAGAGCTGACGGCAACCGTAACGGTTAACAGCAACGATGAGCTGGGCGCGCTGGGTGAAAATTTCAATCAGATGACCGAAGGCCTCAAGGACCGCTATCGCTTGCGTCAATCATTGGATCTGGCCAAAGAGGTGCAGCAAAATCTGCTGCCCGCAAAAGACCCGAATTTTCCCGGCTTGGACATCGCCGGCAAAAGCATCTATTGTGACGAAACCGGCGGCGATTATTTTGACTTTTTTGGCAGCACCGCTAGGGACACTCAAAAATATGGTGTTGTCATCGGTGATGTGTCCGACCACGGCATCCCGTCGGCCCTTCTGATGGCTTCGGCCCGCGCTTTTTTACGGCAGCGCACGGCCCTGTCCGGCAGCATTGCCGACATCGTCGGCGACGTCAACCGCCAGTTGACACAAGATGTGGAGGACACCGGCCGGTTCATTACCCTGTTTTACCTACAGATCGATATGGACAACCGCCGCCTGAGCTGGGTGCGGGCCGGGCATGAACCGGCATTGCTGTTTGATCCCGCCACCGATCGTTTTGAAGAGCTGACCGGCGAAGGCATTGCCCTGGGCGTTGATAAACGCTGGCAGTATATCGAAAGCCAACGCGCTGATCTGAGCAGCGGTCAGATTATCTTATTGAGCACTGACGGTATCTGGGAGGCACGCAATCCAAAGGATCAGATGTTCGGCCGACAGGCCATATCCGATATCATTCGCGGGCATGCACACACCACCGCAGCAAAAATTCAGGATGCCCTTCTGGCCGAATTGGATCGCTTTCAACAGGACGTTGCACCCGCGGATGACACCACCGTGGTCATCATAAAAGTAACCGGCAGCAGTTGAGTTGATAATGCTCCGAGGACGAGGACGAGTAGGAGGACGAGTACGATAGGAAGCATAGAATTTCGTTCTCGTCGTCGTCATCGTACTCGTCCTCGAGAACTCAAGCCACCAACACCCGTAACCCGCAACACGTAACACGCAACCCGTAACACGAACCAAGGAGAAACGACAATGGCAACGACAACGGTTCGCTGGATAAATGAAAGAAATTTTGTGGGGGTAGACGCAACCGGTCATTCGGTTGTATTATCCGGCCAGAAAAACGGTATCGGCGTCAGCCCCTCCCAGATGCTGCTGGTGGCCCTGGCCGCCTGTTCATCGGTGGATGTAGTTGAAATTTTAGAAAAAAAACGCAAAAAACTCACGCTGCTCGAAGTCAGCGCCAGCGGCGAACAGGACCCGGAGCCGCCCTGGACCTATCGTAAAATTCATGTCAAATACCGGCTGGCAGGAAAAAATTTGACCGCAACAGCCGTTGAGCAGGCGATCGGTCTCTCTCAGGATAAATACTGTTCGGTGGCTGCCACCGTCAGAGGTGTGGCCCGGATCACCACCGAATATGAAATCGTCACCGGAGAATCCGTCTGACATCAGCAGCGTCCCGCAGCGGCATTATCCACACATGCAAAGCGGGTATAATCAAAGCGAGAGTGGCTAAAACGGCTCTTCCGCCCGCAAGACATCCCTGATTGGTATCATAGCCTAACCGCTTAAAATCTAAAATAAATATTGACACTCGACCGCTTAACCAATAAGATTTTAGGCAATTGAACCCTTTTAATATTCACCCAGGAGCAACATATGCTGGATTTGGATCCACAATTAGGTAAATACGGTATTACCGCCCGCCTGTTTAAGCTGATCAATGATATGCCCAAAGATAAAAAATTGATCCTTTTAAAGCAGCTCATTGGTGATGATGTCAACTCCCAGCTGTGTAAATTGATCGTGGAAATGTCTGAAGATCAACAGATCATTTTGCTCGAGCAATTGGAAGCCATGCCGACGGTGGAGATGCCCGAAACAACGGTCAGTCTGGAAGGAAACGAATCTTCGATGCGGGAAAATCCCCGCAAACCGTGCCTTATTAACGCCAAATACCGTATCCAAAACAAGGACTACAAAAGCTACATCCTGGATATCAGCATCGGTGGGGTGTTTATCGAAACGGCTGAAACATTTACCATCGGTCAAAAAATCGGCCTGAATTTCACGCTGCCCAACTATCCCAAGCCGTTTAAACTTATCGGAACGATTTCATGGGGCAGCCCGCGCGGGTTCGGCGTTAAATTTGATAGTGTACCCGGGCCCCAGGGAAGAATTTTAAAATCCTATATCGAGCAGGAATAATAAGCGCGAGGACGCCCCGGTTCGATTGACAGCGAATTTTTTCATCGTTATATTGCCCTTTAGGAAAAATCGGCAACCCGCCCATATGCAAAAGCTTTCCGCCAAATACCATATCTTATGCATGCGGATCGCTTCAAAAAGAGGTGAATTATGAGAACCATCGCCGTCATCATTATTCTGATGGGAATCCTGCTATGGGTTCCGGCTTCAAACGCAGATATTTATACCTGGACCGATGAAAACGGTGTCAAACACTTCGGTAATCAGCCGCCCGATAATGCCGCCAACGCCCGAGTCGTATTCAAAGAAGAGCCCCACAATGCGGCTGCTGATCGGCAACGCACCAACATGCAAAACAAAGAGCTCACCGAGCTTATCCGGGATCTTGAGGAAGAAGAGGAGCGCCAGGCCGCTGAGGCCCGAAAAAGGGCGGCAGAGGCCGAAAGAAATCGAGTGCCCACTAAAGAAGAGCGCGTCGCAGACGAAAAACGTCGTCTGGAAGAAAAAATCGCCGAACTTGAAGAAAAACCGCTCGATTATTTCGGCTCCTTCAAAAACAAACGGGTTCGCCTCGGATATTATCGTTATCGTCTGGAAACCCTGATGAGCAACCCGGATAAATATTTTAACAAGCCATCGCAATTCGAAGGCAATGTAAAACCTCAGTAATCATTCGTATTTTTGCTCAGATCCTGACAATCCTATCCAAACCCGTCCATTGGTCGATTCTGCATCCCCGCCGGCCGACCAGCGGAGCGTTCTGCCATCTCGTGGCCTGCTCCACAAATAGATAATGAAAGTCGTTGCCGCCTGCTTAAGGCGGGCTCAGTCCTTAATTGATAAAATTCCAAGCACCACGATAACCTTGTAATTCCATCTATTGAGCCGGTGCAGCCATTTGAATCGGCCACTGCAATCCGCTGAAATAGGCCTAAAGTTTATCATCATTTATACCGATACGAGGTGTCGTAGCATTTATCGCACCCCATCAGGGTGCCTCAATTGGGTTGACCACCCATTGAGAATTTCACGAACACTTTGGATCTAAGGAGGGCAGTTTGATGAAAACCAGAGTATCATTTTCCAGTGTTGTCATTTG